>Ga0302181_10000458_pt1 | contig 33373 bp, 32 predicted proteins | sample I_Palsa_E3_3_FD_198786 | JGI IMG/M metagenome (GOLD analysis project Ga0302181, IMG submission 198786) | Peat permafrost microbial communities from Stordalen Mire near Abisko, Sweden - I_Palsa_E3_3 | ecosystem: Environmental > Terrestrial > Soil > Palsa > Peat permafrost | place: Sweden...
CTGAGCGACGCAATGATCGGAACCACCATGATCGTGAGGATCAAGCCCGCGATGAACAGCCCGGTGCCCGTCGTGGGCGTGGAACCGAAGATCGGCAGGAACCCGAGCACGCTGTGCAGGAACGGCTCGAGGTGGGCCTGTAGGAAGGGGGCGAGCACGATAATGCCCCAGAACCCGAGGATCACGCTGGGGATCGCGGCCAGCATTTCCACCAGCGGCCCGATGATCGCGCTCACTCGGCGCGGTGCCACCATGCTTAGATAAAGCGCGATCGAGATCGCCAGCGGCACGGCCAGCACCAGGGCCACGAGCGAGGTTACCGCCGTGCCGTAGATGAATGTCCCGGCCCCGAAGATCCCGAAGTTCGGCTCCCACGTCGAGTGCGTCAGGAAGCCAAGGCCGAACCGCGAAACTGAGGGGCTCGCCCCGGCGATCACCTTGTAGACGATCAGCGCGAGCGCGAGCAGCGCGAGCAGCGCCGCGCCCAGACACAGGCCGTACAGCACGCCATCCCCGATGCGATCTCCCAGGCGGACGCGGGACCTCGCGTTGCCGGGCAGAGCGCCGGCAAGTCTCGTGCTCGAACTCACCGACGGGACCCTAACGCGACGGTGCGAGCTTATTTCGCGCTTTCACGAGATCGCAACAGGGTGTTCACAACATCTACCCAATTGGCCCTGCAGCGGAGCGTGATGCTGCGGGTTGTGAAAATCCCGACATACATCTAGGAGGACCTTTGACGGCCAAAAGATTGCCAATCGTCGCCATCATGACGGTGTTGACGTGTATGACAGCGGTACTTGCGGTGAGCCCTGCAGGGGCCAGCGCGTACACGCTCACCGGTGCGGGCTCGACGCTGGTTCAGCCGCTCGAGACCTTCTGGGCATCGGACTTCCAGAGCAAATACGGCGACACGATCACCTACTCCGGCGTGGGTTCGGGCGCGGGGATCGCACAGGTCACCGCGCGGACGGTTGACTTCGGAGCGTCAGATGCTCCGTTGACACCCACCCAGGCGGCTGCCTGCAACGGATGCGACCAGATCCCCTGGGCTCTGACGGCGACCGGCATCGCCTACAACCTCGCCGGTGTTCACAACCTCGACCTGACCGGGGCGGTGCTTTCGGAAATCTTCCTCGGGAAGATCACCACCTGGAACGCTCCTCAGATCGCCAAGCTGAACAAGGGCAAAACCCTGCCAAGCCTCAAGATCACGCCCGTGTTCCGCAGCGACGGATCCGGCGACACATACGCGTTTACGGACTACCTCTCGCGCGTGAGCCCAGCATGGAAGAGCTCAATCGGCGGCGCCTCGACGACCGTCACCTTCCCGGCAGGAGTGGGCGGCAAGGGCAATGCCGGAGTGACGGCGGTCGTGTCCTCGACCGCTGGGGCGATCGGATACATCTCCGCCTCCTACATCATCGCCCACGGGCTCCAAGCCGCTGCGATTCAGAATGCGGCGGGCAAGTACGAGTACCCGAACCTGGCGCCGATCGAGGCTGCGGCAGCGATCGTCAAAACGGTTCCGGCGAACAACGAACTGCACATCGTTGACCCGCCCAAGAGCGACAAGCATGCCTACCCGATCTCGACGTTCACCTACGCGATCGTGCCGACGACGGCACGGCAGAAGGGGGCGCTCGCGAGCTGGGTCTACTACGCGATGACGGCCGGTCAGAAGTTCGGTGCGTCGCTCGACTTCGCGCCGATCCCGAAGATCGTCGTCGCGGCCGGCACGAAAACGATCAAGGAACTACAGCAGGGCTAGCAATCAGCAAGGAGGCCGCACGATGCGGGCCGGCGCAGCCGAAGGGGCTGCGCCGGCCCGTGCCTGTTCTCAGCTTGCCGGCCCCGCATCGGCCGGCTACGCAGCCAGCCTGGCGCTCGTGGGCGCGTCCTCGGGCTCGAGCTCCAGCGGCGTCACGCTGAAGGCACTGATCGCCTCGGGCGCCAGGCGGTAGCCGATGCCCCAGTGGGTGTGGATGTAGCGCCAGCCGGGTGACGCACGCTCGAGCTTGCGCCGCAGCTTGTGCACGAACACGTCGACCGTGCGGTCGTTGCGAGCCATCGCGGGACCCCACAGGCGCTGGAAGATGAGCTCGCGCTCGAATACGTCGTTGCCGGCACCGGCCAGCAGCTCGATCAGTTCGAACTCGCGCCGAGTCAGGCCGAGGCCGCGTCCGGCTACGAACGCCTGATACTGGTCGGGGCGGATTTCAACCTCTCCGATCTTCGTAGGCTCGAGATTTCGCTCGGGCCGGCGCCTGTGACCGACCACGGCCTCGATTCGGGCGACGAGCTCCTCAGGGTGGCAGGGCTTGCTGAGCCAGTCGTCAACCCCCATCTCCAGGGCGCGCACGCGTTCTGTGACCGTTGAAGTGCTTGTGCATACCAGGATGCGGAACCTCGGCCGCGCCCGGCAGAGGCGCTCGAGCCAAGACCAGCAGCGCGGGCCGAGAACGGCCGGGTCGACGATGAGCGCGTCGATGGCCATCGCGGCGATCCGCTTCGTGGGAACCGCCGGGGCCAGCTCACGGTGCTCCCATTCGAGGGCATCCAGACGCTTTGCGAGTACCAACAGAAACCCCGAGTCGCGGTCGAGAACCGCAACTCGCAGTGGCGCCACCCGAGTCGGATCTGGCCCGAACTCCTCCGCCGAGCGGGAGTTCCGTGGCCGCGGGGAGCGCTTGCGCCGCTGACCTTCCGACGGTGGGGTCGCGGGCGGCCGAGACTGGTTGCGCCTGACGTACCTCACGTCAAGGTTGAGAAGGCCTGTCTCCATACCTCATAACTCCGATCTGCAAACGCGACATTAGGGAAGTTTTATGTTTACACCCTTTTTGCTCAGTTTGCAAGTCCACAATATGCGGATTGGCCTCAGGGAGTAGCCTGGCAGGAGGAGCCGGAGCGCCTGTCGCGGGGGTACTCAGCGCCGCCGTTTGCGCTGCTTGAGCGTGATCCCCTCAAGCACGTGAGCGACCGTCTCGCACGCGTCGACCGCGCCCTCGAGCGACTCGAAGATGTCCTTCCAGCGGATCACCACCATCGGGTCGATACCCCCCGCGAACAGCGAGGCAACACCGTCACGCTGCAGGCGGTCGCCCTCATTCTCGAGGCGATGGATCTCCACCAGGTGGGGCGCCAGATCGGTGCCCGTGCGCAGGCAGCGAAGCGCCTGAGCAATCTGCTCGCCCGCCCCCACGAGCACCTCGCTGAACTCGACGGCCTGCTCCATAGGCGCCTCCACGCCGTACAGCCCCAGCTGCGCGGCGGCCTGCTCGGAGTCGTCGACGATATCGTCGAGAGCGGTGGCGAGGGCATAGCCGTCGCCGGCATCGAACGGGGCCCTCACCCTGCCGCCTCCGGCCAGCCGGTGGATGATGTCGTGCGTGATGCGATCGCCTTCCTGCTCGCACACCTTCAGGTCCTGGGCCAGCGTGGCGTGCTCGGGGTAGTCCACGAGCAGGTCGCGCAGCAGCAGCCCGCAGCGCTGCACGTTGCGCCCTGACTCCTCCACGAGGCCCATCAGGGTGGCGTCAAGACCGCGCTGGAGGAAGCTCATCGGCGCGAGGATATTGTGCGGTCCCCGCGCAGGTCGGGCCATTCACGATTTCTTCACCGCTCGATTACGGGTTTGCAACGTCGAGGCTCGCGCGAGCGCCGATGCTACTGATCGTGGGAAGCCTCCCGGACACCGGCGTCCTGTATGCCGACGAGCTTGAGATCAGGCTGGGCGAAGGGCTGGTGCTCGCCTCCGGACGTGCCCTCACGCTGTCGGTGCGGGAGTTCGAGCTGCTCGTCGCGATGGCGCGAAGGATGGGCGCGGTGATCACGCGCGAGGAGCTCTACGACACCGTCTGGGGCGGTGATCTTCGGCCGGGCGACCGTTCGGTGGACGTGTATGTCAGCAAACTGCGCGGCAAGCTCGAAACGGCGATGCCGGACCACAGGTTCATCCACACCCATCCCGGGTTCGGCTACCGCTTCCAACCGCAGCCCGCACGCGAGCAGCCGGTAGGTCGGACCGGCACCCGCAACAGCAGCTCCAAGCCCAACGCCCGCACCGATGCCAAGTCGCTTTCACGAAATCTTTACATCGGGACGTCCGGCGGTTAACAGACTGCACGTCCCACCAGCTGGATCAGCCGGCGCTCCCGTGAGCGCCTCGGCCCGTCACCAAGCAATCAAGCCAGAGGAGTCGCAGTGACCAAGAACAGGATTGGCGCGTTTGCCAGCGTTGCAGCGCTCGCGCTCGGCCTCGCCGCGTGCGGTAGCAGCTCCACATCGTCCACCAGCTCCACCAGCACAACCAGCTCATCCAGCGGTGCATCAGGGACGATCTCCGGAGCCGGCTCGACGTTCGCCGCACCGGTCTATGAACAGTGGGCTTCCTCGCTCTCCCCACTGACCGTGAACTACCAGGCGGTCGGCTCGGGCGCGGGCATCACGGCGCTGGAGACGAAAACCGTGGATTTCGGAGCCAGCGACCCGCCGCTGAAGCCGGCGGACGAAACGGCGATCGCCAAGAACGGCAGCGCCGCGGTGCAGATCCCGATGTTCCTCGGTGCGATCACGGTCTCCTACAACCTCCCCGGAGTGGCGACGGGGCTGAAGCTCGAAGGCAAGACCATCGCCAACATCTACCTCGGCAAGATCAAGACCTGGAATGACCCGGAAATCGCGACGTTGAACCCGGGAGTGAAACTCCCCTCGACGGCGATCACGGTGATCCACCGTTCCGACTCTTCGGGCACGACCTCAGGCTTCACGAGCTTCCTGGCCGCTGTCGATCCCGAATTCAAGAGCAAGGTCGGCGAAGGCAAGGACGTGCCGTGGCCGACGGGCACGGGCGCGAAGGGCAACGCCGGCGTCGCCGGAGCGGTCCAGCAGACGGCCGGCGCGGTCGGCTATGTCGAGCAGGCCTACGCGCTCGAGCACAAATTCACCTACGCATCGGTGAAGAACAAGTCGGGCAGCTTCGTCGAGCCCACCCTCGCATCCACAAGCGCCGCCGGTGAAGGGGTCACGGTCCCGGCGAACCTCGGCATCAAAGTGATCAACTCCCCCACGCCAACCGCCTACCCGATCACATCGCAGACGTTCATCGTGGTCAACAAGGACCTCTGCAAGGCCGGTACGCCGGGCGGGGAAAGCGCAGCGAAGGGCGTCGTGAAGTTCCTCGAATACGGCCTCGGCTCGGGCCAGTCGATTCTCTCCCAGGCCGACTACGCTGCACTGCCGGCCTCGATTCTCTCGAAGTCCAAGGAAGCCGTGTCCGGGCTCGAATGCAACGGTACGAAGATCGGCGGCTGACAGGTTGGAGGCGGCATCGATCCCGGGCGGTGACGGCGCGACTCTCGCGCGGTCACCGCTCGCGCGGCTGCCCGACCGCCTGCTGAAGTACGGGCTCACCGTCCTCGCCGCGCTGATCCTCGCGCTGATCGTCTTCTTCTTCTTTGAACTCGTCGGCGAAGCCCGCCCGGCGTTTGAAAAGGAAGGCGTCTTCGGCTTCGTGTTCGGACAGCCCTGGGATGTGGCCGCCGAACACTTTGGGGGGCTGCCACTGCTCCTCGGCACGCTCATCACATCGGTGCTCGCGCTGCTGATCGGCGTCCCCGTGGCGGTCGCCACCGCGATCTACTCCACGGAGCTGTGCCCGCTGCGGCTGCGCGCGCCACTGACGATGCTGGTGGAGCTGCTCGCCGCGGTCCCCTCCGTCGTTTACGGGCTGTGGGGCATCTTCTTCCTGGCGCCCCACCTGCAGCCCGCCGAGCAATGGGTGGCCGACCGCCTCTCGTTCATACCGTTCATCGGCGGAGGATCCGTGACGATCCCCAACTACTTCGTCACGGGCCTTGTGCTGGCGATCATGATCCTGCCGATCGTCAGTGCGATCAGCCGGGAGGTGATGGCGACCGTGCCGTCCGACCAGAAGGAGGCGGCGCTGGGGCTGGGTGCGACCCGCTGGGAGATGATCCGCACGGCGGTACTCCCCTACTGCCGCTCGGGCATCGTCGGCGGCGCGATGCTCGGCCTCGGCCGGGCGATCGGCGAGACGATCGCCGTGACGATCCTGATCGGCGATTCACCGACCATCGGCCATCACCTGTTCGGACAGGGTTACAGCCTCGCCGCGGTCATCGCGAACGAGTTCGGCGAGGCCCAGGGATTGCACCGCTCGGCGCTGTTCGCGGCCGGGCTCGTGCTGTTCGTGCTGACGCTGCTCGTCAACGGCGTGGCGCGGGGCTTCGTCCTGCGCGCGTCGCGGCCGAACCGACCACAGCGGAACACAGGCGGACCGACGGCCGGCGCGGACGATCTGCTCGCGGGAGCCTCGGCGGGCGCATGAGCTCTCAGAACCCGCCTTCCCCACCCTCACACCAGCTGTCGCGCTTCGCGGTCAGCCCGGCGCGCAGGCGCAAGGACCGGATCGCCCGCGGTTTCGTGCTCGCGTGCACCGTGCTCGCGCTGATCCCCCTGCTGCTGATCGTCTACTACCTGCTGCGCAAGGGCCTCAGCTCGTGGAGCCTCAACTTCTTTACGACCGACCCCACCGGCAACACGTTCTTCAAAAGCTCGTCCATCGGCGGGATCAAGAGCGCGATACTCGGCACGATCGAGATCGTCGCGCTGGCCTCGCTGATCGCCGTCCCGATCGGTGTGGCGATCGCGGTCTGGCTCGTCGAGTACGGCAAGAACAGCTGGTTCGCCAACCTCGTGCGCTTCTTCGTGGACGTGCTCACCGGCGTGCCCTCGATCCTGTTCGGCCTGTTCATCTACATCGTCTTGATCATCGGCACCGGCAGCACGTACGCGGGCTACAAGGGCTCGCTGGCGCTGTCGCTGCTGATGCTTCCTGTCGTGATCCGCTCGGCCGAGGTGATCCTGCAGCTGGTGCCGGGCGCGCTGCGCGAGTCGGCGCTCGCGCTGGGAGCGCCGCGCTGGCGGGTGATCTTCAGCATCGTGCTGCCTACCGCGCTGCCGGGCATGGTCACGGGAGTGCTGCTGGCGATCGCGCGTGCCGCCGGGGAGACGGCGCCGCTGCTGTTCACCGCCGCCGCCACCAAGCAGACGACGTTCAACCTCGGCCAGTTCATGAACTCGCTGCCTGTGCAAATCTACAATGACGTCACATCTCCCACGACGGCCGTGGTAAACCGTGCATGGGGTGCCGCGCTGACCCTTGTGGTCATGATCCTGTTACTGAACCTGATAGCTCGTCTCATCTCGCGAAGGAGTCGCCTTGCATGACATCCGACGGACCGGCCTCAGAGCTAGCTGAAGTGGAGCCCGACGAGATCATCGAGTCGGATGCCGCTCGCCGGTCGCAAACGGCTTCAGCCTCGAACTCCTCGGCTTCTCCCATAACCGGCGGGGCCCCGAAGGCGGTCCCGGCGAAGCCCGGCCTGAGCGTCAAGCTCGAGAAACTGCGCGCCTTCTACGGCGACACCGAGCAGGTCAAGGGCATCGACCTCGACTTCAACGCGAACGAGGTGACGGCGATCATCGGCCCGTCAGGCTGTGGCAAGTCGACGCTGGTCCGCTGCATCAACCGCATGCACGAGGAGATCCCCGGCGCACGCGCCGAGGGCAAGGTGCTGCTGGACGACCTCGACGTCTACGACTCCTCTGTGGACGTCGTCGCGGTCCGGCGCGCGATCGGCATGGTCTTCCAGAAGCCCAACCCCTTCCCCACGATGTCGATCTTCGACAACGTGGCCGCCGGACTGCGGCTCAGCTCGCGCGGGCGCGGCGACCTGCATCCCAAGGTCGAGACGGCGCTTCGCGGCGCCGGGCTGTGGGATGAGGTCTCAGACCGTCTGTCCGAGGCCGGGGCGGGGCTCTCGGGCGGCCAGCAGCAGCGCTTGTGCATCGCGCGATCGCTGGCCGTCGAACCCGAGGTGATCCTGATGGATGAGCCGTGCTCGGCGCTCGACCCGATCGCGACGCTGAAGATCGAGGAACTGATCGACGAGCTGAAGAGCAGGGTCACGATCGTGATCGTGACCCACAACATGCAGCAGGCGGCGCGCGTGGCCGACCGCACCGCGTTCATGCTCAGCGGCGATCTCGTCGAGGTCGGCCCGACGAACGACATCTTCACCAAACCAAGCGATCCCCGAACCGAGGAATATGTCACCGGAAAGTTCGGCTAGCGCCGGCGGCCGGCTTTCGCGCTCGCCGGCAAACGGCAGCGGCGCCGGACTGATCACCGCGGAGGGCGCGCATGGACGAGCGCACTTTCAACAGCAGCTGCAGGAACTCGAAACCCATGCGCTGGGCGGCCTCGACCTGATCATCGAGCAGCTCGACCGGGTGCTCGAGGCCCTGCAGCACCAGGATGTGGAGCTAGCGCAGATGGTGATCGCAGACGACGACCGCGTCGACGGGCGCTACCTGGAGGTCCACCAGGGCATCCTTTCGCTGCTCGCGCTGCAGGCGCCCGTCGCCGGAGACCTGCGGCTGGTCGCCGCCCTGCTGCACATGATCAAGCACATCGAGAGGATGGGCGACCAGTGCGTGAACATCGCGAAGCTCATTCCCCTGTCAGGGCACGAGCCGCCCGTGCGCGAGGAGGTGCTCGAGGCACTCGCGAAGATGGGTGCGCATGCGCGCTCGGAGGTCGTCCAGTCGAAGGCCGCGTTCGCAGGACGCGACGTCGGGCTGGCCGAGGACCTTGTCCGTCAGGACCGCGAGATCAACCGCCTCAACCGCGAGATCTTCCGCCTGGCGCTCGAGATCGGCGACGACCCCGACACGCGCGAGTGGGCGATGCTCATGATCCTGGTGGCTCGCGCTCTCGAGCGGATCGGCGACAACGCCGTCGATATCGGCGAGCAGGTGGCCTTCGTGGTCACCGGGCTCTTCCGCGAGTTCTCGGACTCACCCCACGCTGCGGGGGCCCGTCCAGATGCAGCTCCGACTCCGGGCCCGCAGGAGCCGTGACAGCCCGCGAACGCTGCCGAAACCGTGCGACAGGCGCCGATTTCACGTTCTCGTCCGGTGTAAATTTCCTGTGACCATTCGCGACACCCAGCGTTCCACCCCGCCGCTTACCCTAGACTCCCACCCGATGACGGAAGCCATCGGCGCCAGGGATGAGGCGACACCGTTGGGTGCGGGGGGCGCATCTTCGGCTCTGCGCATCGCGGTGCTCGACCGCGATAGTGGTTTCATCCAGGTTCTCAGCAAGCGCCTGGACCGTCTCGGCTGGGAGCATCGCGTGCTCGAAAGTCCCGTGCCGGTCGAGGCGGTGGCGGCGATGCGCCTGAGCGCATTGGTTGTCGACCTGGCCGTGCTGGGTCCGCAGGCTTGGGAGTGGCTCGAGCGACTGTGCGGCGCACTTCCCGAGCTCGGCATCGTGGTCTGCACGGGCCCTTCGACTGTGGCCCAGAGAGTGCGCGGGCTGCGACTCGGGGCCGATGACTGGATCACCAAGCCCTGCCACCCCGAGGAGGTCATCGCACGCGTCCAGGGCGTCGTGCGCCGCCGCCGGCGCAGCACGAGCAGGGGCGAGAGCAAACCGATCACCGCCGGCGAGGTCGAGATCCGCTCCGACCGCTTCCAGGCGTTCGTGTGCGGAGCGAGCCTCGACCTCACCCGCCGCGAGTTCGAGCTGATCGAGCTGCTGGCGGCCGCCGAGGGACGTGTGCTCGAGCGCGAGGAGATCTACTCGCGCCTGTGGGGCTATGCGATGGTGCGCGGCGACCGCTCGGTCGACGTGTTCGTGCGAAAGCTGCGCCAAAAGCTCGAGAAGGCCTCGCCGGAGTGGCGCTATATCCACACGCACTTCGGCATCGGCTATCGCTTTGCCGCCGAATCGCTCGAGGTCGGCGAGGTCGAGGTGCCCTCGTCAATCCCCGTCGGCTGGGCTGACAACCACCCCGAGAGCCGCGTCGGCGATCAGAGCGAGTTCCCTGGGCCGAATGAGGACCACGAGCTCACCGCGGGAACCCTCTAGCCGCAACACCGCCAGGCCGCCCTTCTTCAAGTCTGCAATTCCGCCGGTCAGCTCGCCCACCAAGCGTGAGAGATCCGGCTCGTGGCCTACGAGCAGCAGGAGGCCGTCGGCGCTGGTCGCGGCAAGCGCATCCAGCGCCGCTTTCGCATCGAAGCCACCGGCGAGCGGCGGATGGGCGCGCAGCCGTCTGCGCTGCTCCTCACCCCACTTCTCGGCGGCCAGCTCAGCCGTCTGGCGCGCGCGCGCCTTGGGGCTGAACAGCACCTCATCGAAGTTCGGCTCGAGCCGTGCCAGCGCCAGGCCGGCCGCCCTCGCCTGATCTTCGCCTCTCACGGTCAACCTCCGCTCAGCATCTGAGCGCGTTCCGTGGGGCTCGGCCTCGGCGTGCCGTAGTAGCCAGAGCTGTCGAGCCATCTCCTCCCGAGCAGCCTAGCGTGTTAGCTTGAGAGCAATGAGCGAAGATAGCGACAACCAGCACAACGACCGTCCCGCGGCCCGCGCCCCCGATGCCTGGGTCCGTGCCTCGACCGAAGAGACGACCCGGCAGGCCACGCCGACGGTGACGACACGCGCGACGGCGGAGACGATGGCAGGGACGACGGCAGTTACGACAGCAGAGACGACGGCAGCGACAGCGGCGCAGATCAATACCGCGGATCCGTCGCTGTACCTGAACCGCGAGCTCTCCTGGCTTGACTTCAACGAGCGCGTGCTCCAGCTGGCCGAGGACGAGCGCGTGCCGCTGCTCGAGCGCGTGAAGTTCTGCGCCATCTACACGACCAACCTCGATGAGTTCTACATGGTGCGAGTGGCGGGCCTGCGCGACCAGATCGACGCGGGTGTGGAGAATCCCGGCCAGGACGGCCGCACACCCTCGGAGACGATCGCCCTGATCCGCGAGCGCGTGCTCGGACTCGGCCGGCGACTGACCGACTGCTTCGAAGGACGGCTGCGCCCGGCCCTGGCCGACCACGACATCAACGTGGTCGGCGTGCGCGAACTGGACGATGACCAGCGCGCGGAGCTGGCCCGGCACTTTCAGAAGAAGATCTTCCCCGCGTTGACGCCGCTGGCGGTCGCGCCGGGCCGGCCGTTCCCCTACATCTCCAACCTGTCGCTCAGCCTCGCCGTGCTCGTCCGCGACCCCGTCACCGACCAGACGGTGTTCGCGCGGGTGAAGGTTCCGACCGAGATCCTGCCGCGCTTCGTGGCGCTCAAACAGCCATCACCGGCGCCGGTGCTGCTCGTGCCGCTGGAGGACGTGATCGCCCATCACCTGGATGCGCTGTTCCCGGGCATGGAGATCGCCGACTATGACGTCTTCCGCGTGACGCGCGACGCGGACCTCGAGGTATCCGACGACGCGGCCGACCTGCTGCAAGCGGTCGAGGACGAGCTGCGGCGCCGACGCTTCGGTGAGATCGTCCGGGTCGAGGTCGGCGCGAGCTGCTCGGAGGCGCTGCGAGAGGAGCTTGCCGGGCTGCTGGGGGTCCAGGAGGACGAGGTCTACCCGGTCGACGGCCTGCTCGACATGGGCGCGCTGTGGCAGGTCGTCAAACTGCCCGGTCATCCGGAGCTGCGCGAAGAGCCGGTAGTCGGGATCACACATCCGCGGCTGCTCCGCCGCGAGGGCCAGCGGCCGGACGTGCTGGGCGCGATGCGCGAAGGCGATCTGCTCGTGCACCACCCCTACATCTCCTTTTCCACGTCGGTCGAGCGGCTCGTCGAACAGGCTGTCGCCGATCCCAATGTGCTGGCGATCAAGCAGACCGTCTACCGCACGAGCGATGACTCGCCGCTCGTCCCCGCTCTGATCGACGCCACCGAGCGGGGCAAGCAGGCGGTGGCGCTGGTCGAGCTCAAGGCCCGCTTCGACGAGCGCATGAACATCCATTGGGCCAGGGCGATGGAGGAGGCCGGCGTGCACGTCGTCTACGGCCAGCCCTCGCTGAAGACCCACGCCAAGTGCGTGCTGGTCGTGCGCCGCGAGGGCGACGGGGTGCGCAACTACGTGCATATCGGCACCGGCAACTATCACTCGGCCACCGCCCGCCTATACACGGATTTCGGCCTGTTCACGACCGACGAGCAGATCGGCGCGGACGTCGCCGACATGTTCAACTACCTAACCGGCTATGGCCGCCCGCTGCACTACCGCAAGGTGCTGGTGGCGCCGAACTATCTGCGCGACGGCATCATCGCCCAGATCGAGCAGACGATCGCCGCGCACTCTGAGGGCTCGCCGGCATCGATCCAGATGAAGATGAACTCGCTCGTCGACGGACGCTGCATCCGGGCCCTGTACGCGGCCTCGCAGGCGGGCGTGAAAATCGATCTGAACGTCCGCGGGATCTGCTGCCTGCGCCCGGGAGTTCCCGGCATCTCCGAGAACATCCGCGTCGTCTCGATCGTGGGGCGGCTGCTCGAGCACTCGCGCGTGTACGCGTTCGAGCGCGACGGCGAGCACACCGTCTACATCGCCTCAGCGGACCTGATGCCGCGCAACCTCGACCACCGCGTGGAGCTGGCGGTGCCGATCGCCTCGCCGGAGCTGCGGGTCGAGCTGCTCGACTCGCTGGCGCGCGCCTTCGCCGATAACCAGAATTCCTGGGAACTCGACAGCGAGGGCGGCTGGAGCAGACGCTCACCGGGGCCCGGCGAAGGACCGCGCAGCCTGCAGATGGAGCTGGCGGAGATCTACGCGGGACGCGCCGCCGAGGAGCAGCGGGGAAGCGGCGAGGGCGCGACGAGCGGCCCGATCGTCATCGAGGAGCGGGAGTGGGCAGAGCCTCCAGCGCGGACTTGAGCTCATCGACCGACTGGTAGTCGAGTCCCAGCATGTGGTCATGGCGATGACGGACGATCCCGTCCTCGTCGATGATGATCACCGCACGCTTGGTGCCGAGCGGCGATGAGTACGCGCTGTAGGACTTCGCCACCGACTTGTCGACGTCCGCCAGCAGCGGCACGTTGAGGCCGTGCTTGGCGGTGAACTGCTCGTGCGAGGCGAGGTCCTGCGCGGAGATGCCCACGACGGTCGCGTCCAGCGCCGCGAAATCATCGGCCCGGTCGCGGTAGGAGCAGAACTGTTTCGTGCACACCATGCTCTCGTCGGCGGGGTAGAACAGCAGCACCACTCGCTCGCCGCGGTGCGCTGAGAGCCGAAACGGGCCGTCCGTGCCCTCAAGCTCGAAATCCGGCGCCTGCTCGCCGACCTGCGGGGTTCTGGCCATGTCTCGATCCTCCGGTTGTCGGTGCACCTACCGGGGCCAGCATACCTACACATCGCACGCTGCGGATGCGCTACAAACGTGTTGGATGCGTATTGCACATCTTCGCCTCCTCGCGCGTAGAGGCCGCCTTCGCGTCATGCTGATGGCAGCCGGATGCGCATTGCTCGCGGGGTGCGGCAGCAGCACGACCGCAGACATCCCGACACCCAGGGCCGCCGTCGCGGCGATCCCCTCCCCAGCCGATCCGCCGGCGTCGGGCGCCGCCGCCCAGCGGCTGCTCGAATGGCCTGAGTTCGGGCTGAATCCGCAGCGCGGTGACGTCTCAGAACTCGCCACCGGCATCACGAGCGCGAACCTCGCCCATCTGCACCATCTGACCGTCACGCTCGACGGGACCGTCGACTCCTCGCCCGTCTACGTGCACGGCGCGCTCGTCAACGGCGCCACACACAACGTCGTGGTGGTCACCACCACATACGGCAAGACGCTCGCGATCGATGCCGGCAGCGGGCAGATCCTGTGGACGTTCACGCCGCCGGGCTACTCCCAGTGGGCGGGAAGCTCACAGATCACCACCGCCAGCCCGCTGATCGACCCCGACCGAACCTCCGTCTACGCGGCCTCGCCCAACGGCCTGATCCACAAGCTGTCGCTCGCCGACGGGAGCGAGGATCCCAATGGGAGCTGGCCGGTGAGCGTCACGCGCGATCCGACGCGCGAGAAGCTCGCGGCGGCGATCAACATCGACGGCCCGGACATCGTCGTCGCCACCGGCGGCTACATCGGTGACACGCCCGTCTACCAGGGCCATGTCGTTCTGATCGATCGCGCCAGCGGGCAGCTGGACAGCGTGTTCAACACGCTGTGCGCAAACCGCCGCGCGGTGATCGTCCCGACGAGCTGCCCGGTGAGCGACTCGGCGATCCTGTCGCGCTCGGGGCCCGTCGTCGAGCCCGGCGGCAAGCGCATACTGATCGACACGGGCAACGCGCCGTGGAACGGGACCACCGACTTCGGCGACAGCGTCCTTGAGCTGACGTTCCCCGCGCTGAGCCTGCGCCAGTCGTTCACGCCGGCCGACCAGGAACACCTCAACACCAACGACCTCGACCTCGGCTCGAGCGCCCCCGCGCTGCTCGGCGGGGACCGTGTCGTGCTGGCCGGCAAGGACGGGATCATGCGCGTGCTAGCGCTCTCGCAACTGGACGGCCATCCCCCCTCGAGCGTCCAGGCGCGTCGCCACCCGCTCGGTGGCGAAGTTCAGCAACTGCCGACACCCGGTGGTGGTGAGCTGTTCACGGCGCCCGCGGTATGGCAGCGAGACGGGCGCACGACGGTGTTCGTGGCCGACGAAAGCGGGACCGCCGCCTACGTGCTGCGCGGCGGCCGGCTCTATCAGGCGTGGGCGAACGGCAACGCGGGCACGAGCCCGGTGATGGCCGGGGGGCTGCTGTATGTCTATGACCTCTCGGTCGGCGGGATCTACGTCTACCACCCGGGCTCACCACGACCGATCGCCAAGCTGCCGGGCGCGTCGGGACACTGGAACAGCCCGATCGTCGTGGATGGGCACATAATCGAGCCCGAGGGCAATGCCAACGACCATGCGCTGACGGGCACGCTGGAGCTGTTTTCGGCCGGGTAGTCCCAGCTGCCGGCGGTCGCTGGCTCCGGCCCGCGCGAGGGGCGATACTTCACGGTGGTGGCGGTACACGAACCCAATTCAGAACCGACAACCGACGCGCGCCTTGATGAGCACGTTGACGCGACGCGCCGCACACGGCTCGCCAACGAGCGGACCTACCTGGCCTGGTGGCGCACGGGTCTCGCGGCGTTCGCCGTAAGCCTCGCCGCGGGACGGCTGGTTCCCGCCCTCGCCGGGGGTCCGCAGGGGCTCTACAGCGTCGTGGGGGTGCTGTTCGGGGTGCTCGGCATCATGCTGATCGCCTACGGGCGCTGGCGCGGGCGGGCGGTCGACGACGCGATCGCTGAGGGTCGCTATCAGCGCGCCGACGATCGCTTCCTGACGCTGATCGCCTGTCTGGCATCGATCGGAGGGCTGCTTCTGATCGTTCTCATCCTGCTCGGCGGCTGAGCGGCGGTAGCCTGAGCGTATGGCTGAATCGCTCACCGGCCAGCTGCTGCTCGCATCCCCCACGCTGCGCGATCCCAACTTCATCCGCACGGTCGTCCTGGTCAGCGTGCACAGCGACGAGGGCGCCATGGGCGTGGTGCTCAACCGCCCTTCGGCCGTGACGGTGGGCGAAGCGGTGCCACAGCTCGAGGATGCGGTCGCCGAGGAGGAGCCGGTGTACGTCGGCGGACCGGTGCAACCGAGCTCGATCGTGTTCCTGGCCGAGTTTCTGGACCCCTCGCCCGCCGGGCTGCTGGTGCTGGGGCGCATCGGCTTCCCGGCTCCAGACGCTGGAATCGAGGAGCTCACCGAGGCCACGGCACGCAGACGGGTGTTCGCGGGGTACGCCGGCTGGGGTGAGGGCCAGCTCGACGCCGAGGTCGAGGAGGGTGACTGGATCGCGCACACGGCGCTCCCGGAGGACGTCTTCACGGAGCTCCCGGAGGAGCTGTGGGCGACGGTGCTGACACGCAAGGGCGGAAGCTACGCGCTGATCGCGCGTATGCCGCCGGACCCGAGCGTGAACTGAGCGAGCCCACCCGGAAACCGGGCCGCGCGTACTACCCTGTCAGCTGGAGGGCTCTCCCCCCCGCCCTCCGGCGTCCCTCAGCCCTGACCGACCACGATCCTCCAGGGGTTTCACAATGCTCAAATTCGCTCGCTGGACGACCACTCACCGCAAGTACGTGCTGATCGGCTGGATCGTCCTGCTCGTCGGCGTCAACGCCCTGGCCCAGTCTGCGGGAACGGAATACTCGAACAACTTCACGCTGCCCAACTCCGACGCCCAGCGAGCAGCCGACCTGCTGCAGAAGAGCTTTCCAGCCCAGGCCGGCGACCGCGACACGATCGTCTATGCGGTGAAGAGCGGCACGGTTCTTGATCCCGCGGTCCGCTCGAAGATGAGCGCGACGTTCGCGGAAGTGGCCAAGCTCCCGCACGTCGCGGCCGTCATCAGCCCCTACGAGGGCGGTGCGGCGGGGAAGTCAATATCACCCAGCGGCAAAATCGCCTTCGCGACCGTGGTCTTCGATGAGAAAGCCAACCTGCTGCCCACGGCCGCCACCAAAAAGGTCGTCGACGTCGCCCGTGCGGCCGGCGGGCCGGGCCTCGAGGTGGAGATGGGCGGACAGGCGGTCGAGGCGGTGCAGCAGGTGGGCTTCGGGCTCTCCACTGCGGTCGGCCTGCTCGCGGCGATCGTGGTGCTGCTGCTGACCTTCGGCTCGCTCACGGCGATGGGACTGCCGATCGTGACGGCGCTGTTCGGCCTGGGCAGTGGCCTGGGCGCGATCGCCCTGTTCACGCATCTTGTCGACACCCCCAACTTCTCCTCCGAGCTCGCGGCGATGATCGGGCTGGGGGTGGGCATCGACTACGCGCTGTTCATCCTCACGCGCTTCCGCGAGGCCTATTCCACGCCCGGACCCACATTTGGCGATGCGCGCGAGTCGGTCGTGCACGCGATGGACACCGCCGGGCGCGCCGTGCTGTTCGCCGGCTGTACGGTGGTGATCGCACTGCTCGGAATGATGCTGCTCGGCGTGAGCTTCCTCTACGGCGTTGCGATAGCCGCGTCGATCGCTGTGCTGCTGGTGATGCTCGCATCGCTGACACTGCTTCCGGCGCTGCTCACGATCGCAGGCGCGCGCGTGGCGAGGCCCGGCCGGCGAGCACGTGCACGCGCGGCACGCGCGGCCGCCACTGCCACCGAGCACCCGGTCACCGAAGCGGAGCCGCAGGCGGCGGGTGCGATGGCGGCCAGCGCGGATGCGCAGGCTCCCCTTCGCGAAACGCAGATCCCGGCCGGCCCGACGGCGTCCGATCCCGCCGCCTACGCGGGCAGCACATGGCTTCGCTGGAGCGGCTTCGTGCAGCGCCGGCCATGGCCGATCGCGATCGCCGCAGGACTCACGATGCTGCTGATCGCGGCTCCCGCGACCGCTCTGCGGCTCGGCTCGAGCGACGCCTCGAACGACCCGGCAAGCCAGACGACGCACCGCGCGTATGAGCTGCTCGCGCAGGGCTTCGGCCAGGGCTACAACGGGCCGCTCCTGGTCGTAGCCAAGGTCCCCAACCCAGGCGCAGCCGGCACCGCGTCTGTCGAAAAGCTTCGTGCATCGGTGGCCGCGACACCCGGCGTCTCAGCGGTGGCGCCGGCAAGGCTCAACGCCGGCGGGAAGGTCGCGACGATCACCGTCTACCCGAGCTCCTCTCCCCAGGCGCTGGCGACCACCGAACTGGTAACGCAACTGCGCAAGGACGTCGTGCCGCCGCTCGCCGCGAGCACCGGCCTGACGGTCTACGTCGGCGGCGTGACCGCCGGTGCGGTCGACTTCGCCAGCACTCTCAGCCACAAGCTGCCGCTGTTCATCGGCGTCGTCGTGCTGCTGAGCGCGCTGCTGCTGATGATCGTGTTCCGCTCGCTGGTCATCCCGCTGCAGGCGGCGGTGATGAACCTGCTCAGCATCGGCGCCGCCCTGGGCGTGATCGTGATGGTCTTTCAGTGGGGCTGGTTCGGAAGCCTGTTCAGCGTGCAACAGGGTCCGATCGAGTCGTTCATACCCGTAATGCTGTTCGCGATCGTGTTCGGCCTGTCGATGGACTACGAGGTGTTCCTGATCTCGCGCATGCACGAGCGCTGGACCCAGACGGGCGAACATCAGCGCTCCGTACGCGAGGGCCTCGCGCTGACCGGGCGGGTCGTGACCGCAGCCGCGGCGATCATGGTGTGCGTATTCCTGTCGTTCATGCTCGGTGAAGAGCGCGTGATCAAGGAGTTCGGCCTGAGCCTCGCAAGCGCCGTGTTCCTGGACGCGCTGGTAATCCGCTGCCTGCTGCTGCCGGCGGTGCTGAGCATCGTGGGACCGATCACGTGGAAGATCCCCGCGTGGCTCGAGCGCATATTGCCACGGCTGAACATCGAGGGCACCACGCTTCCCGCCCCGCCGGCGGGAAGCGATGGGCGCTCACCGGTCACCCAGCCCGCACCCTCGGGGCGCCCACGGCCCGGAATCGCGACAGAGGGAGCGGAGGGCTGAGCCGACCCCTCCGGCGGTGGGCGTTCACGATCCTGCCGCTCGGCGTCGCCGCGATCCTCGCCGGCACCGGCATCTGGAGGGTCGCGGGCGCCGCCGCGATGGGGGCGGCCTACGTCCCCCACCGCACCACGACCAGCGCGGATGTCGCCCCACAGCACGGCGGCGCGGGGAACGGCGAGCACGCGCAAAACTCGGTTGTGCTCGCCTTCCTGCCCACCGGCGACGCTGGGAAGACCGCGGTTGGCGCACGAGGACGAACGCCTGACGCGCAGTTAGAGGCCGAGCTGGCGAGCGTCCCCGGCCTGTCCGTCGGCATCATGTCCGCGACACAGGGCGTCTACCAGACCGAGCAGTTCCTGCTCGATGTCACCCAGGGAGCGAGGATCTCATCCTCGGACTACCCCACGCACCACCCGCCCGCGATGTCGGTCCGGGCGATCGGCGCCGGCGCCGTGGTCAACGGCTGGCACGCGGCTCGCAGACGCGCCGAAGCGGCGCCGCAGCTCCTGCGACCGGGCCTGCTCGCCTCCAGCATCCCGGGCGGCGCCGCCTACGCAGGCATCACTGGCGAAGAGGACATCGACGCGATCGCCGGAGCCGGCCTGAGCGGACAGGTCGCCGAACTCTCGCTGGGCCCCGCGCGGACGCTGGCGGCGCGCGTCGCTGCGCTCAACCGGCGCCGGCGGCTGCTCATCGCCGATCTCCCGGGAGGGGTGCAGGGCCACGACGACCTGCGGGCGCTCGGCGCGGGGCGCGCCGCGGGAGAGCTTCTGATCGTGGTCCAGCGAGCCCCGCAGGGAACCGGCGGAGAGCTTCTGTGGGTTGCCGCCGCGGGCCTCCCGGGCGGGGGTGGCAGAGAGCTCAGCTCGCAGACGACGAACGAGCGCGGGCTGATCGCCTCGGTTGACCTCGCCCCCACGATCCTTGACCACCTCGGGCTGAGGCCGATCCCGGCCGATATGCGCGGTGATCCGATACACACCGACGGCGAGCTGCACTCAGCGAGCCTGCGGGCGCTCGAAGCTCGCCTGCGCGTCATCGGCGGCAGACGCCTTGAGGCACTCGGGTTCCTGCTCGGCGCGTGGGCGCTGCTACTGCTGGCATGCGCCCGCCGGCGCCCGGCGCGTGCGTGGGCCATGCGCACAGGCGCTCTCGGCGTGTTGTGGGCGCCGGTCGCGGTGCTCATCACGGGCGCTTTGGAGCCGAGCGCCGCGGTGGAGCTCGCCACGATCACGCTTGCCTGCCTTGCGCTCGGCGCGCTCACCGACCTGCTGCTGGCGTGGCCGCGAGCCCCCCTGGCTCCGGCGTTGGTCGCGGTGGCGGCGATCGTCGTGGACGCCTTCGCCCATACCCAGCTGTTGATGCGCTCGCTGCTCGGCCCCAACCCGATCCTCGGCGCGCGCTTCTACGGCGTCGGCAACGAGCTGAAGTCCGGCCTTGCCGTGCTCGTGCTCGCTGCGGTCGCGGGCGCGCTCTACCCGCTCGCGCAGAGCGCGTCAGGGCGACGGCGCGCGGTGATCGTGATGGCCGGCGCAGGAGTGCTGCTGGCAGTGGTCGAGGGCTCCGCCCGCGTCGGTGCCGGAGTCGGCGGGGTGATCCTCGTGTGCGCCGCCTTCGCCGTGGCGACCGTGATGCTGCTTCCAGGCGCGGTCACCCGCAGGCGCGCGCTGATCGTGTTTGTCAGTCCGATCGTGGGCCTCGTGGCGCTCGCGCTGCTCGATCTGCTGACCGCGCACGGCGCGGGCCACTACACCGGCAGCATCCTGCATGCCCGCTCGGCCGGCGACCTGCGCGACGTGATCGTCCGCCGTTACGGCGCCGCCTGGGATGAGCTGCACAACCACGCGATGCCCTACGCCACCGCCGTGGCGCTCGCCTACGCGGCGGTCGGATACAGCCGTCGCGAGCGGCTGCTCGCCCCCGTCGCGGGCGATCCGCTGTGGCGGGCCGTGTTCGCCGGTGGTCTCACCGCGGGCGTGGTCGGCGCGCTCGTCGAGGACTCAGGGCCCCTGCTGTTCGTCGTCGCGATCTTCGCGCTCGGCTGCGTCGCGAGCTACCTGTGGGGAGGCGAAATCACTCGACACTCACCGGCTCAACCGGCGGAGCGATCGCAGTCTGCTCGGGAACCTCACGCTGCTCCGCGATGCGCCGAGGCCGGAAGTACGCCAGCCAGATGACGGCCGCGGCGAGCAGGATGGCGCACAGCGTCCAGCCGAGGGCCGTCGTGCCCAGGCCGATGTACTTCAGGCCCGAGGCGGCGATCACGAACGTGATCACCGGCCGGATGTAGCGGTCCGGAGCGCTCGAGGAGAGAAGCGACCCGACGAACACGGCGGGAACGCTGCCGATGATCAACGACAGGGTCACGGCGAACTCGACGTGACCGAAAGCGAGTGCCCCGAGGGCCGCTGCCAGCGTGAGCGGCACCGCCTGGGTCAGGTCGGTGCCCACCAGCTGGTTGGCGCCAATCATCGGATACAGGAACAGCAGCATGATGATCATCAGCGAGCCCGACCCGACTGAGGTCAGCCCGACGATCAGACCACCGATCATCCCGATCAGCACCGTGGGCACTGGGCGCGGGACCACGTCATCGATCACGGCCATGCGGCGCTGCCCCGCGCGGCTGTCGAGGATGTAGCGCAGCACCATCGCGGCGGCTCCGATCAGCAGAGCGGCGCCGAGGATCACCTCGACTTTTTCCTGAGCCGACTTCGTATGGCCGATGCGATGCAGCAGGTATGCGCCTGCGAAGGCCATCGGCACCGAGCCGAGCACCATCCATCCCACCAGGCGCAGATTGACGGTGCCGCGTTTGAGGTGAACGCCGGCGCCGATCGGGCGCATCACCACCGCCGCCACGAGGTCGCTCGAAATCGCCGCGGAGGGCGTCACGCCAAACAGCAGGATCAGCATCGGCGTCATCAGCGCACCGCCACCCGCGCCGGTCATGCCGACGAGGAAACCGATGATTGCGCTCCCCAGAACGATGTACGGATTGACATGCATGAAGTCCCCCTAACCCTCGCTAAGCGGCGCAGTCGCGGCAGAAGCCGTGCAGCACTATCTCGTGCTCGGACACCGCCAGCGGCACGCTCTTTGAGAGCCTATCGATCGCGCGCTCGAGGCCGGCGTCTGAAAACGGCATCACCAGACCGCACTCATCGCACACGAGATGATGGTGGTGGCCCTCGTGCTCGTGAACTCGCTCGTAGCGAACCATCGCCTGGCCTGTCTCCACGCGCTGCACCAACCGCAGGCGCTCGAGCTGCTCGAGGATCCGGTAGACGCTCGCCCTGCTCACATTTCTAGACGCGCCCCGCGCGCGCAGCGCGTCCTCGATCTCAAGCGCCGTCAGCGCGCAGGTCTGAGAATCGAGCAGCTCCAGCAGCGCGCGCCTGGCACCCCCGCGCTTGTGCCCGGCCGCGGTCAGCGTCGCCTCCGCACGGTCGGCCCAGTCGCCGGGCCGGGGACCGTTGATGGCATGTGTTATTGGAGGACGGCTGCTCATATGGCGATGGTAAGAGCGTAGAAGCCAACTGCCACCAGCGTCACCGTACTGCCGGGCGGGAGTCCCGAGATCCAGTAGCTGAGCGCGAGCCCGATCCACATCGACAGCAGCGCGATCCCCGTCGCCAGCGCCATCCCTCTGTAGGGGTTCGCCGTGAGCCGCTGCGCCGCGCCCGCCGGCGCCGCGATCAGGCCGAGCAACAGCAGCGCGCCGACCGCCTGCGTCGCCTCGGCCGCTACCAGGCCGAGCAGCACGAGGAAGGCCAGCCCGAGTGCCCGCACCGGCACTCTCGACGCCAGCGCCAGCGGGGCATCGATGGAGGCGAACAGCAGCGGACGCCCGATCGCCAAGAGCGCCCCGGCGGTACCCACCGCGAGCACCGCCGCGAGCCGCGCTTCGCCCGCGGTCAGCCCGAAGATCGAGCCGAACAGCGTGCGCGCGGCGATCGTGCCGTCGGCGGCCCCCGTGCCGGCGTTGAACAGATCCAGGAAGAACACCCCCAGCCCCAGCGTCCACACGAGCACGATCCCGATCGTCACGTCATCGGCCCGCGCACGCTCGCCGAGAACGCCGAGCAACAGCGCCACGACGACGGTCGCGACGAGGAGCCCGGCGCGCAGATCGAGCCCGGCCGCCGCCGCCGCGAGCGCGCCGGTGAACGCCACATGGCTGAGCGCATCGCCCGCGAAGACCTGGCTTCGCAGAACCACGAACCAGCCGATCAGCCCGCTCGCCAGCGCAATGCAGGAGCCCGCGAGCACAGCGTTGCCGAGAAACCCGGAAAACGGCATCAGTTCCTCCCGAGCCTCCGCGCCGCGCGCGCCAGCGCGAACATCACGATCGCCAACGTCGTCGAGAAGAAGCCGGGCGAGTAGTTGGTGTAGTACGACAGACCCAGCCCCACCCAGGCGATGAGCAGCCCCAGCAGCACGCTCAGCGCGAGGCTCAGGCCGATTCGCGTTGTCAGCTCGCGCGCGATCCCCGCCGGCGCCACGAGCAGCGCGAACACCAGCAGCACGCCCGTTATCTGCACCGTCGCCGCCACCGCGAGCCCGAGCACCAGCAGAAAGGCGACGGCCAGGGATCGGACGGGCACGCGGCTCGCTCGCGCCAGCGGCCCGTCCACCGACGCGAAGAACAGCGGCCGCCCGGCCAGCGCCACGAACACGAGCACGCACGCGGCGACGAGCGTGAGCGTCAGAACCTGCCCGCGCGTGACGCCCAGGATCGAACCGAACAGCAGCGACTCGAGGCTCTCGAGCACGCCTCCGTAGAGGCTCAGCAGCAGGTAGCCCACCGCGAGGGCCGCGGCTCCGACCGTACCGATGATCGCAGAGCGCTGCGACTGGCCGGCCGGACCCGACACCTCCGCTGCCCCGGCGATGATCACGGCTCCGATGCCGCAGAACGCGAAGTAGCCCACCGCCAGCGGCAGCCCCGCGAGCGCGGCCGCGGCGGCGCCCGGGAAGGACATCATCGACAGCGTGTGCCCGGCGAACGTCTCGCCGCGCAGCACCATGAACCAGCCGACCACGGCCGCCATTACCGCCACCACGCTCGCTGCCTCGAGCGCATTGACCATGAACGGGTAGGCCAGCAGCTGGTGGACATCGGACGGCAGGTCGAGGGTGAACCGGGGGTTCATCGCAGCACGTGCCGCGGCCCGTGCTGGTGGGGCGCCTCGGGCTGGCCGACGACGACGAGGCGCCCGTCGCCCGTCTGCAGCACCTCGATCGGAGCGCCATACAGGCTGCTCAGCGTCTCTGAGGTGATGACCTCTTCCACCGAGCCCATCGCCCCACGCCCTCCCGCCAGGTAGAGCACCCTGTCGAGGTAGGGCAACAGCGGGTTCACATCGTGGGCGACCAGCAGCACCGTCACGTCCTGCTCGCGGCAGATCCGCTCCACGAGCGCCGCAACCGCCGCCTGGTTGGGGAGATCCAGACCGTCCAGCGGCTCATCCAGGATCAGCATGCGCGGCTCTCGCACGAGCGCCTGCGCGATCAACAGACGCTGCTGCTCGCCTCCGGAGCACTCTCCGATCGGCCGCTCGGCATAGGCCTCGGCGCCGACCCGCTCGATCGCCTGCGCGACCCGCGCTCGCTCGGCGCGCGAGCGGGCGCTGAAGCGAGCGGCAAACGGCAGCGGCACGCCCCAGCGGCGCCCGTCGAGCCCGAGGCGCACGAGGTCGACGCCCCGCACTCGCGTCGCCGAGTCGAACACCCGCCGCTGCGGCAGATGCCCGATGCGCTCGTTGCTGCTGCCGGCCGGCCCGCCCAGCACCGCGACCGAGCCCGCCGCGAGATGGTTGAGGCCGAGCAGCACGTTCAGGAGCGTCGACTTGCCCGCCCCGTTGGGTCCGAGGATCGCCACGAACTCACCCTCGCCGACCAGCAGGTCGACATCGCTCCAGATCGTGCGCCCGCCGAGCCGCACGGCGCCCTTGCTCATCTCAACCGCCGCGGCCATCGAGCTAACGTCCCGTCGCCTTATGCAGAGCCCGCTGCAGGCCTTCGAGCTGGGCGACCTGCCACTGCTCAAAGCTCTCTGACGCCGGCGACAGCGTCTCTGTGACGGTCGCCACCGGGATGCCCTTCGCTTCGGCGATTTCGCTCACCCGCTCGACATCCGGTGTGACGTTCTGGCTGTTCAGCACCCACACCTTGATGCGCCGCGCTTCGGCCTGTTCGTCGACCGTGCGCTTGTCCTGCGCCGTGACTTCGCTTCCCTCGGCGATCGCCTTGGCGAAGCTGTAGGGAGTCAGGAGCTTCAGGTGCAGATCTTCGCCGAGACCCTGGAAGATGCTCTCGCTGTAGCCCACCGGCACGCCCGCATACGCCGAGCGGATCTTCGCGCGCAGGGCGTCATAGCGGGCAAGGCCCGTGGTTTCAAAGGCCTTCCTCTGCGCCAGGAAGTAGCCGGCGCCCGCGGGATCCAGCCGCACGTAGTCGGCGGTGATCGCGGCGATCACCCTGAGCACATCGGCCGGGAAGTACCAGCGATGGGGGTTTTCGCCCTGGGCCAGGCCGAGCAGGTCCCCCACGTTCGCCACCACGCGCCCCGCCTCCGGGTTGGCGTCCAGGAGCTTTGAGGCCCAGGTGTCGTAGCCCACGCCGTTCACGATCGCCAGCTGCGCACCCGCGAGCGCGCGCGCGTCCTCGGGCGTCGGTTCATAGCTGTGAGGGTCGGTATCGGGGTTGACGATGATGCTGTGAACGTCAACCTTCGCCCCGCCCAGCTGTTTGGCGATGCTGCCCCAGAAGTTCTCCGCGGCCACCACGCGCAGCCCGGAGCCGCTCACACCGCCGCCGGCTCCGGCGGCCGAGCCGCCGCTGCCACAGGCCGCCGCGGACGCGGCCAGCGCCACCAGCACGACTGCAACGCCCATGCGCGGACGCGCCATCCGCCCGACCGAGCCGCGAGAGCGGGAGCGACACGCTGGCCTTTGGGGGCTCATCACGTGCCGCCACAATATCAAGACTGAGTCTTGTTCTTAGTCTTCGGCGGAGAGCCCGAGCCGGGCGCGTAACTCCCCCACACCGATCCCCTCCACGCCAACCACCTTTTCCCGCGCCCCCGCTCCCCGTAGCACCGACACCCGCCGCACGCCGATTCCTGCGCGCTTGGCGATCAGGCGGCAGAGCGCCTCGTTGGCGCGTCCGTCGAGGGGCGGCGCGGTCACGCGCACCACGACCACCCCCTCGCGCTCGCCCACGATCTCATTCGCCCGCGCCCGCGGCTGCAGGCGAACGGCTATCTGACAGCCCTCCATCACCTACGGGCGCGCCGGCCCGTACCCCACACCGGCCTAAGGCTGCTCCGCCCCTCCTGACGGCACCGCGGCGCCCTCCCCGCCGCTCTCCCCGCCTTCTTGTCCGAGCTTGCGGCGCCGGTCGATCAGCAGCACGGCCAGAACCACGACGATCACGACCACCAGAAGCCCGCCCGCGATGTAGCGCAGTTTGTGGTGGGCCGGTTTGGCCACCGTCGTTTTGACTTTGGCGATCGTGACGGGCGTGTTGTGCGCCGTCGCGAGCGCCAGCAGCTGCGCCTGTTCGCTGGAGGCGTAGGCGACCGTCATGTGCCGGCCGTCGTTCAGCGAGACGTGCACGTGGCCCGTCGGGCTCGCCGGGTGGAACGACAGCGCGTGAACCTGCCCATGGTCGAGCTGCGTCGTCAGCGCGGCTATGGTCTCGCGTTCAAAGTGGATGGCCGTGGCGGCGCCGGCGCTCGCCGAGATGGCAAGACACGCGCCGAGCAGACACGCGACGGATACGGCGGTCCTGCTGATGCGGGGAGCTCTCCGTGTGAGAATCATCCGCGCAGTGTACGGCTCGCCGTGGCGGCTACTACACCCGCCCGGTGTCCTGCCGGTAGGCGCGCGCTGCCGCAATGCTCAGAACGATCGTCCATCCGGCCATCACGACCCACGCGCGCGCCGGCCAGGGATGCCCTCCGAGCGCGACGTGGCTTGCCTGCACCAGCCAATAGGAGGGCACAAACTGGGCGACATCGTGCAGGAAGCCGCTGGCGGGAATCGGAAACCAGGTACCGCCGACGAACGCGAGCAGCGAGACCCCGCCACCGAGCGCCGGGCCGATCGAATCGGGGGTCAGCCGATGGCCGAGCAGGACCCCCAGCGCCGCAAAGGGCACGAGCGCGACGATGATCAGGCCGGTCATCTTCAGCCACTGATCGGCCGGGAGGCTCACCCCGAGCGTCGTCCCGGCGATGTACAGAGCGAGCAGGCTGAGCAGGGCCATCATGTAGGCCGTGACCACCTTTGCGCGAAAGTAGCTGCGCGGTGAGAGCGGTGTGATGCGCAGCTGGCGGTTCCAGCCGACGGCGCGCTCGGCGGCGATGCGCGCGCCGCTTGAGAGCATTGCGGCCATCGTCCCGAACGATGCCAGGCCGACCATGTAGTAGAGCGGGGCCGACAGCCCCGTGCTGCCGAGATCGTGAACATTGCGCTGAGAGCCCGCGATCAGGTAGTAGAGGATCAACGGGAAGCCCAGCGAGAGCAGAAAGAAGCGTCTGTTGCGAAGCGTTCGCAGCAGCTCGTAACGGGTGTAGATCAGCGGGTTCACCGGCTGCTCGCCCCCGGGCCGTCCGCCGTGGGCTCGACCGCCTCGTCCGCGGTCAGCGCGAGAAACGCCTGCTCGAGGCCCGCGGCCACGATCTCGATGTCGCGGGCGTCAGGCGCAGCGGCCAGCAGCGCCCTGATCGCCACATCGGAATCTGTGCACGTGAGGATCACCGCCTCGCCGTGGCGCTCGGCCCCATTGACGCCCGCCAGCGCGGCCAGCGAGTCGACGTCCACATCCGGGAGCGTCGCGCGGATTGTGCGCGTGCCCACCATCGCCCTGATCTCCGTCGTCGGCCCGTCGGCCACGATCCGCCCATGGGCCATCAGCACGGCCCGGTCGGCATACGCGTCGGCCTCCTCCAGATAGTGGGTCGCGAACACGATCGTCTTGCCCCGTGCGGCGAACGCCCGCATCGTCGTCCAGAAGCCGCGACGTCCCTCCACGTCCATCGCCACCGTCGGCTCGTCCAGCACGAGCAGCTCGGGATTGCTGACGAGCGCAACGGCAAAGCGCACGCGCTGCGTCTGGCCACCTGACAGCTTCTGCGTTCGCTGTGCTGCGATCCCGTCGACGCCGGTCAGCTCGAGCACCTCGTCAACGTCCAGTGGCGCCGGATACAGCGAGGCCATCATCGCGATCAGCTCACGAACCGACAGATCCCTGATCAGATCGCCGGTCTGGAGCATCGCCCCCACCGCTCCCCGCGCGACCGCCTCCCGCGGGGAGCCGCCGAACACCGATACGGCGCCCCCGTCGGGCGCGAGCAGCCCGAGCAGCATGTCGATCGTCGTCGACTTGCCGGCGCCGTTCGGCCCGAGCAGGGCGACGGTCTCCCCCGCCGAGATATCAACGTCGATGCCCCGCACCGCCTCGATCGGCCCGTCGGGACCGCGAAACGACTTGACAAGCCCGCTCAACTGGATCTCGGCCGTGCGCACTGGGGCGCCCGCGGCGATCCCGCTCGCGCTCACTTACGCGCCGCCCTCACAGCCTTCAGACGTTCGACCTTTGGCAGCACCACCTTGCGCATCCGTACCGACAGGGGCGTCGCCTCGACCGCCTCGTCCGCGCGCACGAACTCAAGCGCCTCGTCAAGCGTCAGTTTGCGGTGCGCATCCAGGCGCACGAGCACGTCGGAGGTCGAGGAGCGCATGTTCGTCAGATGCTTCTCCTTGACCGGATTGACGTCAAGATCCTCAGAGCGGGCGTTCTCGCCGATGATCATGCCCTCGTAGACCTCCTCGCCGGGGCCCACGAACAACGTGCCGCGCTCCTGCAGGGTGAACAGCGAGAAGGTGACCGTCGAGCCGCTGCGGTCGGCCACCAGCACGCCCGAGTTGCGCGTGAGCAGCGGCCCCGCCCACGGCTCCCAGCGATCGAACACGTGGTGCATGATCCCGGTGCCGCGCGTCTCCGTCAGGAACTCTGTGCGGAATCCGATCAGGCCCCGGGCGGGCACCAGGTAGTCCATCCGCACCCAGCCCGTGCCGTGATTGGTCATGTGCTCCATGCGGCCCTTGCGCGCCGCCAGCAGCTGCGTGACGGTGCCGACGTGCTCCTCGGGCACGTCCACCGACAGGCGCTCGACGGGCTCGTGGCGCTTGCCGTCGATCTCGCGCTCGAGGACGTGCGGCTGGCCGACCGTGAGCTCGAAGCCCTCGCGACGCATCATCTCCACGAGGATCGCCAGCTGCAGCTCACCGCGGCCCTGCACCTCATAGGTGTCCGGCCGCTCGGTCTCCTGCACGCGCAGGGAAACGTTCCCGACGAGCTCCTGCATCAGCCGCGCCTCGATCTGCCTGGCCGTCAGCTTGTCCCCGTCCTTGCCCGCGAGCGGCGAGGTGTTCGCGCCGATCGTGATCGACATCGCCGGCTCATCGACGGTGATCACTTCCAGCGGGCGCGGATCGCCGGGGTCGGCGAGCGTCTCGCCGATCGTCACCTCGGCGATGCCCGCCACCGCGATGATCTCCCCCGGGCCCGCTTCAGGTGCATCGACCCGGTCGAGCGCATCGGTCACGTACAGCTCGGCCACCTGCACGCGCTGGATCGAGCCGTCGGCGCGGCACCAGGCGATCTGCTGGCCCTTCTTGATCGTGCCGTGGCGCACGCGGCAGATCGCAAGGCGCCCTACATACGGGGATGCGTCGAGGTTCGTGACGAGCGCCTGCAGCGGGTGCTCGGGGTCGTAGGTCGGCGCCGGGATCCGCTCGAGAAGGAGATCCAACAGCGGCGCCAGGTCCTCCTCCTCGATCGCGTGCCCGGCGTCGTATTTCAGCGACGCGCGCCCGGCCTTGGCGTTGCAGTAGACGATCGGGAAGTCGATCTGCTTCTCATCGGCGTCCAGGTCGAGGAACAGCTCATAGACCTCGTCGATGACCTCGTGGACGCGAGCGTCGGGCCTGTCGACCTTGTTGACCACCAGGATCACCGGCAGGTGGGCCTCGAGCGCCTTGCGCAGCACGAAGCGCGTCTGCGGCAGCGGCCCCTCGGATGCGTCCACCAGCAGCAGCACGCCGTCGACCATCGTCAGACCCCGCTCGACCTCGCCGCCGAAGTCAGCGTGCCCGGGCGTGTCGATGATGTTCAGCTTGACGTCCTTGTAGCGAAGCGACGTGTTCTTGGCGAGGATCGTGATCCCCTTCTCGCGCTCCAGGTCCATCGAGTCGAGCACGCGCGTGTTGACGTCCTGGCCGACGCGAAACGCGCCGGACTGCCACAGCATCGCGTCCACGAGCGTGGTCTTGCCGTGGTCGACGTGCGCGACGATCGCCACGTTGCGTATGTCATCTCTGCGTACGAGCATCCGGCCCAGGCTATCGGTGTATCTTCGCCGTCCCGGTACGAGAGAGGGTGCGCAGGCCGAACCGCGCCAGCGCCGAGGGGTAGCGTTCGGCGCCGGCGATCGTTTCCTCGAGCGCCGCCGCGAAGCGCCTTATCTCCTCCTCTTCGATGCTCAGGGCGGGCAGCACCTTGATGGTGTTCATGCGATGCCCGGCCACCTGGCAGAGGATTTTATGGTCATGGAACAGCGGCACGGTGACGAGCTGGGAGAAGAGGCCCGCCTGGCGGCGCTCGACCGCCTCCCAAAGCGAGCGCCCGAGGAGACCGCCCGGAGCGCCGAATTCGATCGCCCACATGAGCCCCAGGCCGCGGACGTCGCGCACGACCTCATAGCGCTCGGTGAGCGGGCTGGTCAGCTCGAGCAGCAGTGCGCCCATACGCTCGGCGCGCTCGATCAGGCCGTCCCGGTCGAGCACGCGAAGCGTCGCGAGCCCCGCGGCCGCCGCGAGATCGTTGCCGCCGAACGTCGAGCCGTGACGGACCGCGCGCTCCATCCCGTCGAACACCTTCTCGAACGCGCTGCGTGAGACGAGCACGGCGCCGATCGGCACAAGGCCGCCGGACAGCGCCTTGGCCACGCAGATCATGTCGGGCTCAAGCGCCCAGTGCTCAAGCGCCAGGAAACGCCCGGTGCGCCCCACGCCCGTCTGCACCTCATCGCACACGAACAGCGCTCCGGCCTGGCGGCACAGCCGCTGGGCGCTCTGCAGATAGCCCTCCGGCGGCAGGTTCACGCCCTTGCCCTGCACCGGCTCGACCACGAACGCCGCGACATCGCCGCGTGCGAGCTCGCGCTCCAGGGCGCCCAGATCACCGAATCCCACGGGATCGCAACCGGGCAGCAGCGGGCCGAAGCCATCGCGGAACTCGGCTCCGCCGTTGAGCGACAGCGAGCCCAGCGTCAGCCCGTGAAAGGCGTGCTCGGCGTACAGCACGCGCGGGCGCCCCGTGGCCGCGCGTGCGACCTTGATCGCCGCCTCGACGGCCTCCGTGCCGCTGTTGGCCGGGATCATCGCGGCGACGCTCTTGGGTGCCCGCGCGAGCAGCTGCTCCGCGAGCACGCCGCTGAGCAGCGTCACGCCGAGCTGCGGCATGTTCCCAGTCCGCGCCGCCATCACCTGCTCGATCGCCGCGATCGCCTCGGGATGGTTGCGCCCGATCGCAAACACCCCATAGCCACCGAACAGGTCGAGGTAGCGCTCTCCCTGATCGTCGATCAGGTGCGCCCCCTCCCCTCCCGTCCACACCTTCTGGAAGCCCAACGTCCTCAGGATCCGCCCCATCTGCGGGTTCAGAAAGCGGTCGTTCAGCTCCAGCTCCTCGCCGGTGCGCGTGGCGAGGATCTCGCTGATGAACGGCGGCGTGGAGCTTGACATGGGCTAAGGGTACGGGGGAGCGCGAAGACTTCTTATGAAACGTGATGCTTAGTTTTCCGGCCGAGGGGTAGAATGCCCCCGAGCCTGGACCAAACTCGAGAACGAGGAAGGAGCCAGTAAGAGTGCCTACTACAGCCAGTCCACTGGCCGCACCGCTTCGCACGAGCGAGGACCCGCACGATCTGTTCGTGCGCTGGCAAGAGCAGGGCGATCCGGCAGCGCGTGATTCGCTGGTGGCGCAGTTCATGCCGCTCGCACGCAGCCTCGCCCGGCGCTACGGCCGCTCCTCGGAGCCATTCGAGGACCTTCTGCAGGTCGCGTCGATGGGCCTCCTGAAGGCCGTCGACCGCTTCGATCCCGAGCGCGGCCATCCCTTTCCGGCGTTCGCGGTGCCGACCATCCTCGGTGAGATGCGCCGATACTTTCGAGACTCCGGATGGGCCGTTCACGTCCCCCGCGGGACCCAGGAGCGAGCGTTGAAGGTGCGCGACGCGCAGGATCTGCTCGCAAATCAGACCGGACGGGCTCCCACAGTCAACCAACTTGCCCAGTATCTAGAGCTGGACAGCGAGGATGTCCTCGACGCGCTGCAGGCCATCCAGGCCTACGAAGCTCTCTCGCTCGACGCGCCACCTCGCGGAGCGAGCGCCGAGGAGGAGGTGATGTCCTACGGCGATGCGGTGGGACATGATGATCAGCACTACGAGCTCGTCGAGCTCGGGGCAACCGTCAGCGCTGCCCTGGAGCATCTTCCGGCGCGCGAGCGGCTCGTGCTGAGCATGCGCTTCGTCGACGATCTCACCCAGACGGAGATCGCCGAGCGCGTCGGCGTCTCGCAGATGCAGGTCTCACGCCTCTTGCGTCGCTCGCTTGACCGGCTGCGAGCGCTTACGGATGCCCCCAGCGGGATGGCCTAGCCGCATCCGCCTCGCCGGCTCGATTGCCGGCGGGCGACCGATTCACCGCGAGCGACCGAGCGTATGATGGAGCGCGTGCTGCCGGCTCCCGTCCGTCGTCAGGCGGGTTCGCCCAACGTTCGCCTCAGCCTCTCAAACAGGCCGGAGAACGTCGCGCTCGTGCGACAGATGCTCGCCGGCGTGGCCGAAGCGATCGGTCTCGACGCGATCGCGCTCAACGACATCAGCACCGCGGCCACCGAGGCGTGCAACAACGTCGTGCTGCATGCCTATGAAGGTGCCGAAGGTCCCCTTCAGATCGACGTGTCCGTCGGCTCTGAGGCACTCGAGGTTGTCGTGCGCGACCACGGCAGCGGGATCCGCCCGCAGTTTCGACGCTCCGATGAGGTGTCGGGAATCGGGCTCTCCGTGATCCAGGCGCTCGCGCGGCGAGCCGAGTTCGGGGGCACCACCGACGATCACGGCACCGAAGTCAGAATGACGTTCGCCACGCCGCCGCTGGCGATGCTCGACAGCTTCCCGGAGGATGGGCTCGAACCGCCTGCCATCGTCGACGCCGAGCTCGCCGGCGCGATGGAGATGAGCATCGCGCCCGCCAGCCTCGCTCGCACGATCCTGCCTCGCCTGCTCAGCGTGTTTGCCGCCCGAGCCCACTTCACGACAGATCGCCTCGCCGATGTGCAGCTCGTCGCGGATGCGCTCGCGGCACATGTCCCGGGATCGATCACGGGCGGCCATCTCAGCCTCGGCGCGAGCGTCGAGCCCCATGACCTGGAGCTTCGCATCGCGCCACTGCGCGCGGGCTGCGCGAACCAGCTGATCGCCGACTCCGCCCTCGATGGCCTGGCTCCGGTGATCGAGCGGCTCACACACGAGCAGCAGGTCAAGGCGGTCGGAGGCTCCTCCGAGGCCGAGATGCTCGCCCTGCGTCTCACCGACCGGCGCTGAGGCCGCCCGAGCAGGTCCCGCTAGGAGCGGAAGGTCACGGTCGTAAACGCCTTTGATGAGCCATGACCTGAGTGCGGCACGAACCCCACGCGCAGCCTGAGCTTCAGCCGGCCGGCGCGTTGAAGGACGGCCTTGCCAGCCCGCGTCAGCTGCACCGCGAACTTTTTCTTGCCGGCCTTCTTCACGTGACGGATGAGCAGCCGCAGGTCCGGGCCGCCGGCGCTGATGCGCCCGGTGCCGGGCACAAGCACGGTCACGATCGCCTGCGTACCCGAGGTCCGGTGCGCTGCTATCGCCACCGGGCAGCCGGTGACGGTGATC
>Ga0302181_10000460_pt1 | contig 33345 bp, 34 predicted proteins | sample I_Palsa_E3_3_FD_198786 | JGI IMG/M metagenome (GOLD analysis project Ga0302181, IMG submission 198786) | Peat permafrost microbial communities from Stordalen Mire near Abisko, Sweden - I_Palsa_E3_3 | ecosystem: Environmental > Terrestrial > Soil > Palsa > Peat permafrost | place: Sweden...
TGCCAGCCCGATGCTGCCGGCGCCACCCGTGATCAGGGCGACCTTGTTGGTCAACCGTCCGGACATCGGCTCAGGCTGCGCCGGCAGCGGCTGTGATGCCGCTGCCGGCGGCGATCAGCTCGGCGGCCTTCTCCGCGATCATGATCGTCGGGGCGTTGGTGTTCGCGCGGGTGACGCTCGGCATCACCGACGCGTCGACGACGCGCAGCCCTTCGACCCCGTAGACACGCAGCTCCGGATCGACGACGGCGCCAATCGCACACGTCGAGGTCGGGTGGTAGACGCTCTGCGCGGCGCGTTCGATGAATGCCCAGAGGTCTGCGTCCGAATCGGAGGCGGGGACGCTGAACGGGGCCCGCTCAACCGCCTTCAGCGGCTCCTGACGGGCGATCTCGAGCGCCATCCGCAGGCCTGCGACCATGCTGTGACGGTCCTCCTCGGTCGTCAGGAAGTTGCACAGCACGCGCGGCTTGGCGTCGGCTAGCGGCGCGCGCAGCATGACGCGGCCGCGGCTCGTGGGAGCGACCACGACCGGGCCGAAGGCGTAGCCGTCACCGGGCGGCGGCGTCAGCCCCTCGTCGAAGAACAGGCCCGGGGCGAAGTGGAACTCCACGTCCGGCGCCTCGAGCCCCGGCCGCGTGCGGAAGAAGCCCGCCGCCTCCGGGACGTTCGAGGTCAGCGGCCCGCGCCCCTCGGACTCGAGCAGCGCGAAGTTCTCCGCAGTGAACGCGCTGAACAGACCCGGGACGTTGCTCAGGTAGTTGACGTTGCACATGCAGTGGTCCTGCAGGCCGATGCCCACCGGCAGCGCCTCGCGCACCTCGATCGCAAACGGGTTCAGCTGATCCTCCGGCCCGATGCCGGACAGCATCAACAGGACCGGTGAGTGGTAGGCGCCGGCGGACACGATCACTTCGCGCTCCGCGCGGTAGTGAAGGAGCTGGCCGTCGCGGGCGATCTCGACCCCGACCGCTCTCGTGCCCTCGAACACGATCCGCTGCGCCATCGCACGCGGGACCACGTCCAGGTTGCGCCGCTGCGCGGCGGGCCGTAGGAACGCGTCGGCGGTGCTTTCGCGCAGGCCGTGGCGCTGGGTCATCTGGAAGCGCCCGACGCCCTCCTGGCGCGCGCCGTTGAAATCCGGGTTGAGCTCGTGTCCGGCGGCCTGCGCCGCGGCGAGCATCGAATCGACGAGCGGGTGCATCGAGCGGCTTTCGGAGACCTTCAGCGGGCCGCCGACCCCGTGGTAGGCGTCCTCGCCGCGCTCGTTGTCCTCCGAGCGCTTGAAGTACGGCAGCACCTCCTCGTAGCTCCAGCCCTCGGCGCCCGCGGCGGCCCAGCCGTCGTAGTCTGCGCGGTTGCCGCGGACGTAGATCATCGCGTTGATCGAGCTGCACCCGCCGAGCATGCGTCCCCGCGGCAGGTACAGCCGGCGCCCCCCCAGCCCCGGTTCGGGCTCGCCGAGCAGATCCCAGTCGTAGCCGCTCTTGAACAGAAGCGGGAACGCGATCGGCATGTGGATCTCGGGACGCGAGTCCTCGTCGCCGGCCTCGAGGATCGCCACCCGCGCGTCCGCGTTCGCGGATAGGCGCGAGGCGAGCACGCACCCGGCCGACCCGGCGCCGACGATCACATAGTCGTAAACCAGTTCATCGGTCAGGGAGGATCACCACTTTCATCACCTGCGTCGGGTTGTCGATCGCAAAGCGCAGCGCCTCTGGCGCTTGCGCGAGGGGAAACTCGTGGCTGACCAGGCGCTCGAGCGCCGGTGCGCGCCGCTCGGCGAGCGCCACCGCCTCGGCGAACTCGTCCCGCTCGCAGCAGCTGACGCCGAGCAGGTCGAGCTCCTTCTCGGTCAGCAGGCCGATCCGAATCGACACCTCCGCGTTCGACATCCCGACCTGCACCGCCCGCCCGGCGGAGGCGACCAGCTCGACCATCGCGTGCACCGCGGCCGGCGCCCCGGTCGCGTCGAATGCAACCGGCGGGCCATCGGGCCCGGCGAACCGCCGCGCCGCCGCGACCACCTCGGCCGTGTCGGTGAACGCTGCAGTCTGCGCCGCGCCGAGCTCGCGGGCGAGCTCCAGCCGGCTCAGCTGCAGGTCGACGACCAGCACCTCGGCGCCGCGCTCCTGCGCGGCGAGCGAGATGCACTGGCCGATCGGGCCGGCGCCGAGGATCACGGCGTGCTCGCCGGGCTGCAAACGCGCGCGGTTGACCGCCCGCACCGCGATCGACAGCGGCTCGACCAGCGCCGCGACGGCGGGGCGATCGACCTCGATCGCGAACACCTGGTCCTGGCCGGTCAGCAGCTGCTGCTGCAGGCCGCCGTCGTCGTGGATCCCGATCAGGTGGAAGTTGTCGCAGGTGCTCGGACGCCCGGCGCGGCACGGGTAGCAGCTGCCGCACGCCTGCAGCGGCCAGATCGCGACGCGCTGGCCGATCGCGAGCTCGGGGCGGCAAGCGGGCCCGACCGCGGCGATCGTTCCGCCGACCTCGTGCCCCTGGACGCGGGGGAACTGCGAGCCGCCGGCGGCGTCCGACAGCTCGCCGAGGAAGAAATGGTAGTCAGAGCCGCAGATCCCGACCGCCTCGGGCACGACGACCACCTCGCCGGGCCCGGGACTCGGGGCGCCGTCGCGCTCGACGACCGCGATCTCACCGGTGCCGCTGGTGACAGCTGCGAGCACTAGTGCCCCCCGCCGGCGGGGGACACTAGCCCCACACCTCGGCGGCGGTCTCCACGATCAGCGCGAGCTTGGCGGCCTGCTCGTCGTGTGTCAGCGCGTTGCCCTCCACCGTCGAGGAGAAGCCGCACTGTGGGGACAGGCAGAGCTGCTCGATCGCGATGAACTTCGACGCCTCCTCGATGCGCCGCACCAGGGCATCCTTGCTCTCGAGCTCGGGCCGCTTGGTCGTCACCAGCCCGAGCACCACGAGCTTGTCCTTCGGGACGAACCGCAGCGGCTCGAAGCCCCCCGAGCGCTCATCGTCGTATTCGAGGAAGAAGCCGTCGACCGCGAGCTCGCCGAACAGCGCCTCGGCGACGAAGTCGTAGCCCCCCTCGGCGACCCACGAGGAGCGGAAGTTGCCGCGGCACAGGTGGGTCGTCACGGTCAGTCCATCGGGTCGGTCGGCCAGCGCGCGGTTGATGTTGGCGATGTAGGTCTCGTGCAGGTGCTCGGGATCCTCACCGCGCTCGGCCGCCTGGCGACGCTGGTCGGGATCGTTGAGGTACGCGAGGCTCGTGTCGTCGAGCTGGAGGTAGCGGCAGCCGAGCTCGGCGATCGCCCTGATCTCCTCGGCGTACGCGCTCGACAGATCGAGCCAGAACTGCTCGATGTCGGGGTACGCGCTCGGGTCGATCGACGCCCGGCCGCCGCGGTAGTGGACCATGCTCGGCGACGGGATCGTCAGCTTCGGAGTGATTCCGGGCTCGACCGTGTCGCGCAGGAAGGCGAAGTCCTGCGCGAAGATCGGCTCGTCGAGGTGGACCCGGCCGGCGATCCGGATCGCGGCCGGCGCGAACTCGACGTCGCCCTGCTCGTTGTGGAAGCGCACCTTCAGTTGCCCGTCGCCCTGCTCGATTCCGCCGAGCCGACGGATGAAGTCCATGTGCCAGCTCGCGCGACGGAACTCGCCGTCGGTCGCGTCCCGGAGCCCGACCTCGCTCTGCATCCGGACGGCGTCCCTGATCGCGGCGTCCTCGATCTCGCGCAGCTGCTCGGGGGTGATGCGGCCGGCCGCGCGGTCCTCGCGCGCCCGCATCAGCTCCGGCGGGCGCAGCAGGCTGCCGACGTGATCGGCGCGGAACGGCGGCGTCGTCCGCGGCCCTGCGCTCGTCTGAGTTGCTGGTGGGGAAGTGCTCACGTCTCTTCAGATCTCCTTGGTTGCGAAGTTCAGCTCCAGCCTGACGCCGTTCGGATCGTCGATGAACAGCTGGCGCTGCACCCCCGGCACGGTGTTCGGCACGGCATCGATCCCGAGGCGCTCGAGTCGCGCGAGCACCGTCTCGTAGTCCTCGGCGGCGAACGCCACATGATCGACCGGTCCCGCGCCGCCGCTCGCGGCCGGGACCTCCAGCCCGATCGTCGCGGCGTGCGCGCGGTAGGAGGCGCGCTCGGCGACGTGCATGCACGGGACGGCGTCGGCGTACAGCCAGTAGCCGGCAAACTCGAAGGGCGGGCGAGCGCCGTCGGCGAGTCCGACGACGTCACGATAGAACGCGCGGGTGGCGTCGATGTCATCGCTCAGCACGAGCACGTGTTGTAGACCGAGGACGGTCACGGTTCGCGCGCTGCGGCGGTCTCGGGCGGCTTGCGCGTCGCGGCCGCCGCCGCGCTGTCGGCCGCTTCCGAGCCTCGTAGCAGGTAGGCGGAGTGCAGCTTCTCGGGATGCTCGCGCAACTCAGCGGTCGATCCCGAGTACTGAAGCCGGCCGCTCTCCATGATGTAGGCGCCGTTGGCGAGACCGAGCGCGACGGTCACGAACTGCTCGATCAAGAGGACGCCGATCCCGCTCTCCGCGACATGGCGGATCGTCGGGATGAGGCGGTTGACGATCACCGGGGCGAGGCCGAGCGACAGCTCGTCGATGATGATGTAGCGGGGCTCGGAGACGAGCGCCTGGGCGAGCACGACCATCTGCTGCTCGCCGCCGGACAGCGAGCTGGCAGGAGCCGTGAGGCGCTTCTCGAGCTCGGGAAACAACTCGAGCGCCCGCGCGCGCGCAGCTTCGGCCTGGCTGCGGGGGAGCGTGTAGGTCGCGATGCGAAGGTTGTCCTCGACCGTCAGCTGCCTGAGCAGGCGGCGTCCTTCTGGGACGATCGCGACTCCCGCCTTGCGGATCTTCTCGGGGCGCTTGCCGGCGAGTTCCAGGTCGCCCAGAACGATCCGGCCGGCGGTCGGCTTGAGGACCCCGCCGATCGCCAGCACGAGGCTCGACTTGCCGGCGCCGTTCGGTCCGAGCAGCGCAGTCACCTCGCCGGCGGGGATCTCGATCGAGAGGTCGCGCACCACCGGACGGCCGCCGCGAGCGACGGTCACGGCTTCGAGCAGCAACCGATCCGCTGGGGAGCTCACAATGCGATCTCCTCGGTCCCGAGATATGCCCGGATCACACGCTCGTCGCGGAGGATCTCGGCGGTCGGCCCCGCGGCCAGAAGCCTTCCGAAGTCGAGCACCGCGGTCGTCGTGCAGACCGAGGAGACGAGGCTCATGTCGTGATCGACGAGGATCGTGAGCGCGCCGGTGTGGTCGGGAATCTGGCGGATCACGTCGGAGAGATGCTCGGTCTCCTCGTCGGGCAGGCCGGCGGCGGGCTCGTCGAGCAGGACCACGCGGGGCGAGCCGACGACCGCGCGAGCTACCTCGACCAGCCGTCGCTCCCCGGCGCCGAGCGTCCCGACCTTCGCGTCCGGGGCGTGGAGCCCGACGAACTCGATCGCGCCGAGCACGTCCTGACGGCGGGTCGCGCCCGCGGCGCCGGAGTGTTCGTGGACGGTCGCCACGTTCTCGTAGACGGTCAACTCCTCGATCGCCTGCTCGGTCTGGAACGTGCGCCTGACTCCCCAGCGGGCGCGGCGGAAGTGAACGATTGCGAGGAGGTCCTCGCCGAACGCGCTGACGGTTCCGGCGGCCGGCTTGACGAACCCGGACAGGACGTTGAAGAACGTCGTCTTGCCGGCGCCGTTGGGTCCGATCAGTCCGCAGATCCCGGCCTCGAACCTGACGCTCACCTCTTCGAGCGGCGTGACGCCGCCGAACCGGACGGTCAGGCCATCGACCTCGATCATCCCGTGCCACCGGATGCCGCGGCCCGTCGCCGGCCTCGGACGATCAGCCGGTACAGGCGCGCGAGATCCTTGGGCAGCTGATCGACGATCCCGGCGGGCGCGGTCGCGAGCACCTGCAGCACGCCGACGCCGAACAGGATGATCAGCCAGTCTGAGTTGACGCCGATGTTCTGCAGCAACTGCGGGAAGAACTGCATCAGGATCGCGGCGATGACCGCGCCCCACATGCTGAACACGCCGCCCATCAGGACCACGGCGAGCAGGGTGATCGAGTCCTGCGTCTGGAAGTCGATCGAGTACAGGAACTTGTCGGCTCCGGCCAGCAGGCCGCCCGCGACGCCGGTGATGAACGACGCGAGCGCGAACGCCCACAGTTTGTAGAGCGTCGTGTTGATCCCCGCTGCCAGGGCTGCGTACTCGCTCTGACGGATCGACACCCAGGCGCGGCCCGGGCGGGTTCGCAGGTGCGCGAGGACCAGCACGAACATCAGCACCGCGACGATCACCGAGTAGCGGAAGAACGCCGGATCGGAGGTCGCGATCCCGGGCCGGCGGATCGCGGGAATGTGCAGCGCGCCGCCGTTGTAGCCGAGGAACCCATGGCCGCCGTTGGGGAAGTTGGTGGTTGCCAGCACGACCGTGATCGCGCCGGCCATCATCAGCGTGATCAGCGCCAGATACAGGCCGCTCAGCCGCAGTGCCGGCAACCCGACGAGCGTCCCGAGCACCATCGTGATCACTCCGGACAGCAGCAGCACGATCTCGAACGGAAGCCCCGTCCCGAACAGCAGCCTTGCCGCGATCCAGGCGCCGAGCGACAGCACCGCGGCCTGCCCCAGCGACACCATCCCAACGCGCCCGACGAGCAGCCCCAGCCCGAGCGCGACGGGCGCGTAGATGGCGGTTTGCGTCGCGGCGTCGATGTAGTACGCGCTGAACAGCGACGGCAACCCCAGCAGCACGAACACCAGGAGCAGCACGATCACCGCCAGGCGCGTCTGGTCGCGCCGGCTCGAGACGAGCGCCTGCCATTGCCCGTCGAGGACCGCGCCGATCCCCGCGCGGCCCGGCCGCTCGGCCTTCCGGCCCTCCGACGCCGGATCCTTGACGCTTGCCATGTCGCTCACACGCCCTGACGGCTCATGCTGATCGTGCGGCGGCGGTTGACCCACAGCAGGCCGATCGCCGCGAGCACGAACGGCGTCATATCACGATAGTTGGTCAGCGCCTGGATCGGCGTCAGCATCGAGTCGACCACGCCGACGACGATCGCCGCCAGGAACGCCACCGTGATCGATTGCAATCGCGCGATCAGCGCCGCCGACAGCGACGAGATCACCAGGAACGTGAGGGTCGTCGGATCGAGCGCGACCAGATCCGCCAGCAGGACGCCCGCGATCCCCGACAGCACCCCGCATCCGAACCAGGCGGCCGCCTCGACCCGGCGGACCGGCACGCCGAGCGTCGCCGTGATCTCGCGGTCGTTGGCCATCGCGCGCATCGCCGTCCCCAGCTTCGTCACACGCAGGAACACGCCCGTCACGACCGTGATCGCGATCCCGACCGCGAGCCCGATCACATCGGTCCACGTCACCTGCACCCCCCCGAGCATGAACGAGCTCGAGTCCGTCGGCAGAGTGATCGACCGCGACTCGCCCCCGCTCGACGGCCACAGCAGATCCATCGCGCCCAGCAGGATCAGCGTCAACCCGAGCGTCGCCGCCGCCTTCACCAGCGGATCCCGTGGCGCCAGCACCGGCCCGAACACCATCCCGTACACGAGCGTGACGACCCCGCCGAACAGCAGGCACGCCAGGTACGCGAGCCACTGGTTGACACCAGAGCTGTTGATCAACTGCCACGAGATCAGGGCGCCGAACGCGCCGATCGCTCCGAAGGCCAGATTCAGCACGCCGGTCGCGCGGTACAGCACGACCATCCCGACACCGGACAGCGCATACACGCCCCCCAGCGCCAGGCCCACGACGAGAAACGGCTGAAATTCCGTCCAACTGGGCATCGACTCGCTCGGCTCCCTGAAACTCGTGGCTTGTCAGATCGTCGTTCTGCGGGGCGCCGGCGTCAGCCGGCGACCTTTCTGTACTGGGCGATTCCCGGGTCGTCGTCGGAGATCTGCGTGCATCCTTGCGCGATCACCATCTGGCCGTTCTTCGGTGTCACCGTCCAGTCCTCGTTGTTGGCGATGTGCAGCGAGTACGGTCCATATGTCCACGGCTGACACAGCATGTTCGTGTTGAAGCCCTTCACGGCTTCGAACGCCGCGTTGACGCTCTGTTTCGTGTATGGACCCTTGATCGTCTCCAGCGCGTGGGTCGCGATCTCGGCGATCGTGAAGCCCATCTGGCTGAAGCTGCCGATCCCGCCGGACACGGCGGAGCCGTACTGCTTGAGGATCGCCTTGTACAGCCCCACCGTCGGGGTCGTGTTGCCGTCGACCGGCAGCAGCTCGGCGTTGACGTAGAAGTGACCCTGCCAAGCCGGTCCCAGCGACTTTGCGAGGAAGTCGGTGTTGCAGGGGGTCGAGCAGGCCCACATCTTGACATGGTCCTCGAGGCCGAGCTTCTGCGCGGCCTGCAGGATCACGAGCGCTTCCGGCGGGGTGAAGTTGAGCACCACCGCACCGTTCGGCCCGGCGTCGTCGACCTCCTTGATCGCGACCGAGTCGGCGTCCGTGATCGGGACGTTCTCGGTCAGCTCGGTCAGCGACACGTGATCGTCCTTGGCGATGTCCGCCACGCCGCCGACGTTGTACGCGGTTCCGGGGACGTTGGACTGGTCGAACACGATCTTCTTGATGCCCTTGGAGATCACGTACTGCGCGGCGCCGTCCGAGCTGTAGCGCGGGCCCATGTTGACGTCGGCATAGTTCGACGTCGAGTAGCACTCGGGCGCGATCCCGGCCGCGATCACCTTGTAACCCTGCTGCTGCCAGTACTTGTAATCGACTGAGCACTCGATGATGTCCGAGGTGCCGGCGATCCCGAGCACGTGATCGGTGGTGACGAGCTGCTTGGCGTCGGCCGCGATCTGCGCTGGGCTCGTCTGATCGGTCAGCGCGTCGAGCACGATCGGGTGGCCGTTGACGCCGCCGTTGGCGTCGACGCAGGCGAAGTACGCCGCCGCCATGTTGGAGATGTCGGTGAAATCCGTCCCCGGCTGCTTGACGTTGATCGCGCCGAGCGTGATCGGGGTGCCTGTGGCCTTGACGCCGGGCTTTGGCCCGCACGCCGACGTGGCGCTCGCGCTCCTGGCGATCGCGCGGCTGGTGCTGGCGTTGCTGCTGCTGGTCGCGAGCGCAAAAGCGAGCAGGACCGCCCCGGCCGTCGCAATCAACGCAGTGGCAAGCCGCACGGGTGACCCGTGCAGGTAACTCCTCACGTCTTCCTCCTCCTCCGTTGTGAAGGTGCAATGTCCCTCGCGCGCAAGCCGCCTCGGGCGGCGCAATCATAATGCCCGCGACGGCTGTATGCAAGATTGCGGACGCTCGCTATCACGACCTGGGCGAAGGGCCTGTTTTGCGGCGGTTTTGCGGAGCGAGGGTCGGCCCGTTGAGAGGCGCTTGCATGCAACTCTAAGACCAGGATAAGCTGCACAAGCGCGCAGCTGACGACCGGACGCATCGTCCGTGCCAACGGGGAGCTGGGTCGCGACCATCCACATGGCTCGTCCTGCAAATCGCACCTCCCGTAACCCCAATCAAACCCAGATCACGCAGGCGGTCCTGAGCCTCCGCGAACTGATCCTGAGGGGCGAGTTCTCGCCCGGCGAGCGATTGTCCGAGCTGCCACTGGTCGCTAGGCTCGGGATGTCGCGGACGCCGCTCCGGCTCGCGCTGGCGGCGCTCGAGCACGAGGGATTCCTTCGCCGGCTCGACGGCGGCGGTTACGTGGTGCGGGAGTTCACCGAGGCGGACATGCGTGACGCGGTCGAGTTGCGCGGCGTGCTCGAGGGCACCGCGGCGCGGTTCGGGGCCGAGGCGGGCACGCCCGCGTCCGCACGCCGGGCGCTGCGAGCGATCAACGACGACATCGGCACCGTCGTCCACGATCTCGGCTACGAGTCGTTCGAGCGCTACCTCGACCTCAACGGTGAGTTCCACGATCGCCTGGTGAAGCTCGCTCGCAGCCCCTTGCTCGAGCGCTCGCTGGCGGCGGTCGCCTCGCTGCCGTTCGCCCATCCGAATGCGTTCGTGTTGCGGGAGGCGGAGCTGCCCGCCTCCCGCGACATCCTGATCGTCGCGCATCTGCAGCACGCTGCGCTGATCGACGCGATCGAGCAGCGCCAGGGGGCGCGGGCCGAGGCGCTCGCCCGCGAGCACGCCCGCCTGTCGATCACCAACCTCGAGATCGCGATGCAGGACCGCGAGGTGATGCGGCGCCTGCCCGGCGCGGCGCTGGTGTCCCGGCCGGGCTCCTGAAGGGCCCACGGCTCATCCCTCGGGAGGGTCATGCGTCGCCGCGGGCAGGGCCGGCACCCCGGCGGCGACGACGGCGCCGTCCTCATCGCAGCCCTCCCAGCGCCGCGCCGACAGCGCGGCGCGGTAGATCTCCTCGGCGCCCGGGCGGTAGGCGTCCTCCAGCGCGGCGGCCATCGGCACGGGCGTGAACGGCGCGCCGACGCGATGGATCGGCGCCTCGAGGTAGTCGAACGCGGCGACCTGCAGCTGCGCCGCCAGCTCGCCGCCGAAGCCGCCAGCCGTCACCGCCTCGTGCGCGATCACAGCGTGACCGGTGCGCCTGAGCGAGGCGACCAGCGGGTCGAGGTCGAGCGGCACGAGCGTGCGCGGGTCGAACACGTCCGCCTCGATCCCCTCCTGCGCGAGACGCGCGGCGGCGGTCAGCGCATCGCCGAGGAGCCGTGAGGTCGCGACGATCGTCAGGTCCCCGCCGGCGCGCAGCTGCCGCGCGCGGCCGAGCGGGATCGGCGTGAGCCGCTCGGGAACCGGCGCGCGACGGAAGTACAGCGCTTTGTTCTCGACGAACACCACCGGGTTCGGATCGGCGATCGCGCTCAGCAGCAGACCGCCGGCATCGGCCGGACTCGACGGCATCACGACCTTGAGGCCGGGTACGTGGGTGAGCCACGCCTCGAGGCTCTGCGAGTGCTGCGCTCCCGCGCGGCCGCCGGAGCCACCCTGCGTGCGCAGCACGAGCGGCACGCTGAGCTGGCCGCCCGACATGAAGTGCGCCTTTGCCGCCTGGTTGACGAGCTGGTCGAGCGCGAGCGTGATGAAGTCGATGAACATGATCTCGACGACCGGGCGCAGGCCCGCCTGGGCGGCGCCGATCGCGGCGCCGCAGACGGCGTTCTCGCTGATCGGGGTGTTGCGGACGCGACCTGTGCCGAACTCCGCTGACAGGCCCTCGGTGGCGAGGTACGGTCCGCCCTCGGCGACGTCCTCGCCGAGCACGATCACTCGTGGGTCCTCGCGCATCGCCTGCGCAAGCGCCGTGCGGATCGCCTCGACGAAGGTCTGCTCGGCCATCACGCGTACACGTACCGAGCCGCCTGATCGGGCGTCAGCGCACGGCCGCCGCGCCCGCGCTCGACCGCCCGCTCGACCTCCTCCTCGGCGGCCGCGGCGATCGCCTGCGCGCGCTGCGCGCTCAGCCACCGACGCTCGCGCGCCGTCGCCTCGAGCCGCGCGATCGGGTCGCGCGCGGCCCACTCGGCGTCGTCGAGCGCGTCGCGATACGACTGCTGGTCGCCCTCGTAGTGGCCGCGGCGACGGTGGGTCAGGCACTCGAGCAGGAACGGCCCGCGCCGCCGGCGCGCCCCGCGCAGCTGCTCGCCGAACGCCGCGTGCACGGCTTCGACGTCGGAGCCGTCGACGGTCTGGCGGTCGAAGCGGTAGGGGGCCACCACGTCGACGACCCGCTCGACCGGCGTGTGCTCCGCCCGCGAGGTGAACTCCGCCATGCCGTTGTTCTCGCAGACGAAGATCAGCGGCAGCTGCCACAACGCGGCGAGATTGACCGACTCGTGGAAGTGGCCGGCCTGCACGGCGCCGTCGCCGAAGAACACGACCGTCACGCGATCGCCGCCGTCCTCCAGCTTGGCGGCGAGCGCGTCGCCGACCGCCAGCGGCAGGTTCCCGCCGACGACCCCGGTCGCGCCCATCAGGCCGTGCTCGGTGTCGACCAGGTGCATCGAGCCGCCGAGGCCGCGGCAGAGGCCGTCGGCGCTGCCCATCAGCTCGGCCATCGTCCGATCCATCGGCGCGCCCTTGGCGAGGGCATGCCCGTGCGCGCGGTGGCCGCTGTAGACCGCGTCGTCGTCCCGCAGCTGCCGGCATACGCCCGCCGCCACGCCCTCGCCGCCGATGCTGAGGTGGATCAGCCCCTGCAGTTGGAGGTTGCGGACGAGCTTCGCGACGCGCTCCTCGAAGCAGCGGATCCGCCACATCGTCTCAAGCAGCTCGAGCGCCGCGTCGCGCCCCAGCGCGGACTGGGCCCGGCTGCGGCCGGGGCGCGGCGCGGTCTCTGGCATCGCCCGGAGAGCGCCCGCGCGTTACGCGGCGACCGGCGCCTCGCCGAGCACCTCACGCACCGCGCCGGCGATCTTGTGCTCGTCGGGGAGCACGAACGCCTCCATCGGTGCGCTGTACGGGACCGTCGCGTCGAGCGCGGTCACCAGCTTGATCGGCGCCCGCAGGTAGCTGAAGCCGTGCTCGGCGACCTCGGCGGCGATGAACGACGCGGCCGACGCGTGCCTGGTCGCCTGGTCGGCGAGCACGATGTGACCCGTCTTCTCGACCGACGCGAGGATCGTTGGCACGTCGAGCGGCTGCAGCGTGCGCGGGTCGATCACCTCGGCGTCGATGCCCTCGCTTGCCAGCAGCTCGGCTGCCTGCAACGCCTTGCCGACGGTCCAGCCGGTTGCGACGATCGTCACGTCGGAGCCGCTGCGCCTGATCTTAGCCTCGCCGAACGGCACCAGGTACTCGCCCTCCGGCACATCGCCGTGCTCGAGCACGAGCAGGTAGTGGATCAGGTAGCAGACGGGGTTGTCGTCGCGGATCGCGGTCGCGAACAGGCCCTTGGCGTCGGCCGGCGTCGAGGGCAGGGCGACCTTCAGGCCGGGGATGCCGCAGAACATGTTGTAGATCGAGCCGGTGTGCTGTCCGGCCCAGCCGGCGGTGAACCCGTAGCCGGCCTTGAACACGACCGGGACCTTGACCTGGCCGCCGCTCATGTAGCGCAGCCGCGGCGCCTCGTTGACGACCTGGTTCATCGCCACCAGCATGAACTCGGCCATCAGCAGCTCGACGACGGGGCGGAAGCCGGCGAGCGCGAGCCCGACAGCCATCCCGATCTCGGCGGTCTCGGAGATCGGCGAGACGCGCACCCGGTCGCGCCCGAACGCCTTGACCAGCGGGTCCTCGTCGCTCGGCGCGACGTCCTGACCGTAGAAGATGACGGTCGGGTCGCGCTCCATCTCCAGCTGGAGCGCTTCGTTGACCGCGACGATGTAGGGGATCTCACGTGCCATCGCTGCTCTCCTAGGCGTAGACGAAGTTGGTGGCCGCTTCGGGCTCGGGGAAGGGATCGGCGAGGGCGAACTGGACCGCCGCCTCCATCTCGTCGCGAACCCGCTCGGCGATCGCATCCGCCTGCGCGGCGCCGAGCGCGCCCTGCTCGATCAGGCGCATCCGGAAGCGGGGGACCGGGTCGCCACGCACCGCCGCGTCGTACTCCTCGCGGTTGCCGAACACCCTGATCGCCTCGTGCTCCTCGTAGTGGAGCGGGACGCCGGGGGGAGCGATCAGGTTGCCGTGGGCGGACAGCCGGTAGACCTTCGACTCGACGAGCGTCGGCCCCTGGCCGCCGCGCGCCCGGTCGACCGCCTCCTTGACCGTGTCGTAGACCGCCAGCGGATCGGCCCCGTCGACGGTCACCCCGGGCATGCTGTACGCCTTTGCCTTGACCGACAGCGGCTCGCCGGCGGCCGCATTGGCGTCCTCCTGATCGGAGCGCGTGGCGACGTTGTAGTTGTTGTTCTCCATGATGTAGACGACCGGCAGCTTCCACAGCGACGCGAGGTTCAGCGACTCGTGGAAGGCGCCCTGCTTCGAGGCGCCGTCGCCGAAGAACGACAGTACGACCGTCGGGACACCGCCGGCTCGGCTCCTGATCTGCGCCGCGTAGGCGACCCCGGTGGCGTGCGGGATCCCCTGGCCGACGATCCCGCTCGTGCCGAGGAAGCCGCGCTCGGGGTCGGCGAGGTGCATCGAGCCGCCGTAGCCACCGCAGAGACCGTGGCGGCGGCCGTAGATCTCGGCCATCATCGCCTTCGTGTCGGTGCCGAGCACGATCGGATACCCGTGGCAGCGGTACGTGGCTGTCAGCTGGTCGCCCGGCTCGATCGTCGCGAGCGAGCCGACGATCGATGCCTCGGCGCCGTCGGCGAGGTGCGTATGACCGCGAATCACGCCCGGGTGCTCCTCGAAGGTCCGCTTGACGCGTTCCTCGAACTCCCGGATCCGCGCCATCTGCGTGTAGATCCAGACCAGCCTGTCGTTCGACAGTTCCGAGCTCATCTAGAGATTCCTCCTCATGCGGTGACGGCGCCGAACTGCGCGATCGTCGTCTCGTATGAACGCTTGAAGGCCTCGTCCATCGGCAGCGCCCGCAGCGCTGCCGACAGGATCTCGACTCCCCACGGGCCGTCGTAGCCGACCTCGCGCGCGACCCTGATGTAGCCGGGGATGTCGAACTCGCCCTCGCCGAGCAGCCGGCGGTGGCCGGTGACCTCGTCGATCCGGTCCTCCATGTTCTCGTACATCCCATCCGACAGCTCGACCCAGGTGAAGTACTCGCGCGGGATCCGCTTGAGGTCCTCGGGCGCGATCCCGAGCTTGCCGCAGTGCCAGGTGTCGATCGCAAGGCCGCCGTTCGGCGCCGCCGCGCCCGTGACGACCGCGAGCGCCTTCTCGAGCGAATCGACGTTGACGTCGAACGGCATGAACTCGTAGACGACCTGGGAGCTGCAGTGCCGCGCCGCGTCGGCGCACAGCTCGCCGAACGCCTCGGTTACACGCTCGAGCTCGCACGGCGTCCCGGGGATGTTGCCCACCTTGATGTGGTGGGCGTCGAACTCGGCGGCGAGGTCGAACAGCAGCTTGCGGCGTTTGTCGGACTCGACCCGAGCCGGCTCTCCCTCGGGCACGAAGAAGTCGGCGAGGAACTCGACCTGCATGTACTTCAGCCCGGCGTCGTCGAAGATCTGCTTCATCTCACGGATCGTCCGGGTCTCGAGCTGGTGCTCGACGTCGGCGTGCCATAGCCCGAGGCCGCTGTAGCCAACCCTCACCGCCTCGGCACACCGGTCGCGCCAGTCGTACAGGCTCCACTCTCGCCCGTAGTGAATGTCGGCGGGTCCGGCCACGGTCCAGTAGAGGGCGATCAACTCGGTCATGCCGCGGAAGCTAGCTCCGGCCTGCGGCCTGCGCCAGCCAGCCGGTGCTGGCGTTCTTGCCGATCAGCGCGGTGTAAAAGCGCGAGCGGTGAAGGGAGCGCCGGGCCGCGAGCGGGTCAGGCGAGCCGCGGCGGCGCGAGCCGGTAGGCGGGCGGGGTCGCGGACAGGCCGATCGGGTTGCGCGTGAGCCGCACCTGACGACCATCGTCATCGGGAATCTCGACGATCGGTTCGAGGCCAAGCCGCTCCGCCAGCGCGAATGCTCCGGCGATGTCGTTGACCTTGCCCGCCGGCACCCGTGCATCGGTCATTAGAGCCGCCCACTCTCCGGCGCTGCGGGTCGCGAGCCGAAGCTCCAGCTCCTCGGTCAGCCCTTGACGGTTCGCGACCCGGTCCGGGTTTGTCGCGAACCGCGCGTCGCCCGCCAGCTCGGCCGCTCCGAGCACATCGCAGAGAGCGGCGAACTGCCGGTCGTTGCCGACCGCGATCACCAGCTCCTCCTCGGCGCATCGGAACAGCTCGTAGGGCGCGATGCTCGGGTGCCGGTTGCCCATCCGCTCCGGCACGACTCGGCCGGCGGTGAACGCCGAGCCCTGGTTGACGAGCGCCGCGAGCAGCGCCGACATCAGGTCGACCTCCACGCGCTGGCCCTCGCTCGAACGCTCCCGGTGGATCACCGCAGCGAGGATCCCGGCGGTCGCGAACAGGCCCGCGAGCACGTCGACGAGCGCGACCCCAACCTTCGTCGGCGGCCCCTCGGGATCGCCCGTGATGCTCATCAGGCCGCCGAGCGCCTGCGCCAGCAGGTCATACCCGGGCGGGCCACCGGCCCGCGGACCGAAGCCCGTGATCGAGCAGAAGATCAGCCGCGGGTTGTCGCGGCGCAGGTCGTCGTAGCCGAGCCCCAGCTCGTCCATCAGGCCGGGCCGGAAGTTCTCGACGACGACATCGGCGGAGCGCGCAAGCTGCCGTGCGCGGGTGCGGCCGTCCGCGCCCGCGAGGTCGAGCACGAGGCTGCGCTTGTTTCGATTGACGGCCTGGAAGTAGGTCGAGTTGCCGGCAGGGTCGTACGGCGGCCCCCACTGGCGCGTCTCGTCGCCGGTCCCGGGCCGCTCGACCTTGACCACCTCGGCGCCGAGGTCGGCGAGCATCATCGTCGCGAACGGGCCGGCCAGCACACGCGAGAAGTCGAGCACGCTGAGGTCTTGCAACGCGGCGACCACGGTGCAAAGATCGTAAGGCTTCGATTTTCGAAAATCAATCTGGGAGCGAGGGCATGACTTCATCCGCGACGGCCGCGGCGTCGCGGCCGACGATTCGGCCGGACGACCTGCTCGGGGTCGATCAGTTCCTGTCAGACGAGGAGCGCGACATCCGCGACACGGTCAGGGCGTTCGTGCGCGACCGCGTGCTGCCGAACGTCGGCGAGTGGTTCGAGCACGCGACGATTCCGCGCGAGCTCGCATCCGAGCTCGGCAGGCTGGGAGTGCTCGGGATGCACCTCGAGGGCTATGGATGCGCGGGGGCGAGCGCGACCGCCTACGGGCTCGCCAGCATGGAGCTGGAGGCGGGCGACACCGGCGTGCGCAGCCTCGTCTCGGTGCAGGGCTCACTCGCGATGTACGCGATCCACCGCTGGGGCTCCGAGGAGCAGCGCCGGCAGTGGCTGCCGTCGATGGCGAGCGGCGAGGTGATCGGCTGCTTCGGGCTGACCGAGCCCGACTCGGGCTCCGACCCGGGCTCGATGCGGACCCGTGCACGTCGCGACGGGAGCGACTGGATCCTGCACGGGCAGAAGATGTGGATCACCAACGGCGGCATCGCCGACGTCGCGATCGTGTGGGCCCGGACAGACGAGGACCCGCGCGCGCTGCGCGGCTTCCTGGTGCCGCGCGGGACCAAGGGGTTCACGACCCAGGACATCCACCGCAAGCTGTCGCTGCGTGCGTCGGTCACCTCCGAGCTGCTGTTCGACGACGTCCGCCTTCCCGCCGACGCCGTCCTGCCCGAGGCGAGGTCGCTCGCCGGGCCGCTCGCTTGCCTGAACGAGGCGCGATTCGGGATCGTCTGGGGAGCCGCCGGCGCCGCCCGGGCGTGCTTCGAGGCGGCGCTCGACTACGCCCGCGAGCGGATCCAGTTCGACCGCCCGATCGCGTCCTTCCAGATCCAGCAGCAGAAGCTCGCGATGATGGCGCTCGAGGTCGGCCGCGCGACCCTCCTGGCCCTGCATCTCGGCCGGCTGAAGGACAGCGGCCGCCTGCTCCCCGAGCACGTCAGCATCGGCAAGCTCGGCAACGTCAACGCGGCGCTCGAGGTGGCCCGGACCGCCCGTCAGGTGCTCGGCGCCAACGGGATCACGCTCGAATACCCGGTGATCCGCCACATGAACAACCTCGAGTCGGTCGTCACCTACGAGGGCACCGCCGACGTCCACGCGCTCGTGATCGGCGCGGCGCTGACCGGCATCCAAGCCTTCCGGTGAGCGTGACCGCGGCCGAGCACGCGCTCCGGCGCCTGCGGGCCGCGATCGTCGCCGGCGAGCTGGCGCCCGGCCAGCGGGTCCTCCAGGAGGAGATCGCCGAACGCCTCGGGCTCAGCCTGGCGCCGGTCCGCGAGGCGCTGCGGGTGCTCGAACAGGAGGGCCAGGTCAGCTACCGCCCCCGCCGCGGCTATTTCGTCACCGAGCTCAATATCGACGACCTGGAGGAGATCTACGAGCTGCGGCGCATCCTCGAGGAGCGCGCCGCGCGACTCGCGCTGCCGGCGCTCGACGACGACGCGCTGGACCGCGTCCAAGCGGCGGCACGGGCCTGCGAGACCGCGGCCCAGGCGGGCGACGTCGCGGCCGAGCTCGAGGCCAACCGCCGCTTTCACTTCGGCCTGCTCGAGGCGCCCGGCCGGCCGCACACGATGCGCCTGATCCGCCTCCTGTGGGACTCGACGGAGGCCTACCGTGCCCTCTACTACAACTCGCCCGACGAGCGACTCGCGGCCGTCCAGGCGCACGTGCGGATCCTCGAGGCCGTCGGCCGGGCCGACGCCGACGCCCTCGTCGCCGAGCTCGACGCGCACCGGGCCCGCGCGCTCGGCGAGCTACGCGCGATCCTCGGTCGTGGCGGGTCCGGCCTCGCTCAGTCGTAGGTGCGGTGTCATTTAGCCGTTCGTACCCGCCGGGTCGAGGTGGCCGTCTGCGTTTGATGCGTGTGGCATGACGACTTCGGCTGCTTCGGCGGGTGTGACGTTTGGGTACAGGGTGCGGATGGTTGCGATCGCGAGGACTCCGCCGATCAGTTGTGCGATCGCGTAGGCGGGTACCGATGCGGGTGCGATGCCGGCGAAGGTGTTGGAGAACATGCGGCCAATGTCGATGGCGGGGTTCGTGAAGCTGGCGGAGCTGGTGAAGAAGTAAGCGGCGCCGATGTACGCGCCGACGGCAGCGGGGGCTGCGTTGCCGCGTTTGGTGCGGGCGAGGGAGAAGATCACGAGCAGCAGTCCGAGGGTGGCGATGATCTCGGAGAGGAAGTGTGGGCCGGTGGCTCGGTGCTTGGTCGAGATGCTGACGGCGGTGAGGGCGAACATGCCGTTGGCGGCGATCGCGCCGAGGATGCAGCCGCCTGTTTGGGCGGGGATGTACGCGAGCGCGTCGCGCCATGACAGGCCACCGAAGCTGGCGTCGACGAGTGACACGACGGGGTTGAAGTGCCCGCCAGATACGGGTCCGAACATGAGGATGATGGTGAACAGGCCGGCGGCGGTCGCTGCGGCGTTCTCGAGCAGCTCGAGGCCAACGTCTCCGGGTGAGAGGTGTTTGGCGGCGATCCCGGAGCCGATCACGACGGCGGCGAGGAAAGCGGATCCGAGCAGTTCGGCGAGTAGGCGGCGGGGGAGGGTGCGGTCCATGGACGTGTTACCGCACTCACGCCGCCGCGACCAGCTTGCGCGCGTACTCCCCAGGCAGGCCTGCCGCCTCGACCGCACGCGCGACCGCCTCAACGTCGTAGGGGACCCGCTCGATCGAAACCTGCACCTGGCCGGCGTCGGCAAGCTCGAGGATCGCGAACGCTGCGCGCGGGTCGCCATCCTTCGGTTTCCCGACCGATCCGCAGTTGACGAACAGCACCCCGTCGTAGGTGTGCGCGAGTGTCCACGCGACGGACTGCTTGCCGAGCCCGCGGTCGTGCGCGGTCACGTATGCGCAGCCGCAGTCATCGAGGTCGCGGGCGATCGCGTCAAGGGTCGCTTGGAGCGCGGGCAGGTTTGCGTGGATGTCGGTGATGACGGCGATCCGAGTCAAAGTGGTCTCCGGGGGTCAGTGAGAGCTCGTGCGTGAGCGCCGCCAAACTTGACCCAAGTCTATGCATTGACAATCGTCATTTCAATCGATATACGTAGATAGATGTCCATCGATCTGGAGCTCTCCCCGAAGACCAAGCGCGCGCCCGGGCAGCCGTGCTGCGAGCCGGTCGTCTATCCCGACGTCGAGCGCGACCAGGCTCAGCGGATGGGCGCGGTCGCCAAAGCCCTCGGTGATCCCGTCCGCCTGCAGCTGGTGGACGTGCTGCGGAAGCACGCAGGCAAGGTGTGCGTGTGCGAGCTCGTACCCCTGTTCGACCTTTCCCAGCCCACCGTCTCCCACCACCTCAAAGTGCTCCGCCAGGCCGGCCTCGTCGGCTCAGAGCGCGAAGGGCTGTGGGCCTACTACTACGTCATCCCCGACGCACTCGAGGAGCTGTCCGCATGGCTGAGCTGACCCAGACCCAGACCACCGCCTCGGCGTGCTGCAGCACCGACCAGCAGTCCACCTGCTGCGAGCCTGACGCCAAACGGGGGTGTTGCACCCCCGAATCGAGCAGCTGCGGCTGCGCCGCCCGCGCCACCAGTGACGCCGAGGAGATCCGTGAGGTGGTGCGCGAGCGCTACGCCGCCGCCGCTCGCGCCGCGGCCGGCGCCCCCGAGAAAGCCTGCGACTGCGCGGCCGGAGTCACCGACGAGCACGGCACCGAGGTGTTCGGCGCCGCCCTCTACGACAATCAGGACGCCGAAGGCGCCCAGGCCGCGGTCGCCGCGTCGCTCGGGTGCGGCGTCCCGACCGCGGTCGCCGACCTGCGCCCCGGTGAGACCGTGCTTGACCTCGGCTCGGGCGCCGGCGCCGACGTGCTGATCAGCGCCCGCCGCGTCGCGCCCAGCGGCAAAGCGATCGGACTCGATATGACCGATGAGATGCTCGACCTCGCCCGCGCCAACGCCGCACAGGCCGGCGTCACCAACGTCGAGTTCATCAAGGGCTACCTCGAGGACATGCCACTCCCCGACGCAAGTGTCGACGTCGTCATCTCCAACTGCGTGATCAACCTCTCCGTCGACAAACCCAAAACGATCGCCGAAGTCGCCCGCGTGCTGCGCCCCGGCGGGCGGCTCGCGATCTCCGATGTGATCGCCGACCCCGACATGGACGAACAGGCCAAAGCCGACATGGCAGCCTGGACAGGCTGCATCGCCGGGGCGCTCACCCGCGCGGAGTTCGAGCACGTCCTCATCGGTGCCGGGTTCAGCGAGATCGAGATCCGTGAAACCCACCGCGTCCACGAACACGCCGCCTCGGCGATCGTCCGCAGCCGCAAAGCCAACGCGCGGCCGACCGTGCTGCGCTGAAGTTCATGATGGTGGTTCCCGGCGGCCGGTGCTCATCGGTGGGTCGTGCGTTGGTGTTGCCCTGGGATCTCGATGTTGAGCAGCTCGCCGCCCTCGTGGTCGACCTGCAGCGTGGTGTGCTCGATGTGGAACTCGTCGTGGAGGATCGCTTCGAGACGGCGGCGGGTGGCGTGGCAGTCGCTGTCGGTGCCGACTAGCACGTGCGCGGACAGGGCCGGGAATCCCGAGGTGATCTGCCAGACGTGCAGGTCGTGGACCTCGCGCACCCCGATCTCCGCAACGAGCGCTCGTCCGATCGCGTCCGGGTCGACGCCCTCAGGTGCGGCCTCGAGGAACACGCGGCCGGAGGCTTTGAGCAGCTCGTATGCGGCGCGCAGCATCACAGCCGCGATCACAAGCGACGCGATCCCGTCCGCGCGACGAAAGCCGCTGGTCAGGATCACGGCGCCGGCGATCGCGGTCACGATGAACGCGATCAGGTCGGTGAGGATGTGCTGGTAGGCGCCCTGCACGTTCATCGACTGGCGATTCGCGCTCGAAAGCGTCCGGGTCGCCGCGAGGTTCACGACGATCCCGATCAGAGCGACGATCAACACCGGCCCGCCGGCGACCGCCGGCGGGGTGATCAGGCGGATGACGCCCTCGTAGACGATCAGCAGCCCGAGGATCAGCAGCGTCGCGCCGTTGAACTGCGCGGAGAGGATCTCGGTGCGCCCCAGCCCGAACGTGAGCGCGCCCTTCGCGGGACGCTGAGCGAGGCGGATCGCGACCAGCGACAGGCCGATCGCGGTCGCGTCGGTGAGCATGTGCGCCGCGTCGGAGAGCAGCGCCAACGAGCTCGCGAGGATCCCGACCGTCACCTCGACCGCCATGAACGCGACGATCAGCCCGAGCGCGATCGCGAGCTTGACGAGATCCGCGTCGACGGACACAGCGTGCGAATGGCCCTCATGACCGGGCTCGTGGTGGTCGTGGGCCATCAGCAGCGATCTTGGTCGCAGCAGCTCTGAGCGCAGCCGTCGCCGTCCAGACCGCAGACCGTGACGCACGCGCAGCCCTCTCCGGCCCAGGCTTCGCGGCCCTCGCGGACCGCGATCGCAGCGATCACCAGCGCCACGCTCGGGTCAAGCCACCACCAGCCAAACGCCGCGTTCGCGATCAGCCCCGCGAGCACGCCCGCGGCCATGTACGCGCACAGCAGGTTCTGGGCTCCCTCCCCGGCGGTCGCGCCGGACCCGAGGTGCTCAGCGAGCTGCTGCTTGGTGCGACCGAGCAGCGGCATCACCACGATCGAGCTGACCGACAGGCAGATCCCGACGAAGCTGGTCGATGGATGATCGCCTGCGGCCAGAGCGCGGACCGCGTCCTGAGCGACGTACGGGGCGAGCAGGAAGAACGAGACCGCGACCGCCTTCTGCGCGTGGCGCTCGGCGTGCTCGGACACTTGGCGCGTGCCGGTGAAGCGCCAGATCACGATCACCGACGCGACCGCTTCGATCGCCGAGTCGATCCCGAACCCGAGAAGCGCGACCGACCCCGCGATCAGCGCCGCCGTGATCGCGATCGCGCCTTCCACCGTCATCCACGCGAGGCTCAGCCACGACAGCGCCTTGGCGCGTCGGATTAGCCGATCACGTTCACCCGGCTCACGCGTCGGCGTCGGCGCGGCCGGGACCGTCGGCAGTTCGATGATCGTGCTCACCGCAGCGCCTCGACGGCTGCGAGGTGAGCCTCGACGAGCCGCCGGCCCGTCGCGGTGAGGGAGTAGAAGGCGATCTTCCCGTCGCGACGCGCCCGCGCCAGACCGGCCTCCCGCAGCACCCGCAGATGATGCCCGACGAGGTTCTCGGCCCTGGCTGTGATCCATCCCAGGTCACAGACGCACAGCTCCTGTCCCTCGCAAAGCGCCATCGCGATCCTCAGCCGCGTCGGGTCACCGAGCGCTTTCGCGGTCACCGCCGCCCGGCCGGCTGCTGCGCGATCCAGGCTCCGGCGGATCTCCTCGGCCCGCGGCAGGTCCAGACACAGTAGATCGCATCGATCGTCGCCCACGACCTCATCCTAACGTGCGTTGGGGTGAGGTGGGCGCTTGCGATCAGGGTCCGCTTCAAACACATGCAGGCAGTGGTCCGAGCAGAAGTAATAGGTCCGCCCGCCGAGCTCCGTCGTGACCGCCTTCGTGCGGTCGACCTTCATCCCGCAGACCAGGTCCGTCGCGCCGCGCCGGGCGGTGAGCCAGAACAGGGCGGCAAAGATCGCCACGCCGAGCACGTTCAGCACGAGCTTGTAATCGACGTGGATCTGGCTGAAGATGTCCGCGCGGGTGGGACGCGGTCCGCTCGGCACGAGCGCGAGCGCGCTGAAGATGCCGTTCACGATCAGGGCCGCGGTCACCATCGTCACGAACATCAGTGCGGCGATCCGAACCGCGAACCGCCTGCCGTAGTACTTGCGGTAGATCGCGAGGATCGGCAGCACGATCAGGTCGGCGAACAGGAACGCGAGCACGCCGGCGAACGAGATCCCCCCGGACCACAGCACCGCGGCGAGTGGAACGTTCCCGACCGAGCAGACGAAGCTGAGGACCGCGATGATCGGGCCGACGATCGCGTTCTCGAGCGTCGGCAGCGGCGCCGGCGCGTGGCGGATGAACAGGTGCTCGAAGAACCCGTTGCCGAACTGGGCGATGTACCCGGCGAGCAGGAACCCGATCGCGATCTCCTTGTAGAGCATCTGCCAGTCGCCGCGGAAGTTGTGCGCGACATCCGACCACGCCTGGGCGGACGTCAGCCGCTCCCGCAAGGACGGCTGCTCGCCTGCGATGTGATGCTGATGGCCGGTGTCGGCCTCGCGGGCGTGCTCGCGAGCTTGCTGCTCGAGCTGGCGGCTGACGAACAGGCGCAGCAGCACCGTCATCAGCACGATCATCACGATCCCGCCGAGGTACTCGGCGAGCGTGAACTGCCAGCCGATCAGCACCCACAGCACCAGCCCGAGCTCCCACACGAGATTGGTCGAGGCGAACTGGAACGCGAGCGCTGACGCCGCCGACGCTCCCTTCTCAAACAGCGACTTCCCGATCGCAACGGCCGCATACGAGCACGAGGAGGACGCGGCGCCAAGGCCTGTGGCCCAAGCAATCGGCCGCGGTCCGGAGCCGCTCAGCAGCGCCTCGATCCGCTCTCTTGGCACCCAGGCCTGCACGATCGCGGAGATCGCGAACCCGAGCACGAGCGCCCACCACACCTCCCACGCCATCAGCAGCGAATCGCGCAGCCCGTGCCAGGTCAGATCGAGAACCGTCATCCACGCCAACATACCAGATACCCATAGGGGGTATGGGTAGTGATGGTAGGATTGTGAGTATGCCGAAGACCGATGGGCCCACTAGGGGCTATACAGCCACCAAGGACCAGCTGCTCGCACGCCTGAAGCGGATCGAGGGCCAGATCCGCGGGATCGAGGGGATGGTCGAAGAGGATCGTTACTGCATCGACATCCTCACGCAGATCAGCGCCGCGCAGGCCGCCCTGGACAAGGTCGCGCTCGGACTACTCGACGGACACGCGCACACCTGCGTGATCGGCGCCGAACCTGACCAGCAGGACGCGCGGACTGAAGAGATGATGGCCGCCGTGGGCCGACTGCTGCGCCGCGGCTGACCGGGCAGTCGGCGTGGGTCGCTGGGCCAGCCGCACGCAGGCTAGCAGTGCTCTGGTGGGTTGAAGAAAGACCGGCTGGCAGTGCTTGGCTATGTGCTCGCGGTCGCCGGAGTGGCGTGACGGTCGCGGGTGATGGCGGGATCAGGCTGGGACGACAAAATGTGGTCGAACCCCCTCTCGGAATTCGGGGGTCGTACGCCCCGGGGCGCTGAGCAGCACTGCGCGTACGACCCCCACCGACGAACTGGGGGATCGACCACTTTTGGTCGGCGGACGCCCGCCCCGCTCGGACGCATGCGACGACGCCTCGCCACCGCGCCGGTTCCGAGACCATAACTGCCGATTTGGACTGACATACCGCCAAAATCGACCCCGCGGGGCAACGATTGTCGGCGGTTGTGCGTTTTGTCGCAGCTCGACGCTCCCGTCGGTCGCACGGATCATGCGCACGCGATCGAAACACGAGCCGGCTAAAGCTAAATGCCCGGGTGACCCGCGGCCGGATCGGCCCTTTTTAGATTAGATCGTGCCGGTCAGAACGAGCACGCCGATCACGACGAGCACCAGTGCAGTGAACACGTTCCCCCACCGCTCGAGCCACTCGCCGCGGATCTCATACCCGCCACGCGCCGCGGCGAGCGTCAACCCGACGATCGTTCCGATCGTCACCGCCGCGAAGATCACCAGCGATCCGACTGCGGTCGCGACCCCGGCGGTCGTCGCGGCCAGGAACACGGGCAAGATCGTCAAATCCGGAGAAGCCGCCGCCCCGAAGGGGACCATCACCGCCGCCAAACCCTGAACGCGACCCTTACTCGGCTCCCGGTGCGCATGCTCGCCATGCTCGTGCACACCGTGGTCGTGGTCGTGCGCATCGTCGTCCAGATGGTGGCTGTGGCCATGCTCGTGACCGTGCCCGTGACCGGTGAGCTCGAACACGGCGAACCCGACACCGGTCGCGATCAGCACGCAGCCGATGATCGTGTCCTGCGCGCTCTGGATCGCCGAGCGGAACTGCAGCCCGATCGCGATGATCACGGCACCGAGCACGAGCGAGACGAGCACGTGCGCGATCCCGGCCAAGCCGGACAGGCGAGCGACGCGCGAGAGCGGATAGCGGCGCGTGCGGCCAAGCACCGCCAACGGCACCCAGTGATCGGGCAGGATCGCATGCCCGAACCCGACGCCCGCGGCTGCTGCGAGCAGCGCCGGACCGGTGCTGCTCACGCCTTGACCGTCTCCTGCACAGGGCTCGCGGCAAGCCCGAGACGCAGATGCTCGGTGTGTGAGACCGCCTCACTCAGGAGCGCCCCCACGTGATCGTCATGCAACGCGTAGATCACCTGCCTGCCGTCACGCTCACCAACGACCAGCCCGAGATGGCGCAGCACCCGCAGTTGCTGCGACACCGCAGGCTGACCCATCTCGATATCCCGCGTGAGCTCCCCGACCGAACATGGCCCCGCGCCGAGACGACTGAGGATCCTCACCCGGCTCGGAGTCGCGAGCGCCTGCATCGTCTCCGCGACCGACCTCGCAGTGTCAAGCGAAACGAACGCGCGATCCGGCTGAGAGCCATGACTCATGCACACATCATCGCATAAACAGCCATGCATGCTATTTTCGAGGCTTGTCAAGGATTGACGGCAAGCTGCGCGCGCAGCTCACGCCGTCCCGTCTCGGTGATGGTCACCGCCCGGGTGTCTGGGCGGCGGCGGATCCAGTCAAGCTCGAGCAGGCGGTTCGTGATCGCGGCGCCGAGCGAGCCGGCGAGGTGAGGCCGGCGCTCGGTCCAGTCCATACAGGGACGGGTGAGCGTCCTGCGCCGGGAGCGCAATGTTTCGATGTCGACCCCGAGCGCGCGGAGGCGTTGATCGCCGGCGGACGTGAGCGGGTAGCCGTCGTCGCCGGGTCCGATCAGGCCGTGATGCTCGAGCGAATCGGTCAGCGCCACGCCCAGCTCGCCCGCGAGGTGGTCATAGCACGTCCGGGCGTGGCGGATCGCCTCGCCGCGGTTGGATTCGCGCAAGCCTCGCGCGTGTCTCTCTGGCGCGATCGCGAGCAGCGCCTCGATCGCGTCGGCCACGTGGCGGTCCGTGAGGCGGTAATAGCGATTGCGGCCGCGGCGCTCCGCGACCACCAGCCCGCCGTCAGTGAGCTTTCGCAGGTGGGCGCTGGCCAGCGAGGAGGATGCGTTGGCTCGGGCCGCGAGCTCGCGTGCGGGAAGTTCCGGTCCTCCGAGCAGCGCCAGCAGCATGTTGGCACGGTTCGCATCGCCCATCAGGGCGGCAACGGCCGCGAGGTCGGCATCGGCAAGCACTCCGCCGATGATAAGCGCATGACAGTTGAACCTGGATTGAGCAATTCAAGTCATACGATCGCATCATGGCCATTGAACAACAGGTCGTCTGTGACCCCGGCGCCCGCCAGGCTGGAGAGATGCTCCACGCAGCGACGCCCTGGCCCGCGCCGCGACCGCCTGGACGTGCAGCTACGACGGTGGCGAGCGGCGGCGGACCAGGGTGGCGTAAGCCGCTGGCGCTCGCGGCGCTGTGTCTCGGCCAGTTCATGTTGCAGCTCGACACGACGATCGTCAATGTCGCGCTGCCGAGCATCTCACGCAGCCTGCACGCCTCGACCAGCGGCCTTCAGTGGGTCGTGGACGGCTACATCCTCGCGCTTGCGAGCCTGCTGCTCAGCAGCGGACGGATCGGCGACCGCTCGGGTCACAAGCGCGTCTATCTCGTTGGGCTCGGAGTCTTCGCACTCGGGTCCGGACTGTGCGCGCTCGCGACCTCGACCGACGAACTGGTCTGTTTCCGCGCACTGCAGGGCGTCGGGGCAGCGATCGAGCTGCCGGCAACGCTCGCGCTTCTGACCGTCGCGTTTCCCGAAGCACGCGAGCGCGCGCAGGCGGTCGGGATCTGGGCAGGCTCCGGAGGTCTGTCGCTGGTGCTCGGCCCGGTGCTCGGCGGACTGCTCATCAGGGCCTTCGGATGGCGCGCGATCTTCCTGGTCAACCTCCCGGTCGCGTTGCTCGCCGCACTGCTGACCGTCACGACCATACGCGACGCACACCGCTCGACACGCGGGCGGCTGGACCTACCCGGACAAGCGCTCGGCGTCGCGACCCTCAGCCTGCTTACGGCTGCCGCGATCGAAGGCGGTCGCCACGGCTTTTCCGCCACGCTGCCCGTCACATTGCTTGCTGCCGGCGCCGGCGCGCTGATCACGTTCCTGTGGATTGAGCACGTCCGTCCAGAGCCGATGCTTCCGCTGAGCTACTTCCGCAAACCGGCCTACGCCACGGCGAACGTCGCTGGCCTCGTGATGGGGTTCGTCATGTTCAGCGTCCTATTCATCTTCGCGCTCTACTTCCAGAACGTCTCGGGCGACTCCGCGTTCCAAGGCGGCCTGAGTTTCGTGCCGCTCTGCGGCGCGTTCGCGATCACCGGTCCGCTGATCGGCCGGCGCGTTCATCGCGTTGGGCACCGCACCCCAATGGTCGCCGGACTGGCGCTGATCGCACTCGGCGCGCTCTTGCTGCTTCGGGTATCAGCTCACGGCGGCTACAACCAGGTGTGGCCGGCGTTCCTGAGCATCGGCGTCGGTTACGGTCTGACCTCGACGCCGATGGCCGCTGCGGTACTCGGCGCCGTGCCGGCAGCCCGCGCCGGCATGGCCTCCGCGACGAACAACACCGCACGCCAGATCGGCGGCGTCTTCGGAATCGCGATCCTTGGCTCGCTGCTCCCAGCCACAACGAATTCACCCGCCTACGCGCAACACTTCACCGCCGGGCTGCACCACGCCCTGATTGCCATCGCGATCTCCGCGCTGCTGGCAGCGGTCCTCACGGCCACCAGAATCCCGGGAAAGCCGTAATCACCTCGGCAGCGCGTTTTTCTCGTCAATCGGGCGAACCGGCGGCCGCGAGCGCCTCAGGTGAGCGGGGAGCGCTGTGAACCGGCTCGCCGATCAGTCGTACGGGGACGTCGAACTTCTCGATGCGACGGAGGTCCGCCGTCTGGATCCCATGCGCGAGCACGAGCGACACATCCGACACGCCTCCGATCGCGTTCAGCCCTCGGGAGGACAGCTTCGATCGGTCGATCAGCAAGATCGCCTCGTTCGCCTGGGCGATCATCGTTCGCTTGACCTCGGCCTCCAGCGGGTCGACGTCGGCCAGCACGCCGTCCATCGTCAGCGCCTTGACGCTGACGAACGCGTGGTCGGTGAAGTGGCCCTCGATCGTGCGGATCGCATGCGGGCCGACGAATGACTGGGTCAGCTTGCGCAGCAGTCCGCCGACTCCGACGAGCTCGACGTTCGGTGGCGCGTGCGCTCCGATCAGCTGCATCACCGGGAGGCTGTTGGTCACGAGCGTGAGCTCGAGGCCGAGCTCCACGATCCGCTTGGCGACGAAATAGCTGGTCGTCGAGGAGTCGATGAACACCGCGTCGCGCGGGCTCAGGAGCTCGACCGCGGCGTCCGCCAGGATTCGCTTGGCGTCGGTCTCCGCCTCGAGCCGCTGCGCGAACGAGTCCTCGTGCGCCGAGATCGAGGGGATCACCGCGCCGCCGTGGGTCCGGTGCGCGACCCCCCGGCGCGAGAGCTCCGTCAGATCGCGCCTGGCCGTCATCGGCGAGACGCGCAGTTGCTCCTGCACCTCGGCGACGGTCACCGATCCATTTGCCCGCAACATCTCGACGATCGCCGTGCGGCGGGCCTCAGCCAGCATCGGCTCGCTGTTTCTCTTGCTCCGCCCAGCCATCCCTAATCGCCCGTTATCGATCAAAACAGACCATCGGAGGCGCGTCAAGCCGCCACGCCGCGATCCTCATGCGTCGCCGCTTCAGATCAGCGTGGGAAGGCAGCGAGGATCCCGCCGTCGACGTTCAGGAGGTTGCCCGTGCTCTTGCCCGAACGGGCGGGCGAGGCGAAGTGGAGCACCGCCTGGGCGATGTCCGCCGGAAGCACGTTGACCCCAAGCACCGTGCGGTTGCGGTAGTGCTCCTCGAGTTGCTCGGGCGGGATCCCGTACGCGTCGGCGCGCTCGGAGCGCCAACTCGAGTCCCAGATCCTCGACCCCTGCAGCACCGCGTCGGGGTTGACAGTGTTGACGCGGATCCGGGAGCTGCCGCCCTCGGCCGCCAGGCACCTCGCCAGGTGAAGCTCCGCCGCCTTCGCGGTCGAGTACGCCGACGCGTTGGGTCCGGCGACAAGTGAGTTCTTCGACGCGACGAACACGATCGAGCCGCCGGTCGCCTGCTGTTGCATGACCCGAAACGCCTCGCGCGCGACGAGGAAGTAGCCGGTCGAGAGGACGCCCTGGTTGCGCTCCCACTCGGCGAGGGTCGTCTCAGTCACCGGTGCGCTCGACGCGATCCCGGCGTTGGAGACGACGATGTCGACGCCGCCGTAGGCGTCGACCGCTGCCGCGTAGGCACCGGCGACTGCCTCCTCGGAGGTCACGTCGCCGGCGACCGCGATGCCGAGATCGCCGAGGTCGGCGACGGATTTGGCAGCCCCGTCGCCGTCGATGTCGAACGCGACGACCGCGGCCCCGGCCTGTGCGAGCAACTCCAGCACGGCGCGGCCGATGCCGCCGGCCGCGCCCGTCACGAGCGCAACCTTGCCCTGCAGCTCACCCGGCCGCGGCGCCAGCGACAGCTTGTACAGCTCGAGCGGCCAGTACTCGATCGCGAAGCTCTCGGCCGCCGACAGCGAGACGAAGTCAGACACCGCGCTCGCGCCGGCCATCACCTCGATCGCGCGGTGGTAGAGGTCTCGGGAGATGTGAGCGCCTTTGAGCGTCGGCGCGACGGCGACCAGGCCGACGTTCTGAACCAACACCACGCGCGCATCGGGATCAGCCATCACGTCGCCGGCCGAGGCGTGATCGTCGAAGTAGCGCCGGTACTCCTCGCGGTAGCGCGCGGCCGCCTCGAGCGTCCTTGCCCGGAGCGTGTCGAGGTCATCGGTCGCCGGGTCGTACGGGATCCATAGCGGCATGCGCTTCGTGTGCACCAGGTGATCGGGGCAAGCGGCACCGATCTCGGTCAGGGCGGCCACACCCTCTGAGTCGACGAGCTCGCACGCGGCGGCCGACAGGTCGATCACCAGGAGCTTTGCGCGCTGCGAGGAGACGGCGCCGCGCAACGCCGGCAGGATCGCCTTGAGAATCTCGCGGCGTCGCTCGAGATCGAGGCGCTGACCGCTGGCGGGGCCCCCGAACCGCACCGCGCTCGCAGCCCGGTTGTTGGCGAACTCCGCTGCCTGATTGCAAACGGCGACTGTGCGTTCATACGCCTCGCGGGCACTGTCGCCCCAGACCACGAGGCCGTGCTTGGCGAGTACGACGAGCCGGAGCTCGGGGTTCTCGCGGACCGCCGTGCCGACCTGCTTGGCGAGTGTGAAGCCAGGGCGGATGTACTCGACCCATGCTGCGGCGCTTCCGAAGCACTCCTCGACCAGCGTGCGCCCCTCGCGCGCGCACGCGAGCACGTTGATCGCGTCGGGATGAGTGTGGTGGACGTGAGCTGCCGGAATGAACGCGTGCAGCAGGGTCTCGATCGAGGAGCGCGGCGCCGCCGGATCGATCTGGCAGCGCGCGAGATGGGAGACCATCGCCTCGTCGGTCATCTCGTCGAGCCCGAACAGGGGCAGAACCTCATCGAGTCGCAGCGGCGTGAAGTCCCGGTCGGTCATCGTCGCGAGGTCGCTGCCGGATCCCTTCACCCAGAGCGCCGAGACCTCCCGTCCTACGTGGTCGACGGCGGTGCCCTTGGCCGACGTGTTGCCACCGCCGAAGTTGGCCAGCGCCCGGTTTGAGCCGAGCAGGTGCGAGGCGAACACGACCTGCTCGAGCGTTGTTCGTGCCTCGGCTGCCGCAGCCTCATCCCAGGCGTCTGGGACTGCATCGACGAGTTGGGTGCTGACGCTCATTTCAACCTTTCAGCTGCATGCGTTCGGAGTTGCGCTCTGTCGCCCGGCGCTCGAGGTAGCCGGAGCTCCGCAACTCCTCGAGAGGCTCTGCGGAGGCGCCGATCTGGGTGCGCACGCGCGCGCACAGCGGGCGCACATCGGTGCTGTAGGCATCGATCAGCACTTCGTGCCCGCGCAGAACGTCGCCCGCCAGCTGCGCGACCTGGAGCGCTGCTCGGTCGACGAGCAACGACTTGGCGTAGGCCTCCTGGAGGTTCAGCACGCTGCGCACCATCGCCGCGAGCTTCGGTTCGACGTTGTGGGACTGGTCGATCGTCAGGCGCGGCAGCGGGCGATCGCTCGCCACGAGCTCGACGAAGATCAGGAACAGCTCGAACGGGTTCACCGAACCGACGATCAGGTCATCGTCGGCGTACTTGCGGTTGTTGAAGTGGAACCCGCCCAGGCGATCCTGCGCAGCGAGCAGCGCGACGATCTGCTCGACGTTCGTCCCGGGCAGGTGATGTCCGAGGTCGACGAGCACGCGTGCGCGGGGGCCCAGCTCCTGACAGATCAGGACGGCGGTCCCCCAGTCGGGAATATCGGTCGCGTAGAACGCCGGCTCGAAAGGCTTGTATTCGACGAGCAGCTCCTGATCGGCCGGCAGGACCGCATAGACCTCGCGCAGGCTCGCGAGCAGCCGCTCGCGGCGGGCCATCAGGTTGTCCTGCCCGGGATAGTTGGTGCCGTCGGCGAGCCATAGCGACTGCGCCGTCGAACCGAGCGTCTCGGCGATCTCGACGCACTCCAGCAGGTGATCGGTGGCCCGCCGCCGGATCGCCGGGTCGGGGTTCGTGATCGACCCGAGCTTGTAGTCGGGATCCTGGAAGAGGTTCGGGTTGACGGCGCCGATGCGCAGTCCGAGCGCGTGGGCGTGGGCGCGCAGCTCCCCGTAGGCGTCGACCTTGTCCCACGGGAAGTGGAGCGCGACGCTTGGCGCGGCGCCGGTCAGGCGCTGGACCTCGGCCGCGTCCTCGAGCTTCTCGAAGACGTTCCGGGGTCGCCCCTCCTGGGGGAACACGCCGAAGCGCGTGCCGGAGTCGCCGTAGCCCCACGAGGGGGTCTCGATGCGGAGGTCCGCAAGTGCGTGCTCGATCGTCTCTTGGTTGGTCATCCTAGGCTGGGGTCGGTTCGTAGGTGGGACGGGTCAGACCCGTCAGCGCGAGGAAGCGCTCGTACACGGCGGCGCGCAAACCGGCGCCCGACGGCTCATACGCCTCGGTGCTCACCGACGCGGCGGTGAGGGCCCGCATCTGCGAGACCGAGGCCACGAGCCCAACTGCGCGGGCTTGGACGAGGAGGTTGCCGAGGGCCGTCGCCTCGACGGGACCTGCGGTGACTCGGCATCCGGTGATGTCCGCCGTCAGCTGGCACAGCGCGCGGTTCCTGGAGCCGCCGCCGATCACGTGGATCACATCGATTGCGCGGTGGGTGACGGACCGCAGCTGTTCGAGCACGAAGTTGTACTTGCATGCGAGCGATACGAGGATCGTGCGCATCACCTCTCCGGGCTCGCGCGGACGCGTCTGGCCGCTGACCTCGCAGAGCTGGGCGATCCGCTCGGGGAGGTCGCCCGGGCGCAGCAGATCCGGATGGTCTGGATCCACCAACGCGACGTCGTCTCGCTCGATTGCCGCGAGTGCCTGCAGCTCGCCGTAGTCGAGCGGGAGCCCCCGCCGCTGCCACGAGCGGCGGCACTCCTGGACGAGCCAAAGGCCCATGACGTTGCGCAGCAGCCGGGTCGTTCCGTCGATTCCTCGCTCGTTGGTCAGGTTCGCTGCAGCCGCCGCGGCATCGAGGACCGGAGACTCC
>Ga0302181_10000464_pt1 | contig 33131 bp, 32 predicted proteins | sample I_Palsa_E3_3_FD_198786 | JGI IMG/M metagenome (GOLD analysis project Ga0302181, IMG submission 198786) | Peat permafrost microbial communities from Stordalen Mire near Abisko, Sweden - I_Palsa_E3_3 | ecosystem: Environmental > Terrestrial > Soil > Palsa > Peat permafrost | place: Sweden...
GCGCCTACCGCCAGCACGTGCTGGACCGGCTGCGCGAGCTGGGTTACGTGCCGGGCTGGAAGCTGCTGAACGCGTCCGACTACGGGGTCCCGCAGCTGCGCCCCCGGTCCGTGCTGGTGGCGCTGCGCCCCGAGGACGCTTCCTGGTTCCGCTGGCCCGCGCCGTCCGCGGAGCGCCCGCCGACCGTGGGTGAGGCCCTCGGCGACCTGATGGGCGCGCGGGGCTGGCCGGGCGCGGCGCGATGGGCGCGCCACGCCAGCGCGGTCGCGCCAACGATCGTGGGCGGCTCGAAGAAGCACGGCGGGGCCGACCTCGGTCCCACCCGGGCCAAGCGCGCCTGGGCCGGGCTGGGAGTGGACGGGCTCGGCGTCGCTGACGAGCCGCCCGGCCCGCGAGACGACCCGGCGCTGACGCCCCGGCTGACGTGCGAGATGGTCGCTCGGCTGCAGGGCTGGCGGGACGAGTGGGGCTGGGAGTTCACCGGCCGCAAGACGGCCCGGTACCGGCAGGTGGGCAACGCGTTCCCGCCGCCGGTGGCCGAGGCGGTCGGCAGCGCGATCGGGCGGGCCCTGCGGCACGAGGGCGCTCCGTACCCGCCGGCCGACGAGTCCGCGCACCTGCACGACCCGGTCTTCGCGGTCCTGCGGGCCCGGGATGCGTTCCTGACCGCCCCGCAGATCGCCGCGGCGGTCCGGGCCGAGGCCGCGGCACGCGGGCTGCCGGGCGCCCCGCTCAGCCGGCGGGCTGTGCTACGGCGCCTGGCGGACCTGGAGCGCGACTTTGACGTGGAGATGGCCACGTCGCAGGACGGTACGGCCTACCGGCTGGGCGAGTTCAAGGCCTTCCTCGGCCAGCTCGATCACGTCCGGCACGAGCGGTTCAGCTCGGCCCGGGCCACAATCAGCTGAGCGGGTGTCCGGCCGGCCAGGACCAGTGGACCCGGCCGGCCCGGCCGGCCCCCGGCCGGCCCCCGGGCCGACCAGTGCGCCCGCGTCAGCTCGCCTTGCGATAGCGGTCGAGGATCGCCGCGCGCAGCGGGGCCGCCGACAGGCCGAGCGCCGACAGGATGGGCGGGACGGCTCCGCTGTTCATGCCGAGCAGGGCGAGCGCAACGTGCTGCGCGCCGATGTAGTTGTCTCCCAGGGCCAGCGCCTCACGCAGGGAGATTTCCATGGCCTTTTTGGCGCGGGGCGTGAACGGGATATGACCGCGCCGAACCGGGGGCACATCGAGCAGCTCCCCGTTACCGCCGATGACGGGCAGCAGCCGGGCGTTGCGAGCCGGCCGCCGCAGCCGCGATCGCAGTCCGCGCCGCCGGTTCCGGCGCGGGGTCAGCGTGGCCCGGGTCAGGGCGCCGGGGCCGAACGTCGCCTCGATCCGGCTGCGCACGACGTCGAGGTCGATGCCGATGGCGGCCAGCGCCTCGCGGTCGAGAACGTTGAGCAGGTCAGCGGGGCGGGCGGGCGGTACCCCCATCATGCGGATGAGTTCCGCCCGGACCCGTTCGGGGGTCAATTCATGCTCGCGCAGGACGTCGGCGGCCGGCTCATCGCCGGCGAGCAGGGCCAGCAGCAGATGCTCACAGCCGATGAAGCCGTGGTCGAGCTGGCGCGCCTCCGACTGGGCCCGGACGACGATCTGGCGGGCGCCGGCAGTGAAGCGCTCGAACATCATCGCCTCCCGGTCCGGCGGCCGTGCTTGCGGTGCACGGTCTGCTTGGTGACGCCCAGCCGGCTGGCGATGTCCTGCCAGGACCAGCCGAGCTCCCGCGCGTTCTCGACCTGGAGGATCTCCAGCCGTTCGGTGAGCGCCCGGAGGGCCGCCACGGCCCGCAGCCCGACGTCAGGGTCGTTGCTGGCCGCGCCCTCCGCTATTTCCAGAGTGGTTTCCATGTCCGTCAGCTTAAGCTGACGGGCATTTGCCGTCAACACATGCTGACGATCTGGGCCCACGCCGCCTTCTTGGGCTCAGGGCCGACCTTCGAGGCCCCGGACAGCAGCGTGCCGGACGTGATCGCCGAGGCCCTCCGCGTGACAGCAACCGGCGCTTAGTGCGCCATTTGCGGTGAGAACCTACCGGATGGGTGGCGGCTCAAGGCGACGCGGACGCGGACCCGGCCGGCAGCACGACGCCGGCGTGCGCCCACGGCCGGGTGAACCCCACCACCTGGTTATCGCCGCCGGCGGACGCGCTGGTGCCGTAGGACGAGACCCGGATCGGGAAGCCGGTCGCGTAGGCCTCGATCATCTTCCCCCCGCCGATGACCAGGCCGACGTGCCCGGGATCGGTCGCGGTACCGTCGGAGCCCGCGAAGAACACCAGATCGCCCGGCTCCACCTGGCTGGCCGGGACCTCCGGCCCCCAGGCCCACTGGTCCTCCGACGTACGGGGGATGTCCACGCCGACCGCCTGGTACGCCATCATGACCAGCCCGGAGCAGTCGAAGGCGTTCGGCCCCGTGCCGCCCCACAGGTAGGGCTTGCCGATCTGCTGCTGGGCGTAGGCGATCGCGGCGGCGACGGTCTGGTTGGGCACACTGGTGGACCCGCTGATCACGGTGCCAGCCACCTGGACGCAGGCGGCCGTATTCGCGGTCGGGCTGCCCACGGCCGCCGTGACCGAGTAGCCACCGCTGGCGTAGGTACTGGCATAGCTCTCGACCGCCTGCACGTAGGACTCGAGATGGTTGTAGGCGAAGATCGCCGCCGACACGTTGCTGAGGACGCCGTGAGCAAGCAGGATTTTCGCGGTCCCGGCGATCGCGTCCGCTGGATCGTAGACGCTGGCTATTCCGTCGCCGTCTTCGTCGGTGGCCACCCCGTTCACCACCTCGCTGGCGGGGTGCACGGGTGCGCCGCCCCAGTTGTTGCTGGCGGCGCCCCCGATGCCGATCTGCATGGGGCCCGCCGCCCCAAAGGCGTTCGACCCGCTGTGCACCCCCGGCAGGGTGGACTGGCCGTTGTCGCTTTCCACCGTGCCGATCCCGGCCAGGATGACCCAGGGAACGCCGTACTGCTGGCCGACCTTCTGATACCAGCTGAGGTAGTTGGACGGGATCGAATCCTTCGCGGTCCCGCTGACCTTGGACTGCAGCGCGCTCTTGGCCTGCTGGGAGCTGGAGCAGCCAAAGCCGCCGCTGCCCGCGGAAAAGAGCAGGCTGGAGCCGCCCACGATCATTGGCACGGTCAGGAAGCCGATCATGAGCAGGGCCGCCGCCCCGATGATGCCGATCACCATGATCTGGCTGGCACCGCGGTCCAGCGCAGACCGTCCGCCAGGCCGGCTGTGCTGTGCCGTGCTGTGTGTGTCCGTCCGCCCCCGGCCCCATCGGCCGGTCATGTCTCGGCTCCCGTCAATAGTTGCCTGCTGTCGCGGGCTCGATGTCGTAGACCTGCCACGTGCCGCCCTGGCCGGTGACCGTGACGGCGTACTGCATGCTGCTGGTCGTGGAGCCCTGGGTACCGGTGAGCTTCTGGGCGGCCGTGACCACGAACGTGATGCTGGACGAGCCGAAGGTACGGATCGAGTCGATCGTGGCCGTGCCGGAGGAGACCTGCTTCTGGCTGGTCCGGGTCTGGGCCACGCCCACGGTGGCGTAGCCGTTCTTCAGCGTCTGGCTCAGCTGGCTGGTGATCAGACCGTTCATCCGCGCGACGTAGCTGGCGGCGCTCTCGGTGTAGGTGAAGGTGTTGTAGTCGGTGGTGACCTCGGTCGCGACCGCGGCCGCCTGGGCCAGCTCCGGCTGGGTGAACGGCAGCCACTGGTAGATGTTGACGTTGGTGCTGCCGACCGGCGAGGGCACGGCCGCGGCGGACGGCGAGCCGGCCGCAGCGGCAGGCGCGGACGGCCGGGCGGACGCGGACGGCGAGGCGTGCGGATGTGAGCTGTGCGGGGCGAGCAGGAACACGCCGAGCCCGGCGAGCACCACCACAACGACCGCGAAGAGTGCCTTCTGCTGGCCCGCGGACAGGTCCATCGTGCCGCGCTACTTCCTGCGCCGCACCGGGCGGAGCCAGAAGGGCATTGGGCTTTCCGGCGGCGGCGACGAGCCGTTATCGCGGGGCGCCGCCGGGCCGGACGGCCCGCGTTCAGCGGCTCGGCTGCCGTTCGCCTGGCCCGGCGCGGAGGTTTCCGGTGCCCTGGTGCGGCTGGGGGCACGACCGCCGCCGGATGAGCTGCCGGTTGGGGCGCCCGCCGGCGGTTCGGGTGAGCGGGGGCGTCCCGCCCATCCACCGGACGGGTCCGAGGGCCGGATCGGGCCGGGCTGCCAGCGGGGGCGCGCCGCCCCGGACCAGGGTCCGCCGGCGGATCCGCCGGAGCCTGCACTGGTCCCGCTCCGGTTGCTGGCGCCGTTCCCGCTACCGGAGCCGTTCCCGCCGAAGAGGCCGTTTCCGCCGGTGGAGGCGCGGCTCGCCGTCGGACGGCCGCCGAAGGTGGGTGCGGAGCTCCGCGGCGGGGCGGGCGCAGGCGACGGAGCCGGGGACGGGCCGGAGGAGCTACCCGCGGGCCGGGACGTCCGTCCGCCTGCGGACCGGGCCGCGGCGGACCACCACGATCCAGCCGAACGGGACCCGGCCGGCCCGCCCCCCGCCGCGGGCGGGCCGGCCGGGGACGGTCCCGGGGTGGCTGTGGCAGCCGCGGCGGGGCGCCCAGTGGGTGCCGGGCGGCCCGTGGCCGGGCGTCCAGTGGGTGCCGGGCGGCCCGTGGCCGGGCTGGGGGCATGGCCGACGCGCACCGTGGAGCCGGGCCGCGGCGGCGCTTCCCCGCTTCGTACGCTGGCGGCCGCCTGGGCGCCGCCGCGGGCCCAGCCGGACGACGGCTGGGCCGCCGGGCCTGCGTTGTCGGCGGCGCGAGGCGGCAGGTGCAGCGGTGGCGCGGCCCGCCGGCCGTCGGCGTCACCTGGCGAGCGCCGGGCGCGCTCAGCCGCGGTGGGCCGCGCTCCGGCCTGCCCGGCCTGGGCCGCTGCGTCGGCGTCCACGGACTGGCCGTCCCCAGTGGCCCGGACCCGGGCCGAGGGGTCATCGGTCGCGCCCGTCGCGCCGCCGGCGCCCTGAGCCGCGGCCATCTTGCCGGCCGCCGAGCCTGCGCTGGCGGCCCCGGCCGCGCCGACGATGCCGGCGGCGAGCGCGGCGGCCTCGCCCGGATTTTGCCTGGCCCACCGGCCGACCCGGTAAGCCGCGACACCGGGCACGGTCGCGGTCGCGGTGTCCCGCGTGACGCGGCGGAACGTCGTGCTGGCCTCCCGCAGGCTGACATCGGCCCGTTCCTGCGATCCGATGACCCCGTAGCCGACGGCGGAGAACAGGTGCTGGAACGGCTTGCGGTAGATGAAGACCGCCACCGTCACCAGCGCGATCATCAGGATCTTCAGCGCCCAGGGCAGTACGGCGTCGCTCGTGCCCATGATAAGCGAGTACGCGTACAGCAGGACGCTTAGGGCCAGCGCGACCGCCACCTGTTTCATCAGGACACCGACCAGCATCTCGAACCAGCGGATCGCGATGATCCGGCCGAAGCCCGGATGAGTACCGATGATCAGGAAGAACGGCCCCGCGATGAGCAGCAGCAGGAACCCGAGCTTCAAGATGATCAAGGTAAGCGAGATCAGCAGGATGAGCAGCCCGGCCACCAGCGCCGCGAACAGCGCCGCGAACCCGATTTCCAGCCGGGTCGTCCACTGGTTGCCCTGGAACAGGGCGTAGACCGACGGGTTGTTCTGCTGCAGGGAGTTGGCTACGCCGATGTAGGTGGCCTGCTTGGCCTGGATGAGGTCGGCCGTCGGTTTCTCGTTGGCGGCGATGGCCTGGGCCCACAGCAGTTGCCGGCCGTAGGTGTTCACTACCGTCTGCGGCGCCTTGGCCGAGGTGGCGTACTGGGTCGTGCCCAGTTCCCCGTCCAGCCACGGCTTGCAGACCAGGACCGACCACAGTTCGTTGGCGTTGCTGTCCACCAGCCCGTTGCTGGAGGTGAACCCGAAGTTGCCGGTGGCCGCCTGCGGGTCACCCCCCTGGACGGGCACACAGTTGTTCCCGCCAGGGTTGGGCAGCTTCGCGAAGGCCACGTTAAGGACCTGCGTTACGCCGTTGGACACGGTCGTGCCCACACCCGTGAAGTCGGCGGGGCGCCCGATCAGCCAGATCGCTGCCGCGCACGCCACCACCATCCACAGAGTGCCTTCGATGGCGCGGGTCGCCCGCTTTCGGACCAGGCCGTTCCAGGCGAGCCAGATGGCGCCGAGGATGATGACCGGGGCGAGGTAGGGGAAGTAGATCGCGTTGCCCAGCGCGCTGATCAGCCGGTCCACCACGCTCTGCAGCCAGGCCAGAATGCCGTTGCCGGCCGCCGACTGGTACACGGTGATCGTGACGCGGTCGATCGATTTCGCCGCGTCGAAGACCATACCGGCCACGTTGTTGCCGATCAGCGAGGTCATGTCGGAGCACTGCAGGCCGTGGGCGGCCCAGAATTGCCCGGCGACCCCGTAGCTGTCGTAGAGGGTCTTGCCCGCCGCGACCCCCGCCGGCGGCTCGATCAGCGCGTCGATCCCCCCGGTAGCCGCCTCCGGCTGCGGGATGGACGGCTGGCAGACGTTGTTCAGGTCGCCGATGATGCCGCTCGACCCGGCCGAGCACAGCCCCAGCAGGCCGCCGATGTCCCCGATCCCCGGTACCGAGCAGACCCCGCCCGCAGGCGCGGCCGGGGTGCCGGCCGCGTGCGCCGCGGTGAGCACGGCGCGGGCCGCCGGGCCGGAACTGGCCGGGGTGCTCACCGTGCCGGCGCTGGCCGAACTGGCCTGCGTGGAACTGGCCTGTGCCGAACTGGCCTGTGCCGAACTAGCCTGTGCCGAACTGGCCGGTGCCGAACTGGCCGGCGCCGAACTGGCCGGCGCGGGGACGACGGCGGCCGGCCCGGCCGCCACGGCCGAGGCCGTGAACGGCGACGCGTCCGCGGCCACCGCCGAGACGGGGACCGCCAGGATCGCGCCGATGACGATCAGCAGCCGGGCCGCCCAGCGGACACGGGTTCTGGTCATCTGGGGGGCTCCTGTTGAGCTTCTCCGGGTGATCACTGGCTCGCCTCGCCCGCGGTTTCCCGGGCCGGGTGGCTGGGACTATCGGTGTCGTCGGAATCTTCGGGGTCTTTATCCGGTTTCTCCGCCCGCGGCATGGGCGGCTCGGCGGCCGGGGCGGCTTCGGCAGCGCGCTGCGCCGCCTCGTCGGGCCGGGACCGGGTCGGGTTGGTGTCCAGCCAGCGCTGCAGCTCATCGGAGGCCAGATCGATGCCGATCCGGCCCGCGCGCCCGTCCAGATCCCGGAAGACCGATTCGCCGTTACCGAGGCCACGCAGGATCGCCTTGTGCTCGTCGGAGGACTCCACCCCGAGCAGCGCCAGGACGCTCTCCACCTCGGTCCGTTCCGATGAGCGGAACGCGAAGACGGTGGAGATGCAGTTCGTAACCTGCTCGTTCAGCAGATCCCTGGCGTTCTGCGAAACGAGGATCAGCGCCGTGTTGCGCGACCGGCCCATCCGGGAGACCTCTGGTACGAGCTTCGCGCCTTCGGGGGTCGCGGTAATCGCCCAGGCCTCGTCGAGGAAGATCGCTTTCGGCATGCGCCGGTCCATCCCGTTCAGCAGCCGCCGGGCGAACTGAGACACCAGGTAGAGCAGCGCGACCGAGAGCCGCTGCTCGTAGGAGTAGTCGTCCCGGCTGATCGCGGTGTCCGGCAGGGTCAGGCCGCCGAGCGTGAACACCGTGGTCCAGCCCTCGGCGTCAACCTGCTGGCCACCCGACGGCGAGAAGCACAGCCGGGCCAGCCGCATCTCGGAGATGGACCGCATGACGGCCCCGAGGTTCTTCGACGCCGGATCGTCAGCCTGTTCCAGGTGCCGTACCACCTTGCCCAGGCTGGGCCGCGGCCCGGCGGCGACGGTCCCGACGGCCTGGATCATCGCGCTCTCGCGTTCCTCACTCATCCGGGGCAGCAGCAGCCGCAGCGTCTCGGTGGCCATGGTTCGCTTGGTGGCCAGGTCATCGCCGAAGGAGAAGGGGTCGAGCAGCCCAGGCGCCGCCGATCCCAGGGAGAGGATCCGGGCCCGCCGGCCCCGGGCCTGCAGCAGCCGGACCAGTGACGTGGCGTCGCCCTTGGGGTCGATCACCGCGACCGTCGCCCCGCGTAGCGCGAGCTGGTAGATGAGCAGGAGGGCCAGCGTGGTCTTGCCGCCGCCCGGCTCCCCGGTGATCGCGATGGCGGTCGGGCGGTTGCGGGCCGCGGCGAGCAGCGGATCGAAGTGCACGATCGCCCGGGCCCGGCCGAGCGTCTCGCCGATATACGGGCCGATCCAGCCGACCCCGTCGGCGGTCCGGTCCCCCAGGTCGACGGTGGCCGTCGGCATGCCGCCGGCGATCGTGTAGAGCGGCTGCCGCTGCAGGTAGGAGTTCAGCCGCACCCGGTCACCGGGCAGCGACTCGCACAGCAGCGAGAACTGGTCTCCGGTGGAGTTGACGATGTCGACGCCGATGTCCCGGTAGTGCTCAACGACCGCCTCGACCCGCCGCACGCAGAGATTGCGGGTGGGCGCGGTCACGATCAGGCGGTGCCAGCCGTATACGAACGGCAGCCGCTCCTTGGTGATCCCGTGCTCCAGCATGCGCGCCGCCGCGATCTGCTCGGCCAGCGCGAGCGGCGCCTCCACGCCGGCCTCCCGGATGTGCGCGTCCATGTCACGGGCGTGCGCCAGGCGGCGGCTGACGTCCTTGCTCGCCTTCGCAGGCGGTATCAGCCGCATCCGCGAGCTGACCTCGACCGGGAACGGCAGCGAATCAGCGTAGTGCAGCCAGGGCTCCCCGTCCGGGAAGGCCATCACGTCCGGGAAGCGGGAGAAGGACAAGAACGCGGCGAAGGATTCACCGGTGGCGTGCTCCAGCTGCAGCAGCGTCCGCCCGTTGTGCACCTGACCCTCGAACAGGCTCTCGATCTCCCCGGCGCCCCACCTCCGGCGCTTGGTGGCCGAGGGCGGCGGCTCACCGAGCGAGCCCATCAGGGCGTGCCGCAGCAACCAGGCGAGCTCGTCGGAGGTCGCGTGCCGGGCGGCGAGCGCGCTGGCCGCCAGGGCCCGGCCGACCCGCTCGGCCTGGTCGGTCCATTTGCCGACCTCGCCGGACCCGACCGCCTCGTCCTCGATGCCCAGACGGCGCTCGCCGCCCTGGTAGATCGAGATGAACTGGGACAGCACCCCGCCGGACAGCTGGGCGCGCATGCCCCGCTGGCCCAGCCGGACCCCCAGGTAGATCTCCTTGCTCCAGAAGTCCTTGGTCCACACGTGCTGATAAGACTCGTCGAGGTATTCGCGCCACCCCGCTCCCCCGTCAGAGGTGGCGTCCAGGCCGGTGGCCCAGTCCGCCGCCGGGTAGGAACGGTGCGCGATACGCAGATGCACCTCGGCGTCCGGCATCCGGATGGCGGCCAGCGCGACCGTGATGTTCGTGGCCAGCGCTTCGCGTTCCTCGGGCGTCGTGAACTCATAGGAAACCGACGGCAGGCGGAAGTACGCCCACGCGTGGTTGTCAGTCAGCAGGATCCGGTCGTCGAAATACCGGATGGCGAGCCGACTGCTTCCCTTGGTCCGACTGGTCAATGCAGAACCTTCCGAGGAACCGGGGCCGCGGCCAGACCCGCGACGAGCACCCCGGCGAGAGCGGTGTAGGCGTGCCGCGCCTGCGGCCCCAGGGAAGACACCCGGGCGGCGGGCCCGGCGGATCCGGTGGCTTCCGGCCCGCCCCCGGCCAGGCCGTCATCCCACGGGATCCGGACGATCGCGCGGCAGCGCCCGCGCGCGACAGCTTCGGCCTGCTCGACGTCGCTCAGGCTGGCCCGGCTGACCCCGTTGACGATGGTTACCGCGCGGGCGGCCAGCTCGCGGTGGCCGTTGTTGCCCAGCCATTCCTGGGTCATGGCCAGCGAACGCGACGCGTCCGCGCTGGCCGGGGCGACGAGGACGAGCTGGTCGGCGACACCAAGGACCCGGGCGACCTCGGCGGCGCCCGGGTCGATCACCATCAGCGGGTACAGCCGGCCGGCCCGCTCCGCGAGCCGGGCGTAGTCCCGCTCCCCGGGCGCCGCCGGGGCCGCCGGATCGGCGTCGGAGGTAATGATGTCGAACCGGGCCCACGGCGAGTGCCCAGTGTCCGCGAGCACCGCGCTGGCAGACACCGGGCTGCCGGGCACCACGTCGGCCGACCCGGTACTCGCCAGCAGCGCGGCTATGGTCAGCGCCGGGGAAGCCTGAGCCTGCCTTGTAAGCGACCCGTGGCCGGGATTCAGGTCGAGGGCCGCGACCGGGTCGCCCCGGAGTGCGACCAGCAGCTGACCCGTCATCAAGGCGGTCATGGTCTGGCCCGCACCGCTGGTGCAGCCGAGGAACACGATGCGCCGTGGGCCCGCGAGCGGGAGCCGGGCCCGGTCCTGGTCGAGCGTCTCCTGATCCCGCTTGCCGGGGCCCTGCCCGCCGGGGACGACCCGGACCCGGCGCTGCCAGCTGTCGATCCGGTCCGCGGCCGGCCCGCTCAGGGCGCGCTCGATCGACGGGGCCGGCCGGCCGGGCTGGCCGGGCGCGGGCGGCTGCGGGGCACCAGACGCAGGCGTGGCTGGCTTCGCGGGCCCGGGCGGGGCCGGGGGGGTGATCGGCACCGCGGCCGCAGACCCGGCCGGCACCGGGCCCGCAGGCCTGGGGGCGCCAGGGCTTCCGGGCCTGGCGGCGCCAGGCCCGGGCGCTTCCCGGGTATTGGCCGTGACGGCGGTGCTCGGGGCAGGACGCTCTGGAGCCGGGGCGGGACGCCTGGCAGCCGGGGCGGGGGGCTCGGCAGCCGGGGCGGGACGCCTGGCAGCCGGGGCGGGGCGGGCCGGGGCGGGGTGGGGCGGGACCGGGCGCTCTGCGGCATCGGTGTCCGCGGGCTTTGCGGCCGGCGTGGACGATGGCGTGGCCGTCGCGGATGACGCTGCGGCCGCTCCGGGTGCCGCCGCGCCCGCATGGGGCTGCGGGCCGCGGGCGGGTGTCTGGGGACTCCCGGCGGGAGGCTGCGGGCTTCGGCCGGGAGGCTGCGGGCTTCGGCCGGGAGGCTGCGGGCCCGAGACGGGGGCCTGCGGGCCCGAGACGGGGGCCTGCGGGCTTGTGTCGTCCCTGGGCGGGTCGGAAACGCCGCGCCGCTGGCCCGGGGCGGCCGGCGGGAGCGCACGCGGAGGCCGGGCCCCGGTCACGGCACCGGAGGCGGGAGCACCCGGGCCGTTACGGCGAGCGGGCCGGCCCCAGAGCGGGACCCCCGCCGGGCCCCGCTTCTCCTGTGTCTCGTGCGAGACCTCGATGGGCGGGGCGATGGGCAGCGGTCCGGTGGCCGGACCGCTGCGGCCACCGGACCGGGACGCGGCACGAGCCGCGGGCGGCCCGCCGGGAACCGCCGGGCGGCCGGCTTGCGGGCCGCCGGAGCCGGGAGGGGCGGTCGCTGGTCCGCGAAGTACCTGACCAGGGATCGCAGGGCGCCGGTCCGCGGGCAACGACCCGCGTGATCCTGCTCCGGCGGCCGGTTCCATCCAGCCGGCCCGGGCAGGAGCCGCCCGTCCCGGCCCAGTCAGTCCAGGCGCAGCCGGTAGTCCTGGCGCAGCCGGTCCTGGCCCGGCCAGTCCGGGCGCAGCCGGTCCAGGACCGGCTTGCGCCGGGGCAGACGTTCCGCGGGCGCGGGCGGGGGTCTGCCCGGACCCCATCTCCGCGTACGGCCAGGACTGCGGTCCCGCGGACGCGGCCCGGAGCGGCAGGTCCTGCCGTCCGCGGCCGTCCCGCCAGGTCCGCTGCGTGCCGCGGACCGGGCCCGCACCGTCAGTGGCCGGCCGCCCGGCGGGGCGGATACGCGCCGCCAGCCCGGGCGCTACGACAGTCCCGGCCGCACGCGCGCGCCCGGTGGTCGCCATGGCCATCGCCGCTGCACCGTCCGTGGCTGGCGCGGCGGCACCCTCCGGGCGGTGCCACACACGTGCGTAGACACGAATATCGTTCTTTTCCGACAACGGCACGAGCCGGCACCAGGTGCGCGGCTCCCCGAGGTACCGGAGCTGGGAGACCAGCAATTCCGGCAGTCGCTTGTTTTCCAGGACCGGCCGGGTCGTGAGCCAGGTCAGGACCCCCGGCGGCAGAACGTACAACCAGAGCAGAGTGTGATTGAAGGGCACGCCGATCGCGGCGAGTACAACAACATAAGGAACCGTAATGCCACAGAAAACTGCGATCCAGCTGATGGGAAGCGGCATCGGCAAGCGGAAATCATAAAGCTTGTAGAGACGCTTCTCAATTCGCCAGATGTTCGTATAAGTGGGCAGGTCCACGAAGTGCACTCCTTTGGCCGTGACGGAGTTTGGGCCGTTACGGTGGCTAGTGGACTCCGAGCGCGTTGGTGATTCCCGTGGCCAATGCCTGGATGATACCGGGGGTATAGAAAATGATCGCGATCAGCACGGCCAGCACAATGAACTGCACGAAGCGCGTGATCTCCCGGGTGAAGAGAAAGAAGAGCGCGACGATGCCCACGATCCCCAGGAACAGCGGCCCGAACAGCCCCTGCAGGTAGCTGACGAGACCCTGGGTGCTGAGAGCGATCGGCTCCGCGGCCAGGAATTGTATGGACATAACTCTTCCCTTCCGGGATCATCAGGTACCCGCCAGGCGGCCGGCACCTGCCAGGCGGCCGGCGAGAGCCGGGCCGCGCTCACACTAGGGCACCCCGTGCTGGCCAGGGACGAGTGCTTACCTTCGCCCTCCCCCAGGAAATACGTTGCGCAGCGCGGGAACGGTTCACTGCCCCCGAATTCGCCTGCCCGGGCCGGAGGGCGGGAGCCAGCCTGGATCATGAGCTTCCCGCCTGCTGCCCCTGAGGCGACGCCGCGATATTCTGCACATACCATTTGCCGCCCTGGTCAATGACGGTCAGGTTGTAGCTCATCTCCAGCTTGGCGGAACCGCTTCCGCTCACCCCGGACAGCTGCCAGACGACGGTAGCCATGATGTCCCGGGTCGAGCCGCCCGCCGGCACATACAAATTGGAGATGCTCGAGTAGGAGAGCGCACCACCCAGCCCGGAAACCGTCGCCCCGGGCGCGAGGAAACGGTTCAGGGTGGCATTGTCTCCGCTCCCGTACGCCTGGAAGAACGCCGGCAGCTGCGCGCTCAGCTGGCCCTGTGCCGTGGGATCCGACGTCACGGTGGGCGGCGTGGGCGGAGAGGCCTGCGCCGGGGCGGCCAGCCAGGCGGGCTCGCCCGATACCACCAAGCCGCCGTTGGCCGCGTAGATGGGCACCCCGAGCTCCATCAGCTCGCCGTTCACGCTGGCCAGCAAGGTCACCACCGCGTGGCTCGCGTCCTGCACGGTGATCCCGGCGACCTGCTCCGATTGCAGCCGGAGGTCACCCGAGCCATCCCAGCCCAGCTGCGGGTTGGCGCTGCTGAGCGCGCTGGGCAGGTAAGCCGCCAGCTCCTGGGCACGCTGGTTCGCAGTGGCGGCACTGAAGTTCAAGTACACGGCACCGAACTGGATGGCGTAGGCCTCGGCGAGGGTTGAAGGAAACTGCGCACTCCCGCTGCTGGCCGGGGCGGGCGTACCCGACGTGCCCGATCGCGAGGCCGGGGTCTCATTGAGGATGATCGCCGTGATGCCCCGGTAACCGACGATGAGCAGGACTACCCACAGCACCGCACGCAGCGTCCAAATGAGCCATCGGCCTCCGCCGCCGCTCCATGAGCGGGACACGCGGGGCTGCCCGTCGCCGGGCCGTCCCGGTGTGCCGTTATCCATCTCAGTGTCACTAGCGTACACAGTCGGCCGCGCTGCGTCATCTATGCCCGAACCGCGAACCATCACACCTCCGCCCACTCCGCGTTGGGCTTCTCCGTCCGGCTGACGCCACCCCGCCGACCTTAACGCCCATTGTGCGCTATAAAGACCGGCGCGGCGAGTCAATGATGAGCAAGTCCCCGCCCGCCCTCGGGATAATTGAAATTCGCCGGGATACGCCGATGCGCGGGAAACAAGAACCGGCCCAAAGAGCGACTCTAAGGCTTCATCTTTAGCCGGTCGACCCGGGATGACCGCCGGCCGCTCGTTCAGTGCTCTGACCTGCGCAAACATCCCCAACAATGCACGCCCGGCCGGGAATGCGCCGACTGACCGGCGATTAGCGCGGAAGTCCATCATGGCACCGGGCAGGGCGCGGATCTTGTTGCCCGAGCGACGGCTACCGCCCGGCCGCTTCGGCCAGCCGCCCGGGATAGAAGCCACGGGCCGTTTCGATCACCTCGTCCAGGCCCGGCCACCAGCGGCCGGGCCGCAGCGAGCCGAGGGTGTGCAGGATACCCGCGGCCTGCTGAGCAGGCTCGGCCGCGGCGACGAACGCTACCCGGTGCGGCCGGACCGAACGCAACGGCCCGAGGTGAAAGTCCGGCCCCGGCTCGCCGGGGTCACTAGGCTCGCCACCGCCAGCGCTCGTGGCGGTGACCAGGTAGTAGTCCGGCAGCTCGAACAGGCCTGCCCGCCAAGCCGACAGCACCTTCGCGGCTTCCCGCTCGAATCCGGCCGGCCCCTGCGGGCGCGACACGTCCCACATCAACCGCCAGCCATCGGCCACCGCCGCCAGCGGGTCGGCGGCCACCAGCGCGTAGGGCGACATAGCCCGGGCGGCCTGGCGCAACGCCGCCGCGGCCGTCGCCATGGCATCGTCGGCGCCCGCAGGCTCCGCGGGCCGCGCCAGCGTCACGTTCATGGACCGGCCAATCCGGGTGAGGACCTCCGCGCGAACCGGGCCGGCCAGCATGCCCTGAATCACACGTTGAAGCGGAACTCCACGACGTCGCCGTCGCGCATGATGTAGTCCTTGCCCTCGATCCGCACCTTGCCGACGGCGCGGGCCGCCTGCAGCGAGCCGGCGGCCATCAGGTCATCGAACGAGACGACCTCGGCCTTGATGAAGCCGCGTTGGAAGTCGGTGTGGATGACGCCGGCCGCCTCCGGCGCGGTCGCGCCGGCCGGGATCGTCCACGCCCGGGTCTCCTTGGGGCCCGCGGTGAGGAAGGTCTGCAGGCCGAGCGTCCGGAAGCCAGCCCGGGCCAGCTGGGCCAGGCCCGGTTCGCCGAGACCCGCCTCGGCCAGCAGCTCCGCAGCCTCGTCTTCGGGCAGCTCGGCCAGGTCGGCCTCGGTCTTGGCGTCCAGGAAGATCCCTTCCGCGGGCGCGACCAGAGCCGACAGCCGCTCCCGCAGGCCGGGGTCGGCGAGCTCTTCGGTGTCGGCGTTGAAGACGTACAGGAACGGCTTAGCCGTCAGCAGCTGGAACTCGCGCAGATCTACCAGGTCGATCCCGGCCGAGGCACCGCCGGCGAACAGCGTGGTCCCGGTGTCCAGGAGTTTCTGCGCGCTGCCGACCGCGTTCGCCACCCGGATCCGCATCGCGTCCTTGCCGGACTTCGTTTCCTTGGCCAGCCGGGGGGTGGCCTTCTCCAGCGTCTGCAGGTCGGCGAGGATCAGCTCGGTGACGACGGTCTCGATGTCGCGCTCTGGAGACACGTCGCCCTCCACGTGGCTGACGTCAGGGTCGCTGAACACCCGGACGACCTGGCATATCGCATCGGTCTCGCGGATGTGGCCGAGGAACTGGTTGCCCAGCCCCTGGCCCTGGGCCGCGCCCCGGACCAGCCCCGCGATGTCGACGAACCGCACCGTGGCCGGGACGATCCGCGCTGAGTCGTACAGCTTGGCCAGCTCGGCCAGCCGCGGGTCGGGCACCCCGACGATGCCGACGTTCGGCTCGATGGTCGCGAACGGGTAGTTGGAGGCCAGCGCGCCCGCTCTGGTCAGCGCGTTGAACAGTGTGGACTTACCCACGTTGGGCAGCCCGACGATGCCGATAGACAGGCTCACTTGTCAATTTTAGGGGGCCGCGGCTACCGGAACGAACGTAAACCTCGCCCGTAACCTATCGATCGGGGCGGCCGGGCACTCGTTTAGCAGCGGGCGGGCAGGCGAGCTGGGGCGCTGCCCGGGGGCGTAGCGGGGCCCGACCGGCGGCGTGTCAGGAGGGGATTGTCGCCCCCGGCTGCCAGTATTGGCACACATGAGCGCGATGATGCTGATTGCCGGGCTGGTACTCGGGATCCTCATCGGGGTGACGATCGGCTACCTGTACGCACGGGGCCGGATCGCGACCGCTACCGCGGACCTGGCCAGCCAGGCCAGCGCCGCTTCGGAGCGCGCCCGCGCGGCCGAGCAGCGGGCCGCCCTGATCGACGGTCAGCTGGCTGAGCGGTTCCAGAGTCTGTCGACAGCGGCCCTGGACGCCAGCACGGCACGTTTCCTGGAGATCGCCGACGGCCGGATGCGGGCGGAGAACGTCAAGGCCGCCGGAGAGCTGGAGAACCGCCGCGCGGCCGTGGAGCATCTGGTCGGGCCGCTCAAGGACACTCTGGGCCGGCTCGAAGCCCAGCTTCGCGACTCCGACTCGGCCCGGCGAGCCTCCCACGCCGCACTGGCCGAGCAGGTCAACCTGACCCGGCACAGCACCGAGCAGCTCCGCGACCAGACCCAGGCGCTGGTGACCGCGCTGCGGCGGCCCGAAGCCCGGGGCCGCTGGGGCGAGCTGCAGCTGCGGCGGGTGGTGGAACTGGCCGGCATGTCCGCGCGCTGTGACTTCGAAGAGCAGGTCGCGGTGACCGGGGACGACGGCGGCGCGCAGCGGCCTGACATGGTGGTGCGGCTGGCCGGCGGCAAGAGCATCGTGGTCGATTCGAAGGTGTCGCTCGCCGCCTACCTGGAGGCGGTGGAGACGGCCGACGAGTCCGTCCGGGCCGCCCGGCTGGACGCGCATGCGCGGCACGTCCGCGAGCACGTGGACCGGCTGGCGGCCAAGGCGTACTGGACGGCGCTGAGCCCGGCCCCGGAGTTCGTCGTGCTGTTCATCCCCGGTGAGGCGTTCCTGGCTCCGGCGCTGGAGCGGGATCCCCAGCTGCTCGAGCACGCGATGGTGCGGAAGGTTCATATCGCCACCCCGACCACGCTGGTCACCATGCTGCGGACCGCGCAGTACGCCTGGCAGCAGGAGGCGCTGTCGCAGAACGCCCGCGCGGTGTTCGACCTCGGACGCGAGCTGCACGCACGGATCGGGGGGCTCGGCCGGACCATGGACACGCTCGGTCGCACACTGACCAAGGCGGTGACGGCGTACAACCAGACGGTCGGATCGCTGGAAAGCAGGGTGCTGGTCAGTGCGCGGCGGCTGAGCCAGCTAGGCGTCGTGGACGGCGAACTGCCGTCGCCCGCGCCGGTGGAAGAGACCGCCCGCGCCCTGTCGGCGCCGGACCTGGCCGACGCGCCGGAACTGGCCGAGCCTGCCGGGGTACTGGCTGAGCTGGATGTCCCCAAGCTGGCCGTCGCTGAGCTGGCCCGGTCTGAACCGGGCACGGAATCGCCCGAAATCCCTGCCGGTGATCAGCTCACCGAGGCGACACAATGAGACTGGCGGTACCGTCGGTCACGTGGTGCCAGGCATCGCCACGACGGGAGGGGGGAACGCAGGCGTGCACGAATACACGAGCCGAGGTCCGGCACGGCCGCGGCCCCGCCCAGCCGCCACGTCAGGCGAAGACGGGGCCCGGCGCACGGCCCCGGGCGCACCCGGCGTACCACGACCCAGCCGGCCGGATGACCCCGGGAACCGGATGAGCCGGCCAGACCCGCTCAGGCCGGGGTTCCGCCCGGCGCAGGGACCACCTTCCCGCGCCGCGGGTTCCCGCGGGCCACAGGGGCCTAATGAGCCCTACGGTCCCTATGAGGGGCGCGGGCCCCACGAGCCGCGCGGCCGTCGCGAGCCCATGGACGCCGCTGGTGGCCCCGCCGGTTCTCCCGGGCCGCGTGAAAACGCCACCGCGCCGGGGATCCAGCTGACCGGGCGCGGAGCGATCCTGGCCCTGCTGGTGCTCACGTTTCTCGGGCTCCTCGTGTCGGACCTGGTGGGCTGGGGACTGCTCAGCAACGTGACGTTCGTGGCGGCCTGCATCGCGATCGCCTGCTACGCCAGGCCGACCGATCTGCTGCCGGTCACCGTGTGTCCCCCACTGGCGTTCTTCGTCGCCTGCGTGTGCAGCAAGCTGATCACGTCGGCGGGCGGCATCTCGGCCGCCGAAGGCATACTCTTCACGCTGGCGACTTCGGCGCCCTGGCTCTTCCTGGGCACGGCGGTCACGATCGTCATCGCATTGCGCCGCGGCCTGCTCGACAACATCCGGGCGCTGCGGCACGGCCTGCAGGGACAGCCGGACGGGGCGGCCCCGGCCCGGGCCCGGAACATCATGGGCCACGGCCCCGACGGCGTTCGAGCCCGGAGGCGCTGACCGGCCGCCGCGCTGGTACACGCCGACCCACTGCCGGGGGACCGCGAGGATCCACACGCCCTGCTCGCTCACCATCGGCAGGCCGGGCGGGGCTGAGCGTGCGAGGGCTGCGGGTCCGGGGCGATGGTCCGGGCAACCTCGGAAGCCGGGCGGGCCCGAGAAGCCAGGCGAGCTGAGGTCCCGAGGCTCAGTAGCCAGGCGGGCTCAGAAACCGGGCTCGCCGGTAGACGTTACGTGAAGCGGGCTCAGCTGTCAGCCTGATCGCGGACGCGGGGCGGCCTGATCTCGCGCGGCAGGGCGAACGACATCTTTTCCTTGACCGTCTCGACTTCCTCAACGTCGCCGAAGCCACGCTCCGCCAGCCAGGCGAGCACGCCGTCGACCAGTTCCTCGGGCACCGACGCGCCGCTCGTCACGCCGATCGTCGAGGCACCATCCAGCCAGACCTCGTCGATCTCTGAGGCGTCGTCCACGAGATAGGAAGCTGTAGCGCCGGAGTCCTTGGCCACCTCGACCAGCCGGACGGAGTTGGACGAGTTCTGTGAGCCGACCACCAGGACCAGGTCGGCGTGGCTGGCAATTTGCTTGACGGCCAACTGCCGGTTCTGGGTGGCGTAGCAAATGTCGTCGCTGGGCGGGTCCAGCAGGGTCGGGAACCGCTCGCGCAGGGCCGCCACGGTCTCGGTCGTCTCATCCACCGAAAGCGTCGTTTGCGACAGCCAGACGACCTTGGCCGGGTCGCGGACATCGACCGAGCCGGCCTCCTCGGCACCGTCCACCAGCCGGACACGGGTCGGCGCTTCCCCGGTGGTGCCAATGACCTCCTCATGGCCCTCGTGCCCGATGAGCAGGATGTCGTAGTCCTGGGCCGCGAACCGCCGGGCTTCGTTGTGCACCTTGGTCACGAGCGGGCACGTGGCGTCGATCACGCGGAGGCCGCGCTTCTCGGCCTCGGCCCGGACGTCCGGGGCGATCCCGTGGGCCGAGAACACCACCACCGAGCCGGGCGGTATGTCGGCGTTTTCATCCACGAATATCGCGCCGCGCTGTTCCAGCGATCGCACCACGTGCAGGTTGTGCACGATTTGCTTGCGGACGTAGACGGGGGTGCCGTAGCGCTCGATCGCCATCTCGACCGTCTGCACAGCCCGGTCGACACCGGCGCAGTAGCCGCGTGGCTTGGCGAGGAGGACACGCCTGGTGGTCGCAGACATGTCACCCATGTTAGGCGAGGCCCGCCGGGCCGCATCCGGCCCCGTGCCCGAGATGCCCGCACCGCGGCGCCGGCCGGTGACCAGCCCTTAGCCGGCGGAGCTTTTCTCGTGTTGCGTCGGCCCGGGTGAGCCGCCAAGATACCGGCAAGGAAGGCAAGGAAAACGCATCGATGAAGAGCACGGACCTAATCGCTTGCGTGTGGCATCCTGCACGTGTCCGTCCCCGTCAAGGGAGAGAATCGATATGCGCTTCCCGCAGGTCAGTGAACGGGTCAAGGAGGCGCCTGCGCACGCGCTGCGCGCCGTGTTCGCGAGCATCGGCCAAGTCCTGCTGGTCACCGACCGGATGAAGAACAAGGCGGCTGGGGAAAAGCAGGCCGCTCCCCCGGCTCCCAGCACGTCCGCGTCCGGCACGGCGTCCGCTACTAAGACGGTCCCGGCGGCCGCGTCGGCCACGCAGACGGTACCCGCCGCCGAGAGCGTGCCGGAAGCCATGGCTGGCTCCGCCCCGGTTGCCTCCGCTGGGCCGGCCGCTGGCGAGACAGCGGCCGCTGAGGCACCAGTGGAACCCGCGGAAACTGGGGCCGACGCGGAAACTACTGTCACCGAGGCACCTGTGGAGGCTTATGCGGCCGGGGCTCCCACCGACCCCGCAGCCACCGAAGCCCCCATCGGACACGCGGCCACCGAAACCGCGATGGCAGCCGAAGCCGCCGAGGTCACGGAGTCCGCTGCCGCCGGGGCTCCCACCGACCCCGCAGCCACCGAAGCCCCCATCGGACACGCGGCCACCGAAACCGCGATGGCAGCCGAAGCCGCCGAGGTCATGGAGGCCGCCGCACCCGTGGGGGAAGCGGGGCCGCCCATCGCCAACTACGGAGAGCTGAGCGTCGCTTCGCTGCGGGCCCGGCTGCGTGGCCTGACGGTCGTCCAGGTCCGCGAGGTCATCGCGTACGAGCGCGCGAACGCCAACCGCCCGGAAGTGATCGCGATGTTCGAGCGCCGGGTGGCCAAGCTCGAAGCCCCGGAAGGCTGAGCCGGCCGGGACCATGGCCCTGGAGACATCCGCCGAAGCACCCGTCCCCGTCCGGACCGTGCTGCAGCTGGTCGGGGGCTGGGTCTCCCGCCTGGGCCGCATCTGGGTCGACGGAGAGATCGCCGAACTGGCCCGGCGCGGCGGGACAGTCTTCCTGACCCTGCGCGACCCGGTCGCGGCCGTCTCGGTCCGGGTCGTTTGCACGCGTGCGGTGTTCGAAGCGGTCGCTCCCGCGCCCGCCGAAGGCACCCGGGTGGTCGTGCACGCCAAGCCCGACTTCAACGCCACGCGGGGCTCGTTCGCGCTGACGGCCCTGGTCATCCGGCCGGTCGGGATCGGTGAGCTACTGGCCCGGCTGGAGCAGTTGCGCCACAAGCTGGCCGCGGAAGGATTGTTCCGGCCCGAGCGCAAGCGCAGGCTGCCGTTCCTGCCCCGGGTGATCGGGCTGATCTGCGGGCGTGACTCGGCGGCGCAGCGGGACGTCCAGCGCATCGCGGCCCGCCGCTGGCCCGCGGTGCGGTTCCGCGTCGAGCAGACGGCGGTGCAGGGACCTTACGCTGCGGGGGAAGTCATCGACGCGGTGAACCGCCTGGACGGGGCACCGGGCGTCGATGTGATCATCATCGCGCGCGGTGGCGGTTCCCTGGAGGACCTGCTGCCCTTCTCGGACGAGTCCCTCATCCGCGCGGTCGCCGCGTGCCGGACCCCGGTGGTCAGCGCCATCGGCCACGAGCAGGACACGCCGTTGCTGGATCATGTGGCCGACCTCCGGGCGGCTACGCCGACCGACGCCGCCAAGCGCGTGGTGCCCGACGTCACCGAGCAGCTCTCGCTCATCGCGGGCCTGCGGGACCGGGCCCGCCGCTGCGTGAGCGGCCGGATCGAACGGGAGACGTCGTGGCTGGCCGCGGTAACGTCGCGGCCCGCTATCGCCAATCCGGTCCGTGAGGTCGAACGGCACCAGGAACAGGTGGCCGCGCTGAGCGAGCGCGCGCGCCGGTCTCTCGGCGCTGCGCTGACCCGGGCCGGCGACGACGTGGCCCACACCCGGGCCCGGCTGCTCGCCCTGTCCCCCGCATCGACCCTGCAGCGCGGCTACGCGATCGTCCAGCACGCCGACGACGGTGTGGTGCGCAGCGCCGCCGACGTCGCCCCGGGCGAGGCACTGACGGTCCGGTTCGCGGCGGACCAGCTCGCCGTGACGGCCGGCCCACCGCCCGCGGACCAGGCGCCGGGAAAGCGCGCCCCAGGCACGAAACCTCCAGCCCGGCGAGCCACGGCGCAGCGGGAGCGGGCACCGGCCAAGCAGGCGGCGGCCAAGGCGGCAGCGGGAACGGAAGCACCGCCCAGGAGGCCGGCCACGCCAGCACCGGACGGGCCGGGGAGGGGCCGGTCGGCCGACTGATCGTGGGGAGCGTCGCTCCGTGCCGGCGGCGGCGGTCCGCGATAAGTTGGTGCGGTGGCAGACAGCGACGCGGACGCGGCTCGCGGTGGTCCCGGCGAGGCCGGTGAGCAGGTCGGGGCGCTGTCGTACGAGCAGGCCAGAGACGAGCTCGCCTCGGTGGTCAAGCGGCTCGAAACCGGCGGCCTGACCCTCGAGCAGTCTTTGGAGCTGTGGGAACGCGGCGAACAGCTCGCGGCCGTGTGCGAGCGGCTCCTCGACGGAGCCCGGGCCCGGCTATCCGCCGTGACCGCCGAGCGCTCCAGCGAAGCCGACCCCGACGCGCCGTTCTAGGGGGCACGCAGGACCGTCCGGAGTCCCGCTGGCACCGGGCCTCCACCGGCACCGGGCGAGGTCGGCCCGGCAAGCTCCACACGGGCCGTGCGGTCAGCGGTGCGGCTGCGGGCGGAGCGACGCGGCCAAGACGCGGAGCTGGGCCCAGGAAGCGTTTCCCGTGACGATGATCGTGTTCCCGCCGGGGCGCGTTAGGTACAAAGAACGCTGGCCGCGGCCGGGATTTGCGGAAGCGCGCCACACCAGCCCGGCGATGCGGACCGGCGGCTGCGGCGTGCCGCTGTTGGTCATCCGGCGGATGAACGCGGCGACTGCCGCGTCGCTCTGCTCCACCGACGCGAGCGTCCCCGACGGGGTCACGTAACCGAGCTGCCAGGTAGCCGTGCCGGGCCCGTTGGCGCCGCCGAGGGCCACGCCCGAGCTGACCGGCGCCCAGGAGAGCGGCAGCCCGGCCGGCGCCACCACCGGATACCGCGCCTCGCGCGTCATGACGGCCAGGTCGCGGGAGTAACTGACGGTGGGCGGCGAGCTGGTATGGGACATCGGCACGGCCACCATGATCACGAAGATCAGCAGCAGGCAGCTCAGCACCCAGCGGGCGGCGCGCAGCCCGCGGTGAGCGGTGAACCAGCCGCCGCGCAGCACCGGGTTGCGGGCTGCGAGCACAGCTCAGCCCCGGCTCGTGATGTCGATGCGCCCGATGACCGAGAGCACGCCGTCGGCGAGGGCCCGGGCGGCCGCCTCGTCCCCGCCCAGCGACACCTCCGCCACCGCCCTTCAGGTCCACTGCTTGACGTGACCAGGCTACGCGGCGGGGCAGCCGCATAGCATCAGCAATAGCCGCTCACCGGTGAGGGCCAGCGGGCAGCACGAAGGCCCGGGACGTAACAGGAGGGACCGCCGGATGTCAGCCGACGACACCAGTAGTACGCACGCCACGCCCCACCAGCCCAAGCCGCAGGACATCGACCCCCTGCCCGAGCCCGGCAAGCATGCCCCCGACCGGAACCTCGCGCTCGAGCTGGCCCGGGTCACCGAGGCGGGGTCGATGGCCGCGGCCCGCTGGGTCGGCCGCGGAGACAAGAACGGCGCGGACGGCGCCGCGGTGAACGCCATGCGGCTGCTGATCAATTCGGTGTCGATGCGGGGCGTCGTGGTGATCGGCGAGGGCGAGAAAGACAAGGCGCCCATGCTCTTCAACGGGGAAGAGGTCGGCGACGGGACCGGCGCCGCCTGTGACGTGGCCGTCGACCCGATCGACGGCACCCGGCTGTGCGCCAACGGCATGCCGAACGCGATCTCCGTACTGGCCGTATCCGCCCGCGGCTCGATGTACGACCCGTCCGCCGTGTTCTACATGTCCAAGCTGGCCACCGGCCGGGAGGCGGCGGGCGTGGTGGACGTCGACGCCCCGCCCGAGGCCAACATCAGGGCTGTGGCCCGGGCCAAGTCCTGCTCGCCAAACGACGTGACGGTCATCATCCTGGACCGGCCGCGGCACGAGGAACTCATCCGCCAGGTCCGGGCGGCTGGCGCACGGATCAACCTGATCAACGACGGCGACGTCGCCGGGGCGATCATGGCGGCCCGCGAGGGCACCGGGATCGACCTGATGCTCGGTATCGGCGGCACCCCCGAGGGAATCATCGCCGCCTGCGCACTCAAGTGCCTCGGCGGGACGATCCAGGGCAAGCTTGCCCCGCGCGACGACGCCGAGCGGCGCAAGGCCCTGGACGCCGGGCACGACCTCAGCCGGGTGCTCACCACCGACGACCTGGTCTCTTCGGACGACGTGTTCTTCGCGGCGACCGGCATCACCGACGGGGAGCTGATGGAGGGAGTCCGGTACCGCCACGCTGCCGCCACCACGCACTCCCTGGTCATGCGCTCCCGGTCCGGAACCATCCGGAGCATCAAGAGCGAGCACCAGCTCTGGAAACTTCGGGCTTACAGCTCCATCGACTTCAGCTGAGCGGACGCGACAGCCACCACGACGGCGCAATCGGGCCAAGCACGGCGCAATCCGGCCAAGCGCTGTACGAAACCCGACGCGCCGTGCTACCCGTAATCCTTGACATCCTCCCGCGCCTGAACTGAAGGCGAGGGATTCCAGCTACTACGCCGATTGGAGCAGCAGTTGAGGTTCGCGGTTCACGGGCCGGGTGACCCCGTCGCCTCCCCGCGCAGTCACGGCGTGCCCCGCCGCGATGCTGATGACCCGCGCGCGGCGGTTCGATCCCCGGGTAGCGCGGGCGAGCGTGCGCTGCATTCGCCGCAGCCTGATCCGCTCCTGCGCGGTCAGGGCGGGGGCGTGCAGCATCTGGCCGGTGGACAGGGCCGCGGAGACCGCCACCCCCCGGTCAATGCCCACCGTGCGGCCGTTACCGGGGGCGGGAACCGGCCCCGGGATCTGCTGCTGCACCATCTGGGTGCCGGCGGCCAGCCACCGGTGCTCCGCCCGCGCCTGGGTGAGCTGCCGGCACTGCTCCAGGTAGCCCGGCGCGCCCGCCCGGCCCGGGCGCCAGCGGCCGTGCTGCTCGACGGCCAGGCTCCACCCGTACCGGGCGTGGCTGCAGTGGTCCCGCAGCACCGCTTCCTGGGCGGGGGTGGGGAGCAGCCGGTACCGGGACATGCGAACACACTATCGAATACCGCCGACAATTTCGGGGAGGTGAAGCGGCGTTTCCTCCCCGGCCCGAAGGCCGGAGTATCCACGCCGCGATCCTGATGACCGACGCAGCCGAACCAGCCGTAACCGCGGGCCGCCCGACCGGCCCGAGCGCAGCCGACGCCGTGCTGGAACGGGCCCAGTCCGGGCCTATCCCACTGATCCGCTTCCTCTACGCGGACCACGGCGGGATCATCCGCGGTAAAGCTGCGCACGTTTCGGGCCTGCGCGGCCGGATGGCCAGCGGCATCGGGCACACGGTGGCGATGATGGCCATGAACATGCTCGACCACCTGCAGCCGGTCGAGGGCATGGGGCCGGTCGGCGAGATCCGGATTGTCCCGGACCCGGAGACGTTCGTGGCGCTGCCCTATGCGCCCGGCGCCGGCGCGATGGTCTCCGACCTGGTACAGCAGGACGGGCGGCCGTGGGACGCGTGCCCGCGGACATTCCTCAAGCAGGCCATCGCCGAGCTGGCCAGCGACGGTTACGCGCTGCGCGCGGCGTTCGAGCCGGAGTTCACGCTCGGCCAGCGCGAGCCGGACCCGGACGGCGGACCCGACCGCCTGGTCCCCGCCGACGACAGCCTGTGCTACTCCTCCACCGGCTTTCAGCGGGCGCACGACTTCATCATCGACCTGGTCCAGGCACTGGAGGCACAGCAGCTGGAGGTCGAGCACTACTACCCCGAGCTGGGCCACGGCCAGCAGGAAGTCGTGATCCGGCACGCCCCGGCGCTGCGTGCCGCCGACAACCACCTGCTGTACCGGGAAACTGTCCGGGGGGTCGCGTTCAGCCGGGGTGTATGGGCCAGCCTGGCCCCGAAACCCATCCCTGACCAGGCCGGGAACGGCACCCACCTGCACGGGTCACTGTTCGAGCTCGGGCCGGACGGCGCGGCGGGCACGCAGAACGTCTTCGCCGACCCCAGCGACCGGTACGGCCTGTCCGAGACCGGCTACCACTTCATCGGCGGCGCGCTCGCGCACCTGCCTGGGCTCACCGCGCTGACCTGCGGCAGCGCCAACAGCTACCGCCGCCTGGCCCCGCAGATGTGGAGCAGCGCCTATACCGTCTATGGGATGGACAACCGGGAGGCGGCAGTGCGGATCGCGTCCGTGCTGCGCGGCGACCCGGCCAGCTCCATCAATCTGGAGCTGAAGCCCTCTGACTCCAGCGCCAACCCCTATCTCGCCCTCGGTGCCTTCATCCACGCCGGTCTGGACGGGATACGCAGCAAGCTTGATCCCGGCGAGGCGGTCAACGTCGATCCCGCAAACCTTTCTGATGCCGAACGCGACCGGCTGGGAGCCCGCCGCCTGCCCAGCTCCCTCGACGAGGCGCTGGACGCCCTCGAGGCGGACGACCTGCTGATGACGGCGCTCGGGCCGCTGCGCAGCCGGGCCTACCTCGCGGTCAAGCGGTCGGAGGCGGCGGACTTCGCGGCGCATGGCGCCGCTTACGAGTGCTTCCACCACTTCACGAAGATCTAGACAGCAGGCCTACTGACCAGCGATGCTTTCCGTCACTTCCGCTCTGACCTGCACGATAGACGTTGGCCAACGTTGGCTGTGATTGGCCGTTTTCGGTTGTGTGATTGCCCCAGGATTGCCCCGGACTTGCAAGGCACGATGATCATGTGCTTGGTGCGGATGGCCAGCGGACGGTTATCACGACTGAGTCCTGCTCTGCCTGCCATGAGTGGTCGATCCCGGGACCCCAGACCACGTAATCGCCCTGCCGCTCCAGCGTGGTGGTTCCGATTGTCAGGTCAAGGCGGAACCGGCCCGACACCAGCAGGAGCATGGTGGTCCGCTAATCATCAGCCGTCCAGTCCGGGCGAGTCTCACCAGCTGGGTGAATACCCCACTTGACCTCAAGCGCTTCGGTGGAACGCGGGCCGGCTTGGCCGGCGTCGATAAAGTGGCCGAGCAGCCATCCGCGGTGCTGACCCGCGTCGTCGTTGGCGTTGCCTGCGTACCAGTTGTCAGCCAAATCTAGACCTCCACGTCGATGATCGGCAGGTTCGCCCGATGCCCCTCGCGGGCGGTCAGGTGCCGGAAACCTTGCAGCAGGGCGAACAGCCCCTCGTTGCTCCAGGACGGGTCTTGGCAGAGCCGGCCGAGCAGATCACGGTCAAGACTGGAGTAGGACCGCAACCCGGCCGATTCCCAGTTCGCCTGAATGCTCCCCCCGAAGCGGCCCCACCATTCTTCGTCCTCGACGACGATCAGGCTTGCGAACTCGAAGTTGCCGCTGACCAGGTTGAGTCCAAAACCTGTGCATTCCATGGTCCACTGGTCGTCGTCAGCATGCTCGGTGAGCCAGCGCATCGGCCCGGCCCGCAAACTGGGATGCATGGGGTCTGGCCGGAGCTGGTCCTGATGAGTTGAGTCGATGTCGTCGCGGCCGAAGAGCTCCTCTTCGAGTTCGCGTTCCAGCGTCGCTGCGATCGCTGCATCGTCGCTGGGGTCGCTCATGGGCCCATGGAATGCCTTAGGGATCACGGCCAGGCGGCGCGCAGCGTTGAGGACCGAACCTCGTCGCTCCTGGACCAGGAGGAGGTAGTCCGGAACGCCTCGGCGGCTCCGGCCGCCGGGGCCGGCGATGGCGCACAAGGCCAGCGGGCCGCCTGCGCAGAGCCTGGTGTCGAGCTGGAGCACCGCTGCCGTGTCGGGAAGGAAGCGATCGCGCAGCGGAAGCGTCCCCGGCAGGCAGCTGCGGCCGTCGGCGATTGCGTCGATCAGCTCGGCCTCGAGCAGATCCATGGTCAGGGCATAGCTCACGAACTCGGTGACGCCTACGGTTCCCTCGAGGCCACCTCGAGCAGCCTGGATCGTGAGCAACTGGTAGATGGGTGCATTGACCAGCCGACCTTCGACTGCGACTGCCTCGGCAAGCCGCCGGACAGCGGCGTCGGCTGCGGGGCCATCAAGTTCCGGCTCGGCGGCCAGGAGGTTCTCCGAAAGCCTGATAGCGTCACGCTCCGCCCGGAGCGGAACGTTGAGATCGAGCCAGCCGGGGCAGGTAAGCACGCTCGCCTCAAGTGCGGTGACCTCCTCTATTGCCAGGGCCGCCGATGTGTCGTGTTCCACCGTGGTGGAACACGACACATTGGGCGCGGCCGAGGGCGACGCGTCGGTCATGGCCCATCGCTGGCCACCTCCTCGTGCTCCTGGCCGCCACGCCCGGGCGGCATCTACCGAATGCTCACCGCTCACCCCCGGACAAGTCGTGGCCGTTGGCGGGCGGCGGGACCACACGCGGCTCAATCGGGGCGTGAAGCTCAAACAGCTCCGGGTCATACTCGGCCATCCGGGACGGCTCCGGCGCCCCCCGCCCCGCCAAGGCGAACGACCTCGTGGCCTCATCACGGCGCGGGCCGTCCGCCTCGAACAAAGCCCGGATCTTCTCACCGCGCATGTCGATACCGTCCGAGATGGCCACCACACCCTCAGCCAGCGGCCGGCAGCCGGGGCCCGCTCTCTCGCTTCCGCCAAACCGCAGCGATGCCCCCGGCGACCGTCTTCCGGGGTCAGTAATTGAACCTGGACCTTTCGAGCGAACGACTTATTGACTCATCCCGGTAATCGAATCTATGTTCGAAGTAACAGCCGGACCGGAAACCAGTGCGGTCGATCATGCAACGCCCCTACCGTGGGGAATCCCTTCCCCGCCCGGACCCAAAAGGGGAACGACAATGACACAGCAGCCCGTGAAGATCGCCTTCACCTACATGGATGGCCTCCCGGCCGGCGACGACGAGGCCGTCGCCGAACTGATGAAGGCGTATGCCTCGCTGCCACGCGAGAACCTCCAGTACACGGTCAGCCTGCTCATGCGCGCCGCGGTCGCCTGGGAACGCACCGGCCGCACCGACTACCTGACCTGCCTCGCCGAAGACGCCCTTGTCACCACCCGGCTACGGAGAGACCCTGAGGTGGACCGGGCGCTCAGGAACGCGCCGACCAAGCCAGCCGCCCCCGGCGACACTGTGAACGTGACCGAGATGCTCCGGGATCGCGGCCTGCTGTAAAGGCGGGAGCCAGTGGACGACCTCGAACTCAGCAGCGACGGCCTCCACGTCCTGGACGACTGGCTCACCCGCTGCAAATCCCCGGAGGACGCGAAGTGCGTCACCGAACTGTTAGAGGACATCTCCAAGCGGCGCTGGCAGGGACGCTGGAATTCCTACACGCAGGTGGAGGAGCCGGGCATCACCACGATGATGCCGCGCGACGGCCTGCATGTGCATGTCCGGCTCTGGACGGATGAGGTGAACCAGTTCACCATCACGTCGATCTCCGAGGTGCCGCCAGAGGAAGAATCGGGCTGACTGTCGCACCCCCGCCGTACGCTTCCTTCGACCGTCGGCCCCCCAGGGAAACGGCGCGATGGGCGCCTGGGGGCGTGGCGGTCACCATCTGGCGGGAGGCATGGCCAGGACGTGACGCCTGGCCATGCCCTGCTTGCGTGTCTGGCGTTGACATCTTCCGCCGCCCCGCTGATCGGGAACCCGCTGTCCGTCGCTATCAACACGGTCAACTCGGTGGCATTCAGCCCGGACGGCAAGATCCTGGCTACCGGCAGCGTCGACGGCACGGTCCGGCTATGGAACGTGGCCGCGGCGACCGGTCGGCAGATCCGAAGCCTGCGTACCGCTGATCCCTACGGTCCCACCTGGGTGGCGTTCAGCCCGCACGGCAAGACACTGGCCACCGACAGCTTTAGCTTTATCCCGGCCACCCACAGCAGCCGCGGCACCGCCCGGCTGTGGAACGTAGCCACCGGCCAGCAGATCGGCCAACCCGACAAGGTCAACTTGGTCGACGCGGTGGCGTTCAGCCCAGACGGCAAGACCCTGGCCACCGGCAGCCTCGACGGCACCGCCCGGCTATTGGACGTAACCACCGGCCAGCCGATCAGCGGCCGCCTCGCTGCCGACATCGCCAAGGTCAACAGCGGGGTCGACGCGGTGGCATTCAGCCCCGACGGCAAGACTCTCGCCGCCGGCAGCACCGACGGCACGGCGCGGCTGTGGAACGTCGGCTACCTCGCCGACGTGCTGGGACAGCTGTGCTCACGGATAGGAGGTTCCCTCACCAGGGCCGAGTGGGCGAAGTACGTGCCATCAGGTCCGGCTTACCAGAACGTATGCCGATGAACTGGAGCCAGGCGTGATCCAGGGACCTCTGGACGACAAGAACACTGGCCAACAGCCCAGGTGAAGAAGCTATTGACCGTCGCCACCTCACGGTCCTAGGTCGCGTGCTCCACGCGGGGCCCGCGCGGTGCGGCCCTGGGCCCGCGTCTGCGGCGGGCTGGCCGCCGGGATCGCCTCCCTGGCCATGCTCGCCGGGCTGGTCACCCCGTTCGCGGTGCTGCCCGGACTGGCCGCCGCGGCCCTGGCCGCCGTGACCCTGATCGGGTTGGCCGACTGGCAGGTGCTGCGCCGACCGCCGATCCGCGGATACCTCGAAGCATGAGCCGCCCGATCGCGTCCAGGCCACTAGGCCCGGGAGACCGCCTCGGTGAGACGCCCAGCCGAATCCGCCAGAAACCGAGCAGATTCGCTGCGACTACTCCCCCGCACGTCTCGCGTTAGTTGCTATCTCCGCAGGTCACGAGGATTCACGCCAAGCAGGTTTGCTGAGACGTGACAGCCGCCACACGGGCCAGCGGCGGGGCCGGGATGCGGGCAGAGACGGTGCGACTGGCCCCGGCGGCAGGAAGCTGGCGTCACCCCGCCCGGCGAGCAGTATCCGGCTGACCCGCTCGGTGCGGTCCCCGCTGCCGATCACCCAGCACGCTGCCACGAGCATCAGGACAGCCAGGAAGACCAGCGCCCCGAGCGCGGGCAGGCCCAGCCCAGCCAGCAGAGCAGCCGGCAGCACGCCACCGCCGCCTTGCCCGCCCGCCGGAGCACCGCCATCACCGCGCCCCTCGCAGTGCCGCGCCACGGCGCTGCAGGGTTCGCAGCTGCGCGCGCAGCCGCCGGGCGGCCGTCAGCTGCCGGGCCGCATAGGCCAGCTGGCCGCGGCGGCCGGCCCCGGCGTGCGCGATCTCCCATAGCTCGGACCGGTACTCCTCGACATACCGCGCCCGATCAGCAGCGGGCAATAGGCGGGCGGCGGCGGTCAGCAGGCCAGCCGCCAAGGGCGCAACCCACCTAGCCTTGCGCTGTCGGACTTTCGCGGTATTGGCAATGGCGCGCCGGGCGGCCTCACGCGCCCGGGCGGCCTCACGGACCTGGGCGGCCTCACGGGCGATGTCCGTCCGCGAATGGCCGTCGAGCTTCTTCAGGATGTGTGAGATGTGGGTCCCGACGGTTCGTCCGGATAGCAGCAGCCTGCCGACAATTTGTGGGTTGGACAATCCCTCCTCAACAAACGCGGCGACCTTGAGCTCGGTCGGCGTGAGGCTGTTCCAGCCGCTACGCGCCCGCCCCTGCTTGGCGGGCGGCCCGCGGCGGGTGCCGCGCGCGCTGCCGGCGATGTCCTGGGCACTGCGGTTGACGTTGTCGGCGTGGTCGTGGGGCTGGTGTTTCTGATCAGGGATGCTCATGCAAGGCCGCCGGCGGGGCGTCGCGCAGCCGCCCTGCTGCTCCCCCGGCTGGCCCGGGGCTGAGCCGCCGGGGAGAGCCAACGAATACGGTGGCCGCATGCATCTCGAGCTCGTCGTGGTCGAGGAGTACGAGCCGGCTATCGACGTCTACGTAAACAAGCTGGGCTTCGATCTGGTCGAGGATTCCTGGGCTTCGATCTGGTCGAGGATTCACCGTCGCGGACGACCAGGGAGGGCCGGCCGAAGCGATGGGTCGTGGTCCGGCCGCCGGGCGGGCGGACCGGGCTGCTGCTGGCCCGGGCGGACGGGCCGGAACAGCGCCCGGCCATCGGCCGCCAGGTGGCCGGGCGGGTCGGTTTCTTTCTGCGGGTGGACGACTTCGCGGCCGCCTGCGCCAGGATGACCGCGGCGGGGGTGGAGTTCGAAAGGGCCGGGCGGCCCCGCCTGATCCAGGACCGCCCGGCCCGCTCTAGCCGCCCGGGTTCGTGTCGTTTAGCTTGTCGGGATGGACGATGCGTCGTACCGCGTCTCGGATGCCGAGCGCGAGCAGGCGGTCGCGGTCCTCCGGGACCATCTGATGGCCGGGCGCCTCACCCTGGATGAGTTCTCCGAACGGGTCGAGGCCGCCCTCGGCGCGCGGTTCGGGGCGGATCTGGCTCGCGTTCAGCAGGATCTGCCGCCCACGCCGGCGCCGTCGCGCCGCGCCCCCACCCGGTTCACCGCGGCCCTGTTCGGGCACGTCGTACGGCGGGGACGGCTCCGGCTGCGGCGCCGGACGCTGGCCGCCAGCGCGTTCGGTGATCTCGATCTCGATCTGCGCGAAGCGGCCATGGACGGGCCGCGGGCGACGCTGACCGTGCTGGCGCTGTGCGGGAACGCCGATATCTACGTCCCCGCGGGCGTGGACGTCGACGTCAGCGGGGTCACCGTGCTTGGCCATCACCGGGACTGGGGGCGGGACGCTGTCGCTGCCGACGCGCCGGCCATCACGGTGCGGGTTTTCGGGGTCCTCGGCACTCTGGACGTCTGGCGGGTACCGCACGGCATGCGCGAGGGGACTTTTAGCGACATCATCCGGCACCTGGAGGGGCGTCCGCCGCGGACGCTCCGGTAGCCACTATCCGGGCCGCGTGCCCTGCCGATAGCGCGGAGAAGCGAGCCCGGATCGCGGCGGGGAAGATTTCGCGGCGGCGCCGCCTGCTCAGCCACAGGCGGACGGGGGCTCCGCGTGGCGAGCGGACTTCGCGCGGACGGGGGCACCGCACGGCGCGGCGCCGCCGCATGCCGCCACCATACAAGCACTGTCATACGCACTCAACCCATGACATCGGGTGACACCTCGCCGGGCCGGGTCAGCTCGCTGAGGCTGGCCGTCGAGGCGGAGACCGGGTGATCACCGGCCCCGTGCCAGTCCAGGCATACGGCGATCGCGTCGTCGGCGAGATCGGTCCCCTCGTGGTACGCGAGCAGGTCCGTGATCAGGAAACGCACGGTCTCGTT
>Ga0302181_10000466_pt1 | contig 33035 bp, 18 predicted proteins | sample I_Palsa_E3_3_FD_198786 | JGI IMG/M metagenome (GOLD analysis project Ga0302181, IMG submission 198786) | Peat permafrost microbial communities from Stordalen Mire near Abisko, Sweden - I_Palsa_E3_3 | ecosystem: Environmental > Terrestrial > Soil > Palsa > Peat permafrost | place: Sweden...
GTTGCCGCGCCGCGACCCGTAGGTGTTGAAGTCGCGCCGCTGCACCCCGTGGCCCCGGAGGTAGTCACCCGCCGGGCTGTCGTTCTTGATGGCGCCGGCCGGGGAGATGTGATCGGTGGTGACCGAGTCGCCGAGCAGCGCGAGCACGCGGGCGCCGTGGACGTCGGTGACCGGCTCCGGCTCGGCTGGCATCCCGTCGAAGTAAGGCGGCTTGCGCACGTAGGTGGACTCCGGGTCCCAGGCGAACACGTCGCCGGGCGGCACTTCCAGCTCGCGCCAGCGGTCGTCGCCGGCGAACACGTCGGCGTAGCCGCGGGTGAACATCTCCGCCGCGACCGCGCCGTGCACGATGCCGGCCACTTCCTCCGCGGACGGCCACAGGTCGGCCAGGTACACTGGCTTGCCGTCGGCGCCGGTGCCGAGCGGCTCCGTGGTCAGGTCGATGTCCATCGTGCCGGCCAGCGCGTAGGCGACGACCAGCGGCGGGGAGGCGAGATAGTTCATCTTCACGTCCGGGTTGATCCGGCCCTCGAAGTTCCGGTTACCGGACAGCACGGAGACGACGGCGAGATCATTGCGCGCGACGGCCTCGCTGACCGCCTCGGGCAGCGGGCCCGAGTTGCCGATGCAGGTGGTGCAGCCGTAGCCGACCAGGTTGAAACCGAGTTTCTCCAGGTACGGCGTCAGCCCGGCGCGCTCGTAGTAGTCCATGACCACCTTGGAGCCCGGCGCCAGCGTGGTCTTCACCCATGGCTTGCGGTTCAGGCCCGCATCGACCGCCTTCTTGGCCAGCAGCGCCGCGCCGACCATCACCGACGGGTTCGACGTGTTCGTGCAGGAGGTGATGGCCGCGATCACCACGGAGCCGTGATCGACCGAGGTCTTCGTGCCGTCCTCCATGGTGACATCGGCCGGCGCGGACGGCCTGCTGCCGTCCCCGGCGGCCACCGGGTCGGACGCGGGGAACGTGTCGCCGAGGCCGTTGTCCAGGCTCGGCGCGGAGACGTAGGTGCCGAGCGCATCGCGGAACGCGTTCTTCGCGTCGGTCAGCGCCACCCGGTCCTGCGGCCGCTTCGGGCCGGCCAGCGACGGGACGACGGTGCCCAGGTCGAGCACGAGTTCCTCGGAGTAGCGGGCTTTGGTGGTGGTGCCCGGCTCGTGCCAGAGGCCCTGCTCCTTGGCGTAGGCCTCGACCAGCGCGACGTGCGCTTCGGCGCGGCCGGTGAGCCGCAGGTAGGTCAGCGTCTCGGCGTCGATCGGGAAGATCGCGCAGGTGGAGCCGAACTCGGGGCTCATGTTGCCGATCGTGGCCCGGTTCGCCAGCGGCACGGCCGCCACGCCATCGCCGTGGAACTCGACGAACTTGCCGACCACGCCGTGCCTGCGCAGCTTCTCGGTGATGGTGAGCACGAGATCGGTGGCGGTGGTACCGGCGGGCATCTCGCCGGTCAGCCGGAACCCGACGACCTTCGGGATCAGCATCGACACCGGCTGGCCGAGCATGGCTGCCTCGGCCTCGATGCCGCCGACGCCCCAGCCCAGGATGCCGAGGCCGTTCTGCATGGTCGTGTGCGAGTCGGTGCCGAGGCAGGTGTCCGGGTACGCGGTGAGCGCCCCGCCCTGGCCGGCGTCGCCGCCCCCGCCGCCCGCGCCGCTGGTCATGATCACCCGCGCCAGGTGCTCGATGTTGACCTGGTGCACGATGCCGGTGCCCGGCGGCACGACCTTGAACTGGCGCAGCGCCTCCTGGCCCCAGCGCAGGAACTGGAACCGCTCGCGGTTGCGGTGGAACTCCAGGTCCACGTTGCGCTCGAACGCGTCCGCCCGGCCGAACACGTCGGCGATGACTGAGTGGTCGATGACGAGCTCAGCGGGGACGAGCGGGTTGATCTTGCCGGCATCGCCGCCGAGTGCCTGCATGGCCTCCCGCATCGTGGCGAGGTCAACGACCGCGGGCACGCCGGTCAGGTCCTGCATGATCACCCGCGCCGGGCTGAACTGGATCTCGATGCTCGGCTCGGCCGCCGGATCCCACTGCGCGAGGGCCGTCACGTGCGCCGGCGTCACGTTCACGCCGTCCTCGGTGCGGAGCAGGTTCTCCAGCAAGACCTTCAGGCTGAACGGAAGATCCGTGGCCGCTGCAACGGCATCAAGCCGGTGTATCTCGTAGCTGGTCTCGCCTACCCGCAGCGCGGCGCGGCTGTCAAAGCTATTCGCGCTGTTCTTCGCGCTCATCGTGTCGTGGCCTCCTGCCCGATCCTGCCTGAACTGGTCCTGCCCCGTGCCGCCTCTTGCATCCTGCCGCAGTCCGGCACGAATGGCATGCTCGCCCCCGGCGCCGTCGCCACACGCTCCGGCCCGGTCGTTCGGCTGCGCGCCCGGCATTGGCTCCATTAACACGGAGGATCCGCACGTTCCAGCCGGCCTTATCCTCCACGATCTCGTGAAAGAGATCCGGCCAGGCGATAGTATCTCGACGTCAAGGTATTTATGGCTAGGCTAACTAGCTGATTATCTCGATGTCAAGCTAATCCGAGGGAACGCGGAGGGCATAGATGGCAGGGAAGCAAGCGGCGGCCTGGCTCGCGGTTCCGGCGGGCCATCCCTTCGGGCTGGAGACGCTGCCCTTTGGCTCGTTCACCACCGCGGACCGCCCCTCGGAGCAGCGGACCGGCGTCGCGGTCGGGGAGCATGTGCTCGACCTCAGCGCGGCCACTGCCCGGCTGCTCCCCGGGCGCGCCCACCTGTTCGGCACCGGCAAGCTCGACACGTTCCTGGCCGCCGGAGATGGTGCCTGGGCGCAGGTCCGCGCCGATCTCGTTGGCTGGCTGTCAGGCGATACCTACCGCGTGGCGCTCGAGGACCTGCTGGTGCCCGTCGCGGAAGCCACGATGCACCTGCCGTTCTCGGTAGCCGACTACGTCGACTTCTACGCGTCGGAGCACCACGCCGGCAACATCGGCCGGATCTTCCGGCCCGATGCCGCAGAGCCGCTGACGCCCAACTGGCGGCACCTTCCTATTGGCTACCACGGCCGGGCCGGCACGGTGGTGGTGTCCGGCACGCCAATGCGCCGCCCGTGCGGCCAGGTCAGGCCGTCCGGTACCGACGGGCCGGGGTTCGGCCCGTCGGCCCGGCTCGATTTCGAGGCGGAACTCGGCTTCGTCGTCGGTGTCGACAGCCTGCCGGGCGAGCCGGTACCTATCAGCAGGTTCACCGAGCATGTCTTCGGCGTATGCCTCGTCAACGACTGGTCCGCCAGGGACATCCAGTCCTGGGAGTACATACCGCTGGGCCCGTTTCTCAGCAAGTCCTTCGGTACCACGGTGTCACCCTGGGTCGTGCCCCTCGCCGCCCTCCAGCACGCGCGGGTGCGCTCGCCGTCGCGGGACACCGAGCTGCTGCCCTACCTGACCGAGTCCGCGGACTGGGGCCTCGACATCGGCTACGAGGTGAAGATCAACAGCCATGTCGTGTCGCGGCCGCCCTATGCCACCATGCACTGGAGTCCGGCGCAGATGCTCGCGCACATGACGGTCAATGGCGCGACGCTGCGCACCGGCGATCTTTACGCATCCGGCACGGTCAGCGGTCCGCGGCAGGATCAGCGTGGTTCGCTGATCGAGCTAGCGTGGAATGGCCAGGAGCCAATCTCGCTTCCTGACGGCACGCAGCGTGGGTGGCTGCATGATGGCGACGAGGTAGTCATCACGGCAAGTGCGCGCGGGCCCGCGGGCACCCGGATCGGGCTAGGCGAGGCCCACGGCCAGGTCGTTCCTGCGGCGCTCTCGTAGCCGGCGGCCTCTCGTAGCCGGCGGCCTCTCGTAGCCGGCGGCCTCTCGTAGCCGGCGGGGCTCTCGTAGCCGGCGGGGCTCCCGAGGCGGGCGGGCTCCCATGGCAGCTCCTGTAGCTGGCGGGACTCCCGTGGCGGGCAGCTAAAGCTCCAGTTCGTGCTTCCTGCTGACTGTTCTGTCACCGCTACGATTGGCGGATTGCCGAGGCACGAGAGATTGGCACGATGCCAAAGCCCAAGGAAAAGGGAGACGAGACCGAGGTGCCGGGTGTGCGCACGAAGGACGACACACTCGACGCGGACACGCCTGGTGCGGGCGATCGGCCGGCTCCGGGATCGGTGGCCGCCCTCCAGCAGCGCCAGAACCGCCTCGTGCACGGGCATCCGTCCTCGCGCTACAACAGTGACGGCACGCTGAAGTCGCCGCTGGTCCCGCTGGACAGCCTCGAGTTGCCGCTGCCTGGCGAGAAGCGGGCGCCCAACGGTGCTGCCAAACCTGAAGCGGCGGTTCCGCCGGTTGGTGACCACGCTGCGGCGGTTGAGTCGGTTGGTGACCACGCTGCGGCGGTTGAGTCGGTTGGTGACCACGCTGCGGCGGTTCAGCCGGTTGGTGACCACGCTGCGGCGGTTCAGCCGGTTGGTGACCACGCTGCGGCGGTTCAGCCGGTTGGTGACCACGCTGCGGCGGTTGAGTCGGTTGGTGACCACGCTGCGCCGGCTCAGCCCGCTGGCGACCACGCTGCGGCGGCTAAAGCCGACGACGCAGTGCCCGGTAATGATCCGGAGGCTGATGTTCATGACCCCGCTGACCCGGATCGGCAGTCCGTCCAGGAAGCCATCTCGGATCAGTGGCCCGCGGCCGGAACGGTCCCTGGGCAGTCCTCCCAGATCTATGATCAGCGCGCCGCCGAGGAGTACGAGCCAGCAGCTCGCGACGAGGAACCAGCCCCGGGACGCGCGGCCGACCTGGATGACGATGAACCGGCGACCCAGGATCAGCCGGCAATCGTCGATGACCAGGCACCGCCGCCCGTCGAGCAGCCTCGGCCCGGCCCCGGCGAGGGCCTCACGCGGGAGCAAGTCCGGATCGCCGTCCGGACGCTAGGCCAGTGCCGCCTGGCGGAGGGACGGAGCGTGTTCGGCGGCTATGGGGAGAACGGCCTGACTCCCGCGATGCGCCGCATCGAAGGCCAGCTGGAACACGGCAACCTGGTACCAGAAACCGAGAAATACGCGCTCAAAGGCCTCGACCGCTTCCAGGAAAAACTCGCAAAGCTGATTGCTCGCTTTCCCGGTAATGATGCCGTAGATCTGGCCACCGGAATTCACGATGGTATTAGATACACTTTTCTCTTTGAGGCTGATCAGTATGTTGATGGCGTTGAGGAGACAAGCGAGAGGCTGAAAGAGGATGGCTACGATCTTATCGAGCTGAAACCCAGCTGGGATAGTGACGAATATAAAGGTGTTAACAGCAGTTGGCGAGATTCAGCCAGTGGAGTCTTGTTCGAAGTTCAATGGCACACGCCCGCGAGCTGGGAAGCTAAACAGAAAACGCACGATGCCTACGAGGAAATAAACGATGTGACGACTCCCGTCGAGGAAGTGGAGCGACTGCGCGATTACCAGCGTGCAATCTGTGCGGAGGTGCCTATCCCGCCCGGAGCCCAACAAATCCGGTGGTACAAGAAGGAGAGCTAGGTATCGACGTGGCTAACGAGACGGTGTACTACGCGATTCTCAGAGAGAATCAGGATGTGAGCGATGCCTCCGGCCTAGCTCGTCGTACTCATACGCCGCAGGGGCGACTCGATGAGGCGATCCGCAGGAACCTGACCTGGGAACGAGATTCAGCGATCTATGAGTGGGAGCGGGGGGAGGAATTGGGCACAACCCTTGTTGAAATCAGCGAGGCGGAGGCGGAGCGGCTGATTGAGGGGTTTCGGCAGAAGTGGGGCGAGCAGGGCTGAACGCAGGCCGATCAGGCACCCAAGCCGACGGCCGGGGGGCTGGCCGATCAGGCAGGATGACCGGCAGCGGGCAGGTGTCATCCAATGCGTCCTGCCCCGTCGTGACAGACCGCGGCCGATCAAAAGAGCCCTGTCGAAAGGTCTCCGGCTGGGAGTGCGGCCCGGGTTCTTGCCAGTATGCGGGTTGCGGACGCGTCGGGTTCATGGGCCGAGGGTCTGGCGGATCGACCTGCCGCGGGCTGGATCCGTTGCCCGCTAGCTGGCCCGTAGCAGGCGGGGCGGGCGGGCGGGCCAGGGCAGGCGAGGGCTGGGGCAGACTCGGCGCGGCAGGCGCCGGGCGCTGCCGCGCCTCAGCCGACGGCGGTGGCGGCAACGGCGGCGGACCTGCCGCGGGGCCCGATGGTGGTGACCGGCCAGTCGAGACGTCAGATGGCAAGCCGGTCGCGCCCTGGGGCCGCGGGGTAGCTTCGAACCAAGACCGTGAGCGGACATGCTCGGGCGGGGAATCCGGCCCGCGGGCTGGCTGCGCGCCCGGCACAGCGTTCATCCGAGGAGCGGCGGCATATCGCGGCACTATCCGCCTTACTTCGTCGGCCTGCGGGGCAGCCAGGCGGGCAGGCCGCGGGCCGGACGGATGCCCCGGCGGGACGGGCCGCTGGTCAGCTGGGCGATCTGTCGGCGGGTAAGGCTGCTGCGGACTGGGCGGACATGGGTCCTGCGATCTCGGCAGGTAGGAGGGCTCCGCGTCACTCCGCCCGGGCGCCAGTTGCACCCCCGGAAACTGCACTCGCTCCGGCTGCACTCGCTCCGGCCACGAATCCTCCGGCCACGAATCCTCCGACTGCACTCGCTCCGGCTGCACTCGCTCCGGCCACGAATCCTCCGGCTCTCCCCACTCCCGGAACTCTCGGTCCGAGGACGAGTGTTCAGGGGACGGGCGGGCCGGACCGCGAGCTGACCGACGCCAGCCGTGCCGCGCAGGGCTCCGCCAATCGTCCGAGCCTTGCCCCCACTCCCGCTCCTCATCGCTCAGGTCTGTCCTGCGCCGAGCACGCGCGACAACCAGCGCGCCCCCGCAGACCAGGCCGCCCGCCGCCATGCTCGCGCCAGCAAGAATAAGGAGCCTGCCTCCGCCCACGGCGTCCAGGTGCAGGGCTTCGCCGACAAGTCCTGTGGTAAGGCCCAACACGAGTAGACGCACGCTAACGACGGTCAGTCTGCCGTGGCCGCGCGGCCTCCCCGGCGTTACCGAGCCAGAACCCACCGCTAAACGATCGCACGCAGGCATCACACCCGCAACAGGTCTATCGCTCCCGGAACTCCCGCAATGGGAACGGAAGGTGCGAAACACGACAGCAGGCAGGCTCGCTTATCGGCCTGGCAGGACGCCGGGCCGGCCTGGCAGGACGCCGGCCCGAGGCGCCCGCAGGGTCACCGCACGCCGTACAGATACTCCAGGGCCAGCTGGTCGAGACGCTCGAAACCCATCCCCCGCTCCCCCATGGCCGCGGCATCAGGGACGATGCCGCGGAGGTCCCGCCAGCTCTCGCCGTCCGCCAGGGTGGGCAGCGCGAGCTCCCCGACCCGGGCAGCGCGCAGCGCCTCGGCAACCTCCGGATCGGCGCGGAAGGCGCGGACCTTATCCCGCAGGATCAGGTAGTTGCGCATGCAGGCGGCAGCCGACGCCCAGACACCATCGTCGTCCTCGGTCCGCGGCGGCTTGTAGTCGAAGTGCACCGGCCCGGCGTAGCCGCCGGCCTCCAGGGCGTCCACCACCCAGAACGCGCCCCGCGCATTGCCCGCCCCGAACCGCAGGTCCTGGTCGTAGCGCGGACCGTGCTGCCCGTTCAGGTCGATGTGGAACAGCTTGCCGTGCCAGAGCGCCTGCGTGATGGCGTGGGCGTAGTTAAGGCCGGACATCTCCTCGTGCCCGACCTCCGGGTTGAGCCCGACGAGCTCGGAGTGCTCCAGGGAGTTAATGAATGCCAGCGCGTGCCCGGCGGTCGGCAGCAGAATGTCGCCGCGTGGCTCGTTCGGCTTGGGCTCGATCGCAAACCTGAGGTCGTAGCCCTGGTCAAGGACGTAACCGCAGAGGATATCGAACGCCTCCTTGCAGCGGTCGAGCGCCGCGCGCACGTCCTTGGCGGCGCCCGACTCCGCCCCGTCCCGGCCGCCCCAGCACACGTAGATCTTCGCGCCCAGCTCGGCTGCGAGGTCGAGATTGCGCATGACCTTGGAGATCGCGAACCTGCGCACGTCCCTGTCGTTGGCGGTGAACCCGCCATCCCGGAACATCGGGTGCGAGAACAGGTTCGTCGTCGCGGTCGTGACGACGAGCCCAGTCTCGTCCAGCGCCGCCCGGAACGCGGCGATGCGCTCCTCCCGCTGCGTTTCCGTGGAGTCGAAGTCGAACACGTCGTTGTCGTGGAAGTTCACGCCGTAAGCGCCGAGCTCGGCGAGCTTGCGCACGGCACGCTCGGCCGGCATCGGCGCCCGCACGGCAGCGCCGAAGACATCCACTCCCTGCCATCCGACTGTCCATATGCCGAACGAGAATCGGTCGCCGATGCTCGGGATATAAGCCTCAGTGCTCACGGGCGATCCTTTCTTTCCACTTCGCACCGCCAGTCTCCCGGTAGTGACGAACGCCGTCTACGACCAGCCCGCCGTGTCCTCGCGCAGCGCCGCATGGCGCTCGCGTACCTGCGGCTCCGGGGGACCCGAATACTCGGCTGCGCCACGCCTTGGCCAGCTGGGCGGCCCGGCCGTCCCGGCCAGTGCCCATGCGGCCTGCCGCGCTGCGCCGAGCGTGACATACTCCTCGGGCTCGGGCACCAGGACCGGCGTGCCGAAGATGCCGGGGGCCAGACGGCAGATGGCCTCGGAGCGTGCTCCGCCGCCGATCAGCAGCACCCGGCGCTGCTCGACGCCGCAGGTGGCGAGGTATCCGGCAGCGCTGTCGAGCGAGGCGAGCACGGCCTCCACCGCGGCCCTGGCGAGGTTCTGGCTGGTCGCGTTCCGGGTGGTCAGGCCGCGGAGCACGCCGGTGGCGCCGGGCCGGTCCGGGGTGCGCTCGCCGTCCAGGTACGGCAGCAGGGTAAGGCCGCCCGCGCCGGGCTCCGCTGCCAGTGCCAGCCCGGCCAGCCCGTCGTTGTCGGTGCCGAGCATCGCCGCCGTCGCGGACAGCACCAGGGCGGCGTTGATCGTGCACACCAGCGGCAGGAACCGGCCGGTGGCGTCGGCGAACCCGGCGACCGCGCCGGACGGGTCGGCGGACGGCACCGCGCTGACCGCGAACGCCGTGCCGGAGGTCCCGATCGAGATGACTACGTCCCCGGACTCCAGGCCGAGGCCGAGCGCAGCGCCCATGTTGTCTCCCGTGCCCGCCGAGAGGAGAGTGCCTTCCGAGAGCACCGGAGTGCCCGGGACCGCTGAGATAGCCGGGACGATCGAGGCGACGAGGGTCACCGGGCCGGCCGGGCTGGCCGCCGATGCGCCGACGGCCTCGCCTGGGCGGGCCACCCTCGGCAGCCGCACCGGATGGCCGAGCGCGGCTGCCGCGACGTCGGGCAGCCACTCCCCCGTGGCGGGCGAGAAGTAGCCGGTGCCCGACGCGTCACCGCGGTCCGTCACCGGCCCGCCCCCGCCGGACGATCCGCCGCCGGCCGCCCCGACATTGAGCAATCCGCCGCCAGCCCCGCCGCCGGACGATCCTCCGCCGGACGCCGAGCCGCCGCCGGACGCCGAGCCGCCGCCGCCGAGCCGCCAGGTCAGCCAGTCATGCGGCAGCAGCACGCTCGCCGTGCGCTCCGCGTTGGCCGGCTCATGCTCGGCCAGCCAGCGCAGTTTGGTCACCGTGAACGAGGCAGTCGGGACGCTCCCCGTCGTGTCCGCCCACCATGAGACGCCGCCAAACTCGGTGATCAGCTCGGCCGCGGCTGCGGCGGACCGCAGGTCGTTCCAGAGCAGGGCAGGCCTGATCACCCGGCCGTTCTCGTCCAGGACGATCATGCCGTGCTGCTGGCCGGCCACTCCGATCGCGGCCGCGCGATCAAGCAGGCCGGCGCCCGCCTCCAGCAGGGCCGCCCACCAGGCAGCCGGATCGCACTCAGTCCCGCCCGGATGCGGCGCGCTGCCGCGGCCGACCACGGTGCCGTCGTCCGCGTCGCATAGCAGGACCTTGGTCGACTGGGTCGAGGAATCCACGCCCGCAACGAGCATGTCGCACCTTTCTGCGGCTCCGCAGCTGCTGGTCCGCGGCTGCGGGTCCGCGGGCTGCGGGTCCGCGGGCTGCCGGTCCGCGGCTGGGGGTCCGCGGGCTGCGGCTCTGCAGCTGCGGCTCTGCAGCTGCCGAACGGCAGGCTAGCGGACCGCGTTGCGGGCCGCGATCGCCGAGCCCCTCGCGCCGGCCATGTCCCGGTCAGGGACCAGCGCTATGGACGCTGCACCTGCCTGCTCCTTGCGCAGCAACGTGTGCTCGCGCACCCGGTCCAGGAACCACTCGCGGAAATGGGGCGCCGCCTCGACGACTCCCCCGCCGAGGAAGTACACGTCCGGGTCGGTGAAGTTGGCTGCGATCGTGAACAGCCTGCCGACCGCGATGGCCTGCTGGCCGAAGATGGCGAGCGCCAGCGGGTCGCCAGCCTCGCCATGCCCCCGCACCAGCTTGGCGGCCGAGCTAGCCAGGCCGGGCCGGCCGAGCTCATGGTCCGGGTACCGGGTCAGCCAGAAGGGCAGCAGGTTCTTCCCGATGCCCGTCAGCGAGGCGATGCTCTCAGCGTCGCCAGCGAGGCCGCAGTTGCATTCGGGGACCGGCTGGCCCTCGGCGAGCAGCCCCTCCATCGGAATCCAGATGTGCCCGAGTTCCCCGGCCATCCCGGCGGCCCCGTGCACCACATGGCCTCGCTCGATCACGCCGCCGCCGAGCCCGGTGCCAACGATCACCGACACCGAGGATCGCTGCGGCGCCAGTTCCGGCCCGAAATGCACGTAGTGGGCGTAAAGCGCGGCCGCGTTCGCGTCATTGCTGTAGAGCACGGGGATGCCGAGGCGAGCCTCCAGCGCCCCGCGGACATCGAAGCCGCGCCAGGCCGGGTGCAGGAAGTTCGTCGCGCCTTTGGATGAGATGACGCCGTCGGCGCTGACCGGGCCCGGCGTATCCAGCCCCACCGCTCGCACCTGGGACCGGTCCGTGCCGGTCAGCGCGAGCACCTGGGCCAGCGAGTCCGCGAGCGCTTCGATGGCCCGCTCCGGGCCGTCCCGCACGCAGCTGGGGCCCTCGGCGAGCTTGTCGACGAGGAACCGGCCCGCTGCGTCGAGCACCGTCGTGTTGTTGGTCGTGCCGCCGTTGTCCAGCCCGACCACTACCCACCGACCGGAATCCGGCATGTCACGCCTCCTCGGCCGCGCCCTCATCCACCAGTTCCTGCTGGCCCCGCGGCCCGGTGAGACCCTCGATCGTCGTGGTGAGCGGGCGGGGAACCTCGGGCAGGACGGTGTCGACGTAGGACTGCGCAGCCATCGTAGTACCCACGTCCCGGCCTGCCTGCTCGGACAGATACCAGCGGTGCTCCAGGATCTCGTGGAAAATCTCCGGCGGCGCGAGCCGGTCGCGCAGGCCGGCCGGGACCGCGGCCAGGGCAGGCTCGTAGACCTCCTGAACCCAGCGGTGGGCGGCCACGGTCTCGGAAACTCCCGCGCCGTCCCGCAGCTCCAGGTAGCCGCGGAAGCTCGCGATGTCGTTGAGCAGCCGCCGGGCCTGGTTCTCATCGGCGCTGATCCCGGCCTGCTGGAACAGCTGCCTGCTGTGCTGGCCCGACTCTGCCACCTTGGTCCTGACATGCAGCCTGGTGCCGTCCGGCGCGCTGATCAGCTCCACCTCATCAGCGTCGAAGCCAAGCTCGTTGAGACGGCGCAGCCGCTCAGCGATGCGGTAACGCTGCTCTTCAGGCCGCAGCGTCTCCTCCCTGTTCAGCTCCTCCCAGAGACCCTCGTACCGGGGCTGCAGCGCGTCCGCGGTCGCCACTGGGTCCACCCCGGCCGGCAGCAAGCCGCCTGCCTCCAGGTCGAACAGCTCACCGCAGATCCGTTCGGTGGCCAGCTCGACGTCCCATGCCCGCTGGCCCGCCGACAGAGCCGGGTGCTGCTCGCTGGTCTCCGCATCGACCAGGTAGGCCTCCAGCGTGCCCGCGTCCTGCCGGAACAGCGTGTTGGACAGCGAGCAGTCGCCCCAGAAGAAGCCGGACAGGTGCAGCCGGACGAGCAACTCCACCAGGGCGTCGAGCAGACTGTCGGTGGGCTGGCCGCCGCGGGGGGTAGAGAACAGTGCCCGGTAGGTAGTCGAGTAATCGAGGAATCGGGTGACCAGGATCGCGTCAGCCTCCGTCCAGCGGTCGACCACGATCCCGACCACCTCGACGGCTGGCACGTTCAGCTCGGCAAGAGCGCGCAGCAGCCGGTACTCCCGCCGGGCCAGCCGCTCGCTGATGGACTTCAGCGCGTACAGCTCGCCGCTGTCGGCGATAAAGCGGACCACGTGCCGCGAGATGCCCCGCTGGCGGACCTCGACAAGCCGCTCATCCTGCCACTCTTCCAGCGGCTCGCTGAACGGCAGCGTCAGCAGGCCCGCGGCCTCGTCGGCGGGCGGGCTGAAGACGAACATCACGAAACCGCTCCGCCTCCTCGCGTTCCGCCCCCCAGGAGCCCGATCCCGCCCGCCGGGCCGCGGGCCGGCTGCCGGGCCGGAACCGGGCCGCCTCACCCCGCTAGCTCGAGGCCGCCCCGGCTAGCTTGAGCTGGCCGACGACGTCTGCCCGATCGCGTGCCCGCTGCCCGGGTCGAAGAAGTGCAGGTTGCTGGTGTCCACGCCGAACTCGATGCTATCGCCGGGACGGACCCGGCTGCGGGAGCTTACCCGCGCGGTCCACGGGGACTTGCCTTCCGCGATGGGGATGACTGCCTCGTCCTCGTCCTGGTCGGCGGCAAGGGCCGCGGTGTCCTGATGATCGACAGGCGGCGCATTGATGACGAAGATTACGCGGATCTCGCTGCTAAGTTCCTCGGTGACGTCGACGGTGGCCGGCATCCGAACCCACGACGGCTCGGCCAGCCGTGCGTCCTCGAAATCGGATGGCCGGATGCCGAGGATGACCTCACGGCCGGCGTAGCCGTCCAGTCCGGGGCGTGCTGCCAGCACCGATCCGGGGATGGTCAGCAGGTGCGCGCCGAACGAGGCCGTCACCTGCCCGCCGTCGGTGCCCAGCCGGGCGGTGACCAGGTTCATGGAGGGCGAGCCAATGAATCCGGCCACGAACAGGTTGACCGGATGGTCCAGCAGGTTTCCCGGGGTGCCGACCTGCTGCCGGAGACCGTCCCGGAGCACGCACACCCGATCGCCCAGCGTCATAGCCTCGACCTGGTCGTGCGTAGCGTAGACGGTCGTGACCTTCAGCTGTTCGTGCAGCTGGGCCAGGGACGATCGCATGCCGACCCGGAGCTTGGCGTCCAGGTTCGACAGCGGCTCGTCCATCAGGAACGCCTGCGGTTCCCGGACGATCGCCCGGCCCATGGCCACTCGCTGCCGCTGGCCGCCGGAAAGCGCAGCCGGCTTGCGGTCCAGGTACTGCTCCAGGCCGAGAATCCTGGCCGCGTCGGCCACCCGCCGGTCGACTTCCTCCTTCGGCATCTGCCGCATCTTGAGACCGAACGCCATGTTGTCCCCGACGGTCATGTGCGGGTACAGGGCATAGTTCTGGAACACCATCGCGAGGTCCCGGTCCTTCGGCGGCAGATCGTTCACCAGAAGCTCGCCGATCCGGATGGAGCCGGAGCTGATTTCCTCCAGCCCGGCGATCATCCGCAGCACGGTCGACTTGCCGCAGCCGGACGGCCCGACCAGCACCATGAACTCACCGTCCCTGATGTGCAGGCTCAGGTCGTTGACGGCCTTCACCCCGCCCGCGTAGCTCTTGTCCACGTGATCGAGCATGATCTGTGCCATCACGTCACTCCTCACGACTGGCGGCGGCCGGTTCCGGACTCTGCCTGATGCGCTGCAGGGCCAGTTGCGGCGTGGCGCCGCGGTAACCGCCGATCCGCAGCGCCCACCAGATCAGCGGCACCTGCAGCGGCAGCCTGCCGATGGCGACAGCGCGCAGCGGTGCCGCGCGACGCCGCCAGTCCGATGCCATCTGGACGTTGGCGGGAAAGACCGCCGCGAACAGCCCCGCCGCTGCCAGCCCTCCTGCCCGCCGGGTCCGGGGGCAGGCGATCGCTGCGGCGACCACTAGCTCGGCCGCGCCGCTGACATAGGTCCAGCCCCGCGCGGAGCCGGGCAGCCATCGGGGCACGATCGCGTCATAGGTCATGGGCCTGGCGAAATGGCCGGCGCCGGCGCCGGCCAGCAGCAGGGCGAGCGCTCTTGCCTCCCGCTGCCCGGCAGCCTCCTTTTCCGTCACCGCGCCGCTCTCTGCCGCCGCGCGCTTTCCGCCACCGCGCCGCCCTCCGTCACGGAGCCGGCCTCCGTCACGGAGCCGCCCACTGCCGCCGTGCCCCACCGTCACCGTGCCAGCCCGCTACGGAGCCGGGCTCGGCTCAGTGCCAGCCGGCTCGCCACTAGTCGGCCCGGCGTCCCAGGCTTCCTGCAGTGCGTCGGTCAGCAGCTCAGCGGACCGTGCGCCGGAGAAGCCATACTTCCAGTCGATGACGAAGAACGGCACGCTGGAGATCCCGAGCTCCCTGGCCTGGTCCTCGTCGGCGCGGACCTCGTCGGCGTAGCTGCCGTCATCGAGCGCCCGCCTCGCCTCATCCGAATCGAGCCCGGCATCCCCGGCCAGGACGGTCAGCGACGCCGCATCGAACACCGATCGCCCCTCGGCGAAATACGCCTGGTAAAGGCGCTGCAGCAACGGCTCAGCCCGGCCAAGATCCCCGGCCAGGTGCATCAGCCGGTGCGCGTCGAAGGTATTGCCGACGGGCCTGTCCACGGCGTAGCCGAGTCCGTCGGCCGCCGCCATCGCGGCCACCCGCTCCTCGGCCGCCGCTGCCTGTGCCGGCGGCATGCCGTACTTGGCGGACAGCATGTCCAGGACCCGGATGGGCTGGCCCGGCTCGATCCCCGGGTCAAGCTCGAAGGAGTGGTAGACCACCTCGACCTCACCTGAGTGCTCGAAGGCGGCGAGCCCCCGCTCGAAACGGCGCTTCCCGATGTAGCACCACGGGCAGACGAGGTCACTCCAGATGTCAACACGCATGATTTACCTCCGGGTCAACTGCAGGTTACCTGGGTAAATTCAGGCCGTGATAGACGCGATGGGTGTCGGCGACGTGCTCGCCGTCAATGCCGGAACCGCCCCTCCGAACTGATCCGGTTCGGCGAGGGGCTCGAGGGCAAGCCCAACCTGGCGAATCACGTGGTCGTGGTTCGCCATCAGGACAAGCGCGGCACCTGGTGGGGCATTGAGGGACGGCCTGGCGGAGTCGGCTACGTGGAAATGGCCAATTACGTCGATTCCCCGCTGGCCCTTGGCGCGTTGCGCCTGGCGGGCCTGGCCGACCTGGTCGATCACTGGTGGGGCTGGCAAGACCCGGCGGACCCGAAGGAGCGGCCCGCCCATGTGGTCTGCTCATCGCTCGGCGCCTGGGTCTGCCTGAATCTCGGGCTGCCCCGCCCGCCGTTGCGGGACGAGGAGTTGTGCAGGCCGGCCGACTGGTGGGAATTCAACAACGCGCTCCCCGGGCTAGCACGCCGCGCGGCTCTTCTCGTGCGCGTGCTTCTCCACTAGCGTGGACGATCACCGCATTTCAGCTCGGCAGCGCCGGAGGCAGCCATGGATCGTCAGCTCAAGTACGTTCTGCAGGAATCTGAGCTGCCGCGGCAGTGGTACAACATCATCGCCGACCTTCCCTCACCGCCGCCGCCCCCGCTGCATCCCGGCACCCGGCAGCCGGTCGGCCCGGACGACCTCGCCCCGCTTTTCCCGGCCGCGCTCATCGCCCAGGAGGTCTCGGGCGAGCGCCACATCACGATCCCCGAGGACGTCCTGGACGTCTACCGGCTATGGCGGCCGACCCCGCTGTACCGGGCCAGGCGGCTGGAGAAGGATCTCGGCACGCCGGCCCGCATCTACTACAAGTACGAGGGCGGCAGCCCGGCAGGCTCGCACAAGCCCAACACCGCGGTACCGCAGGCGTACTACAACGCCGCCGAGGGCGTGCGCAAGCTGACCACCGAGACCGGGGCCGGCCAGTGGGGCAGCGCGCTGGCGTTCGCCTCCTCGATCTTCGGCCTGGACCTCGAGGTATGGATGGTCCGCGCGTCCTATGACCAGAAGCCCTATCGCAAGATGCTGATGGAGACCTACGGGGCGACGGTGCACCCGAGCCCGTCCGACCTGACATCCGCCGGGCGCGCGGTACTCGCCGAGCACCCCGACTCGACCGGCAGCCTGGGCATCGCGATCAGCGAGGCCGTGGAGGTCGCCGCCGGGGATCCGGCGGCCCGTTACTCGCTCGGCAGCGTGCTCAACCACGTGCTCATGCACCAGACGGTCATCGGCGAGGAGGCGATCAAGCAGCTTGCCCAGGCCGGCGACACGCCCGACGTGATCATCGGCTGTACCGGCGGCGGGTCCAACTTCGGCGGCCTGGCCTTTCCCTTCCTCAGGGAGAAGCTGGCCGGAAAGATCAACCCGGTGATCCGCGCTGTCGAGCCAGCCGCCTGCCCGTCCTTCACCCGCGGCGTCTACGCCTACGACTTCGGCGATACCGCTGGCTTCACCCCGCTGCTCAAGATGCACACGCTCGGCCATGAGTTCATCCCGGACCCGATCCACGCCGGCGGGCTGCGGTATCACGGGATGTCCCCGCTGCTGTCGCACATCTACGAGCTCGGCCTGATCGAGGCCGTGGCCAAGCCGCAGTCGGAGTGCTTCGAGGCGGGGCTGCGATTCGCCAGGACCGAGGGAATCGTGCCCGCGCCCGAGCCGACCCACGCGGTGGCCGCGTGCATCGAGGAGGCCCTGCGCTGCAAGGAGACCGGCGAGGAGAAGGTAATCCTGACGGCGCTGTGCGGTCACGGGCTGCTTGACCTCGCGGCCTACGCCGACTACATGTCCGGCCAGCTGCGCGACTACGAGCTGGCTGAACGCGCCATCGACGAGGCCCTGCGGGGCCTGCCGGCCGGCGTGTGAGCGCATGGCACGACGTGGCGCGCCGCGCCGTGCCCGGCATGGTGAATCCCGCGCGATGCGTGGTGAATCCGGGGATCGACCACATCGCAGGGTGATCGGCCCCCGGATTCACCACGCACGGCGGCTGCCGAAGCCGACCGCGGCCGTGCAGGGGCGGCCGTGAGCGGCGGCGGCCAGTGAGCAGGTGGCGTGGGTTGTCCGCACGGTCCTGGGTCAGGCGATCTACGGGCTCTACGCCAGCAGGCTGCGCGCCCAGCTGGCCAGCGGGCCGGTCCCGCGGCATCTCGCCATCATCATCGACGGCAACCGGCGCTGGGCGCGCCAGATGGGGTTGGACGACGTCAGCCTCGGCCACCAGCGCGGCGCTGAGCACATCGAAGAGGCGCTGAGCACATCGAAGAGGTGCTCAGCTGGTGCGCCGACGCAAATCACCCATGTGACGATCTTCGTTGCATCGATCGACAACCTGAGCAGGCGCGCGCCCGCCGAGATCGATTTCCTGATGCGCCTCGCCGAGCGGGTCATTCCCGATCAGCTGGCCGGGCCGTCCGGCCGCTGGCAGATACACCTCGCCGGCCGGCTGGACCTGCTACCCGACTCGACCGCCCGCGCTCCTCGCCAAGCTCCAGCTACGGGACAGGGTGCAGGCGGTCGTCCTGGCCTACGAGACCGGGCTGGCGGGTCCTGGTCACAGTCCCGGCCGCGACTGACCCGGGCAACCAGCAGGGCCGCTACGCCATGCCGCTCCAAACTCAGCTCAAGTGTCCCGAACCTGGGATCGCTGGCGCCACGATGGCATGGCAATGGAGATAAGAGAGCCGGTGAGGGTGGACTAGGTCACGAAGCAGCGATCTGGCACTCCCTACTCGCGCAGGAGGTACGAATGAACCGCATTGTCGGCCGCGTCAGCGTCCTTGCCGTCACGGTTGTCGCCGCTGGCACTACCGGACTCGTCGGCCTGGCCTCCGCACAGCCGACTTCCCACGCAGAGTCTGCTGCTGCAGCGGTGACCCCCGCGCCCCTGCGGGGTTCCGGCGGTACGCCGTGGGGCTCCGGTTCGCTGTGGGGTTCCGGCGGTACGCCGTGGGGCTCCGGTTCGCTGTGGGGTTCTGGTGCGCCGGGGAGTTCCGGCGGTACGCCGTGGGGGTAACCGCCACGATGGCGTAATCGGGATATCAGACCACCGAGGAGAGCCGCCATGCGGCCTACGAAGAGCCACCTTAGGATGAGCAGCGCCCGGACCGACGCTCTGTTCATGTCGGCTGCGCAGTGTTCTGAGCTGCCCAGCGCCAGCCAGGTACAGGAAGCCATCGCGGGTGCCGTCCGGCAATTCGGCCGCCTAGGCTGCGCCGAGCGGGTCGCACAGGAGTTCGGCGACCATCCGGAGATGGCAGTCACGCGGATGCGGTGGGCGTGCCGGATCGTCGACGAGGCATTTGGCGGCCCGCAGACCCACGCGCGACCGCCCGCATAGCATTTCCGTGGCTAGCACCGGCTGCGACGCGTGAGCCCGCTAGCGACAAGCCGCTACGGCTATGAGATCTTCGTGTCCAGTTGGGCGTGCATGCCCAGCAGCCGCGCCCGCACCGTAGCTTCGGGCCCGAGATCGTGCAGGACCTCACGTGCCGCTTCCAGCCTGCCCATGGCTCCGGCGTCGTCGTTGCGAAGCGCGGCCACCTCGGCCAGCGCGAGCAGGATCTGGCCCTGGACGAGAAAGTGACCGGTACCCCGGGCCGACTCTAGCGCCGACTGCAGTTTCTCGTTGGCTACCGCGTAGTCACCGCGCGCGGAATAGACGGTGCCCGCGCCGAGCAGGCCGTAGGCCTGGCCGATCGTGTCGTTGGCCTCGCGGGTCACCCGCAGGACCTCGTCAAAGGACTCTTCCGCCAGCTGCAGGCCATCCCGCTTGAGATAGAACTCGCCGAGCTGAAACATGGTCTGCGCCTTTACGCGGCGCGACCGCACCCGTCGGCAGAGCTGCGAAGCCTCAGCCAGCAGCGTCTCCGCGGCATCGCCCTGATCCCGGTCCAGGTAGATCTTCGCTATCCCGCGAAGCATGTCGATTTCGCCGATCAGGTCGCCTGATGCACGGAACCAGCTGAGTGCTTGCCGGTACCGGGCGACGGCTTCCTCCTCCCGCCCGCTGAGCCGGTCCACAAAGGCCAGCTGCCCTAGCGCGAGAGCCTTGCCGTGCACATCGTCGAGCTCATCAAAGGCAGCGAGGGCAGTCTCCAGCAGCCGCGCCGCCTCGTCCGGCTGCTTAGTCAGCGACAGTGTCGCCAGTGAGCAGGTCACGGCAGCCTCTCCCCGGCGATTGCCGGTCCGCCGCACCACTTCCAGCGCGGCCTCGTGGGTGGTCCGCCAGTCGTCGACGTAATTCCCGGCTTCGAAGAGAGTTACGGCGGTGGTCGCGAGATCCCAGCACAGCTCGTCGAAGCTGGCCCGTGCCGCCTGGTGAATCGCCGCGACCAGCGCGGGTCGCTCGTGATGAAGCCAGCCGAGCGGGTCGGCCAGCAGCTCGTCAACAGTGGCCTCGGGCAGCCGCCACAAGTCGGCGTGGCCGTGCAGCAGGCTAAAATCGCCGCCGCATTCGCGCCGGTGCGCCTCACCGGCCAAGAACAGCCAGCAGCCGAGCAGGCGGCCCAGTGCCTCTGTTCGCGCTGATGCTGCCTCAAGTTGAACGAGCCGCTCGACCGCGAAGAGCCGGACAAGGTCGTGCAGCTGGTAGCGGACGGAACCGCCAGTCGACACCCATGCCTCCACTAGCCGGGATGCCACTAGTTCCTCAAGCAGGTCCGCGGCCGTTCCGACATCTACGCCCAGCAGCGGTGAGCCGACCCACGGAGAGAAATCCCCAGGGCCGAGCAGGCTCAGCAGGGCGAGCAGCCTCCTCTCCTCCTTGCCGAGGCTCTCGTAGGAGAACGAGATCGTCGCCCGGACGCTCACGCCATCCAGGTTGAGCTCGTCCAGGCGGCGCTTCCCGTCCTCCAGCCGTCGCACCATCTGGCTGATCGGCCAGTGCGGCCGAGCAGCGAGCTTGGCCGCGACGATCCGCAGCGCGATCGGCAGCCGGTCGCACAGCCGTACCAGCTGCCCAGCCGCCGCCTCGTCCGAGCGCACCCGGTCTGCGCCGATCACGCTAGCCAGTAGGCGCACGCCGGAGGGGTCGTCGAACGCCTCGACCTCGAATTGCTGCGCGCCGTCCGGCCCGCCTAGCCGGTTCCGGGTTGTGATGATCACCGCGCAGGTCGCGCTGCCTGGCAGAACTGGCAGCACCTGGCTGAGGCTGCCTGCGTCGTCCAGCACCACCAGCACGCGGCGACCGCTCAGCCAGCTGCGGTACATGGCCATGCGCTCATCCACGCTGTCGGGCACGGTGGCCGGCGGGACTCCGAAGGAACGCAGGAAGCCCTCCAGCAGGCTGGCGGGGGGGCGCGGCTCGCTGCTGGTGCCGTGCAGCTGCGCGTAAAGCTGGCCGTCCGGAAACGCCTCGCTGATCTGATGCGCCGCATGCAGGGCGAGCGTCGTCTTGCCGATCCCGCCCTTGCCGGTCAGCGTCACCACTGGTAAGTACTGCGGCACGGTCCCGTCTGCCGGAGCGAGCAGCGCGCAGATCCGTTCCAGGATGTCATCCCGGCCAGTGAAGTCGGCCAGCGTGGCGGGCAGCTGCCGTGGGACGGGCTGGAGGCCGCCGGCTCGTACCGGGACCGGCTGAACGTCCAGCGAGTGGTCATTGGCGAGGATAGCCCGTTCCATGTCGCGAAGCTCCTCGCCCGGATCCAGGCCGAGCTCGTCCAGGAGGAGCTCGCGGACCTCCCGGAACGACTCCAGCGCGTCTGCCTGGCGTCCGGCCCGGTAGAGGGCCAGCATCAACAGCATCCGCAGCCGCTCACGCAGCGGGTACTCAGCCACGAGACCACGCAATTCGCCGATGACCTCGCGGTGATGGCCGAGCTCGAGCTCGAGCTTCAGGCAGTCCCCGAGCACGGCCAGCCGGTTCTCATCCAGCCTGGTCACGGCCATCCTGACGATCCGGCTCTCAATGCCAGCGGCAGCCGGGCCCCGCCACAGGCCGAGGCCAGCCCGAAGGTCGGCGACGGCATCGACGGGGCGCTGCTCGGCCGCGGCGGCCCTGCCGCGCGCGACAAGCAGCTCGAACTGGCTGATGTCCCGCGCCTCGTCGGGAACCACCAGCATGTATCCGGGCGAGCGCGTCACGATGACATCCGCCTCAGCGCCGTCAGCCAGCAGGCGTCGCAGCGTCGAGATGCAGATCTGCACCTGGCTCCTGGCCGTGGCCGGCGGATCGTCATCCCAGATGGCGTCGATCAGCCTGCTCACCGAGACGACGTTGTTGGCCTCCAGGAGAAGCACGGCCACGATGACCTGCAGACGAGCAGCTTCCAGATCGACCGGATGGCCAGCGACGCTCACCTCAAGCGATCCCAGCAGCCGAAACTGCATTCTGCCCCTAACGCACTCGGTTCTGCCCTTGCGCCCATCATTGCATGTCGCGAGGCCTTCGCCCCGGTCTCGGCCCGCGGCGGACGGGCCGGCGGTCAGCAGGCACGACGGGTGCAGCGCGCCCCCCTCGCACGGCCGCCCCGTCGCCGCCATAGCTCGCTGATAGCAGGCGGATAAGGCGCTCAGGCCTACTGACAGTGACCGCGAGAAAGGAGTCACCGATGCATCGATCTCTCCGGGGCCGCTGGCGTTGCCCAGGCTGTGCTCCGCTGGACCGGTCCGGACGGAGCCGACGAGGCCTGTCCGCGCACGGCTACGACCCTGTTCCTGGCCTCCGGACCATCACGTTCCTCAACGAGCTGGGCCTGCCCAGCGGCCGGAAGGGAGTGCGGCCGGAAGGGAGTGCAGAGGAGTGAGCATCACGATCGCCGCGATCGACTGCCTGCACGGCCGTCCCGCTGCGGGCGTTCTTGCCCAGCTCGAGCGCAAGGATGAGCACGGCTGGTGCCCGCTGTCGCAGGCCCGCACGGATGACAGCGGCCAGATCACCCAGTGGGATCCCGAGCCCGAGATCGAGCGACGCATCTACCGGGTCGAACTCGATCTTGACGGCTACTTTGCCAGCCTGGGCATCGCCCCGTTCATGCCGACGGCCGTGGTCAGCTTTCGCATACTGGACTCGCTGGAGCCCTGCCGCATCGCGATATTGATAACCCCCTACGCCTGTGTCGCCAACCGGGTGCATTGATCAGAAAGGCGCGACATGCTCGGCTATGACCTCTTCCTGGAAGAAACTAGGCACTTAGCCCGCGCCCACCCGGTGATTTCGGCAGATAACTGGCCCGGCAACGTAGGCGCGCTGGCAACTTGTTACCGACGCCTGCCTGCCACCGGGATTGCCGTCCACAGCCTTGACGCACGAACTGCCAGCGACACACCATCTTAATGTCGACTGGGTTGCGCCAATCCAGCGATGCATATTTTCGCCAGAGCACATGAATTCGATTCGACGCACGATGAACTCCTCGACCCGAATCCGCCGGCGGAACCTCGAAGAATTGCCTTATCAGAATGCACGATGATGGCGGGTGGGAAATGTCTTCCATGGCTAACGGTTCGGCCGAGCAGCAACCGATTGCGGCGATCGGCATGTCCTGTCGGCTCCCGCTGGCAAGCACGCCCGACCAGCTCTGGCAGCTCCTGAACGCGGGAGTTGACGCGATCACCGAGGCGCCGGGCAGCCGCTGGCCGCCAACCTCCCGCGACGAGTATCACCGCGGTGGATTCATCGCTGACGTGGACCTGTTCGACGCGGACTGCTTCGGGATCTCACCCAACGAAGCCGACGCGATGGACCCCCAGCAGCGGCTTGCGCTCGAACTGTCATGGGAGGCTTTCGAGCACGCCCGGATCGCCACTAGCGAGCTGCGCGGGACGGCGACGGGGGTCTTCATCGGTGCCATCAACGACGACTACGCCGCCCTGCACGACCGGCTCGACGCCGAGGCGCCCAGCTCCTATGCCTTCACCGGCACGCAGCGCAGCCTGACCGCCAACCGGATTTCCTACCTGTTCGGCCTGCAGGGGCCGAGCATGACCATCGACGCCGGGCAATCCTCGTCGCTGCTGGCCGTGCAGCTCGCCTGCGAAGGCCTGCGACGCGGTGACGTCGAACTGGCGCTCGCCGGGGGCGTGAACCTTAACCTGCTGCCCGAGACCAGCGCGGCCATCGCCGGGTTCGGCGCGCTGTCACCGGACGGCCGCTGCTACACCTTCGACAGCCGGGCCAACGGCTACGTCCGCGGCGAAGGCGGCGCCCTTGTCGTGCTCAAGCCGCTCGCCGCCGCCCTGGCCGACGGTGACCCGGTCCACTGCGTGATCCTCGGCGGCGCAGTCAACAACGACGGCGGCGGCGATGGCCTGACGGTTCCCAGCGGGCGCGCGCAGCAGGAAGTCATCCGGCTGGCCTGCCGGCGGGCCGGTGTCGAGGCCACGGAGGTGCAGTACGTCGAGCTGCACGGCACCGGGACCAGGGTCGGCGACCCGATCGAGGCGGCCGCGCTCAGCGGGGCGCTCGCCGGGAACCGGCGCGTCGACGCGCCGTTGCTGGTGGGCTCGGTGAAGACGAACATCGGGCACCTCGAGGGCGCTGCCGGGGTGGCCGGACTGCTCAAGGTCATCCTGAACATCGTGCACCGCGGCCTGACGCCCAGCCTGAACTTCAAGGTACCCAACCCGGCCATCGACATGGCGGGATTGCGCCTAGAGGTGGTGACTGCCGCACGCGAGTGGCCCAGGCCCGATCACCGGCTGGTGGCCGGGGTCAGCTCGTTCGGCCTCGGCGGCACCAACTGCCACCTGGTGCTGGCTGAACCGCCGCGGCAGGTGGCCGCCGAGCGCGCCGCCGATCCCGGGCAGGGCGCGCCGTGGATCCTGACGGCTCGGTCCGCACCGGCGCTGCGGGCGCAGGCGGGCCGACTGTCGGAGCACCTCGGCGGGCTGGACTCGTTCGAGGCGGCCGATGTCGCCTTCTCGCTGGCGCGAACCCGAGCACGATTCGAGCATCGGGCCGTACTGCTCGGCACCGGGCGCGATGAACTGCTGGCCGGTCTCGATGCCCTGGCCGCAGGCCAGCCCGGGCGGTCGGTGCTGCTCGGTCGAGCGGTGCCGGGCGCCTGCGCGCTGGTCTTCCCCGGACAGGGATCGCAGTGGCAGGGCATGGCACGGGACCTGCTGGCAGAGTCACCTGTCTTCCGCGAGCGGCTGAGCGAGTGCGCCGAGGCACTGGCGCCGTTTATCGACTACTCGCTCCTGGACGTCCTGCGGTCCGCGCCCGGCGTACCGGATCTCAGCCGGGTTGACGTCGTGCAGCCCGCGCTCTGGGCGGTCATGGTGTCCCTCGCCGAGCTGTGGCGCAGCGAGGGCCTGCGGGCGGATATGGTGATCGGCCACTCGCAGGGTGAGATCGCCGCGGCGACCGTCGTTGGCGCGCTCTCGGTCACTGACGCGGCGCGCGTCGTGGCCCTGCGCAGCCGGGCGATTCGCCGGATCGCAGGCGGCGGCATGATGTCGATCGGGGCCTCGGTCGACGACGTTGTCAAGCGGCTTGCCGGAATGCCGGGCCTCACCATCGCGGCAGTGAACGGCCCCCGATCCGTCGTCGTGTCGGGTGCAGCCGCCGCGCTGGCGGATCTGCACCAGGAGCTGCAGGCCGCGGGCTGCCGTAGCAAGATCCTCCCGGTCCAGTACGCCTCACACTCCGCCGCGGTGGACGGGCTACGCGCGGAGCTGCTGACCCAGCTGGCCCCGGTCACGCCGAGAGCCACGGACACGCTCTTCATCTCCACCCTTACCGGCCAACCGATGGACACCACCGGGCTCGACCCCGAGTACTGGTTCCAGAGCCTGCGCCAGCCGATCAGGTTCGCCGAGGCGACCCGGCAGGCGCTGGCCCTGGACTGCGGCCTGTTCATCGAGTGCAGCCCGCACCCGGTACTCGTGGGCAGCATGTCCGAGACCGTGGACGACAGTGGCCGGGAGGCTACCGTCATCGGCACGCTGCACCGCGACGCCGACGGCCCGGACGAGTTCCGGCGCAGCGTGGCCGAGGCGTTCGTCGGCGGCGCGGACATCGACTGGAACACTCGCTGCGACGTCCCTGGCGCACGCCTGACCGACCTGCCCACCTACGCGTTCCAGCGCGAGCGGCACTGGCTGGACGCCCCGTCGCGCCGCCGCGCGGGCCAGCAAGACGTTGCCCGGCCGGCCGTTGCCGAGCCCGTGCCCGTGCCCGCCGGCATGTCCCGCCATGCGGTGCAGGACCTGGTGACCGGCGCTGCCGCCGCTGTGCTGGGCTACGCGGGCAACCGGGCCGTGGACCCGTCCCGCACGTTCAAGGACCTCGGGCTGGACTCGGCCGGCGCGGTAGAGGTGTGCGCCCGGCTGCGGTCGCTCACCGGACTTAGGCTGCCGAGCACCCTGACCTTCGACTTCCCCACCCCGGCCCGCCTGGCCGGGCACGTGCACGCCGAGCTGACCGGGACCGGGACCGCGGCCGGCGAATCGCCCGGCGGATCGCCGCCGGCACCGGCGGGCGATCCGATCGCGATCGTCGCGATGGGCTGCCGCTTTCCGGGTGACGTCGCCTCGCCCGAGGATCTCTGGCGGCTGGTGTCCGCCGGCGGTGACGCCATATCCAAGCTGCCGGTGAATCGCGGCTGGGACCTGGACGCCCTCTTCGGCGGACCGGAACAGCCGGGCACCTGCGCCACCCGGTACGGCGGGTTCCTGCACGACGCCGACACCTTCGACGCAGCTTTCTTCGGCCTGAGCCCACGCGAGGCGCTGGGCATGGACCCGCAGCAGCGACTGCTGCTGGAGACCTCCTGGGAGACGATCGAGCGCGCCGGCATCGATCCCGCCGACCTGGCCGGGACGCCGACCGGCGTATTCGTCGGCGCCATGGCCACCGACTATGGTCCCCGTTTGCACCAGCCCACCGGCGCAGCCGACGGCCACCTGCTCACCGGCACGGCGCTCAGCGTCGCGTCCGGGCGCATCGCGTACACGTTCGGGCTGCAGGGTCCGGCGCTCACCGTGGACACGGCCTGCTCGTCGTCGCTGGTCGCCATCCAGCTCGCCAGCTCGGCGCTGCGCCGCGGCGAGTGCTCGCTGGCACTGGCCGGCGGCGTGACGGTGATGTCCAATCCCGGCAACCTCGTCGAGTTCACCCGCCAGAACGGGCTGGCGGTGGACGGTCGCGCGAAGGCGTTCAGTGCCGCAGCCGACGGCACTTCGTTCGCCGAGGGCGCCGGGATGCTGCTGCTGGAACGGCTCTGCGACGCTCGCGAGAACGGGCACCCGGTGCTGGCGCTCATCGCTGGCGGCGCGGTCAACTCCGACGGCGCGAGTAATGGCCTGACCGCCCCGAACGGCCAGGCGCAGCAGCAGGTGATCCGGCAGGCCCTCGCCAGCGCGGGACTTGACCCGGCGCAAGTGGATGCGGTCGAGGCACACGGCACGGGTACCGCGCTCGGCGACCCGATCGAGGCCAACGCGATCGTGGCGACCTACGGCCGGAACCGGCCGGCCGGGCAGCCGCTGTGGCTCGGCTCGGTCAAGTCCAACATCGGCCACACCCAGGCCGCCGCCGGCGTCGCCGGCGTCATCAAGATGGTGCTCGCGATGCGGCACGGGGTGCTGCCGCGGACATTGCACGCCGACGAGCCGACGGCCGCGGTGGACTGGGCTGGCGGCCAGGTCCGGCTGCTGACACAGCAGCAGGACTGGGTCTGTCCGGACCGGCCGCGCCGTGCCGCGGTGTCGGGCTTCGGCATCAGCGGCACCAACGCGCATCTCATCCTGCAGGCGGCGCCCGCCCCGGGCGCCGACGAGCCGGCCGGCGCAGGCGAGCCGACCGACGCAGGCGAGCTGGCCGGCGCACCGCCGGCCGAACTCCGGCCGCTGGTGTGGATGCTGTCCGCGCGCACGGCCGGCTCCCTGCGGGCACAGGCCGGACGGCTGCGCTGCTACGCCGCATCCGCGCCCGAGCTCGATCTGGCGGCGGCCGGCCCCCGGCTGGCTGGCCGGCCGTCCTTCGCCCACCGCGCTGCGGTGGTGGCAGCCGACCGGGACGAGCTGTGCGCCGCGCTGGCCGCGCTCGCCGACGGCGGGACCCATCCGAGAGCATCGACGGGCCACGGCGCCGGAGACCTGCAGCCGGTGTTCGTCTTTCCCGGCCAGGGCGGGCAGTGGGCGGGCATGGCCCGCGATCTGCTGGCGGCCGACGAGACGTTCGCAGCTCAACTGCGCCGATGTGACGAGGCGCTGCGACCGCACACCGGCTGGTCCGTGCACGACGTCCTCACCGGCGCCGGCGGCGCGCCGGCACTGGAGGGCTCCGGAGTCATCCAGCCGGTGCTGTTCGCGGTGATGGTCTCCCTCGCCGAGATGTGGCGGTCGGCGGGCATCGAGCCGGCCGCGGTGGTCGGCCACTCCCAGGGCGAGATCGCCGCCGCGTGCGTGTCCGGCGCGCTCAGCCTGGCCGATGCCGCGAAGGTAGCCGCGCTGCGCAGCCAGGTGCTCGCCACGCTGGACGGCACCGGCGGCATGATCTCGGTGTCCCTGCCCGTGGCCGACGTGCTGGGCAAGATCGCCCCGTGGCCGGACCAGCTGTGGGTGGCGGCGGACAACGGCCCGTCCAGCACGGTGGTCGCCGGCGACCCGGACGCGCTGGCGCAGTTCACCAGCAGCTGGCAGGACACCGTGCAGCTGCGCCGGATAGCCCTCGACTACGCCTCGCACTGCCCCCATGTCGAGAAGGTGCACGACGACTTGCTGGCGCGCATTGGCGAGCTGGCGCCCCGGGACACCCCGACCGCGATCTGCTCCTCCAGCATCGGCGACTTCATTCCGGGCAGCGCGCTGGGGACCGAGTACTGGTACTTCAACCTGGCCGAGCAGGTGCGTTTCGACACCGCCATCCGCGCTTTCCAGGACTACGACAAACCCTTGTTCATCGAAGTGAGCCCGCACCCGGTGCTCGCGGCCGCAATCGCCGAGATTCTCTCCGACGCGGGCATTGACGGCGCGGCCATCGGTACGCTGCACCGCGGTGCGGGTGCCAGGACCGACTTCCTCGCCTCGGTGGCGAAAGCCTGGGTCCAGGGGGCGGCCGTCAGCTGGCCGGCGATCCTCGGCGCGCGCGGTCGCGATGTCGGCCCGGACCGGAATCTCGACCTGCCGGCCTACGCCTTCGACCGGCAGCGCTACTGGCTGACCGGCGCCGACCGCGGGCCCGCGGCCGGCGCGCTGGGGCACCCGCTGCTTGCCGCCGTCCAGCCGATGGCCGACAGCGACGGCTTCCTGCTCACCGGCCGGATCTCACGCAGCGCGGTGCCCTGGCTGGCCGACCACACCGTCGGCGGCGCGGTGCTGCTGCCCGGCACCGCCTTCGTCGAACTTGCCCTGCAGGCGGCTGCCGCGTCCGGCGCCGGCGCCGTGCACGAGCTGACCGTGCAGGCACCGCTGGTGCTGCCCGAGATCGGCGCGGTGGACGTGCAGGTCACGGCCGGCGGCCCGGATGCAGCCGGATTCCGCACCCTGGCGATCCACTCGCGGGCAGCCGGGGCAGTCGACGCCGACTGGATCCGGCACGCCAGCGGGACGCTGGCCGCCGGGGACGAGCCCGCCAACCGCGACAGCCTGGCCGCCTGGCCGCCGGCCGGCGCCACGCCGATCCACCTGACCGACGCGTACGACCGGCTTGCCGAGGCCGGCTACGAATACGGTCCCGCCTTCCAGGGCCTGCTCGCCGCATGGCGGAGCGGCACCGACTCCTACGCCGAGGTGCGGCTGCCCGAACCGGTCACCGCCGGCGCTCGTTCCTTCGCGATGCACCCTGCGCTGCTGGACGCGGCGCTGCATATTCTGGTGCTGGACGCGGCAGCCGATGCGGACGGCGGGCTGCTGTTGCCGTTCTCCTGGTCCGGCATCCGGGTGAGCGCGGCTGGCGCTGATCGGATTCGCGTCCGGCTGAGCGAATCGGCCGATGGCGGTGTCGCACTGGCCATCTACGACGGCACCGGACGACCGGTGGCCCGGGTCGACTCGCTGACGATGCGCCGGGCGCCGGGCGGCGGCTCCCTGGCGGCTCCGGCCGGCTCGTCCGCGGGCCTGTACGACCTCAACTGGATCGCAGCACCGGTCCCCGCCCTGTCCGCAGCGCAGCTCGCCGACCGCCAGTGGGCCGTCGTCGGGACCGATCCACGGGCCAAGGACGTCTGTGATGCGCTGCAGTCCGACGGCATCAACGCGCCGCTCTACTACGAACTCGCCTCGGTGGCCGACCAGGTGGCCGGTGCGGTGCCCGCCGTCGTCGTGCTGCCCTACCTGCCGGATGTGCAGGACGAGGCCGACGATCCCGGGTACGCCGTGCACGAGGGCCTGCGCCAGCTACTTGACGTGGTGCAGCAGTGGGTCAGCGACGAGCGGTTTGCCGACTCCCGGCTGGTGCTCGTCGCCGACAGGGACACGCTGGCCGGCGCGCCGATGTGGGGCCTCGTGCGCTCAGCGGCCACAGAGCATCCGGGCCGGTTCGTGCTGGCCGACGTCGGGGAAGCGGCCGGCTCGTGGGGACTGCTCGCTGCCGCCATAGCGGCCGGGGAGCCGCAGTGCGCGGTGCGCGACGGCCAGGTGCTGGTGCCGCGGCTGGCCCGCCGCACGTCCGAGGCCGCCGGGCACGCCGCTGAGCTGGGATCGGGCACTGTGCTGGTCACCGGCGGCACCAGCGGCCTCGGCGCCGTGGTGGCAGCTCACCTGGTCGCCCGCCATGGCGTCCGTGACCTGCTGCTGACCTCGCGCCGGGGATCGGCCGCGCCGGGCGCCGGTGAACTGGCCGAGCGCCTGGAGGCGCTCGGCGCATCGGTGCGGATCGCGGCGTGCGACGTGTCGGACCGGCGGGCGCTGACGAGGCTGCTCAAGTCGGTGCAGCTGACCGGGGTCGTGCACGCGGCCGGCGTGCTCGACGACGCCACTGTCGAGGGGCTGTCCCCCGATCAGCTGGACGCGGCACTGCACCCCAAGGTCGACGCAGGCTTGCTGTTGCACGAGCTGACCGCCGGGATGCCGCTCAGCGCGTTCGTGCTGTTCTCCTCGATCGCGGGGGTGCTCGGCAACGCCGGCCAGGCCAACTACGCCGCGGCCAACGCATTCCTGGACGCGCTCGCTGTGCACCGCCGGGATCTCGGTCTGCCCGCGGTGTCGATCGCCTGGGGACTGTGGTCGCTGCCCACGTCGATGACCGCGGCGCTGTCCAGCACGGACTCCGCCCGGCTGTCCGGCGGCGGTCTGGCCGCGCTCACCCCGGAACGGGGCCTGGACCTGTTCGACGCGGCGCTGCGCGAGACCGGCGCGCTGATCGCCGCAGACCTGGACCTGGCCGGGCTGAGCGCTTCGGGCGGTGAGACTCCGGCGGTGCTCCGCGGCCTGGTCCGGGCACCCCGCGCCGCGGCGTCCGCACCCGCCGGGGCGCCGGGCAATGCCCAGGTCGCTGGTGCCACCCCGGCCGGCGGGTTGCCGGACCGGCTGGCTGCCCTCGACCGCGGCGAGGCGCAGACGATGGTGCTGGATCTCGTCCGGGCGCAGGTCGCGGCGGCGCTCGGCCACTCCCGCGCGGACGAGATAGAACTCGACCGGCCGTTTACCGAGCTGGGATTCGACTCGCTGACCTCGGTGGAACTCCGCAACCGTCTCGGATCCGAGACCGGTCTGCGGCTGCCGACCACGCTGGTATTCAACCAGCCGACGGTGACTCTGCTGGCCCGCCACCTTCTCAGCGAGCTGGCGCCGGCCCCGCCCGCCCCGCACCAGGTGCTGCGCGACGCCGTCGACCGGGTCTCCGCCCAGCTCGAGCGACCCGATGTCGCCGACGACGATCAGGCCCAGGTCATCGCGGTGCTGCAAGCCGCCCTGCTCCGCCTGCACGCGCCGTCGGAGGCGGCGGCCGATGACGGCGAGTCGCTGGCCCACCTCGGCGCGGCCTCTGATGAAGAGATCTTCAGCTACATCGACAAACAACGGGATTGAGAAGGGATCAGCGATGGCAGGCGAAGACAAGCTCCGCGAGTATCTCAAGCGGGTGACGCTGGACCTCGCCGACGCTCGGGCGAAGTTGGCCGACATCGACGCCAGGAGTCACGAGCCGATCGCGATCGTCGGCATGGCCTGCCGCTACCCGGGCGGGGTCACCAGCCCGGGCGAACTGTGGGAACTGATCGCGTCAGGAACGGATGCGATCAGCGCCTTCCCGACCGACCGGGGCTGGGACAACGAGCGGCTGTACAACCCGGACCCCGATGTCCCCGGAACGACGTACACGCTCAGCGGCGGCTTCCTGCACGACGCGGGTGAGTTCGACGCGCCGTTCTTCCAGATGAGCCCGCGCAACGCGCTGGCGACCGACCCCCAGCACCGGCTGTTCCTTGAGACCGCGTGGGAGGCGTTCGAGCGAGCCGGTATCGACCCGACGTCCCTGCACGGCAGCCGGACCGGCGTCTACGCCGGGATCATGTACGACCACTACGCGACTCGGTTCCTGTCCGACATACCGGCCGAGGCGGACGGAACGCTGCTGGTGTCCAGTTCGCCCAGCGTGCTGTCGGGCCGGGTCGCCTACACGCTCGGCCTTGAGGGCCCGGCGGTGTCGCTGGATACCGCGTGCTCGTCGTCGCTTGTCGCGATCCATCTTGCCGTGCAGTCACTGCGCCGCGGTGAGTGCACGATGGCGCTGGCCGGCGGCGTGTCGGTGATGGCCGTACCGGATATGTTCGTGGAGTTCTCGCGGCAGCGCGGGCTGTCCCCGGAGGGCAAGTGCAAGGCGTTCTCCGACGACGCCGACGGCACGGTGTGGTCCGAGGGCGCGGGAACAGTGCTGCTGGAGCGGCTGTCCGACGCCCGCCGCAACGGCCGGCCGGTCCTCGGCCTCGTCCGGGGCACCGCGGTGAATCAGGACGGCGCGAGCAACGGCCTGACCGCGCCCAACGGCCCGTCGCAGGAGAGGGTGATCACGCTCGCGCTGGCCGACGCGCGGCTGGAAGCGGCCGACATCGACGTGGTCGAGGCGCACGGCACCGGCACACCGCTGGGCGATCCGATCGAGGCGCACGCGATTCTGGCGACGTACGGGCAGAACCGGCCCGCGGAGCGCCCACTGCGCCTGGGTTCGGTGAAGTCGAACATCGGCCATACCCAGGCCGCAGCCGGTGTCGCCGGCGTCATCAAGCTTATCGAGTCGATGCAGCACGAGCAGATGCCGCGCACGCTGAGCGTTTCCGAGCCGACGCACAAGGTGGACTGGACGGCGGGCGCGGTGCGACTGCTCACCGAGGACCTGCCATGGCCGCGCCGAGCCGAGAAGCCACGCCGGGCCGGGGTGTCGTCCTTCGGCATCAGCGGCACGAACGCGCACGTCATCTTGGAAGAACCAGATCCCGGCGACGCAGTTGAGCCGGCTGACATCGTGGCCGGCCCGTCGGCGTGGGTGCTGAGCGCCCAGTCGGCTGCGTCACTGGACCAGCAGGTCCGGCGGCTGCACGACCGGGTCGCTGCCGATGAGGACATCCGCCCGGTGGACGTGGCGCACACTCTCGCGACCGCCAGGGCACGGTTCGACCACCGGGCGGTCATCGTCGGCCAGGGCCGCGACCAGATGGTGGCCACGCTGGCTGGCTATCTCGCCGGCCGGCCGGACGCGTCGGTGCCGGCCGGGCAGGCCCGGGGCCGTGCCAGGGCTGCGTTTCTGTTCACCGGCCAAGGCGGCCAGCGGGCGGGCATGGGCCGCGAGCTGTACCAGGCTCATCCGGTCTTCGCCGCCGCCTTGGACGAGGTATGTGCCGCGCTCGACGAGCACCTGGACCGCCCGCTGCGCGATGTGATGTGGGCCGAGCCGGGCAGCGCAGAGCCGGGCAGCGCAGGACGTCCGGCTCTGGACGAGACGCGCTACACCCAGCCGGCGCTGTTCGCCTACGAGATCGCGGCCTTCCGGCTGCTCGCCTCACTCGGCGTCACGCCTGATCGGGTGGCCGGGCACTCGGTGGGCGAGATCGCCGCCGCGCACGTCGC
>Ga0302181_10000470_pt1 | contig 32931 bp, 29 predicted proteins | sample I_Palsa_E3_3_FD_198786 | JGI IMG/M metagenome (GOLD analysis project Ga0302181, IMG submission 198786) | Peat permafrost microbial communities from Stordalen Mire near Abisko, Sweden - I_Palsa_E3_3 | ecosystem: Environmental > Terrestrial > Soil > Palsa > Peat permafrost | place: Sweden...
CGCCACCACGTCGCCGGGAGCCACCATGCCGTTGAGCACGCCGATTTCGAACGCCGTGGGCAGGATGTCGGCGAGGAACAGCACCTGCTCGTCGCTCAGCGCCTCCGGGACCTTGTAGACCGAGTTATCGGCGAACGGCACGCGCGCGTACTCGGCCTGCAAACCGTCGATCAGATGGCCGAAGATCCACCCGCCCCCGCCGAGGCACTGCCCGTAGCGGTGTTCTTTACAGAAACGGCAGCGTCCACATGAACTCACGCACGAGAGCAGCACCCGGTCCCCGGCCACAACGGTGCTCACACTCGCCCCGACCTCCAGCACCGTACCGACAGCCTCATGGCCCAACACGGTGCCCGGAGTCGTCTCGGGGACGTGTCCCTTGAGGATGTGCAGGTCCGAGCCGCAGATCGTCGAGGTGTCAATCCGGACCACGACGTCCGTCGGATCGATGATCGTGGGATCGTCGACGGTATCCCAGCCACGCTGGTTCGGGCCGTGATAAACGAGAGCTTTCATGATGTCCTCCCTGTCGGTGGTCGGTCTGTGACCGTCCTTCACGCGACGGTAGAACGCCCACGAGGGTTCGCCATCCGTGATTCTCCGCGCCACCCTCAGGGTCAACCACCGACTGGCAGGCCGATCCGCCGTCCGGTCTACGCCTTCAGTGAGGGCATCGGCGGGCGGGACGGTGCTGCCTCCAGACGCACTCGTGCGTCCAGGATCAGCGCGCCGTCCGGTCGCGCGATCACCGGGTTGCAGTCGAGCTCGGCGATTTCCGGGTGGGCCTCGACGATGGCGCCGATGCGCAGCAGCACATCCTCCACCGCGGCGACGTCGCAGCGCGCGGCGCCGCGGTAACCATCGAGGAGCGGAAACGTCTTCAGTGAGCGGACCATCTCGTGGACGTCTTGATCGGTCACCGGCGTGATCCGCACCGCGACGTCCTGGATCAGTTCGGCGGTCGGTCCGCCCGCGCCGCAGGCGAGCACCGGCCCAAAGCTGGGATCGTGGATAACGCCGACGATGAGCTCGACTCCGCTCCTGTGCGCCGCCGCCCCGCCTGGCTCCACGGCACCCTCTCCGGCGCGAGCGGCGTCCGCAGCCAACACAGGGCTGGCCAGCGGTAGGCCGTAGCAGTCCAGCAGCGCGGCCACGCGCGCCGGGGCCAACCAGCTCGTTCCGGCGGCCAGCTCCTGGCTGATGATCCCAGCGGCCTCCACCGGCCGGCCCGACGCCGGTGGGCAGAACGTCCCCTCGGGGGCAGCCCGCCAGCGGCCGTAGCGGGCGGCCAGAGCGACGGCGTGCGCCGCGTCCTCAGGGAATTCGTATCCCGGCACCTGTGCGCGGTCAGAGCGCAACTCCGGCGGCGGCCCCTCACCGGTCATGAACACGGCGGCGATCGTGCAGTGCTCCGAGGCCTCGCCAACCTCGCGGATCGCGACAGCGACATCCGCTGCGCGGGTGATGAAGGTCGGGACGTAGATCGCCAGGATCACATCACAGGCGTCTGCGCCGATCAGCGCCTGGAGCGTCCGGCGATAGTCCTGCGCCGACGCGGAGGCGTTCATGTGGATCGGATTGGCCAGCGAAGCTGAGCCGGGCAGGAACCGTCGCAGCTGCGCTTGTGTGGCAACGGTCAGCTCCGCCACCTCCACCCCGTTGGCCCGGCAGGCGTTGGCGCAGAGAATGCCGGGACCTCGAGCATTGGTGACGATGGCGATCCGGTCTCCACCCGGGGTTGGCTGCTGGGTCAACAGCCTGACCACGTCGAAGAGTTCATGGAGCGTGTCGGTGCGAATCACCCCGGCCTGGTGAAACAGCGCGTCGACAGTGACATCAGAGGACGAGACCAACGCGCCCATGTGCGAACCGGCAGCTCGGGAGCCCGCCACCGAGCGGCCGCTCTTGACCGCGACGATCGGCTTCGTGCGTGCCACTCGCCGGGCCACCCGAGCGAACTTTCGCGGGTTGCCAAACGACTCCAGGTACAGCGCAGCGACATCTGTGGCCGAGTCCTGCTCCCAGTACTGGAGCACATCGTTGCCTGACAGATCGGCCTTGTTCCCGACCGACACCAACGACGACAGACCGACCCCGATCCGACCCACGGTCTCCATGATCGCGATGCCGAGACTGCCACTCTGGGACAGGAAACCGACGCGGCCTGAAGGCGCCCGGTGCGGCACCGCCGTGGCATTGAGACGGACCTCCGGCGCGGTATTGAGAACCCCGAGACTGTTTGGTCCGACCAGGCGCATCCCGGCCCCCCGGCACACCTCGACCAGCTCGCGCTGGCGCTGGACACCCACCTCGCCCACCTCGGCGAAGCCCGCCGAAATGACGAGCAACGCACGTGCACCGGCCGTTGCGCATTCGCCGGCCACCGCGACGACCCGGTCCGCGGGCACCACCACCACGGCGAGGTCGACCGGCGCGCCGATGTCGGCGACCGACCGGTAGGCCGGGAGCGATTGAACCATGTCAGCGCGCGCGTTGACCGCGTACACATCGCCGTTGAACTGCCCCGCGATCAGATTGTGCAGAAGCTCCCCACCGATCGTGCCTCGCCGTCGCGACGCCCCGATCACCGCCACGGACCGGGGCTCCAGGAAGCGACGCACGGCCGCGATGGCCGAAGTCCGATCGCGGTCCTGAAATCGCGCCAGCGCCGCGGGCGAGAGCGACGTGGGCAGCTCGATCTCGATCGCGTCGCGGGTGGCGCGCAGATCGACGGGAAAGCCGCTCTGGCGGAACACGTCGATCATGTGGCGATTGGCCGGCAGGACCTCCGCGGTAAAGGTGATGAAGCCGTGGTGCTGCGCCACCGCAGCGAGGTGGGCCAGCAGGATCGTCGAGATTCCGCGGCCCTGCCACGCGTCGGCGACCATGAACGCCGCCTCGGCGCGCTCGTCGTCGATGCGCAAATACGCCGCGTGGGAAATCACCGTGCGCGGGGTCCCGGTCTCGGCGATCAAGGCAACACGGTCCGCATAGTCGACGTCCACCGCCCATGCCGTCACCCAGTCGAGGTCGGGCGCGCCGAAGAAGCGAAACGCGAGCGACTCCGGCGAGAGGGCCTCGAGGAACGTCCGCAGCGCGGGCTTGTCGGCGGCACGCACGGGACGCACGTGAACGGTCGACCCGTCCCGGAGTACGACATCAGTCTCCTGCTCGCGCGGATAAGGCGCGCTCACGGGTCCAGCGGCACACATCGTCAAAGTATGTGCTACGACCCCTCCCCATGCTCTATGTCCACCACCCCTCCTCGCTCGAGCACGACCCACGCGCCTTCGCGCCGGAGCATCCCGACACCCCGGAGCGGGTTGTGGCGCTCGAGGCCGCGATGGCGGGCGCCGATTGGCTGGGCTGCGAGCGCCTGTCGGCCCCGGCCGCGAGCGACGCCGAACTCGCGCTCGTCCACACCGCCGCGCACGTCGACTTCGTCCGTACGCTGTGCGAGCGCGGCGGCGGCCGGATTGACGCCGACACGTTTGTCGGCGAGGCCTCCTACCGCGCCGCGCTGCACGCGGCCGGTGGCTGCTGCGCGATGGTCCGCGCGTTGGTGGCCGATCAAGCCAGCGCGGCGTTCTGCGCCGTGCGCCCGTCCGGTCATCACGCCGACCGCGACCGCGCGATGGGCTTCTGCCTGTTCAACAATGTCGCGATCGCCGCCGAGTTGGCGATCCGGGAGCTTGGATGCCGCCGCGTGCTGATCTTGGACTGGGACGTCCACCACGGCAATGGCACAGCCGAGATCTTCCGCCGCCGATCCGATGTGCTGTTCGCGAGCATTCACCAAGCCGGGTTGTTCCCGGGCACCGGAGCGCTCAGCGATGCCGGCTCGGGAGGCGGCCTGGGCTACACGGTCAACATCCCGGTGCCGAAGGGATCAGACGAGGAGGTCTGGGTCTCAGTGCTGGAGCACGTGATCGTGCCGGTCGCGCTCGAGTTCGGACCCGAGCTGATCCTGATCTCGGCCGGGTTCGATGCCCATCGCGCCGACCCGCTCGGGGGCTGCCGGCTGGAGGCGGCTTCGTTCGTGCAGATGGCTCGCCACGTCGGCGAGATGGCAGCCGCGCTCGACGCTCCGATCGGCGCCGTGCTCGAGGGTGGCTACGACCCCGACGCGCTCGCCGAGTGCGTCATGGCGACGATCTCCGCCCTCGACCACCCCGAGCCCGCGGAGTCCATCGCCCCCGATCCCATGATCACCTCGCGCGTCGCCGCGCATGTCGGGCACTTCTGGACGCTGTAGCACCCGTAGCGGCCGTCGCACCCGTCGCATCGATTCGGTCGCCGGTCCCGTGATATATGCGACGAGCCGTCAGCCGGGAGCGCGTTGCGCTGGATCGGGGACCGCCGCGGGTGCGGCGTTGGCTGCGGCGGCTGTCCGGTCGTGGGTCTGATCGCCGGTGCGCGCGGCTTGGGCCTGCTCGGTGTAGACGAACGTTGTGTTGCGACCGTTGTCCTTGGCCCAATACAGCGCGCGGTCGGCGTTGTGGAACAGCGTGTCGGCGTCGCCAGCGTCCTCGCTCGAGCTCACGCCGGCGGACAGGGTGACGGTTCCGACGTCGTCAGACGACCGCTGTTCGACCGCCTGGCGTACGCGTTCGGCCGCCGAGTAGGCGCCCAGCCGATCGGTTTCCGGCATCAGCCACGCGAATTCCTCCCCACCGAGCCTGGCCACCAGCTCGCCCTTGCGACTGTGGGCGCCCAGCAGCTCGGCGAACAGGACCAGCACGCGGTCGCCGGCCTGGTGGCCGTGGCGGTCGTTCACGGCTTTGAAGTGGTCGAGGTCGAGCAGCACGAGGCTGAGGCCGCGCCCGTAGCGCTGCGCGCGGCCGAGTTCGGCGCCCAGGCGCTCGTGGAACGCGCGGCGGTTGGCGATGCCGGTGAGCGGATCGCTCGCGGCCTGACGCGCCAGCCGGTCCCACGCGTCCGCGTTCGAGATCGCCAGCCCGACCAACGAGGCGAAGCGCTCCAGGCGCAGCTCCACATCACGCGGGATCCCCTGGCGGTTGTAGGCGGCCCCGAGGGCACCCCACAGTTCGCCGGCCACGACGATCGGGGCGGCGACCCCAACCGTGCCGCCGACCTCTTTCGTCAGGCTGGAGATTGGGTCGGTGCTGCTCTCGTAGCCGCTGTGCTTTCGCGCCGGACGACCCGTGCGGAACACCTGGGCCGATGCGGTGACTCCGTCGAGTGCGTAGATCGTGCCGGCGAGGTCCCGACCGTCCCGGGTCGATCCGCCCAGGACCGTGCCCTGATTGGTCGCTGTGTCAAAGCGACTCACGGCCCCGATGAGCGAGTCGAACAGGTTCACGATCTGCTCGGCCACCGAGGTGAACACGGCGTCGGGAGCCGCCCCCTGGGCGACGAGCGTCGCGATCTGACCGAGCGCGGCCTCCTCGGCGTCACGCAGCGCCAGCTCCTGGGTCGAATCTCTCATTCGGGCGGCGGTCTGACGCAGAACCAGCATCACCGCCGCCACGAGCGTCAGGCCCAGGCTCAACACCAGCCACGGAACCGCCGAGATCCCCGAGCCCGGTACCGCCGCCCACACGCTCCAGCGCCGGCCCGCGACCGCGATCGACGCAGCGTGGCCGGTCGCCGCTCCGGGGGCGGAGACCAGCGTGTCCACGCCGTCACGGATGGTCAGGTGGACGCCCGGTAGGTGCGCGGTCACCGTCGAGGCCAGCTGCTGGGCTTCATACGACGCGCTGATCCACCCCTCCAGCCGGCCCCGTTGATCCTTGACCCCGACAAAGACGACCACCCCGTGCCGTGGTCGCTTGAATCCGAGGAACTCGACCGGCGGAGACGCGAGCTGGCGCCCCGTCCGCGCCACCGCCAACAGGAGCGCGCGACGGAGCGGGTTCGCTGCGATGTCGAGACCGAGCGGCGGCGCCCCCGGCGCGACCTGCCGGTAGGCGCTGAGCACAAGATGCAGCGATCGCGGGCCTGCCGCTCGCAGCACCCCAGCGCTCGACGACTCGACGAGCGTCAGACCTGTCCGACGCTCGAACGCCGCCCGATCTTGCTGCGAGACCGGCTCGATGAAGCCCACGCCGTACACCACCGGCTGGCTCATGACGATGTTCGAGAGAACGGGCCAGCGCGGTCTCACCGGGCCCGGAAGCGTGCCCACCACCCGAGCCAACGCAACCTCGCGCGCCAGCGCATCATCGACCGACTCGCTGAGGACGCTCACCGCCTGACGCTGCGCCGCCCGCTGCTGCTCCTGGTGCTGGTGCGCCTCCCCCACGTAGAGCACGTAGGTCAAGACGATCACGGCCACCAGCAACGCGGAACCGACCAGCCACCAGCCATCGACGAGGCGCCGCATATCCGAGATTCATCGGCGTTCGGGGCGGCCGCGCGACCGTAATTGTCCGCAACCCGCGCTGATCTGGGTGACGCGGCGTCGCCGCCGGCGCCGGCTGGCCGGTGCCGCCTGGCCGGGCCGCCTGGCTGGGCCGCCTGGCCGGGCCGCGGCGCGACAGGGTCAGGCGCGCGACGCGAGGTACGGCGCGAGGTACTTCGCGGCGATCTTCGGCGTCGGGGCCGCGTCCGGGTCCTGCTCCACCTCGGAGCCAAAGCCGTGGCCGCCGGTGATGTGGGCCGTAAAGGACAGCGGGGCCGCTCCGGTCAGGAGCACGGCCTGAATCACCGGCGCAAACGGCTGTGGCGCCACCGGGGCCCCGGCCAGTGCGGCGATCGCGTGCGCGGCGGTGTCGGCCTGCTCAGCGGCGAGGCCGCCGAACTTGACCGCGAAGTCGGTGGCGTCGCCGGCGGCGTAGACGCGCTCGGTGCCGCGAACCTGGGCGTTCTCGTCGACCGGAATGAAGCCGTCGGCATCCTGAGGCAGACCGGGTACGCCGGGCCCGTACAGCTGAGGCAGCGCCACGATGCGGTCGACCTCGAGCCGACGATCCCCCGGGATGATCTCGATCACCCCGGACCGGGGGATCTCGCAATAGGCCGAGCTGATCACGTCGATGCGTTGGTCGGCGAGGAGCTGCGCGAGGGCGTGGCTGGCTCGGTCGCCGAACACGGCCAGCGGTGCGGCCTCCGGCGTGAGGATCGTGATCGACAGCTCGATGTTCATGTCATAGGCCCGTCGCGCCGTCATCAGGGCCAGCTCGTAGGCCGGCAGCGGCCAGGCCAGGGGCGCCGGCAGCACAAAGGCCAAGCGTTTGACATAGCCCTCCTCGACGTCCTGGATGAGACCGTGCAACTGCTCGTCGAGCCGGGTGTCATCCACCGTCACGGCATGCTCATAGCGAGTGCGGATCTGAGCTCCGAGACCAAGCATCAGCGCGTCGTAGTGAAGCTCTGAGCCAGCCGCGGTGTACGCGACGCGGTGGGCGACGTCAACGCGGCTGAGCGCCTCTGGCACCAGCGCCGCCTGCACGTCGGCCGCGATCTCCGCCAGCGGGAATCGCAACGCCCGCGCGAACGCGAACGGCTCTCGCACCGTCATCGGACGATCGACGAACTCAGGCGACGGCGAGAGCAGCGTCAGGTTGATGCGGTCGCCCGCGAGGTCTCGCAGCGCCAGGGCTGCTTCGAGGCCGGCAACACCACCGCCGGCCACGACGACGTCAAACCGGCCCGTTGTGCTCATCACGAGGAGAGTAACCGCCCCGAGGGGTCAGCGGGCACAGGCCCACGGGCGTCCGTTGATCCGTCAACTACACTGTGGCAATGGACACGATCACGTCCTCGCGACTCGAGGGCACCGCACTTGAAGCGTGGCGGAGCTATCTGCAGAGCCACGCCTCGATCGTCCGCGTGCTCGATGCCGAGCTCGTGGTCGAACACGGCATGACGACCCGCGACTACGAAGTTCTGCTCTATCTGGCCCAAGCCCCCGACCGCCGGCTCCCGATGTCCGCGCTGGCCGAGAGCACGATGCTCACGCGGTCGGGCATCACCCGACTCGTGGACGGGCTCGTCGCGGGTGGGCTGATCGAGCGCGTTGCCTGCCCCAAGGACGCTCGGGTCTCGTACGCGCAGTTGACCGACCCGGGCCACGAGCAGCTGCGCAGCGCCGGCTGTTCGCACGTCAGGAGCATTCGACGCCTGTTCCTGGAGCACTTCAGCGCGGAGGAACTCGAGTTGCTCGCCTCGCTGCTGAGCCGCCTCCCCGGCGCGCACCCAGATGTCGAGTGCTCGGTCCAGTAGCGAGATACCTGACACCGCAAGCCGTGGCAATCTCGACTGACCTCTCCGCCGGCGTCGCCATCGACCCGGCCACGGCGATCGGAACCGTCCGGCTGACGGTGGCCGACCTCGACCGCTCGCGTTCGTTCTATGAGACGGCCCTCGGCCTGCAGCCGTTCGCGCTCGAGGACGGCGGGCTGGCGCTCGGCCGGGCGGATGAGCAGGCGCTGATCGAGCTGCACGGGGACGGCTCCGCCCCACGTCTGGACCGCCACGCCACCGGGCTCTACCACCTCGCGGTCCTGGTGCCCACGCGGCGGGACCTGGCGCTCGCGCTGGCTCGAGTCGCACAGGCCCACTGGCCGCTGGACGGCGCGTCGGATCACCTGGTCAGCGAAGCGCTGTACCTCTCCGACCCGGACGGCAACGGGATCGAGATCTATCGCGACCGGCCGCGCGACCAGTGGCGCCGCCGCGCGGGGGGCCTGGAGATGGCAACGTTGCCGCTCGATCTCAGGCACCTCCTCGGTGAGGCCGCGGACGCAGGCTCGCTGCCACCCACCGTGCCCGCCGGAACCCGGATCGGCCACGTCCATCTGCAGGTCGCGGACATCGGCGAGGCAGAGGCGTTCTACCACGGAGTACTGGGTTTCGACGTGATGGTGCGGGGATATCCAGGCGCGTTGTTCGTGTCGGCCGGCGGATACCACCACCACATCGGACTGAACACCTGGCACAGCGCGGGCGCCTCGCCACCGGCGCCGGGATCGATCGGGCTCCGGTCCTTCGAGGTGCAACTGCCAGGCGCACAGGAGCTTGACCGGCTGCTGCGCCGAGTGCGGGAGTCCGGTCGCCACATCGAATCAGCGCCTGGCGGCGCCGCCGTGCGCGATCCGTCCGGCAACGCGGTGGTGCTGCGCTCGCGCTGAGGTGGGGGCGCGCGGCGGCGCTAGGCTACGCACCGTCGGCGACGTGGCGGAGTGGCTACGCAGCGGCCTGCAAAGCCGTCTACACCGGTTCGATTCCGGTCGTCGCCTCTGCGTGAATGCCCTGCAAACAAGCGGGTCACAGTCGGTACCCAGACGGCGTCGTCGGTGAGTTGTCGATCTACTGCTGCCCATAGTGCGTTCCGGCTTGGGCGTGTGGACGACCTCAGCTTGAGTGTTGGGAGAGGCTGAGCCAGCGATCCAGTTCGTCGAGGACGGCTTCGATGATGGGGCGCAGCTCGCTGGCGATCTCCGTCTGCGAGCGCCCTTCGTGGCTCCGCTGGCCGGCGTGGCTGAAGATGAGCTGGTACACGCTGGCAATGGCGATCCCTTGCAGCCTGGCGACCTCTGGGATGACGGGCGTGGTGTCGCTGATGGCGTCGGCGATAGCGCCGGCTTGGCCGTCGGTCATCTCCAGCGACAGCCGATGGACGGTCGGACTCATGAGGGCCAGGTAGCCCAGCTCGCCGCGCCAGATCTCGGGCGAGATCGTGGGGATGGCATCCACGGAGGCGAGCACGTAGTCGCGGATGGCGGCGGCGGCGCTGACGCCGGGCGCGCGGGCTCGTATGAGCTCGGTCAGCTGGTCCTGGACTTGCTGGTCGCGGTCGATGACCAGCTGCTCCTTGGTCTGAAAGTAGTTGTAGACCGTCTGCTCTGAGACCTCGGCTTCGCGGGCGATGTCACTGACGAGGACGTGCTCGTAGCCCTGCTCGGAGAACAGCCGGGCCGCGACGTCGGCGATCAGCTGACGGGTGCGCGCTTTCTTGAGCTCGCGGAGTCCCTGGGCGGCCATGGAGACATCGTAGCGATAACCGCAGCCAGCTCTAATGCTATAGTTCACTAAAAGTTTAGATACGAACCAACTGATTGACGAGGTTCCTCGATGACGACCACACCGCCCGACCATCTGAATTCGACGCCATCCGCGCCGAATGTCTCTGACACCAACCGCGGCGCGTTTGTCGCGAGCCGCGAGGAGGCCCCGGCGTACACACCAAAGGCGCTCAGCGCCGAGAAAGGAGCCTCCATGGCTCAAGACCCCCACAGCACCGACCGCGTTGCTCACATCCTCGCGCTCATGAAGCACGGCGATGATGCGTTCAATCGTCGCGACAAGGCCGCGATGGATGCCGCCCATCACCCCGAGATGGTCGCGCACATCACCGGTAACGCCGAACCGATCCACGGCCGGGAGGCGCACGCTGCCGCGATCGAAGCGATGTTCGGAGCGTTCCCTGATGTTCACATCGAGAACGATCCCTACCCGCTGCAGTTCGGTCAGGGCGACTGGATGACCGTGGTCACCAGGGCCACTGGAACCTTCAGCGGCGAAATGGCCCTGCCCGACGGGAAACTGATCCCCGGGACCGGCAAGTCCTTTGCGCTCAATTTCTCCACCACGGCGAGGTGGGAGGGCGATGAGCTCGTCGAGGAGTACGTGTTCTGGGACTCGGCGCTGATGGCTCAGCAGATCGGGCTCGCCTAGCACCAGAACGTCACACGGACGGCGCTCGATGGCCTGATCCGCATCACGCAACGCGTCGTCACTCTCGGCGCGTGCACAACCTGAGAAAGGCCGCAAGATGATCCTCATTACGACAGCAGGGAAGGTGGGCTCCGAGGCAGCTCGGCTGCTCACACAACGAGACGAGTCGGTGCGGGTGCTGGTCCGCGATCCGGAGAAGGCGAGCGCGCTGAGCCAGCTTGGAGTGCCGGTCGCCGAGGGGGACCTCGACGACTCGGCGTCGATCGACGCCGCCATGGATGGGGTCACGTCTGTCGTGCTGGTGAGCCCAGCCGTTCCCGCTCAGCAGGACGCGCAGACGATGGTGGATGCCGGCGTTCCGGCTGTGATCGCGGAGATGAACGCCCACGCGGTCAGCCTGATCGCCGAGGGCGACGCCGCGTGGCTGTCGCAGGACGTACCCACCGTTCTCGGGCGCCCAGGGCGCTCCTTTGAGCAGTTCGCCACCGACCACGCCGCGGCGTTCACCCCGGGAGGATGACGATGCCCACCTACGGCATCACCGGAGCCTCCGGTCAGCTTGGACGCCTCGCCGTCCAGGAGCTGCTGGCCCGGGGCATACCCGCCGGCGACGTGGTCGCCGTCGTGCGCACCCCGAGCCGGGCCGCCGATCTCGCCGACCGCGGCGTGCGGGTCCGCGAGGCGGACTACGCCTCGCCGCGGGCGCTGGACGCCGCGCTGGACGGCGTGGACCGCCTTCTGCTGATCTCAAGCAGCGAGGCAGGGCAGCGGGTCGCCCACCACACCAACGTCATCCAGGCCGCCAAAACCGCGGGGACCACTCGCATCGCGTACACGAGCATGCTGAACGCCGATCACACGATCAACCCGCTGGCCAGCGAGCATCAGGACAGCGAGCGGGCGCTGTGCGCGGCGGGCGTGCCGTTCACCCTGCTGCGCAACGGCTGGTACACCGAGAACTACACCGACCAGCTCGGCCAATACCTCCAGCATGGCGAGATCCTCGGCGCCGCCGGCCGCGGCAGGATCTCAGCGGCCACCCGCCAGGACTACGCGGCCGCGGCCGCAGCCGCGCTGCTCAAGGACGACGATGGGAACCGGACCTACGAGCTCGGCGGACCGGCTTTCGATCTCCCCGAGCTCGCCCGGGTCATCAGCGAGGTGACCGGGACGCCGGTCACTTACACCGACCTGTCAGTCGACGACTACGCCGCCCGCCTCGAGCGGACCGGCCTTGATGAGGCGAGCGCGCGGTTCGTCGCGGCGCTGGACGCCTCGATCGCCAACGGGGACCTCGAGACCGACAGCCGGGACCTCGAACAGCTGCTCGCACATTCCATCACCCCCCTCGTCGACGCCGTACGCGCGGCGGCGGACGTCTCAAGCTCGCAGCTCTACCACTACTTCGACGACAAGGCGGCGCTGGTCAGTGCCGTCATCGAGCACCAAACCGACGCGATCGTTTCCAACCACGAGCGGCTCGACCTCAGCACCTTGGAGGGCCTGCGCGCCTGGCGGGATTGGGTGGTCGACTACCAACGCTCCATCGACTACCGAGGCGGTTGCCCGATCGGCTCGCTCGGAAGCGAGCTCGCCGACACTGATCCCGAAGCGAGAGCCCAGGTCGCCGAGGGATTCAAACGCTGGGAGACTGCCATCCAAAGCGGCCTCCGCGAGATGCACGCACACGGCCGACTCGCGCCCGACGCCGACCCCGACTCACTGGCACTCGCGCTCCTCACGGCACTACAAGGCGGCCTGCTCCTGGCAAGATCGAACGGAACACCAAACCGCTTCAAGCCGCACTCGACTCGATACTCGAACTGGTCGCTCGACTCGGCGACGCAGCCACCGCGAAGACATCCGTCGGACCGCGGTAGCGTCTCGCGGAGCGAGCCACGCTGTCGGCATCGCCGCCCAGCGAGAACGCGTGGCTAGAAGCCCCCGCGCCTGGACCCGCTTTGAAGTCCGCACGCGCCTGTCGGCACCGAGGCCGGCCGTCTCGGATTGCGCCGACTGCAGGGACGCCGACGTCTAGCTGCGAGGTCGCGAACCGACCCGGCTAAGGTAGGTTCATTCCTCCCCGCCGTCCGGTCGTCTGGCCGCACTGGTGGGGCGCTTTCGTCCTCGCCAAGCCGCCGAGCCACCGCCCCGGTGAGGGGAGTGTCAGCGCGAGATGCCCGGCACTCGGGCGAGTTTCAGAGTTTCCGGGATTCCGGCGACATGCGTTGGGTCGCCGGGCATAGAATCACCATCGATGAGGGGGAGGACCCGGGTCAATCGTGAGACGGCGCGACCGGCTGTGCGCGTATCGCGGATGGCGGCTGTGGCGGCGGGTGTCGCCTGCCTGGCTGCGTTCGCCCTCGCGCGCCCTCAGCCGGCAGCCGCGACGACGGTACGGACCAAGATCGACGCGCTGGTTCGCGACGCAATCGCGCATCACGGCATCAAGGCCACGATCGTGCAGATCACGGTCGCCGGCCGGCCGTTGATGACGCAGGCGTACGGCCAGTCGATGACCGGCGTCCCGGCGACGACGAATATGCACTTCCGCAACGGCGCCGTGGCGATCTCCTACATCTCCACGCTGCTGCTGCGACTCGTCGACGAGGGCAAGGTCAAGCTCGACGACAAGGTGTCGAAGTGGCTGCCGCATCTGCGCGACGCCAACCGGGTGACGCTGGGCATGCTCGCCGCCATGACCGCCGGGTATCACGACTACGAGCTCGACCCGCTCCTCACCCAGACGCTGTACACGAATCCGTTCGGCAACATCACGACCCAGTTTCAGCTCAAGCTCGCGCTCGACCAGCCCCAGCAGTTCACGCCCGGCACGAACTGGAGCTACGCGCACAGCGACTACGTGATCCTCGGACTCGCGCTGCAGAAGATCACCCGGGAGCCGCTGAACGTCGCGCTGCGCCAGATGGTGCTCGGGCCCCTCGGCCTCCGCAACACCATCGCATCGCAGACGGCCGCGATTCCAGCGCCGGTGCTGCACGCGTACAGCGCCGAGCGCCGCGAGTTCCTCGGCATCCCCGCCTCGATCCCGTTCCTCGAGGACTCGACGTTCTGGAACCCGTCGTGGACGCTGCCTCGCGGTGCGGTCGAGACGACCGACATCGCCGACATGACCCGGACGGCGATCGGCATCGGCTCCGGTCGGCTGCTGACCCGGCGCTCCTACCGCCAGATGATCGACCCGCACATCGGCTTCGGTCACCCGCAGCCCGGCTGCGAGCGCTGCACGACCCTGAGCCGTCTCTACGGCTACGGTCTCGGCGTCGTGCGCAACGGATCGTGGATCCTCCAGAACCCCCTGTTCGGGGGCTACGCGGCGATCGAGTCATACCTGCCCTCGAAACGGATCTCGATCGCCATCGCGATCACGTTCAACCAGGGCGGCTTCGACTCACAGGGCAACTACACCAACTACTGGACCACGCTGTACACCAAAATCGGAACGCTTCTCGCCCCCCACGATCCGCCTGCCACGCCCTGAGCAAGACGCGGGCGCGCAACCCGATCCGCTGCCGAGGAAATGCGTGGCCCGCGGCCCGCGGGGAGTCTCGTCGTCGGGCTCGGCGCGTCTTCAACCGAGCCGGAGGCTGACGGTGGCAATGCCGTGTGGCGGAGACAGCTTGACCAGAACCCCGCCGAATGCGCCGCGGCTGACGATCCATCCCTGGTCGGCAGCCCGCAGCGAGGCCACGCTCGTGCGGCGGCGGAGCGCACTGCCGTCCATGGTCACCGCCCGTGGCGCGCGGGTGGTGAGCACGAGGATCTGCACCCGCGCCGGAGCGTCGGACACCCGCAGGCGCACCAGCCTGCCTGCGCTCCAGGCGCTCAGGGAGGCCCGGGCGCTGCTGATCGCCCGCGTGGCGATCGCCGTCGGGCCCCGGGTCACCGCGGCGCCCACCGATGCGGCGGAGGGCCGGTGTCCGGCGCTCGGGCCGGCGCCCGGCGCATACAACCAGCCGGCCAGGCCGGGTGCAGACAGCTCGTCGGTGGTCCAGCCACGGGTCCAGATGTCCGGTGTGCGCGCATCGAAGCCGATGGCGGAGCCCGCGCGCACGTAGAGCGGGAACTCGTCCATCTGAGCGTCGACCACCATCGTTCGGCTGCCATCGAGGACGTGACCGCCGAATACGTCCAGCCAGCGCCCGGGTGGGAGATACACGCTGACCGGGGTGGGCCTGCCCGCCTCGCCGTCGGCCTGCGCCCGGTCGGCGGTCACCGGCGCGGCCAGCAGATCGGGACCGATCATGAACTCCTGGTCCTGCTTCCACGCCGCCCCCGCGTCGGGGTACTGATAGCCGACCGCGCGCAGGATCGGCACTCCGGTCCGGGCGGCCCGCTCCGCGAGTCCGTACAGGTAGGGGAACAGTTCATAGTGCAGGATCACTGAATCGCGGAAGTTCCTCACCGTCCAGGCCGGGTACGCCCACGGCGTGGCGTTGATGCCGTCGCCGCCGACCTCGAACACCGGGCTGACCGCGCTGAACTGCGACCAGCGGTTGAACAGCGCGGGTGTCGGGCTGTCGGTCGGGTTGGCCGGCGGCTGCGGGTCGATGCCGCCGGTGTCTGATCCCCACGCGAAGTTGCTCCCGCCCAGCGGCTCGCTGATTCCATATCGGACCTCGGCCCGCAGGCCCGCGAACGTCTGGGAGCTGTCGCTGCCCCACGTGCCATGGGTCACCGCGGCCGTGCCCGGCACACCCGCGCGGACGAGCGTCTCAAAGTCGTTCCCGTTGGCGGCCCGCAGCGCCTCGGTGACGGCGGACTGGTACAGCTCCGGGTAGCGCAGATACAGGCTGGCCCCAGGGCCGCGGGCAAACGCAGCGGTCTGGAGTCGGAACTCGTCCCCGCGGTCCTCCTTGGCCATGTTGACGCCCAGCTTGAACAGGTGGGTGAGCTTCGCGACGTAGAAGGCGCGCGCGGCCGGGTTGGTGAAGTCGATGTAATCGGTGCCCGGGATGAGCCAGTCGTGCTTCGCCCACACCGTGCTGCCGGTGCCGGCGCACGACCCTCCGGCAGCGGAACTCACGCCGAGCGGGCTCACCCACAACCCGAACTTCACCCCCTGAGCGTGAATGGTGTTGATCATCCGCTGAGGGTTCGGGAAGAAGGTCGAGTCGAACTCGAGGCTGCCTTGGCAAGAGCTGGCGTTGGATCGATCAGTGCTCCCGCGCGGCTGCCGCTCCCAGGGATCGTCGATCCAGATCGTCCCGATCGGGATGTGTAGCCGCTTGAACTCGGCCACGTCCGACAGCACCTGCGCCTGGTCGGCGGTGACGTCGCGCCACTTCATCAGGCCGAACTCGCTGGGCGGCGGCAGGGATGGCAGTCCGGTCCGGTGGAAGTAGTCGCTGGTGACCTGTGCCGGCGAGCCATAGAAAACGTCGTAGCTCAAGTGGTCGGCCATCACGCAGATCTGCACCCGATCAGACTCCGCGCTCGCCGCCACCGGGCACGGGTAGGGGTTCGGTGCACCCTGTGGCGGCGCCGTGTTCGCGCAGGATGGGCCGTCCGGTACCTGGGTCGCGCCCGGGAAGGCAAACCGGCCCACGTCGCTCGTGTCGGCGTAGAACCCATAGCCGCCGCTGCTCAGGTAGAAGGGGGACGCGCTCTGTTCCAGGTTCTGACAGTACGCGCCGGCTCCACCTCCCTCCTTGCCCGGGCTCCAGCCGCGAATGTGACCACGAAGGTCCACATAAGCGGCAGAACTGGCACCGAGGTAGTGCTCGGACGACCGCGCCGTCAACGCCTCGAATACCGCCGTCACTCCCGTCGACGGGGTCAACCACCAGGCCACGCGCACACCGCCGGCTGTGCGCGTCAGGGTCACTGTCGCGCGGCGATGCCGCTCGTCGGTAGCGACGGTGTAGGACTCACCGCCGGGGACTCGGCGTTGCGAGACGAGGTTCGTCAGTCGGTAGTCACTCGCGCCCGCATCGGTGCTCACCGAGCCGCCGACCTGAAACGACAGCCGCTCTCCCGGCCCGTCGAACGGCCCGCTCGCCTCGGCAGTGACGAGGTGGCGGTGGTGAAGGAAACGGATATCGAACGGTCGCGCACTGACCGCCCATTCCGCCGGGCCCGTGCTCGTGCTCGCGAGAGGGCGGTGCCCACCGAGAGCGGAGCCGGAGCCGGACATGAAAACGCTGCTCACGATGGCCGCGATCGCGCCGACCGGCAGCTTCGATCGGTTGATCAGGTGCCTTCCTGAGCTCGCAGTGACCCGCTGACTCGCCCGAGTCTCGGCCCAGGCTGACGCCGACCAAGTGCGAGGCGCACAGGTGAGTCCCATTCGTGGGTGCAAACAAGAGTGATGTGTTCTCTTCCCGGAGCCGCCCGGATCTGACCAGACTACGCTTGCCGGCGCACTGACCACCCCCGCCGGCTTCTCCGACCCGAGATCAAGAACCTGCTCACACACATCCAGATGAACACCGACCGACCAAACCGGCAAACTGATATGCGGGTTGCGCTGCTGCCCTGAGGTCAAGTTGCAGCCGACGACCGGCCGCGCTACCCCGCTACCAACCCTCACGCAGACCCACGCAAACGTCGGGACAGCCGGTTTTTGGGCGGTCGCTTGAACGCGGCGCTACCGGGCGAACCAGGCGGCCGTATCAGTGGGCACGCGGCCGTCCTCGGTCAGTCTGCCGCTGGACAGCAGCGCCCGTATGCGCTCCGGCGACGAGACCGGATCAGAGGACATGTTGACGATGCAGATGAATCCCTCACCCCGCGCGAAGGCGAGCGCGCCGTCGGGCGCGTCGAGCCACTCCAGCCTGCCATCGCCGAGTTCGGGCCGCGCGCGGCGGATACGGAGCGCGCGGCGGTAGAGCGCGAGCATCGAGGCATCGTCACCGGCCTGGGCTGCGGCGGTCTGCGAGCGCCACGACGCCGGTTGGGGCAGCCACGGCGCGGCGCTGGCGTCGGGCGGGCTGAACCCGAACGGCGGCTGCTCGCCACACCACGGGATCGGCACGCGGCAGCCGTCACGGCCGCGGTTCGTGGCACCGGAATGCTTCCAGGTGGGATCCTGCAACGCCTCCTCGGGCAGGTCTTCGACCTCGGCCAGACCGAGCTCCTCGCCCTGATAGATGTAGGCGCCGCCCGGGAGCGCGAGCATCAACAACGCGGCAGCCCGCGCCCGCCTGGTGCCGAGCTCATGATCTGCCGGCAGGTCGAGCAGGTCATTGAGGTTTCGCAGCTCCCGCACGCCCTGCGGGCGGGCGTAGCGGGAGACCTCTCTGACCGTGTCGTGGTTGGAGAGCACCCACGTGGGCGGGGCGTCGACGGCCTCGTGTGCACTCAGCGTCTCGGCAATCGACGCGCGCATGGCCGCGGCTTGCCACGGCGCCAAGAGGAACTCGAAGTTGAACGCGGTGTGCAGCTCGTCCGGGCGGAGGTACCGCGCCAGACGTCGGGAGTTGTGCACCCACGCCTCGGCCACGAACACTCGCGGCTCGTCGTACTCGTTGGCCAGGGCGCGCCAGCGCCGGTAGATCTCGTGGACGTCGTCCCGGTCCCAGTGGGGGTGGTCGACCGGATCTGGGCTCGGCGGCGGCCACACCGTCGAACCGACGTCCGGGAGGCCCTCGGCCTTCGCCAATCCGTGGGCGACGTCGATGCGGAATCCGTCGACCCCGCGGTCGAACCAGAAGCGCATCGTCTGGTCGTACTCCACCCCGACTTCGGGGTTGCTCCAATTGACATCGGGCTGCTCGGGGGCGAACAGGTGCAGGTACCACTGACCGGGCCGACCGTCCGCCTCGATGACACGAGTCCAGGCCGGGCCGCCGAACGAGCTCTGCCAATCGTTGGGCTGGGCGTCACCGCCGGCGCCGCGACCGTCGCGGAAGATGAAGCGGCCGCGCTCGGACGAACCCGGGCCAGCCGCCAGCGCCTGCTGAAACCATGCGTGCTGGTCAGACAGATGGTTCGGAACGACGTCGAGCAACACCCGCAGACCGAGATCGTGGGCTTCGTCGATCATCGCCTGCGCATCGGCGAGTGTGCCGAATACCGGCTCGATGTCACGGAAGTCCGAGACGTCGTATCCGGCGTCTTTCATCGGCGACGGGTACCACGGGTTGATCCACACCGCGTCGACGCCGAGGTCCGCGAGGTAGGGCAGCCGGCGGCGTAGGCCCGTGATGTCACCCACGCCGTCGCCGTCGCCATCGGCGAAGCTGCGGATGTAAACCTGGTAGATCACCGCGCTGCGCCACCACGGTGTCGTGCCAGCACTCCGATCAGCGGCCTGAGCGGTGGTCATCCGGGCCACGAGATTAGAGGCAGCGGGCGGGTAGCCCGGCCCCGCGAGGGTGAACTTCTGAGCCGCCCGGCGCGACCGCCGTATCAGCGCACGGCGATCTCATCGGTGAGAACGAACGGCGCGACCAGCTCGAGGTGGTCACCACTCCAGAACCGCCCCGGGTCATACCAGCTCACCGGTCGACGACTCGCCAACAGTCCCATCTCCTGGTAGGTCGCGGCCACGAGCTCCGCGCAGTAGATGGTCTCCAGCGAGGACGTGCGGCGCAAGCGACCTTTGGCCGACCGTCCGACCAGCCCGAGAGTGGTCGGGAAGTCCCGGCCGTCGAACCGCTCGATGACCTCCATCAGGCGGTCCTCGTGGTCACGCTCGATCGTGCCCTCGAGCTGGCGGACCCAGGCCCGCTGGCTGTAGCGCTCGTTCCAGGTGATCACCGCCTCGCGCAGGTGGTGGAGCTGAACCCCGCGCTGACGCTTTCCCGTCCACACGTCGGGGAGCGAGCGACCCAGCTCGGCGTGCCACAGCAACGGTGGCAAGTCGTCGATGGCGACGACCATGCCGACATGATTGACCGGACTGTTGGTCACGGTCCTGATCGCCACGTCAGCGGGCGACCGGCCGCGAAACAGCCAGATGTCCCCGGTCGACGCGGTGGCGACGGCTTCGTCGAGCGTGAGCGTCGCCGGTTTCGGCCGAGGTACCCTTCGCAACCGATGCGCCCGCGCTGGAAGTTCATCGGCCTCGCCGGCCTGGCCGGGGTGGCGGCGGGCGGCGTTGTCGCGGCTCGACAGCGCCGTTCGCCCGGGAACTACGACCCCGACGAGCTGCGCGAACGCCTGCATCGTCGCCTGGCGGAGTCGTCCGAACACGCCGATGACCCGGCGGCGGCCACGGGCGAGGCGGTTGCGGAGAGCCAGTGATCGCATGACCGCGCCGCCTACAGGAACTGACGCCCGCCGTCCACGACGATCGTCTGCCCGGTGACCATCGCGCTGGCATCTGAGGCCAGGAACAGCGCCGCGCCGACCAGATCGTCGGGTTGCAGGCTTCGCTTGATCGCCCCGCGGTCGACGGCGTAGGTCTCGGCGTCGTCGATCAGCTCGCGGCTGGCGTCGGTCAGCCACGGGCCGCGCAGGTTGACCGCCATCACGCGATCCCACTCGGCCACCTCGATCTCGTCGAACGGCCGTCGCACCAGGCCCGCGTACACAGCGGCATTGTTGACCAGCACGTCGATGGACCCGAACGCGTCCCGCGCGGCCATCGCCATCGCTTGCGTGCTGGCTTCGTCGGCGACGTCCGCGAGCACCGCCACGGCCTCGCCGCCAGCGTGCGCGACCGCCTCGCCGGTGCGCGCCGCGGCCATCCGGTCCCGGTCAACTGCCACCACGCGGGCACCGGCGGCGGCGAAGCCGAGCGCGAAGGCCCGTCCCAGCCCGCCGCCCGCACCGGTGATGACCGCGCAACGCCCGGCGAGATCGGCGCTCATGTCACGGGCGACTCGGCCAGCGCACCGGCACCCTCCGGCGCCGGGTCGTCGCAGAGGCTGATGAACCGATTGACCTCAGTGGTTGACATCCGTGGCTCTCCTCGCGGCCAGGGGGTGATCCGGGTGAGCTGACTTTTTCACAATCGGCGCGGAAGGTTTCCTCCGAGCTTGGCGTCTTCGGCGTTAAGCCGCTCTTTATCCAGCTCCACCGGAGCCAGCTTGCGTTCGCGCCAATGCGTTCCGACGTCATCCCCATATCCGAGCTTGAGCAACGCGACCTGGCCGCCTGGAAGCGGCTGGGGGCAACCGCGGTGACGCTCAACCCGTTTGCCGAGCAGGAGTTCGTGCTCCCCGCCGCCTTCGCGTGGCGCGTCCACGACCTCGCGATGCTCGTCGTACGCGACGGGTCTGACTGGCTGGCGGCGGTGCCCGTGCGCAGCATGCGGTCCTGGCGCGGTGTGCCGGGGCCGTGTCTCGCCACCTGGCGCCACGCCTACTGTTACTTCGGCGGGCCGCTCGTGGTCCACGCAGACACCGAGGCCATCCTCGCCACCCTGATCAAGGGCGGCCTGCAAGCGGGCCGCTGCCTGGCCCTCGACTGGATCGACGTCGACGGCCCGGTCTCCGAGCCGCTCGCCTCGGCGCTCGCCACTGAGTCCCGACTGGTCGTCGTGGACGAGTTCGAACGGGCGGCGCTGTACCGGCGATCCAGCCCTGACTACCTCGAGCAGACCCTGAACCCACCCGAGCGCGACGATTACCAGCGCAAGCTCGAACTCCTTCAGCACGAGGTCGGCACGCTGACCCTGCGCGATCACAGCACCGACCCGGCCGCCTACGAGCGGTTCCTGAAACTCGAGCGCGCCGGCTGGAAAGGCGATGTCGGCACCGCGATGGCGTCCCGCCCCGGCCACGCCGTGTTCTTCACCCAGATGTGCCGCGGCTTCGCGCAATCCGACCGGCTCCTGATGCTGTCGCTGGCCAACGAGCAGCGCACCGCCGCCATGAGCTGCGAACTGCTCGCGGGCGACATGAGCTTCAACTTCAAGCTCACCTTCGACGAGCGGCTGGCTCGCTTCTCACCCGCCGTGCAACTCCACATCGCCAACCTCGACCGCTTCCACGCCAGCGGGCTGGCGTGGAGCGACTCATGCGCCGATTCCGATCACGCGACGCTCAACCGGCTCTGGCCCGAGCGCCGGCGGCTGCGCAGCGTCGTGGCCACTCGACGAGAGCCGTCCGGCGCGTTGCCCTTCGCAAAGTGGCGCACGGCCTCCGCAGCGACGCCGTCACGCAGGTACCCCCCAGCCGATCGGAGCATCCGGACCCCCGACGGGCCAGGGTTATACTCCGCCTCCGCGCGGCTGTAGCTCAGTTGGCTAGAGCGTCTGCTTGCCATGCAGAAGGTCGAGGGTTCGAGTCCCTTCAGCCGCTTCCGGAAAAGCCCTCCAAATCGGAGGGTTTTTTGTTGCTATACCGGAGCGAAAAGCGGTGATCCGTTCCGGCGCTACCAACCGGCGCTACCAGACTTGGCGGTGGATCGTGGCAGCGATGCCCGTATGGATCGGTCGGATAGCGCAACTTCCCCCGCTTGCAAGCGTTGGCAAGGGTGGGTGAGCCGCCGTGGGAGATCTATCCAAATCCTCTGCCTTGCAACGCTCGTGGGTGCGGCGCTGGCGCAGACTGCCATGGCGGCCACGATCCGCGTCACGACCACGGCCGATCTCGTAGGAAACGCCGGTCAATGCTCACTCCGCGAGGCGATCAGCGCGGCCAACACCGGTGGGGCACCCAAATGCGGATATCAGGGCATGCTCCGCCAGGACCGGTGCAAACAAGATCGACCTCGGCGCGGGAACGTATGGTCTGACACTACCGGCGAACGACCAGGACGCTAGTGCGGGCGGCCCGCTGGCCGTCAGCTCGCCGATCACGATCGTCGGTCAAGGTGTCGGCACGACGGCAATCAACGCACACGACCTCTATCGCGCGTTCAACGTGCTGCCGGGCGCCAGCTTAACCCTGGAAGGCCTCACAGTCACCGGCGGGCGCGCTCCGGCCGGCACCGACGCCAATTCGACCGAACCGGCGACTGCCGGCGGCAGCGGTGGCGCGATCCTGAGCGCGGGAGCGCTCAGGCTGATGGACGCGGCGGTAACCGGCAACGTGGCCGGCAACGGTGGAAGCGCGTCGTACCCGGCCTCGCCCTCGGAGCCCCCCGCCGCGGGTGGAAACGGCGGCGGGGCATCCCTTGCGGACCCGGCACCTGCCACGTTCACGAACTCCACGATCGCAAACAACGCTGCCGGTCACTGGGGAGCGAACCTGCCTCCTGCCGGATCGCTTTCGACGGGCGGCGCGCTCCTACAGACGGGAGGGACCGTAACCCTCGCGCAGATGACGATCGCAGGTAATAGCGAAGACGACTCGTTCGAAGACGGGGCGAACGTGGTGACCAACGCGACCATGACAATCGCCAACAGCGCCCTGGCGGCCAGCTGTCAGGGCACGATCACCGACGGCGGGCACAACGTCACGATCGTCAACAGCTCAAGCCAATGCGCTGGCACCCAGGTCACCACCTCAGCCCTCGGACTCGGCACCCTTAAAGCCAACGGTGGACCGACGCAAACCATGCTTCCGGCAGCGACCAGTGCACTGATCAATGCCGTCCCCGCTCACCGGGCGGGATGCCCACCGACCGATCAGCGCGGCGTACCGCGCCCCCAGGGACGAGAATGCGACGCCGGAGCGGTTGAACGGCGACCCGTGAAACTAAGGCTTAGCCTGATCTCGGTCAGGTTCAAACGGACCCAGGCCGGCCGGACCCGCCGCGACGGCGTCACACTGACTTACACCAGCGGCGAGGCACCGCTCAATGTCGGGACGGCCACGATCACCGGCCGTGGCGCACAAGCGTTCAAGATCACCTCAAACAGCTGCCGCCACGCCATGTTGCAGTTGACCGCATCCTGTCGGGTGGTAATCCTCTTCAAGCCGCGCAAACCCGGGAGAGCCATAGCAAGTCTGAACATCGCCCTCGCCAGAGCCGGCACGCCGGTCAGGATTCGCCTCGTCGGCGCCGGCGTCCGCCGTCAGTAGCACGCGCACTGCCAATCGCGCAGCCGCTGACCTGCACGCACCCCCGACAGTTAGAGCGGGCGGGATTATCGACCGCGCTCGGTCTCGGTCACGCCGCTGCCGTGCCCACGGCCCGGCCTCGCTCGAACTCGGCGCGTGTTTGGGCTTTGATCGTGTCGAGCAGCTCCACTCGCAAGTGCGGATCGCTTCGGTAGAGCCCGACCCGCTGACCGGCTCGCTCGATGCGGCGGAAGCCCTCCTCATCACCGCAGACATAGAGGAGCCCGCTCGTCTTTCGGGCAATGAGCCATCCCAGGTGGAGCTTGAGGATCGCGTCGAGCCGGGCCTTGGACTTCGTTGCGAGTTCGACCTCGACGGCGATCGCCATGCCAGACAGAAAGCCGACCAGGTCGGGCCGATGCCCGGAACGCTTGAAGCTGTGACGATCGCGCCAATCGAGCTTGCCTGTCCAATTGGGGTCGTCGAGAATCTCCCTCGGTCCAAGGTAGGTGCGCCCGCGGACGGTGAGCCAGGCGGCGGTCCATGCGCAGGCGCTGTCGTGGGCCCAGGTCGGCGGCGCCGGCGTTGTGGCGGCGATCAGCGGTTGGCCGAGGACGAGGATGCCCTTGCGGGTGGCGAGGAACAGCGAGCCCTGTCCGCGGACCATCGGGCAGCGCTCCAACCATCCCTCGCGCTCGAGGCGGCGGGCATGGTTGCGAGCGGCGACCTCGCTCCAACCCATCGCGTACCGCCACGGATCCAACGGCGACGGCCCGACTCGGGCCAGCCACTCGAGGCCCTTCATCGACGCCGGTCCTGCACGCAGCACCCGACTCATCGACCGACCCACCACTCCCGCCGCCTTCCCAGCCAGCCCGGGTCCAAAGACCTGCCGACCACTCCCAGAAAGTCACAGCCACCCCCCGTCACTGATCTCATCCCTGACCTTCAACCGACCCTCGTATGACCGATCCCGTGCCCGCGATCAGCCCGCCTCCGCCCCCGAATATCATCGACCAGCTGAATGCACATGACTACCCGCACTCCTCCCCCCTCTCGTCAGACACGTGGAGGGCGGGTAGTCATGTGCACCGAAGCTCCGGATCCCCAGTGGCGGCGGGGGCGGAGGCGGGCCGAGCTACAGACGTGAGAAACACGGTTCACGAAACACTTCACTCTGTAGCTTTCGGCGTGTCCGGCAACCCGTCGCTGGTCTTTTCGCCGACCGCATCCGACTGCCGTCGCTCCTCCCAGTTGCCGTAGCGGCCGCGGTATCGCCCCAGTGAGTCGGCGATGTCGTGAAGGGTGACCGACAGCAGTTCAAGCGAGCGCCTGAGCAGCCCGGCTTGACCAGCCTGCATCGCGAGCCCGAGCCGGTCGACGGCTGAATCGAACGCCACCCACATCTCGGGCGGGCCCGGTCGGTTCCCGCCGCGTCTCAGCTCGTGAGAGAGGGTTAGTCCGAACGCGTCTGGCTCTCCGTCCCAGCGCATCACCTCATCCGCCGGGAATAGAGCGAGCGCGGCCGCCTTGCGCGCGGCGGCCTCCGCGATGAGTTGGAGCCGACCGGCAAACCAGGCATCCGGCGGTGCCATCTGGCTCTGGCCAAGCGCCGAGAGCCACTCCCACTCGGCAACCGAAAGCCACTCCTCTCGGTCGACGTCCTCTTGCTCCGGCTGCCCGGGGCGGGCGCTCGGCGGCCTGATGGTGTCCGGGAACCGCCTCTGCCGCCGACGACGACCCGGCGCCGGCGGATTGGGCGGTGGGGTAGGGGCGTCCTCGAAGTCCTCGCCACGCAGCATGCGATCGAGCTCCGAGCGCCTCACCAGCCACTTGCGCTGTCCGGCACGCATCGCCCTCAGCGTGCCCTTCGAGATCCACGAGCGGATCGTCGCCGGGCTCATCCGCAGTTCCTCGGCGATCTCCGCCAGCGTCAGCCAGGGATCCTCTGGGCGCTCCGCCCGTTCGTCTGCCACGTGCTCTCCAGTTCGCAGTAGCGTGATTAGCGCAATTAAGATACCGTACCTTCTGCGCCATGAGCATTACCCGTGAGGATGTGCTGACCGTCGCGGACGTCGCCGCTCTCCTGGACCTCAAGCCGTACACCGTCAAGGAGTTCGCCCGCCGCGGCATCCCGCCCGGCCGCAAGCTGGGCCGCACCTGGCGGTTCCTGCGCCCCGAGCTCGAGGCTGCGATCGAGCGGCTGCCAAAGCCGTCGAGCTAGGCCAGGCCGAAGCGCTCGCACGCCGTCCGCGGCGTGATCGCCGGCGGCTCGAGCCCGGCGTGGTCGAGCAGATCCCGGTCGCCAGTGACAATCGCTTCCGCTCCGGCGGAACGGGCAAGCGCGACGATGTAGTCGTCGTTGGGATCCCGGAGCAGCGGCGAGACGACGGGGTCGGGAAACACGATCGCGAGTGCGCGGAGGATCTCTGCCGTTGATGATCGCTCTGCGGCGGTCAATCGCTCGACGAAGTAGCGACGCGAGAGGGCGCGGTCGAGTTCAGCGAATAACTCGTCGCAAACAACCACTTCGACCTCGCCGTCCTTGGCGGGCACGGAGCACCCGCGCGGATGGACTCTCGAGATGCGCGACGGTTGCCGACGCCAGGACGCTCGCGTCGATGACCACGCGCCTCATCACATTTCGGCGCGGGCCTCGTGGACCGCTCGCACGGCTTGCTCCAACGCCTCTTCCTCCGGAACCCCGTTCCGGCGCTGACTCTCTCGGAGCGTCGCCATCCCCAGCTCGATGACCGCCAGGCGCTCGATCAGCTCGCGATCACTCTTCCCGGGATGCCGTGTTCGAAGCCGCGAGAGCAGCTCGCTGTCGATCTCGACTCGAACGGTCGTGGCCATACCGGAAGTGTAGGCCCGATCATGGCAAACGGGATGGTGTGCTTCGAGATCCTCGAATACGCGATCTACATGGCTGCGCTGGCGATTGGCGGATTTGGCCTGTGGTTCGGTCTGTTTGCAGGCCCGGCACCGATCGGGCTGACGCTGATCCCGGCGCTGTTCGGCACCGCAGCGATCGTGCTCGTGCTCGTGATGCTGTTCGTTGACAAGCCCTTCGAGCGGCGCCTGCTGGCACAGGCTGAGCGCTCGCAGGGCCGCGCGCAGCGGTGGTGGCGGCGTGCGGCCACCTTCCCTCGGTCGCTTCAGGCGGGAACGCGCGCTGCGCTGAGCATGATTCGCCGCCGCGATCCTTCACTCATTGGTGCGATCGGCAACTGGGCGTTTGACATCGGCGCACTGTGGGCCTCGTTTCACGCCTTTGGCCATCCGCCCGCGGGTGCGGTGCTCGTCATGGGCTATTACGTGGGCACGCTCGGCAATACGCTCCCGCTCCCCGCCGGCATCGGCGGCGTGGAGGGAGGGATGATCGGCTCGTTTATCGCCTTCGGAGTCAACGGCAGCCTCGCCGTACTCGCCGTACTCGCCGTTCTGGCCTACCGCACGATCTCGTACTGGCTGCCGACGATACCCGGCGCGGTCTCCTACTTCCGGCTGCGCCACACGGTCGGAGACTGGCACCGGCGCGATCAGGCTCCGCAATAGAGTCGGCGCGGGGAGTGGATTCTCGCGAGCTGATCGTCCGCCGGCTGGTGTCGTGCGCGCGACCGCGCCCGGGCTCGGCGGGAACGACGTCCTAGCGGCGAGGACTACTTCTAATCTGAGTCAACTGGTGTCGCCGGTTTCCGGGGATTGCGGTCCCGATCCGCCGTGAGGAAGTCGGCGACGAGGGCGGCGATTTCGGTGGGACGTTCACGGAGGAACAGGTGGCCTCCGCCGCGAATGATCTCCAACCGCGCGTTTGGGATCGTTCTGGCCAGGATACGTCCGTTGATCACCGGAACGATGGGGTCGTCGTCGCCAGCGAGGACGAGCGTGGGTTGCGAGAGCCGCCACAGCCATGGGAGACCGGTCCAGAAGCTGATCGCGTAGAGCTGGTCGACATACCCGCGTAAGGACGGGGGTTCGGAGAACGGCGTCAGCGAGCCGGGCTGGCGTCGCGCTTCGCCGCCGTAGAGCGCTCCGGCGATGCGACGGAAATAGTCAGGCGAGTGGTAGCGACGCGGGGTGGCGAGGGTGAGTATCGCGCGCGGCGATCCGGGCACGCCCCCTAACCCGGCAACGCCTGCTCCAGTGGCGGCGAGAACGAGCCGCTGGACACGACCGGGTGCCTGATGCGCGAGCTGCTGGGCGAGAATCCCGCCGAAGGACACGCCCAGGACGTCAACTTGCTCATACCCAAGCGCGTCCAGCAGCCGCTCGAACGTGCGGGCGAGGCCGGGCATGCGTCGCGGCACGCGGTACCGGGTCGAGTCCCCAGTGCCCGGCGCGTCGGCGGCGATCGTCTGCACACCGTGCGGGTTCAACGCCTCCTCGAACGGTGCCGAGAGACCAAGGCTCGCCCCGATCCCGGTGAGCAGCAGCAGCGGACGCCCGACGCCCCGGATCGACGTACGCAGCCTCACTCCGTCGACGTCTACATATCGAATCTCCGCCACGGGCATGCGCAGTCTTTCACGCGGAGAGATGCTGCCGCGTCAGGGCTGGGAGGCAATCGCCGTCGAGATGGACATCGTGGCGCCCGCCCGCAGCTGTGGGACCGGGCTCCGAACGGACTCGTCAGGCGGCTTGGGAGCGCTGACCGGGCGGCCTCTCGATTCGGTGCTCGGCCCATCGGCGCTGGGCCCGTTCGATCTCCGCGATCGCGTACTCGCGCGCAAACCAGCCGTCTTACGTTGACGACTTTCCCTTCCAGAGTCTTGTAGATGGAAAAGAAGTTCGAGATCTCGTCGCGCAGTTGCAGCGACAGGTCCTTGAGAGACTCGATGCCGTTCCAGTTGGGATCATGCAGGGGGACGCACAAGATCTTGTCGTCGACGCCTTTGTCGTCGCGCATCTTGAACAGCGCGATCTGCTTGACCGGAATCAGGCACCCGGGGAATGTCGGCTCCGAGACGCAGACCATGGCGTCGAGGGGATCGCAGTCCTCGCCGAGCGTGTCGGGGATGAAGCCGTAGTCTGTCGGATAGACGACCGACGAGAACAGAAACCGGTCCAGGGTGATCGCCTGCCGGCGCTCATTCCACTCGTACTTGTTGCGACTGCCCGTGGGGATCTCCACCATGCAGTACGTCGGCTCGATCGTCATTGGTTCAACCTCTCGGCCTGGGCGTCCGCGGGAGCCTTGATTTCGCGTGTGAGGATCTTGCCGGTCGGTCCCTTGGGCAGCTCGTCGACGAACCACACGTGGCGGGGATACTTGTAGGCGGCAACCTGGGCCTTGACGTGCTCGCGTAGCTCGTCCGCCGTCGCCTCGGCGCCGGGCTCGAGCGCCACGGCCGCGGCGACCTCCTCCCCGAGCTCATCGTGCGGGAGGCCGACCACGGCCGCCTCGAGCACCGCCGGATGCTCGTAGAACACCTCCTCGATCTCGCGCGGGCAGATGTTGTAGCCGCCGCGGATGATCAGCTCCTTCTTGCGATCCACGATGAAGAAATAACCATCCTCGTCCACCCGGCCGATGTCGCCGGTGTAGAACCAGCCGTCCTCGTCGATCGCCTCCGCGGTCGCCTCGGGCCGGTTCCAGTACCCCTTCATGATGTTGTGACCGCGGATCGCGATCTCCCCCACATCGCCCTCTGGGACCTCGTGGCGCTGCTCGTCCACTACCCGCATCTGCACACACTCGATCGGGGTCCCGATCGACCCCGGCTTCCGTCCCCGGTCAGGCTGGTTGAACGACGCCACCGGAGACGTCTCAGACAGCCCATACCCCTCCAACACGATGCACCCGAACGCCCCTTCAAAGCCGCGCAACACCTCGACCGCCAACGCCGCCCCGCCCGACACGCACAACCGCAGCGTCGAGACGTCAAACCGCTCACGGTCGGGGTGGTGCAGCAGCGCCACGTACATCGTCGGCACGCCCTCGAACACGGTCACGCCCTCGCGCTCGATCGTCTCCAGCACCTTGCCGGCGTCAAACCGGGGAACCAGCGCCAAACACGCCCCCGAGCACACCGCCGCGTTCAACGCGCACGTCTGACCAAACGCGTGAAACAACGGCAGCGCACCCAGCACCACATCATCGGCGCTGATCGAGAATATCCTGACCATCACCTCGACGTTGCGCCGCAGGTTCGAGTGCGTCAGCTCCGCCCCCTTCGGCTTGCCGGTCGTCCCCGACGTGTACAGGATCACCGCCGTATCCTCGCCCGCCCGGTCAGCTACCTCAGATTCCGGCTCCACGGACCCCAGCAACCGCTCAAACTCGCCCGGCGCGACGACCACGCACTCCGCCCTCGCCTCGCCCGCCCCGGCCTGAGCCGGATCCGCGAACTGATGCCACGCGAACACCAGCTTGGCCCCCGAATCGCCCAGGTAGAACCCGACCTCACGCTGCTTGAGCAGCACATTCATCGGCACCACGATCCCGCCCGCCCGCAACACTCCGTAGTAGACGACCGCGAACTGCGGCACATTCGGCAGCATCACGCCGACCCGATCCCCCCGTTCCACCCCGCGCTCACGCAGCAGACCCGCCACCCGCGCCGACGCTTCATCGAACTGCGCGTAGCTGATCACGTGCTCGTCGAGCCTCAGCGCACAACGCTGCCCGTCACGCCCCGCCGCGGCCGTCAGGTTCAACGCCAGGTTCTCGCCCATCGTCCCCTCCCTTGACCGGTTCCGCGCGCGAGGCGAGCGGCTCGTCGCCTATCCATCACTGGCGCTCCACGGTACGTGAGCTCCCCCGCCGTGGCGATGGCGTCTGTCGCCACCCTCCCGGTTCGGCGTTGTCTCCAACCACCAACACCACGTCAGTCAGCCAACGGTCGCCCTGCCAGCAAACGCCGAGGCCGGTTGCTTGCGCTTGAGGCAGCCGGTTGTCCCCTTGGTTGTGGTGGTTCAGCCTTGGTCGGCGAGGGCGCGCGCGAGGTGGTTCCGGTTGCTGACGTCGAGCTTGCGGAACACCTTGCGCAGGTGGTAGGCCACGGTGCTGGGACTGATGAACAGCTGCCCGGCGATCTCCGCGTTCGACGCTCCCTCGGCCGCGAGCCGGGCGATTCGCGCCTCTTGCGGGGTGAGCTCGTCGCGAGTCTGGATGCCGCGTCCGCGGACCTGTTCGCCGGTGGCGCGCAGCTCGACGCGAGCGCGGTTCGCAAACAACTCGGCCCCGAACGTATCGAGGATCTCGTGGGCGGCGCGAAGCTCCTCGCGGGCCTCGTGTCGGCGCCGCTGGCGCCGCAGCCATTCGCCGTACAGGAGATGCGTCCGGCCCAGTTCCGGGACTGCCGGCGATTGCTGCAGCTGCTCGATAGCCTCGCGGTACAGCCGGTTGGCATCGTCACCTGAGGCGAGCAGCGCGGCCGACCGGGCGAGCAGACCGAGCGCCAACGGCGTGCCGCTGGGCCAGGCGTGCTCGGACAGCACCCCGAGCGCGCGCGCCGCCTCGTCGGCGTCACCGCCACCGCGCGGCCGCTTCGACGATCTCGGGCAGCACGTCATTCTGCGTCATGACGCCGCTGTCGTCGCACGACCCTCCCAGCACGGGAACCTCGCGGGTCTCCTGGCCGGACAGCGCGCCGACCGCCGCGAGCGTCTCGCCCCTGGGGCCTCGGCTTCGCGACGACCAGCGCGCTACTCAACCACGGAGCACGGATGACCTACAAAGTCCCTCCAACTGGGCAGGTGTTGCGATCACCGCGCGGACCCAAGCAACGTCCTACGAACAGCTGTCGTCTGCAGCAGCGCAGGGCGGGCACGACGTTCTTGGGGATGCGGTGTGGCGCGCGGCTCCAGCCCCGGGGCTGAGCAGCACGGCCGGATGTCGCCGCGCTCAGTGACGCTCATGACGAGCAGCCATCAGCGCTGCACACGGCCTTCATCCCCGCGACCAGTTGGGCTCGTCCCAGAGCAAGTCTCCGGCGACGTCAGGACCTGACTCGGGCGGTCGGAACGGAACGATCAGCGAACGGCGGCAACGGTCGCCGCTGCCTGATGGACGGCGGGTTTCAACCGGCTCGCGGTACCCGATCCAGCGCGAGCGCCGAGCAGCGGATCTGGCCGCTGCGGAACCGTCCGATCGGGCACTGGAGACGCACGGTGGCCGCCCGATCGTCGATCGCGACAATTGTCGCGTACGCGCCGTGCAGGTATTGCGGGCTGACCGTGTGGTTGATGCGCACGACATCCCCGACGCAGAGCTCGGCCAGCGCTGTAGCTGAGCGCACCGTGTGCAGGAGGTGCCGGCGCGCGCGGACTGCGTCGGCGATCGCGGTCAGGTGGCTATCGAGCTCGCCAGCGGCAATCGCGTCCAACAGGGACCGCTCCGGACCCGGACCGCCCGATCGCGGGCCGTCGTAGGCGCTGCCAGCCTCGATGGAGAGCTGCTCGCGTTCACGGAATCCAGTGCCCACTGCGCGGGGATGATCTCGCACGCACCGGACCGAATCGCCAACAAGAGTTCATGACGAGCTTCGACACGAAGGATCCTCGCACGGGCAGCCTGGTATCTCAGCGACCAACGGCTACTGAGACGACCCCGATCGCGCCAAAGCGCCAGCCAGTGGCCGTTCGGGACGCTCCCGTCTCGTCAACGGACCCGGGGACACCCCGATCCTGCGGTCCCGCTAGCTGCGGGGCTGGGTCTCGCGCGGATTGAATCCGACGCTTGCGCCGGCGGCGCGCTACGGGCAGGATGCTCCTGCCAACAATCACCGGAGGTGGTCGTCATGCCCAAGTATCTGTGGAAGGCCTCCTACACCACGAAGGGCGCGAGGGGCGTTGCCGAGGAAGGAGGGAGTGGCCGCCGCGACGCTGTGCGACGCGCGACAGAAAGCGTCGGTGGGACGCTAGAGGCGTTCTACTTCGCCTTTGGCGAAGACGACGCTTACGTACTCGCCGATCTGCCGGATAACGAGACCGCAGCTGCTGTCGCGCTTGCGGTCAACGGCTCGGAGGGCGCAGTCGTGCAGACAATCGTCCTGATGACGCCGGAGGAGCTCGACGCCGCAAGCAAGAAGAACGTCGATTTCCGGGCTGCCGGGGACTAGCGTCCGGGCACGTCAGCACTCGCGCACGGCTACGAGCGGGCCGCCGTGCGCGGCTGCTGACCCTGCTGTGCCTCGCCACTTGTGGCTTGCGCGAACAGGAGCAGCGGAGTACTCCGCGGGTCGTCTCGGCCGAGGATGGCTCAGCGGGCGCCGAAGACGTCCAATCACGGCGTCCGGAATCGTCCACGACTTCGTCTCAGAAGCCGAACCTTGATTGCCACGTCTGAGCTGCGACGCGAGCGGTGACCGCTCGTGAGGCGATCGCGACACCACGAGCGACCCGGTCAACCTCAGCGCCGACCGTGAGATCGACGCCCTCGGCATGGCGCGCCGCTGCCGCGATCGTCCTCGGCCCACTCGCCGCT
>Ga0302181_10000472_pt1 | contig 32841 bp, 28 predicted proteins | sample I_Palsa_E3_3_FD_198786 | JGI IMG/M metagenome (GOLD analysis project Ga0302181, IMG submission 198786) | Peat permafrost microbial communities from Stordalen Mire near Abisko, Sweden - I_Palsa_E3_3 | ecosystem: Environmental > Terrestrial > Soil > Palsa > Peat permafrost | place: Sweden...
TTCGATGAGATGCATCGCCTGATCCGGCCGGGAGGTCACCTCGTCTGCACGACGCATGGCTTTACCTCGGTTGCCCTCTATGCCCAGCTCAGCCTGCGCACGCCGCAGCAATCGGATGAGATCATCGGCGCGCTCTACCGCCAGGGTTCCTGGTACGCGCCCGAGTTCGGCGAGGAGGGCGACTGGGGCGTGGTCAACCCCGACTGGGGCACCGCGTTCCTCTCTCCCGAGTGGATGCTCACGCAACTCTGCCCGCGCTGGCGTGTCCTCGAGTTCGCACCCGGCCGCAACCAGGAGAACCAGGACGTCTACGTGCTGCAGCGGGTGTGAGCCCCTCCTTCGTCATTTGGTATAGAACTGCATCCATATAGCGAAATACGCTATATTAGTGCATATGGAGTCGATACAGGAAGTTTCACTCCGCGATCTGCCCGATCTGCTGATCGCTCGCGGTCGCTACAGCGCGTCCTTGGATGAGATTCGGGAGCTGACGGGCCTGAGCTACGCCGCGATCACGAGCGGCATGCAACGGTTACGCAAGCAGCAGCGCGTGTTCACCCCCACACGGGGTCTGTATGTTGTGATCCCGCCGGAGTACCGAGCCTGGGGCGCGGTCCCCGCCGACTGGTTCATCGACGCCCTGATGGGCCATCTCGGGCGCCGCTACTACGTCGCGCTGCTCTCGGCTGCCACGTACCACGGCGCTGCCCATCAGGCTCCACAGGTCTTCCAGGCGATGTCCGATGGACGTGTGCTCGACCGCACGTTCGGGCGGGTACGTATGGCCTTCTACTCGAGCGAGCACGTCGCCGTCACGCCGATGGAGACGGTGACCGTGCATACGGGGCAGGTTCCGGTCTCATCGCGGGAGGCCACCGTGGTTGACCTCATACGCGAGCCCCGTGCGAGCGGCGGCCTGAGCAACGTGGCGACGATCCTCGCCGAGATCGGGGAGCTCAATGGCTCGTCGCTCGCAACCCTGGCGGCACGCCACGGGCGGGCGCCGGCGCGCCGCACGGGATGGATGGTGGAGCGCTACGGCTCCTGCCGGGATCTCGGGCCACTGCGCCTGGCCGCGCGGCTTGACCTCGGGGAGCCCGCCCTGTTGAGCCCTTCGGGGCCGCGGCGGGGACGCGCGGACCCGGCCTGGGGCGTACGTATGAACATCGCGGTGGAGCCCGACCTGTGATCGCACAGGCCTACCTGAACGAGTGGTCATCGCGGGCGCCCTGGCCCCAGCAGGTCCAGATCGAGCAGGATCTGGTGCTCTCGCGCCTGATCGTCGAGATCGCCCAGCACGATCTGCTCGGAGGAGAGCTGACCTTCCGTGGCGGCACATGCCTGCACAAGCTGCACCTGCCCGAGCAACTGCGCTACTCCGAAGACCTCGACTACGTCCGCCGCACGCACTCCGGCATTAAGCCCTACCTCACCGCCCTGCGAGAGGTCGCCGAAGGCGCTGGGCTGGCCGAACACGGAACCGCTCGCAGCGGCGAGATGGTTCACATCGTCTTCGACGCCCAGGCGACGAACGCCCCGGGCCGCATCCGCGTGAAGATCGAGACCAACATCGCCGAGACCGAGGCGTTCCTGCCACGTATCACCCGCCCCTACGCGGTGGACTCGCGCTGGTGGTCCGGCCAAGCAGACGTCAGTACGTTCCAGATCGAGGAGCTGATGACTACCAAGCTCCGCGCGCTCTACCAGCGCCGCAAGGGCCGCGACCTGTTCGACCTCTGGCACGTACTCACCGACCTACACCCCGACGAGCAGCTCATCGTCGATGGTCTCGCGCACTACATGCGCGAGGAGACCTTCGGCTACCACGAGCTCGCAGCCAACCTCGCCGCCAAGCTCGAACACCCCGACTTCATCGCCGACCTGGACCAACTGACAGCCGACTCGCCGCTCCACTACGACGCCAAGCCAGCTGCGGACCTCGTCATGGAGCGCCTCGGCAGCAGACTCACGGGCGCACCTGACCTCATCGAGCTCGAGAGTGGTCGTTGGCGCCGCGCCAGCAATGACAACTAGCTGGAGAGCACCCCGTAGAAAGGGAGCCGCGTTGCGAATCCTATGAATATGTCCGCTTTGCCATATGCATAAGGCATATTTGCCATATAGGCGACGTCCTCGGGCTGTTGAACCTATGCGCAACTGCGCGTTGACCAGCTTGTTCTAAGGAAAGGTCGATGCAGACCCGTTATCCCTGCGGGCAGGTAACGCAGGAGGTAGCGCGAAGGGTTCATCTGCGTCCTGTCCCGGTTGCTAGCGTTCACTGACCTTGTCGACCATCACCACACGACCGGCAGCCATCCCAGAGGCCACGGCGCCCATGGGTCCGGCAGCGATCTCGGTCGAGAACGTCAGCAAGACCTTCCGACTGCCCCATCAGCAGTACTCGACGCTCAAGGAGCGGGCACTGCATCCGTTTCGCTCGACCGAATACGACGAGCTGCATGCCGTCACCGACATCTCCCTGGAGATCGCCCAGGGGGAGTTCTTCGGAATCGTCGGGCGCAACGGCAGCGGCAAGAGCACGCTGTTGAAGTGCCTCGCCGGCATCTACGGCGTCGACACCGGGCGGATCTCGATCGCCGGCCGGCTGTCGCCGTTCATCGAGCTGGGCGTCGGGTTCAACATGGATCTCACCGCGCGCGACAACGTCGTGATCAACGCGATCATGCTCGGCATCTCGCGCAAGCAGGCCAGATCGCGCTTCGACGATGTGGTCGCCTTCGCCGAGCTGGAGGAGTTCGTCGACCTCAAGCTCAAGAACTACTCCTCGGGGATGCTCGTGCGGCTCGCCTTCGCCACCGCGATCCAGGTCGACGCCGAGATCCTGCTGATCGACGAGGTGCTGGCGGTCGGCGACGCGGCCTTTCAGCAGAAGTGCTTCGAGGAGTTCTTCCGCCTCAAACGCGAAAGCAAGACGATCGTGTTCGTCTCCCACGACATGTACTCGGTCGAGCGTTTCTGTAATCGCGCGATGCTGATGGAGCGTGGAGACATGGTGCAGATTGGCGATCCGCGCGAGATCGGGCGCGCCTACCACAAGCTCAACTTTGGACATCTGCCTCACGATGCGCCGGCCGCTGAGCTGGCCGGTTCGGGCACCGCGATCGCCGACGCCTGGTTTGAGGGACCGGACGGAGCGCGAGTGACGAGCTCGAGCCAAGAGGACTCGTTGAGCATGTGCTTTGAGGTCCGCTTCGGCGAGAACCTGGAAGATCCCGTGTTCGCCGCGACGCTGCGCACCGAGCTGGGACACACGATCGTCGTGGCGCGCACCGACCAACATGGAGGCTCCAGCGGCTCCTTCAAGGCGGGGGAAACCGTGATCGCGAGGTTCGCGATACCCAACTGGCTCACCCCCAGCCGCTACCTGCTGACGCCCTCGGTCGCGCGCGAGGGCACAGGAGAGAATGCGCTTGCGCTGGTCGAGGACATGGCCTCCGTCGTCGTCCACGGCAGCAGCGTCAGCGGCGGCATCCTGGAGTTGCCCGTCGACGTCAGGATCGAAAAGACATGAGCACTCAGGGGGCGCGCCTGCCCCTGCCGCGCCGTGCGCCGACTCGGCACAGCGTGCATGGCCCCTCGGCGCTCGGTAACGATCTCCAGCGGTTCTGGTCGCTCACGTTCACGCTCGCCCGCACCGAATTCAAGCTGCGCTTCTACGGCTCGGTGCTCGGCTACGTGTGGACGCTCGTACGACCGCTTTTGCTGTTCAGCGTGCTGTGGGTGTTCTTCACCAAGATAGGCCACGTCAACGACGGCAAGAAGCCTGGGGAAAAATATTACGGCGCCCAGTTGCTGGGCTCGATCGTGCTGTTCACGTTCTTCGTCGAAGCCACGACCGGCGCGGTGCGCAGCGTCGTGGACCGCGAGAACCTGGTACGCAAGATCCACTTCCCGCGGCTGGTGATTCCGCTCTCGGTCGTGCTGCTCGCCCTCTTCAACCTCGCGATGAACATGATCGTCGTGCTGATCTTCGCGCTCGGGGCCGGGGTCACGCCGATGCTGAGCTGGCTGGAGCTGCCGCTGATAATCGGCGCGCTGGTCCTGTTCTCCACCGGTGTGGCGATGCTGCTGTCGGCCCTGTTCGTGCACTTCCGCGACATCCAGCCGATCTGGGAAGTGATCCAGCAGATCCTCTTCTACGCCTCGCCCGTGATCATCTCGATCCAGACTGTGATCGCCAAAGTGAGCGCCACTGAGCTACACATCTACATGCTCAACCCGCTGGCCGTGATCTTTCAGCAGTTCCGCCACGCGATGATCACTAACGCAACGCCCAGCGCCGGGACAGTGCTCGGCAGCTGGGCCGCCCTCGGCGGAGCGCTCGCGATCGTGGTCGCGATCTTCATCATCGGCTTCACCGTGTTCAACCGTGCCGCGGCGCGGATTGCGGAGAATCTGTGAGATGGACCCAACCCACCCCGCCACCGACATGGGCAATGGCTCCTCACTGACCGAGACGCAGGCCGAGAACGAGCGCCTGCGCACCCGCGTGGCCTCGCTGGAGGCCGAGCTCGTGGAGACACAGGCGCGGACGAACGCGATCGTCGCCCAGACCCAGGAGCGCGTCTACTGGCTCGACCGCTGGCATCTCGACCTGAACGCACTGATGCGCCGGCCCGGCGCCGCGGAGCTGCGGGGCGCGTTGCGGGGGATGCGCGCGGTCACGCGCAAGCTGCGACAGGCCAAGCGCCGGCTGCGCCCGTGAGCGAGAGCTCCGTCGTGCCCTCGATGTCTGTCGTGATCCCCGTCAAGGACGGCGAGCGCTACCTGGAGGAGCTGCTCGACGCGCTGGCGCGCGAGCGCGTCGACGAGATCCTCGTGATCGACTCCGGCTCGCGCGACCGCTCACTTCAGATCGTCCGCGCGGCGGAAGTCGAGCTGCTGGAGATCGACCCGGCTGAGTTCGGCCACGGGCGCACCCGCAACCTCGGCGCGCAGCGCACGAGCGGCGAGCTGATCTGCTTCCTCACCCAGGACGCCACCCCTGTTCCCGACTGGGCCGCGGCCTATCGGGAGGCGTTTGCACTCGATGAGCACGTCGGTGCGGCCTATGGTCCGCACCTGCCACGGCCTGAGACAAGCCCGATGATCGCCCGCGAGCTGACCGAGTTCTTCGCAAGCTTCTCAGCCGACGGGCAGCCGGCGGTTCAACGCCCCGGGGGACAGACATTCCTCTCGAACGTCAACGCCTGTTACGCGCGCGCCTGCTGGGAGGAGATCCGCTTTCGCGAGATCGCCTACTCCGAGGATCAGGCCTTCGGCGCCGATATGTTGGAGGCCGGTTGGATCAAGGTCTACCAACCCAGCGCAGCGGTCCTGCACGCACACGACTACGGCGCCCTGGAGTTCATGCGCCGCTACTTCGACGAGTACCGCGGCCTGCGCGAGAGCACCGGTCACGTCGAGGCCTTCGGCGTGCTCGCCACGGCTCGGCAGGTGCGCGCAGAGGTGGCCGGCGACCGCCGCTGGGCGGCAGAGCAGGGCCTCAGCGGCACCGAACAGGCGAGCTTGACGGCTCGCTCCGCCGTACACCACGGCGGGCGCCGCGTGTTCTCGGCGCTCGGCTCGCGCGCCGACCGTCTGCCGGCGCCCGTCCGCGGGCGCCTGTCCTTAGAGGGTCGCGACGATCGCACTGCAACCGGCGCCGCGGCCGAGTCCGCCGCCGCGCCGGGCCTCTCACCGGAGCTCGCACCGGACGCCGCGCCGGGTGTCTCCCCGGTCCCGCCGACCACGCAGATCGCACCCAAGCGCGATCACGACGACTACCAGGACGTCGCCCGCTTCTGGCGCGAGGGCTCGGCGCCGCTGCTCGATCCCGTGCCGGGCATGGCCGAGCGCGAGCGTCTGCGCTTGGCGCTCGTGATTCCCTCCTTCCGGCGCGGCAGCGGCGGGCACAACACGCTGCTGCAGATCTTCTCGCGCCTGGAGCAGCGCGGGCATCTGTGCAGCGTCTGGCTGTACGACTTCACCGGCCAACACCTCGCCGAATGGCCGGCGGTGATCCGCGCCGACATCAGGGAGTTCTTCGCGCCGATCGAGGGGCCCGTGTACAAGGGCTTTGATCAGTGGCAGGGGGCCGACGTAGCAATCGCCACCGGCTGGCAGACCGTGCACCCTACGCTGATGCTCGACCAGTGCCGCGCGCGGGCCTACATCGTCAACGACCACGAGCCCGAGTTCTACGCTGCCTCGACCGAGCGCGAAATGGCCGAGGACACCTACCGTCACCACCTGCACTGCATCGCCGCGAGCCCGTGGCTGCGCGACCTGCTGATCGAGCGCTACGCCGCCAGCGCCGACGCCTTCCAGCTCGGGGTCGACCACTCGCTCTACCAACCGCGCCCGGTGACCCGCCGTAAGGACACCGTGATCTACTACGCGCGCCACGTGACCCCGCGGCGCGCGGTCCCGGTCGGGCTAATGGCGCTCTCGGAGCTGCACCGCCGCCGGCCCGATCTGCGGATCGTGCTGTTCGGCGATGAGGGCAAGCTCGAGAGCCCGTTCCCCTACGAGCACCTCGGCGTGCTCACCCCGCCTCAGCTCGCGACGCTGTACTCCGAAGCGACCGTCGGTCTGTGCCTGTCGCTGACGAACTTCTCGCTGATGCCGAAGGAGATGCTCGCCTGCGGGCTGCCCTGCGTGGAGCTCGCGGACGTCAGCGCCGAGTCGATCTTCGGCTCCGACGGTCCGCTCGAGCTGGCAGCACTCGATCCCCGGGCGATCGCCGACGCGCTCGAGCGGCTGCTCGAGGATCCGGAGCACTGGGAGCAGCGCTCGCGCGAGGGCATCGAGTTCGTCGCCTCCCACACCTGGGAGCACGCCACCGACGAGGTCGAAGCGGGGCTCCGCCACGCGCTGCGCGAGCGCGAAAAACAGGTCGCGTGATGTGTTGAAGACGCTCTCGCGTCACCTCGGGAGCGCCTCGCGGGAGATCTGGCTGCTGGTGGGCAGCATCGTCGGCTTCCTCGCGATCACCGTCTGGTGGCTGACGCAGGATGACCGCGTGCAGGACTGGGACAACGGCCTGCACACGATCGACGCATTCTTGATCCACAAAGAGCTTGCCGGGGGACATCTCACGACGTGGTTCACGGAATTCAACATGTACCCGCCGTTTGGGCATCTCGTGGGCGCGCTCGGCACATTGGTGGCCGGATTCAGTCCGGCCACGGCGATCCTCACGTCCAACCTCGTGTTCGTGCCGCTGCTGGCGGTGAGCTGCTTCGGCGTTGGCCGGCTTGTCTACGGGTCCGATCTCGCCGGTCTGCTCGCCGCGCTGTTCGCGCTCGGCACGCCGATGATCGTCTCGGAGTTCCACGAGTTCCTGCTGGACCCCCAGCAGGCCGCGATGGTCGCCGCGAGCGTATGGGCGATCCTCGCGTGTAGAGGATTTGAGCGCCCGGGAGTCGCGGCGCTCGCGGGAGTGCTGTCGGGGCTTGCGATGTTGACCAAGCAGACGAGCATCGTCTTCCTCGCCGGCCCGCTCGCGATCGTGGTGGCTCGAGGCGGCTGGCGCAACTGGCGGGGGATGCTCGCGTTCGCCGCGGGGTTGGGTGTGATCGCCGGACCGTGGTACGTCTATCACCGCCACGAACTGAACGCGCTCGTATCGGTGCACGACGGAGAAGCCAGTGGAACCGCCGGCGAAGCAGGAGGGATCCTGCCGCCGCGCTTCTCGCACAAGAGCTTCAGCTGGTACTTCTGGAGCACGCTCAACATCCAGCTGCTCGTGCCACTGGCGCTGTCGGTGTTGATCGGAGCCTGCCTGGCGATCCGCGACTGCGTCAGAGATCAAACGCGAGAGAACCTCCGGTTCGAGATGCTCGGGGGCCTGTTCGTCTCATGGCTGGGCATGACGTTGATCACCCACAAGGATCCGCGCTACACCCTGCCGGCGCTCGTATTCATGGCGGTGCTCGGCAGCGGCTGGATCGCGACCGCCACGCGCGGGCGCAAGCTCCTGACGGGCGCCCTGGTCGCGGTCGTGGCGATCAACCTGATCGGCGTGTCCACCGGACTCGGCAAGACGATCCGCCTGACGTTTTCGGGAGCGCCGCAGCACTCGACGCTGGCCGAGCGCAGCATCACCTTCTACTCGCCCGACGGCTGGCTGCGCGGAGGCCCCGAACACGACGGCGACATCCTTGCGTTGATGCGCGGGCTGAAGCGGATCGGGGTGCACACGGTCACTTTCGACGCGGCCTCCTCAGATGAAATCGACTTCAACACATCGGGGCTGCAGGTGCTGGCGATCGAGGCCGGCGTGGAACCGGCGTGGGTATACAACCCAGCGGGATTGGGTCCACACGATGCCTTCGTGTTGCGTCACTTCCCGCAACCAGGCGACCCGCCGCCATGCGAGCGACTCAATGACGGCTCCGGCGTCTACGTCGTGCTGGGCAATGCGGTCATGCCCTTCTCGCTCTACACGTTCGTCTGCCCGGGACGCACGCCGGCCTTCTACAAACGCACCGCGCCCCTGCCGATCGAAACCCAGATTCAGCTTCATCCCGAAATCACCGGGCCCTCCCGCGCGCTGCTGCTGGGAGTGATGCGGGCGCTGCGTCGTGAACGGGTGTCGCTGGTCCAGTTCGATCCCGCCTCCGCCGACGCGCTGTTCTTTAACTACACCGGACTGGCGCAGCTGGCGGCGATCGCCCGGCTTGCAGTCCAGAGCACCTACGCGCCCCAGCAGCTCACGGCGGGGGACGCGTTCCTAGTGCGCAAACCAATCGTCGCCGGCGGCCCGGCGCCCTGCGCGCGATTCCCGGACGGCACAGGCCTGTACGTGGTGCGCGGCGATCCGACGGCGGCCTCTCCGCACTACGAGTGCCCGGCAGGCGCCGGCAATCGGCGCCCAGGTCAGCCGTAATAGCGCGAGATCGTGAGTGTCTCGGCAAACAGGCCGTGAATCATCGCCAGCGCGACCAGTCCCGCGCCGAGCGCCGGCGCCCACCGCCGGCCCGCTCCTCGGGCCGCGATCACGATGCCCAACGCATACAGCGACAGCAGCGGAAACAGATAGCGCGCCTGCTCGAAGATGGCTCCGGTGCTTTCGCGATAGCGGATGCCGGCGTAGCCGATCGCCGCGAACAGGCCCATCGCCATCACGGCAAAGCAGACCATCAGCCCAAGCCATGGCCGGATCCTCTCGCGCATCCGAACGAGCGTCGAGCAGGCGAGCAGGGCCAGTGCGATGAACAGCCAGCGCGCGAATGTGTAGATCCATGTGGGGAAGGTGTAGTCAACCCAGCCGAAGTGCCCGATCGTCCCATCGAACCAGGTCTCCGTCAGCGGGTAGTAGGAGAACTCCCTGTGCATGAACGGGAGGCGCGGAAGATACAGCTGCCAGATGTAGTCAAGCGTCTCCTTGAAGTTGACGGCGTGCCCAGTGGCCAACGCCACCGTTCCGGCGGCGGCAAAGCCACCTCCGGTGGGTCCACCGCGATGCCACACGGTGGCGTTCAGCGCCGCGTAAGCCACCACGGGCAGTACGACGATGGCCGCCGCCACACCGATGCCACGCAGCGCCTGGCCACGCTCGCGGGTGCGTGCCCGCCAGCCGAGCAACAGCAGAGCCAGTGCGATCCCCGGCACGAGGGAGACGAACGTGAGCTTGCCCAGGACGCCCGCCACCGTGACCAAGCCGATCGCGACGCCTCGCCGGGTGTCCAGGCCAAGACGGTAAGCGCGCGTGAGCATCAAGAACGTCGCCGCGGAGGCGAGGAACAGCAGATTGTCTCCCTGCACGCCGGCGGAGATGAAGTCGAACGTCGGCTGAAACGCCACGACCAGGGCGCCGACCGTCCACGTCCACGGACTGCCGGGAAGCAGCTCTCGCAGGAAGAGATAGATGCACAGCACCGTGCACGCGGCCATCAACGCCGACAGCAGCCGCATCAACTCCAGCCTGAAGAGGATTTCGTGCGAGGGCGAGAGCCAGTACGGAATCGCCTCCAGCGCGTAGTAGAGCGGCGGCTGGTTCGTGACTGAGCTGACTCCGCCTTCCCCGACCGGGCTCGGATTCGTGGCCAGTGTCTGACGCAGAGCGCGGTCTTCAATCGAGTTGAAGATGCCTCGCTGCTTGACGTGACCGACGACGCTGACGAAGTCCAGCGCGTTCAGCGCGGTCTGCTCCTGTGGGGAGTACTGCGCGCCAGGTCCCTGCGGGGGCGGCTTGCCGGTCTCGGCGAGATATTGGGCATAGCCGAAATGGGAGATCTCGTCGGGCACCTGAAACGGCGGTATGACGACCGTCCAGATCGCCACGTTGACGAACGCCACGAGGAAGCACACGCGCCCGGCCGGGGGAATACGGCGTACGCCCGCGAAGATGCGACGCACGCACGCCGCAATGCTCACGTGAGCTCCCGCACCAGCAGACGGGCGACCGCAACCCACAGGCCGACCAGGATGAGCGCAACAACCGGCAGCGTCCAGTCACCGAAGAACGATGCCTTGCCGAGCCCGAACCGGCGGCTGAGCGTGGGCAGCAACCGCCACCAGGATTCACTCCCCGGCCGTAGATAGGTGACGGCTATGCGTCCCGCCTGCGGCCTGCCCGCGATCTGCTCTGACGACGGTCCAGGCGGGAAGATATCGCCCGCCAGCGCAACCCTTCCGGCCCCGCCGACACGCACGCAGAGAGTGCCCACCGCAGTGGCGCCATGGGGGTAGCCGATCGGGACCGCAACTTCACCCTGACGCGCTCCAGCGGCCAGCCGCCCGCTGGTGAGCACGCGGCCACCGGCGTCTTGAAAGCTGACCGCGAGCGAGGGTGCGGGGGGTCCGTAGGTGCCGATCAGCATCTGCACCCGTTGGGCGTCGTCGGGCAGGATCATCTGCGGCTGGCAGAGCGTTTGGCCACCCGAAACCGTGGCGATGAAGCCGACCTGATTCAGATGATCGGTGCCGGCGATCCGTGGCGCGCGGCCTGACATATCGAGGGCGAGTGCTCCCGCGGCAAGCAGAAAAGCAATACCGAGCACTACACGTACACGCACGTTTTTAACCGCGTCCCGACGGCGCGGTCAACGCCGGCGCAGACCAAGGATCGAGAGCAAGAACGACGAGAAGAAGATCTGAATCCCCACAATCACCAGCGAGGCGGCGACCACCGCGAGATGTTCGTCGGCGAGCGAGCCGAAGCCGTGCGAGATCCAGGTCGCCACGATCACCGCGCCCATCGCCACCCCGATCAGCATGAAGACGCCGCCCAGCAGAAGGCCGTGCTCGAGGCGGAAACGCGCGCGCATGCGGTCGAACCAGGGATCCTTCTCGCCCATGAAGTAAGTGCCGTAGGCGTGCGCGCACAGCCCGAGCGCAACCACCTGCGTGCCCACGATCATCAACAGCGCGCCGCCGATCAGCGCGTGCAGCCCCCAGGCACGTCCGAAGAAGTCGAGCCCGGTCGCCACGAACACGAGGATCAGCGTGCCCAGGCCCGCGAGCAGCGCGCCCGGCGCGATGAACAGGTGCGTGGGGCTGTGGACCAGCAGGAAGCGCAGATGCCGCCAGCCGTCGCGGAAGCTCGACAGCTTCGACTCGCCCCCGCGGGGGTGGTATTCGATCGGGAACTCGGCGATCTTCAGGTGCTCCTTGGAGGCGCGGATCACCATCTCCGAGGCGAACTCCATGCCGGTCGTGCGCAGGTCCAGGCGGGGCAGCACGTCGCGCCGCAGCGCGCGCATGCCGCAGTGGGCGTCTTTGACGCCCGTGCGAAAGAACAGATTCAGGATGCCCGAGAGCAGCGGGTTGCCGACGTAGCGGTGCAGCCATGGCATCGCCCCAGGTTGGATGTTGTCCATGCGATCGCCCATCACGAGCTCGGCGCCGTCGTCCAGCTCTGCCACGAAGCGGGGGATCTCGTTGAAGTCATACGTCAGGTCGGCATCGGCCATCACGATGTACTTGCCGCGCGCGGCAGCGAAGCCGGCAAGATAGGCGCTGCCATAGCCGCGCCGGGGCTCGGAGACGACGCGCGCGCCCGCGGCGGCGGCCAGCGCGGCCGAGTCATCCTCGGAGGCGTTGTCGACGACGAGCACCTCGCCGTCGATCGCACCGTCCTTCAACGCGCCGAGCGCGGCGAGGACACAAACCTCGATGTTCTCGGCCTCGTTCAAACAGGGGATCACGACCGACACCAGTGGCGATCGGAGCTGCTCGGCGCCCTCGTCGAGGACGGGCCTGATCTTCTCTGCGGTACTCATAGCTTTGTCGGGCCCGCGCCCACTCTCTTGCCGGATTCGGCCGTCGCTGGTAATAACGCGCGACACGCCCAAAAGTGGCGCACCGACCGGTCGCGGAGCGGCATGCCGGTGGTCAGGGATTCTACCGGACGGACCGGAGGCGCTTGTGAGCAACTCATGCCATCAAGCCCGCAACCAGCTCGTCGAGCGCCACGAGGCGTACATCTTCGCGCTCGGCAGCGGAGCTGCGCTCCCTAGGCGCGACGCTCAGCCACCTCTATAATCTAGCTTAGTCTAAGCTGGATTATAAAGCCTTGCCAGGCAGACACAGTCGGCATGGCTCGCGGAGACACGGACCAGCACCTTTCCTGACAGTCTCCCGGGCCATGCGCATCTGCGTCATCTATGACTGCCTCTTCCCGTTTACGGTAGGCGGCGCCGAGCGCTGGTATCGCAACCTCGCCGAGCGCCTCGCGGCGGATGGACACGAGGTCACCTATCTGACGCTGCGCCAGTGGGATCGCGGCGAGCCTCCCATCCTCGACGGCGCTGTGCGGGTCGTCGCGGTCGGTCCACGTATGGCGCTCTACACCGACGGCGGCCGACGGCGCATCCTGCCGCCGCTCGTGTTTGGACTCGGAGTGCTGTGGCATCTGCTGCGCCGCGGACGGCGCTACGACGTCGTGCACACCTGCGCCTTCCCCTACTTCTCGCTGCTGGCAGCGGCTGCGCTGCGCCCGCTGCGCCGCTACGGGCTGGTCGTGGACTGGTTCGAGGTCTGGAGCAACTCCTACTGGCACGACTACCTCGGCGGCATCCAGGGCCGCATCGGCGCGCTGGTCCAGCGTGCCTGTGCGGCCGTCCCACAGCGGGCGTTCTGCTTCTCCGAGCTGCACGCCGCGCGGCTGCGCGCGGAGGGGTTGCGGGGCGATGTGACGGTGCTGCGCGGCCTCTACGCCGGCTCTTTGCAGCCGGCGGCCGTGCGGGCGCCGGCTCCGCTCGTGCTGTTCGCGGGACGACTGATCCCCGAGAAGCGCGTTCCGCTCGGCGTCGCCGCCGTCGCGATCGCCGCGCGGCGGATCGAGGGCCTGCAGGCCGTGTTCTACGGCGACGGACCCGAGCGCGAGAAGCTGCGCGCGGCGATCGTCGAGCACGGCGCCGAGGCGATCGTCTCCGCTCCCGGCTTCGCCGACGCCGAGCTGGTCGAGGCCGACATGCGCCGGGCGCTCTGCATGCTGCTCCCCTCCCGGCGCGAGGGCTACGGGATGGTCGTCGTGGAGGCCTCGGCCCATGCCACCCCGAGCATCGTCGTCGCGGATGAGGACAACGCCGCGACCGAGCTCGTCCAGGACGGGGTCAACGGGGTGATCGTCGAGAGCGCGAAGCCCGAGGCGATCGCCGACGCGATCGTGCGCGTGCACGAGGCTGGGCCGGCGCTGCGCGAGAGCACGGCCGGCTGGTTTGCCGAGAACGCGGAGGAACTGTCCCTGGAGTCGTCTTTGGAGAAGGTCCTGGCAAACTACGCGAGTGCATCAACGGCTATACATTGATCGTATGGCCACGCTTGCCCAAGTACGTCTCACGCTGCTCGTCGCGACATTCGCTCTGCTGTTCGTCGCAAGCACCGTCAGCGCCGCTCCGCACGCCAACAGGCTGTGCTCCGGGTCGGGTGATTGGGGACCGCCGCGGAACGAGCCGCTGCGCACTCCTGGACCGACCGAGCTCATCAGCGGCCTGTACCTCGACGGGGGACCGCATCGTCTCAGATCGGCGCCGCGCTGCAGCTCTCTCTCAGGCACCCCGGGCGCAGGGACAATTACGGTGACAGACCCGGCGAGCGGCGCGATCGTGGCGAGCGCAACCGTCGCCAACGGCAAGCTCGCGAAGATCCCTCTACCCCCGGGCGCCTACACGATCACCGGGACGTTCGCGGACGCCTTCAGCAACGACCAGCACATGCAGTCCCTGCCTCAAACCGTCACGATTGTCTCAGGACAGACGGTCCGCCAGGATGTGTCGGTCAGCATCCCTTAGCGCACGCCGGTAGCTCTCGAGCGTCAGGCGCGCGGTGCGCTCCCAAGTGAACTCGGCCACCCGGTCAAGTCCACGGGCGCGCAGACGATCACGCAGCGCTTGGTCCTCGAGCAGTGCTCGAAGCGCATTGGCGATTGCCAACTCGTCGTGCGGGTCGAACAGCAGCGCCGCCTCGCCCGCTACCTCGGGCAGCGAGGAGGCGTTCGAGCACGCAACCGGCACTCCCCGTGCCATCGACTCCAGCACAGGCAGCCCGAAGCCCTCGTACAACGACGGGAAGACGAACGCCTGCGCAAGCGCCCACAGGCCCTCGAGCTCCTCGGCGGAGAGCCACTCCGGGAAGCGCACGTCGGCGGCGAGACCCTCACTCGCCACGCGCTCGCGCAGCTCGACCTCGTGCGCGGTCGGGTAGCCGGCGAGCACGAGCACGGGACGCTCCTCGGCAGAGATCCGTGCGAGCGCGCCGATCAGCGCGAGCAGGTTCTTGTGCGGGCGCTTGGCGGACAGGCTCAACAGCACGCGGCGCTCACCAAGATCAAAGCGCTCGCGCACCTCACGCTCGGGAAGCGGCGTCGCCCGACGAACGCTGCCCAAGCCAAGCGGCACGACATCGATCCGGTCAGGCTGCACCCCCAGCATCCCGACCAGGTCGTCACGCGTGCTCCTTGAATCGGCGATCACCCTGTCCGAGCGCCGGGCCGCCTGGGGCACCAACACCTTCATGCCCTTGTCGCGGATGCCCGCATGCGCCTCGGGGAAGCGCGCGTAGATCAGGTCATGCACGGTCACAACCCTGCGAAAGCGCCCCCACAACGGCGCGGTGCTCGCGAGGCTGTGCACGAGATCGACGCCGGCGCGCATGGCCAGTGGGGGCAGCAGCGTCTGCTCGCCCAGCACCCACTGCACACGGTTGCGGGCGTTCACCGGCACCGTCACGGCCGGCAACAGCTCGCCCCACGGACCGTCTTTCGCCGCGGCGGCCTCACGGTTGATAAACGCCGTGAAGCGCGTCCCAGGAGAGGACTCGGCGAGCAGGGCCGGGATCAGCTCGCGCGCGGCGACCTCCATGCCGCCGGTCTCGCCGGGGACGAGGAAGATCAGGTTCAGGCCGATGTTGAGTGGGGGCGAAGGCGCGGCTTGATCACGAGCGAGGGAACCAGATCGGCTCGAGCGCGTCATGGCCGCTCAGCCAGCACGCGCTCATAGACCTCGTGGGTCATCCGCGCGGCGGTGCTCCAGGTGAAGCGCTCGGCGTGCGCGGGCCCACGGCCGGCAGCATTGGCGTCACGCAGTGCCTCCTGGATCGCACGCGCCCCATCGAGTGGATCGTGGGGGTCGAAGAAATGGGGCAGATCGCCCCCGACCTCGCGGAGCACGGGGATGTCGGAGACCGCCACGGGCACTCCATGCGCCAGCGCCTCGATCACGGGGATGCCAAAGCCCTCGCCGAGCGTCGGGAACGCGGCGCAGTCCGCCACTCCCCACAAACCCTCGAGGTCCTCGTCCGACACATAGCCGACGAACCGGATCCGCCCGTCCACGCCCAGCTCACGCGCCAATGCACGCAGCTCGAGCTCGTACGGCTCGGCGTGGCCGGCCAGCACGATCACGATGTCGGGGTCGAGCGTCCGCGCCGCCCGGATCAAAAGCTCCTGGTTCTTATGTGGCCGCTTGGCGGCCACGCACAACACCACCCGCGAGCCGCCCAGCTCGTAGCGCTCGCGGATCAGCTCGGCGCCGCTCGCCGTCACCGCGCGAGCGGGCTCGTGGCCGTGATGGACGACCGTGAAGCGCGCGGGATCGACGCCGAGCACCGCGCAGATCTCTTCCCGCGCCGCGGCCGTGCCCGTGATCAGCCCATCCGCGCGCCGGGCCGCCGCCTTCACGAGCACGCCCATCCCCCATGTCGTCAGCCGGCCGAAGGTCGGCCTCACCAGGAAGGTCACGTCGTGCAGGGTCACCACTGCCCGCGCTCCCGCATACACGGGGGCAATGCTGGCCAGGCTGTGCACGATCTGCGCATCTTCCTTGCGCGCCGCGCGGGGAAGCGACACCTGCTCGGCCCACTGGCGCCTGACGCGCTGGCCGTCCTCGCATGGCAGCGCCGTCAAGCTCGCGAACTGCTCCCAGTCATCCTCCCGCAGCGTCGCGGCGCCGGAACGCGTCGTCACCACCGTGAGACGCAGGTCCGGGAACTCCCGGGCAAGCGCCGGAGCAAGCCCGCGCAGATAGGTCTCGGGGCCGCCCGAGACTCCAGGGTCGAGGAACAGAGCGTTGAGAAACACGTGCTTGGGAGACGGCATGCACACGCGATGCTACGGTGGCGCTCGCCCGTGAGCTACTTCGACTGGCATGAGCGCCCAGGCTACTGGGCTGACATTACGCGTCACTTCGCCTCCGACTCGGAGCTGCTGGACATCGGCTGCGGCACCGGCTGGTTGGCCGAGCACTTCCCTCGCTACACAGGCATCGACGGCTCACCGGACGCAGTCGCGATCGCCGTGGGCCAACAGCGCAACGTGATCGAGGGCGACGTCGATCGGCCGCTGCCGTTCGCCGAGGAGTCATTCGACGCGATCGTGATGAAGGACCTGCTCGAGCACGTCGCCGACCCCACAGCGCTCGTGCTGGAGGCCCGGCGCGTGCTCAGGCCGGGAGGCATCATCTTCGCCTCCTCCCCCGACGCCCAGCGCTGGGTGTGGGACGACTACACGCACCGTCGCCCATTCACACGCAAGAGCTTCCGCCTGCTGTTCGCAGACCAGGGCTTCGCGGTCGAGCGGGTGGGCTACGAGTCGGTGATGCCGGGGGTGGGTGTCCTATCGGGCAGGACGCGACGCAAACGGCGTCCGCGACTGTTCACCGCGCTCGCGTGGTTGCCCTTCCACCGTCGCAACGTCTGGCTGCTCGCGCGCCGGCCCGCGCAGGACGGCTGACCTCGGCGGCTTGGCCACTGGCAGCCCGCGAGTCGGGCAGCTCGATCGGGGCTCAACCCAGCCGGCCCGTCCCACCCTCCAGCACCTCAAGGACGGCCCGTGCGGTGCCTTCCCAGGTGAACTGCCGGGCACGCTTCAAACCGCGCACCACCAGCGTCTCGCGCAACAGGGCATCGCTCAACAACTCGCTCAGCCCATGCGCGATCTCGGCTGTGTCCTCGGGGTCGACGTATCGCGCGGCATCGCCGGCGACCTCGGGCATGCTCGAGCGTCCCGAGGTGAGCACGGCCGTCCCGCAGCACATCGCCTCGAGCACCGGAATGCCAAAGCCCTCATACAGCGACGGGTAACAAAACAGATCGGCTCCTCTGTACAGCGCCGGGAGGTCCTCGTCGGGCACGTACCCGAGCGTCTTCACCATCCGCGCGTGCCTGGCGACGTGGGCGAACGTCTCGGCCGTCTCCCAGCCCGGCGCGCCCGCCAGCACCAGCTGACGGCCCGCCCTCACGTCCTCCGGCAGCGCGGTGAAGGCCTCGATCAGCCGCGGCAGGTTCTTGCGCGGCTCGAGCGTCCCCGTAGCCAGCACGTAGGGACCTCTCACGTCCAGGCGGTCAAGCGCCCGCTCGTCCTCGTCCCCCCGCACGGCCGTGAACAGCGGACCGGCGGCCGGATGGGCGACCGCCGTGCGAGCGGCGGCCCGCGGATAGCGCGCGATCAGCTCGTCCCGCGTGGCGGCTGAGATCGCAACCAGAGAGGCGCAACGACGCACGGCCAGCGGCAGCGTCACACGCTCGAACACGCTGCCGCGAGCGCTGTGCAGCTCGCGATGAAAAGGCGCGAGATCCCAGACCATGCTGTGTACCGGCGCTTGCGCCGCCGCACACAGCAGATAGCTCGAGGTGGCGAGCGCGACGTCGCAATTTCCCCGCATCGCCCGCCCGGCGGCCCACGCCCAGCCCAGATCGCTGCCCGGGAGCACGCGCCAGGCCACCTGCTCGGAGTCGGGCAGCTCCTCCCAGCGCTCCCGCGCGTAGCACTCCAGGCGGTGCTCCCCGAGCAGGGGCACCAGATTGCGGATCAGCTCTCGCACATAGCGCCCGCGGCCGGCGGGAACCTCGGCGGCGACACGTGCGTCCAGGGCGATCGTCAACGGGGCGCTCACGAGTTGGTAGTTTGGCGACTCTCGCGATGTTTGCCGCACGGAGCAGTTCAGGGAACCCTTGCCGCATCCGCGGTGTGTAGTCTTCCCGACCTGTTCGGCCGGAGCGGCTCTGGCCGGGCGCGGCTTGATCGCTTGGCGACGGAGGATCACTTTGACTACTCGCAAACCTGCACCACGCACCAGCCTGACTACGCGCACCACCTGTCGCATCTGTGGTTGTGAGCACCTCGCGCCCGTGCTGTCGCTCGGCGACCAGCGCATCGCGGGGGCGTTTGCCGATCCCGGCGGCGACCAACCCGTCGAACGGGCTATTCCGCTCGAGCTCGTGCGCTGCGACATGACGCGCGAGCAGGAGGCGTGCGGCCTGATCCAGACGAAGCACACCGTCCCCGGTTCGATCCTCTACAGCTCCTACTGGTATCGCAGCGGGGTCAACCGCACGATGACCGACAACCTCCACGGCATCGCGCACGGGGTCGAAGCAATCGTTCCGCTCGAGTCGGGTGACCTCGTTGTGGACATCGGCTGCAACGATGGCACCCTGCTGGATGGGTACCAGGCTGAGGGTCTGCGCTACCTCGGCTTTGACCCCTCCGACGTGGCGCGATATGCCATCGCAAAGGGCTACGACGTCGTCAACGACTTCTACTCGGCGCAGGCGCTACGAGCACGCCGTCCCGACCAGAAGGCCAAGGCGATCACGAGCATCGCGATGTTCTACGACCTCGAGTATCCGCGTACGTTCGTCGCCGACGTCGCCGAGGCGCTCGCCGAGGGCGGCATCTGGGTGATGGAGCTGCACTATCTGCCGATGATGCTGGAGGCCAACGCTTTCGACGCGATCGTTCATGAGCACCTCGAGTACTACTCCCTCGCCGTGATCGAGCGACTCGTCGGTGAGGAGGGCCTCGAGGTCGTCTCTGCCGAGCTCAACGACATGAACGGCGGATCGATCCGTCTGTTCATTGGACACGCGGGCCGGCACACGCGCACGCCCGAGCAGCTCGACGCGCTGAGCGCGCTGCGCGTGAAGGAGTTCGAGCTGGCGCTCGACTCACCCGAGCCCTATGAGGCGTTCCGCTTGGGCTCAGAACGAGTCCGCGACGATCTCGTCGCGATGTGCAAGCAGTTCCACGACGAAGGCAAGAAAATCCACGTCTATGGCGCTTCGACGAAGGGCAACACGATTCTTCAGTACGCCGGTCTCGATAACACCTACATCGAGGCGGCGGCCGACCGAAATCCGGACAAGTTCGGCTCGGAGACGATCGCCACGAAAATCCCGATCATCAGCGAGGAGGACTCACGGGCGATGAACCCGGATTACTACCTCGCCCTGCCGTGGCACTTCCTCGACGAGTTTCTCGAGCGTGAGCAAGAGTTCTTGAAGCGCGGAGGGAAGTTCATCGTGCCGCTGCCGGAGGTCCGGGTCGTCGGCGCCTGACGCCTGATCCGGTTGAGCAGCCCGAGCGTGGACGTTACTTTCCGCCGCTTATAATTAGACGCGCTCGGAGCGATGCTCGCAATTGTCTACCGCGGGTCGCCAAGCGCGAGGTAACCAGCTTGACCCTGTCACCTACACGCAGCTCAGAGCTGGCGACGTAGATATCGTTGGGGTCTATGTATCGCCAGAGCTCATACCCTTTGGCTCGCATATAAGTGCGATACTCATCGTCACCAAACACGTTCTCAACTATTAGGACACGCGGGGTGAACTTGTCAAAATCCAGACCGTTCAAGACCTCACACTCCCACCCCTCAACGTCGATCGCCAAGACATCTATGTGGCTGACCGATGATGCATGCTCCTCGAGGAGAGTGTCCAAGCGCCTCAGGTCGACCTTGATCTTTCGGATGTCCAGCTCCGAGTCGACCAGCTCAGCGTAGGAATCCTTAATCGCCAGCGACGAGAAAGACTCATATGAGACGTTGCCGCCTCGATATGCGGTGCCGCCGGAGTCCACGACAGAGAAATCGACTCCGTCCTCGTCGTGGTCTCCGCAGGCGTACTGCAGAATCTCATGTCCCTGAGCCCGATGAAGCTCACAGAAATCAGGATTGGGCTCCACCGAGATAACGTTCCAGCCCAGCTCCCGATAGGACGCACTGACGGACAGATAATCGGGATGAGCGGCACCAACCTCGACCAGAACTCCAGAAGTCGCATCGGAAAAGAAGCGATCCCTGACGAGCACGTCCACGTCTCCCTCGGCTTGATTTTTCGTCGGCGATTTCATCCCGCGGGCATAATAGCTGACGTCGGCGGAATTGCCCCCGATTTGACTTCGCCTATCACTACCTAGTCGCCAGCAGATAATCGAGGACTTGGCGCAGCGCGTCACGCAGCTCATGGTCGTCGTCAACGAGCGTGACGTTTGCTCGGTCGGTTCCCTGCTCGGCCATGCCGCCGACCCGCGCCATGATCACCGGACGATCGTAGAGCAGTCCACGCTCCATGACGTTCGATGACCAGCCGCGGCGGTAGGGCAGCACGAGCGCGTCCGCGGCGACGATCCAGCGGTCGAAGTCCTCGTCGCCGAGATACCCCTCCCGCAGCTCGACGCCAGGAGTTTCGTCTGCCAGCCGGCGCAGCTCGGCGACGTGACTCACACTCGTAGGGTCCTCGCGCCACATCGATCCCACGACGTAGAGGCACGCCTGCTCGGGCTGCAGCTCACCGAAAGCGAGGATCGCCCGATCGAACCCCTTGTTCGGCTGGAGGAAGCCGATCGCCAGCAGCAGCACCGGAGCTGCCGGCAGATCGAGCGCAGCCCGTGCTGTGGCCTGGCTCGCGTCGGTCCGCCGCACGAGATGCTCGCCCTGGCTGACAACACGGATGCGATCCTCGCTGATCTTGAAGGCGGCGGCGAAATCCCGTCGCTCCCGCTCGGTGTGGACGATCAGCAGGTCGGCCAGCAGCCAGACGCGGCGGCCGACGATGCGGAGCAGCGGAGCGAATCGTCCCTCGGGGTAGTTCACCTCGTGAACGCACACCTCGCAGCTCGGCGCCGACCAGATTCCCGCGGCGAGGCGCAGGAGTGAGAAGGCCCAGGTCCGGCGGGGGGTCCCCGGAGCCCCGAGCATCTCGGGCTGGAACTGCACGATCAGGCGATCGAAGCGCCGCGCAAGCATGGCCAAGCGCAACCCGGCGCCAAGCTTGGAGATGTCCAGCACGCGGTCTGCGTCCGAGCGCTCAGGAGAAGCGACCACAACCTCGTGGCCCTCGGCCCGCAGGGCTCCCACCGCCTGATCCGCGTACGCCGAGATGCCGCCACGCATCGGTGGATATGGGCTGAGCATCAGCACCCGCATGTCAGCGCTCGCCGGGACGCACGACGATGTTCGGATCGCCCGCTGGTCGCTGCCAGAGGCGCGGGAGCCGCTGGAGGGAGCCGTCACAGATCGAATATCCGACATAGCCCGCTTCGTCAAAGAGCTCTTGGACCTCGGCGATAGAGCCTCCCTGGCGTTCGAGGTGCTCCGGCTCGAGCTCCACGATGAAGTCCGGCCGCGCGTGGTGGAGCACCTGGGGCGCCCCGCGGAGCGCCAGTAGCTCCGCTCCCTCCACGTCGAGCTTCACCAGCTTGAGCCGCTCGAGGACCTCGCTTGCAACGTCGTCGAGAGTCGCCACCTCGACCTCGACCTCGACCCCGGTGCTCGTGTCCGCCGGCGCGAAGGAACTGAATCCCGACCCCGGTGTAAAAACGCGCAGTCGCAGACGACCGGGCTCCGACGCCAGTGCCACCTCGCGCAGCTCCACCCAATCGAACCCGTTGCGATCGACATTTGCGCGCAGCAGGCGCATCGTGGTAGGCGACGGCTCGCAGGCGATGACTCGCCCTTGGCTCCCAACCCCGGCGGCGGCCAGGAGGGTGAACAACCCGATGTTCGCGCCGCCATCGATCACCACGTCGCCGGGTTTCAGCAGAGACTGCATGAAGCGGGCGGCCGGCTCGCAGAAGCCGTAGCCGAAGAGACGACGCCCATGCGGTGTGCCGAAGTCGACACCGAGCAATGGTCCTCCGTCGAGCGAGATGACAGCGTCTCGCCCGCGGCTGTGCATCTGCCGCAGTGAGGCGGCCAGCACCCGCGGAGCGCCCACCGCCGGCGAAGTGCCGCATCGCTCGGCTGGAGGCGGGACGAGCTCGGCGACACGCCCACGAGCGTACGCGGCGATTGTGACGGCGCGGCGGAACCGTCGCGCCGCCTGCTCCGCCAGCGCACTCATACGGTAGGGCGGCGGCGCTTGAGCAGCGCCTCGCGAATCTCGACGGGGACGATTCTCAGCGCCAGCAGCGCGGCGACGTAGAGTGCCAACCCGAGCGCCGCCGCCGCCGCCGAAGGTAGGCCGAACACACTTGCCGCGGCGCCTGAGAGGAGGGTCGCGGCGGCGGCCCGCAGGACGAAGCCGAGGTCCATGCGCAGTTTGGGTCGCATGTGCGTGAGCGTGAACTCGTAGCTGAGACCGAGCGTCAACTCGGCGGCGACCATCGCGATCGCAGCCCCCTTCGCGCCATAGGCGCTGATCAGCGGCACTCCGCACGCCAGCACGACGGTGAGCGCAATGGCGCTGCAGACGAGTATCGCGCGCAGGCGGTCGAGTGCGAGCAGGGCGTATCCTCGCGCGCTGATGACGAAGGTGCCGAGCAGCGCCACGGCCAGGATTCGCAGGACTTCAACCGACTGACCGTAACCTGGTCCGGCGATGATGTGAATGGCAAAGGCGGCGCCGAGGAACAGTGCGAGCGCCAAGCCGCAGCCGGCGAGCACCATCGTCTCCACGAGCCTGCGGCCGGCGTAGTTGAAGCGCTCAGTATCGTCGCGCGCCGCGCGAGCGAGGAGCGGCAAGGCCGAGGAGACGAGCAATGGCGGGAGGATGGTGAACGAGGCCAGGACGCGGAACGACACGCCGAAGTATCCGGTCTGCGTGGGGCTGGACAGCAGCGAGACCATGATCTGGGCGATCTGGAAGTAGAGGACCGACAGGACGATCGCGGCGGAGAACGGCAGGATGCGCCCGACCATCCGGCGCCACTCCCTGGTCTCGAGTGCCGGGATCAGGCGCGAGTCGTGGCCGCCGATCACCGTCGTCGCCACCAGTACCGGGATCACGATCGGCAGCTGCAGCGCAAAGAACGGGAGCAGCCCCGCACCGGCCAGCGCCAGCAGCACGGCCTCGATCGCCACGCCGACCTGGATCGCGAGCTGCAGGCCGGCCACCCACCCAAACCGCAGACCGACCTGGAGCGGGATCGAGCATCCGTCTTGAACGACCAAGAACACCATGCCGAAGCCCGCGATCGCCGTCCCCAGGACCATCACGGCGGGGTAGCCGACCAGCAGGCCGAAGAGCACAGCGATCGACAGCCCGCCGAGCGCGAGCACCAGGCGGATACCGAGGAGGTTGCGCAGGAAGCGTCGCCCGTCCGATCTTGGGCCCGTGGCGTATTCGCGCACGGCAAAGCCCGTGAGCCCGAGATCGCTGATGGTCGCGACGATCGTGACGAGCGCCGTGACCGTCAGGAAGTGCCCGGTGTCGATCACGCCGAGGTGGCGGATGACAACGGCGCTCGAGACCACCGTTGCCAGCGTGCCGAGCAGGTAGCCGCCGAGACGCAGCAGGCTGCCGCGGATAACGGTCGGGCCGGCCTCGGCGGTATCGAGGATGTCCACTTGCACGTCCCCCGACGAACCGGCCAGCGCCGGATCGCCGCCGGCTGAGAGGGTCGATACCATCCAGGCAGAGGATATTGGACCGTCGGCGTCCCGCCGCGGCGTGAAATCGCCGGGCGGGATTGTGCGGAGGGGCCGCTCTTTTAAATGCACATCGCGCTCGTCCATCATCACGTCGGCGGCAAGGCGGGCGGCGGCGGCGGCGTGCGGCTGATGCTCGAGCTCGGGACCGGACTGGTCAAGCGCGGCCACCGTGTCACGATCGCGTGTCACGACTTCCTCCCCGGCAGCGAGTTCTCCTACGCATCGGATCAGCTCGAGATCCGATCGGTCAGGCGCGGCATCTCCGAGCTGCCCGCCGGCAACAGGGCGCTGGCCCGTCGCTTCTGGCTCGAGATGCCGAAGGTCGCCCGGCTCGTCCCGGCAGACGCGGACGTCGTCAACGCCCACGAGTGGCTCGCGCTGCGACCCGGGCGCATAGCGGCCGGGCGCCTGTCGGTCCCGCTCGTGTGGACTCGCAACGACGAGTCGCTCTGGGAGTACGCGATCGTGCCGAAGCAGACAATCGCCGGCGATCGCTCGCTGCCGCGCAGGGCGGCGCAGGCCCTTCTCACGTGGCCCGATCTGCTCGACGCCCGCCGAGCCTCCGCGATCGTGGTGCTCAGCGCCCAGCAGGTCGAAATGGTCCGTCGCAGCTATCGCAAGGATGCTCTGATCGTGCCCGCCGGCCCGCCGGCACACTTCTTCGATCCACCGGACCGAGCGGCGGCACGCGCGAGGCTCGGCATCTCCGACGACGTCTTCCTGGTCGTGGGCTCGGGCATCCTCGTCGAGCACCGGCGGTTCGAGGATCTGATCGACGCGATGTCGCTGCTGGCCGACGATCCCCGGGTCCATGCGCTGATCGCCGGCTCAGATCACGTCGACCCCGCCTACGCGGACCGGCTGAGGAAACAGATCGCCGCGCACGAGCTGACCGACCGCGTGACGCTGCCGCGCCGGCCGCTGTCCGACGCGGAGCTGAAGGACACCTACGCCGCCGCCGACGTGTTCGTGATCCAGAGCCAGCGCTACGCTTGGGGTCTCGCGCCGCTCGAGGCAATCGCCTCGGGAACGCCCGTGATCCTCACACCCGGCGCGGGCGTCTACGACGTGCTCGCCGGCCGTCCGGGTGTGCAGGTGGTTCCGGCGCAGGACCCACAAGCGACGGCGGAGGCGATCCGACGCTGGCGCTCAGGAGACGGCCGGCAGGGGCTCGAGTCGACGCGCAGATGGCTGCGCGAGGAGCTCGGGCTCGACTCCTACGTGGCGCGGATGGAGCAGATCTACACGGACGTGGTCGGCGCGGAGTAGCGCGAGCACTCGCGCTGAGGGAGGCTTCCCGCGCTACCGCTCGTCGTCGCGGCGGTAGCCCAGGCGCGCGGAGATCCGGTCGGCCGTGGACACCAGGTGCGGGCCCAGCGCGTCGACGAGCTCTCCCAGGGAGATCATCGAGCTGTGGGCTGCCATGTTCACGGCGGCGATCACCTCGCGGGCCTCGTTGCGCACGGGCGCGGCGATCGAGTACAGCTCTGCCGCCAGCTCCTGATCGTTGACGGCCAAGCCCTCCTCCTGGACCTGCTCGAGCTCCTCGCGCAGCGCTTTCTTGCTCGTGATCGTGTTCGGGCCCTTCTTGGAGAGCGTCATCTCGCCGATCAGCTCACTCTGCTCGGACTCGGGGAGATAGGCCAGCAGGATCTTGCCCATCGAGGTGCAGTACGCCGGCAAGCGCGAGCCGGGGTGCAGGCCGAGATCGATTTTGTCCTGGCCGCGACGCCAGCTGCGCGCGCGCTCCACGTACAGAACCTCGGTACCGTCCAGAACTCCGAGATTCACGGTGTAGGAGCTGCGCACGCGCAGCTCCTCGAGATCCTCCCGCGCGTGCTCGCGCAGACCCGTCGCGTTCAGCGCCGCCATCCCCAGATCGGTCACCTTCAAGCCCAAGCGGTACTTGCGCGAGGCGCCCTGCTCCAGGTAGCCCAACGCCACGAGCGTGATCACGTACCGGTGGGTAGTCGAGCGGCTCATGCCGAGCTCGTCGGCGATGTCGGCGATCCCCAGCACCGGACGCTCCGGGGTAAAGCACCCCAGGATCGCCAGGCCGCGCTCGAGCGACTGCGAATACCGCGGCTCGCGCAACGACGGCACCGACCAGGCCGGGTTCTCGATCGCGTTCGGGCTTCTCCTAGGCATCAAACCTCCTCATCGCATGAATATAGAAAGGACATTTTCTCCTCCGCAACCCCTGGAGGAGTACGTTCGCTCACACCTTGACCGCGCGCCGATACCGACGCGAAACCGGGTCGCGCTCCAGCAGACCGACCTCCACAAAGGTGGCGGCATAGCGATGCGTCGTCGAGATGCCCATACCGAGCTGCTTCGCCACATCGGTCACCGCGCGATCGCTTCCATCCGCGGGGAAGGCCGCGAGGACCATCAGACCGCGCAACAGCGATCGCGAGAAGCGCACATCGTCGAGGCGCGTGTTGAAGGCGTCGACGTCGAGCTGGTCGAGCATCCGCACGTCCGCCATCCCGGCGGCATCCTGCGCGGCGTCCCGTATCACCCGGTTGATCTGAGCCTTGGACAGCTCGATCGAGACTCCGTTCTCGGACATCGTCGTGGCCACAGAGGCGATATTGACGACGGGTCCGGCCCCTGCCTAGTGACGTGTCGCCACAGATTCCGAGCACTCTCGCGATTCCGGCAGTTCTCAGAAACGTGTCAGCGACGCTCGAGCACGACGCGCGATCCCGCGTGCGGGGTAACGATCACGCTCCGCCAACGGGGGTGCTCGATCTTCTTTGCGACAGGCCGCACGGTCATGGTCGCGAGCACAGTGCGCAGCACGGTCTTCATCTCGAGCATCGCCAGGTGCAGGCCGGGACAGCGCTTGCGACCTCCACCCCACGGCAACCACGTGTACGTCGTCGGCGACGCGTCGAGGAAGCGCTCGGGGAGGAACTCGTGCGGCTCGGGGTAGAGCTCCGGGTCGTGGTGCACGAGATAGATGCAACCCAGCAGTTGGGTCGGCGGGCGGTAGCTCCAGCCGCCGATCTCGATCGGCTGCTCGACCGCGCGCGGGATCGTAAACAGGAACACGGGTCGATGACGCAGCACCTCCTGGATCGTCGCGGTCAGGTACTCCTCTCCACCGGCATCCCCATCGATCTCATCAATCAACTTGTTCAGCACCCTCGGGTTGTGCGCCAGCAGCTGAAACGCCCACGCCAGCTCCGCCGCGGTCGTCTCGTGACCGGCAAGAACGATCGACATCAGGTTGTCGCGCACCTGCCGCGGTGTCATCCTCGTGCCATCCGTGTTGCGCGCCGCGAGGAGCATGCCGAGTAAGTCGCCGCAGCCTTCGTCCTCACGGCAGCGATCCTCGATGATCGCGTAGATCAGCTGATCGACCTCCGCCCGCTCGCACAGAAAGCGCCTCCAGATCGCTCGCCCGGCACCATGACGCAGCAGGGGCTCCGGAAAGACGGGACTGGCGGTCACCGACAGCATCTTCAGCAGACAGTCGCGCAGGACATAGAGACGCTCGTCCGCGAGAGCTCCCGATGCCCCCACAATTGTCCTCAGGACCGTCTCGAGCGTCAGCGCGCGCAGGCGTGGATGCAGCGCAAAGGGGACGCCCACCGGCCATGAGGAGATCTCACGGCGCGCGACCGCAGCCACCAGGCCGGCGTGCTGCTGCACCACCTTCGCGTGGAATGACGGCAGGATCGTCCTGCGACCGCTCAAATGCTCGTCTTCCTCGCTGAGCATAAACGACCTATCACCAACAAGCGACTCGATCGTATCCGCGCCCTTCCCAGGGTGGAGAACATTCGCGGGTGCCGTGAGCGTCATCTGGATGTCGCTCAGATCGGAGAGAAATACAAGGGGCGGACGGCTGGTCGCGCGAAGCGTAAAATGGCTGCCGTAACGGCGGTGGCATCGCTCCAGATATTTAAACGGCGACGCCCATAATGCAATAGTTTGTCCTGCAGGCGGGAGATGCGAACCTGGTGGAAGCTCACTCCTCGCCACTCTTCCCATCCGTCCATATCCGATCTATGCAGAACGTAGGCCGTAGGCAATACGCCATCCTCGAAGGACGGGCAGCACCAGTTTTGTGAGAGATCCACCCGCATCGAGGAGAGTGCGTGTCGTTGCACGCATGTCGGCCCCACCCACACTGTCATTGGACAGGTACATCGCGACCATACAGGCGACGATGACCGCATGGCGATGACCGTTTCGCAAGGCTCGCGCATCGCGACCAGCACGCTCTACAATCTCACCGAGTCGTGCCACGGCGACCTCGCGGCTCGAGTAGTGGGCGATATAACTGTGATCGCCGGTTACAGCGTCGTCGAACTGATCAACGTAACTGTCCAGCATGGTTGTGAGGAGCGACAACCATGGGAAGTAGACGGCACAAGCGCGATTAACATCAGGCTCGTCAAATGTAGGCTCGGCGGCCAGCGCCAGGAGAAGATGGACGGTCAATGACGACGTCGCCGCCCCGCTCAGCTCAAACCAACTCGCCTCCTTACAATTGGGAAATTCACCAGCCGTCCACTCCCGGAGCGCGGTGTCACGACAGCGGGCATCTGGTTCGTGGTTGATTGCAAGAACCTGAGCACGGGTGGCTTCCCGGATCGCCAGCTCGCGGACCCGCGGATAGGACGGCAGAGACGCACATTGCTTACGACAGCACTCCACGAGCGCTCGTAGATAGCCGCCATCGTTCACCCAGGGGTGAAAGCGATAGTAGTCGGAGATCTGAGTTTCCGGATTCAACGCCTCGGCGAGCGCGAGATGCAGTTGACGCCCGTTTGCCTGACCGGCATCAGCGGCACGCTCGTTCATGTTGTCGAGGAACTCCAGGGTGATCTCGTATGCGACGAGAGCTCGCAAGAGATGCACATTCCGACGGCGCGGCAAGATCCAGAACAGCGCGGCGCCATCCAGATGCGTGCGCTTACGGACCAGCGCATCGAGCGCGTCTTGACGGATCTCCGGATCCGGGATCGCCGAAGCTCGTCCTCTCCACACATGGACCTCACGGGAGACCGCCGGCAATCCCCACAGCAGCTCGCGGCTCGCGGCGACCAGTAGAGCCCAGACCTGTCCGGGGTTCAGCGGAATCGGGTCGAGGTCGGCTCGAGTGTTTCCGGGAGACGGGATATTTCCCGATCCTAGAAGATCGGGTGGATCGCAAATCTCCAATGCTTGAAAACAGCAGTGGACGGCGCAAGTCTCGCCCAGCCGACTGTTTTCAACGCGTCGAGCCCGGTGGCAGAACTACACGTAAGGAGCCACGCGCGCGGCGCGATAACCGGGCAACGCGACGATCGCCACCGCGACGGCGCTGACGAGCACTGAGCTCAGAATCGCGATCAGAGCACCGACTGAGATGACGACCGGGAACCCAGTGACGCTCGCAAGGGCGTGACTGATCAGTAGCTGGCCGTAGATACCAAAGACTGCACCAATCAAGCATCCGGTGCCGAGCAGCAGGCTGCTCTCGAAGATCAGCGCCCTCCACAACACTCCGTGCTGGAAGCCCTGCACCTTCATGCGGGCGAGTCGCGGGCGACGTTGCCAGATCATGGTCCCCATCGCCACCGACATCGCCAGCACCGTGGCGATCAGCACGAGCGTTGCGATCTGTGTCAGGCGGGAAAGCCCCTGGCGGCTAGCCGCTTGCTGAAGCGCATCGCGCTGCTGAGCGGTCTGCACCACGAGCGCCGATCCCGCCCCCAACGCCTGCTGAACCTCCCGACGTCCCTGCTGTATCGAGACTCCTCCTCGCAGCGTGAGGTTGTAAGCACTTGGATCGGCGCTACCCCAAGCTCGCACATAGTCCCCGGAATTGAGGATGATCGCGCCGGGTGGCCAGCCGAGGTTGGTGGTCAGCGCCGCAACGCGTAGTGTCGTCGGGTACGGAGAGGGCAACGTGAAACGCTGCCCGATATGTAGATGATTCTGGTTGGCAATGGCTTGTGAGACCACAGCCCAGCCCCCGATTCGAAGCCTCGCAGTCGCCAGCGTAAGGCTGCCTGAGACCAGTTGGCTCGGGGGAATCGGATTCGTGGCGGAAGACGGCGGCGCCAAGACCCATATGCGGCGATCGCCGTAGTCGAGAAAGCTCGCGCGATATAAGCCGACAGCTCGAACACCAGGAAGGCGCGCCAGCGTGGAAGCCATGGTGTTCGGGAATGGCGTGGTCGCGAGCAGGTTCTCCGTACCGGACGGCGTCACCCATAGGTCCGCGGACGCCGACAGTTGGTGGACAAGGCGATCCAAGCCGTTCTGGAGATTGGCATGCGCCCCCTGGATCGCGACGCTGCCGAAGACCGCGATCGCTCCGGTTGCAGCGATCGCAAGCGATCGCGCCCGCGTCTTCGGCGAACGCAGTTCGATGATGGCGACCCTCGTCGAGGCCGATCCGAAGTTGCTCTGCAAGCGGTCGAAGATCACGACAACCGCATAGAGCAGGAGCGGCAGCAGCAACAGCAACGCAATCACCAGAAGCACACTGCCGAGAACCGCCGACTGCGGTGCCGCGAGCAGGATCACCGTCGTCGCCGCGAGGCAGAGCAATCCCCCGGACACGGCTCCGATCACCCACCAGCGGCGGATATGACCTCCGCCGGACGCAGCGGCCTGGCTCGAGGTAGAGAGGATCTCCCGAAGCGGGATCAGCACGCCGATACATGCGGCCGCCAGCCCCGCGCCCGCGGCGATCGCGATGCTCTGCCAGGTCACGACCCGCTGCGTACCGACCGGGAACGCAAACGACAGATAACCGGGGTTCGATCGAAACACGACGATCGAGAGCAGATCTCCCAGCGCCAATCCAAGCAACGCGGCCAACCCACCGAGCACTGCCGCATCGAACAGCAGCGCCTGCACGATGTCCAGGCGCGTCGCACCATTGGAGCGCAACCCTGCGATCAACCCCTGACGTAACGGCAGCGTCAGCAGCATCGCGTTGAGCGCAAACAGGAACCCGACGAGCGCGCTGATCCCCGAGAACAGGCTCTCACCCTGGTTGGCCGGCGCCGCCGCGACCCTGAAGAGAGTCACATCGAAATTGGCCGGCTCGACGTTCAAGCGGCCCGCGGCCAGCCGCTCCAGACCAGCTCGCACCTCGGACTCGTGTCCGGGCATCGCGCGGACAAAGACGCGTGTGACGCGACCCCGCATTCCGGTGAGCTTCTGCGCGTAGGCCAGCGGCGCGACCGCGACAGGGCTGTGCGCGAGCCCCCCGATCGCCGTCGCATCGAGCGACGTTCCAACCAAGGCGCTGACATCGCTCGCGCCGATCTGCAGCTCGATCGGCGCAAGCGGCTGGGCCCCGATCCCTTCGGCAATAGAAGCCGGCAGCGCGAGCGCGTGCAGGCGGGCGATCTGGGCGTAGTGGAAATGCTTCAGGAGCAGACTGTTTGCAAGCGCCAGCCGCGGATCGGCGCCGATCAGTTCCACGGCCCGCCGGCCGGTCGGCCCGATCGCCTCGGCGGGCTCCTGGAGCACCGGCATCGCCGCGCTGACACCGGGCAGCCGCCGTACTTCGCCCACGAGTCGTTCGTCAAAGCCCCGCTGATCGCGCGACTGCAGCTGGAGCTGCATATTCCCGACGAGCTCATTCGCCAGCTGCTGCACCGAGCCGTTGAGGCTTGCGCTCGCGACCTGCGAGGCGAACAGCAGCGCCACGCCGACGGACAGACCCAGAACCGCCAGCAGCTCCTGCACGAGCACGAGCCGCACCTTCAAGCGGACGCGGTACAGGTGGGCGATGCTCGATAGCCGCATACGCGCCTACTACGGTCCAGCGAGAGGAGGAGCAAACACCGCATCCGGCTCGTACTCCGAGAGCCGGCCATCGAGCAGCGCGTGCACCCGGTCGGCGAACGCCGTCGCCTGGGGGTCGTGGGTGACGAGCAGCACCGCGGCGCCGCGCTCGCGGCAGATCTCGCTCAGGAGCTCGAGCACCTCGCGCCCGCGCTGGGAATCGAGGCTTCCAGTCGGCTCGTCGGCGAGCACGAGCTTTGGTTCGGTCGACAGCGCCCGCGCGATCATCACGCGCTGGCGCTCGCCCATCGAGAGCTCAGCGGGGCGATGGCCCAGGCGCCCGCCCAGCCCCAGGCGCAGCAGCAGCGGCTCGATCCTCCGCTCGGCTTGGCGCGCATCCCCGGTCAGCCACAGCTTCATCGCGGCGTTCTCCAGCACCGTCCCGCCGGGGAGCAGGTCGAAGGCCTGGTCGACGTAGCCCAGCTCGCGCAACCGATAGCGCGCACGAGCGTCGTCGGAGAGCGCGGAGATCTCGCGGCCATCGACGATCACGGCGCCGCTGTCGGGCTGTAGCAGCGCCGCAATCAGCATCAGCAGCGTCGTCTTGCCCGAGCCACTCGGGCCGTAGAGCGCGACCATCTCGCCCGCGGCGATCTTTAGCGACACGCCGTCGACCGCGCGGACCGGATCCCCGTCGCCGACGGGATAGCTCTTTGCGAGCTCGCGCAGCTCGAGCACTAGCTCCTCGATTCGGCGGTCGTGTCCGCTGCTCGGTGGACAGCCGGGGACACTAGGAAGAGATGTCGCGTCGGGAGTCATGAGCACCCGGGAAGTCGATGATGTTCCCCCGATCCACGGGTGAGTGCGGCGTCTCCAGCAGCTCGCCGCCGGCCAGCGTCGCGACGCGCCCCGACCAGCCCGTCGCGCCGGCGTCGGAGACGCTCATCAGCACGGCAAACCCCTGCTCTGTGGCCAGCGTGTCGAGCAGCCGCGTGAT
>Ga0302181_10000474_pt1 | contig 32740 bp, 29 predicted proteins | sample I_Palsa_E3_3_FD_198786 | JGI IMG/M metagenome (GOLD analysis project Ga0302181, IMG submission 198786) | Peat permafrost microbial communities from Stordalen Mire near Abisko, Sweden - I_Palsa_E3_3 | ecosystem: Environmental > Terrestrial > Soil > Palsa > Peat permafrost | place: Sweden...
AGCGCGTGGTGGCCTACCACGAGGCCGGGCACGCGCTGTGCGGCGAGCTGCTCCCGTCGGTCGATCGCGTGCACCGCATTTCGATAGTCCCGCGCGGGCAGGCGCTCGGCTACACGCTGAACCTGCCGGCCGAGGACCGCTACCTGAAGACGCGCGATGAGCTGCTCGACTACATGACCATGCTGCTCGGCGGGCGCATGGCTGAGCAGGTCGTGTTCGGTGCGATCACCACCGGTGCGTCTGATGATCTGAAACGCGTGGCGGACATCTCCCATTCGATGGTTCACGACTATGCGATGGGGACGGCCGGTGTGGGCCGCGCTCCGGACGGGGAGGTGCTCTCGGAGACGACCCTGCGGATCCGCGATGAGGAGCGCAAGGACCTGGTCGAGGAAGCCGGGCGCGCCGCGCAGAAGATCATCGTCGCCCACCGCCACGAGCTCGACGCGTTCGCCAACGAGCTGCTCGAGCACGAGGTGCTGGAGCGCGAGTCGATCGAACGGATCATGGAGGGAGTGCCTCGCCTCGAGCGCCCGGAAATCGGCCTGCACGTGGTCGCTGCGGCCAGGGCGCATGCCGCCCCGAACGGCTCGGGGCCGATCAACGTGCCTCATCTCCCGGCCGGCTCGAGCGGGCCGAACCTCCCCAATGGCGGCGCCGGGGGCGCCCCGCACGAGGGCGGGGCCGGGCGGCTATAGCGGCCAGGCGGCTATAGACTGCGGCGGGTGTTCACCCGCATCGATCACATCGGCGTGGCGGTGGAGGAGATCGAGCCCTCGCTTGAGCTCTACCGCGACAGCTTCCAGCTGCGCGTCGCCCATCGCGAGGTCGTGCAGGACCAGGGCGTCGAGGCCGTGCTGCTGGACGTCGGCGAGAACCACGTCGAGCTGCTGGCGCCGCTCGGCCCGGACACGCCCGTGGGCAGGTTCCTGTCGAAGAGAGGCCCCGGGCTGCATCACGTCGCCTACCAGGTGAGCGACATCGATGCGACGCTCGGAGCGCTCAGGCAGGCGGGGCTCAAGCTGCTGGACGAGCAGCCGCGAATCGGCATCCGCGGCTCGCGCGTGGCATTCATGCACCCCGCTGCCACCGAGGGCGTGCTGACGGAGATCGTCGAGCCGGCCGCCGGCCTGGGGGACCACTGATGGCCCCCTCGTCAAGGCGCGTGAGCATCGGCTTCCAGGGGGGTCAGGTGCTGGCGCTGCGGGTCAGCGATGAGCAGCTGAAGGCACTCAGCAAGGCGCTGGGCGGCGGCGGATGGCACGAGGTGACAAGCGAGGAGGGCCCGGTGCGCCTGGACCTCGCCCAGATCGTCTATCTGAGCGCGGAGAGTGACGAGCTGCACGTGGGCTTTTCGTAGCGCTTGTTTCGCCCTAAGCCGAACCTGGATGAACGGCTGCTGACGGTGGCTCGCACGACCGCGCACACTCCGCGCGCCGAGCGTGAGGTGGCTCGGTTCTCGCGGCTGGGGGAGCACGCGGGTGTTTGGCTTGCGATCGGGCTGTTGGGACAGACGATGGATGGGCCACAGCGGCGTGGCTGGCGGCGGGCGACCGCGACGGTGGCGGGCGTGTATGCGCTGAACACCGCGATCAAGCTGACCGTCCGCCGGCGCAGGCCGCAGCTACCGGGGCTGCCGCAGCTGACGAGCACGCCCACGCAGTTCAGCTTTCCCAGCGCGCACGCCTCGACCTCGTTCGCGGGGGCCCTCTGCTACTCGCGGCTGGGCGTGCCGGCGCTGCCGCTGTACGCGCTCGCGGTCGGTCTGTCGATCTCGCGTCCGTACCTGGGCGTTCATTTTCCTTCAGACGTGCTCGCGGGGGCGGTGCTCGGCACGACGGTCGGCGGATGCGTCACTCACGTTCAGCGCCACTCGGCCGAGGAGACGGGGTGAGCACCAGGATCGGCATCGTGGGCATGCCCAACGCGGGCAAGTCGTCGCTGTTCAACGCACTCACCAAAGCCGGCGCGGAGGCGGCCAACTATCCGTTCACGACGATCGAGCCGAACGTCGCCGTGGTGCCCGTTCGCGACGAGCGACTCGAGCAGGTGGCCGCCACCGTGGGGGCCTCTGAGATCGTGTGGGACACCGTCGACTTTCACGACATCGCGGGGCTCGTGGCCGGTGCGCACGAGGGGGAGGGGCTGGGCAACCGCTTCCTCGCGAACATCCGCGAGACTGACGCGATCGTGCACGTGGTGCGCGCGCACGGCGATGAGAACGTGATCCATCCCGAGGGCCGCGTGGATCCGCTGGCGGACATCGAGACGATCGAGACCGAGCTCGTGCTCGCCGATCTCGAGCAGGCCGAACGGCGCGTCGAGCGCGTCGCCAAACAGGCCAAAGGCGGCGACCGCGTGGCGATCGCCGAGGAGGCATGGCTGCGCAAGGTGATCGATGAGCTGCAGGCCGGCCGCCCGGCGCGCGGCGTGCCGCTCCCCGAGGAGGCGCCGAACGCGGCGCGCGATCTCGGCTCGCTGACGAGCAAGCCGGTGCTGTTCGTGGCGAACGTGGACGAGGGCTCGGAGCTCGTCCCCGCGGCGGTCGCCGATCATGCCGCGGCGCAGGGCGCGGGGGCGGTGGCCGTGTCCTCGCGCATCGAGGCCGAGCTGTCAGAGCTCGAGGATGACGACGCGGCGGCGATGCGCGAGGAGCTCGGCGTGAGCGAGTCCGGCCTCGAGCGCGTCGTGCGCGGCGCCTTCTCGCTGCTCCATCTGATCGCCTTCTTCACCGCCGGCGAGGCTAAGCCCGCCCAGTCCTGGCACCTGCGCGACGGTCTCACCGCCTGGCACGCCGCGGGGCAGATCCACTCGGACATCCAGAAGGGTTTTGTGCGCGCCGAGGTGATCGGCTGGCGTGAGCTGATCGACGCCGGCGGCTATGCGGGAGCCCGCGAGCGCGGCACGCTGCGCCTGGAGGGCCGCGACTACGCGATGGCCGACGGCGACGTGATCACCGTCAAGTTCACCCCCTAGCGACGCCCGCTCAGGACTCGGCGCCGGCGGCGAACTGCTCGAGCCGCTCGGCCAGGCCGTTTATGCCCATCTCCCGCGCCACGCGCGCTCCGGCCGCGAACTCGGTGGGGCGGTCCGGTGGGCGCTCGATGTCGATTCGCTGAAGCGTCGCGATGCGCTTGAAGGTGCGCAGCAGCTCCGCGCTCTGCCGCAGCGCCGCCGCCGTCCGCGGGCGCATGTCGCGGTCCTCGGCCGGGAGCTCGCCTCCTGCGGCATCCACGGGGACTCCGGCGGCCGCCAGCACGGCCTCCAGTGAGCCATATCTGAGCAGCAGTTCGGCCGCCGTCTTCGCGCCGATTCCGCGAGCGCCTGGGAGCCCGTCGGACGGGTCTCCGCGCAGGGCGATGAAGTCCGCCACGAGCGCCGGCCCGACGCCGTAGCGTTCGCGCACCTCCGCCGGGCCGAGGTCGGCGGTCTCGCCCCCCTTTCGCAGTTCCACGACGGCGACGTGATCGCTCACCGCGCCGAACAGGTCGCGGTCGCCGGTCACCATGCGCGCCCGCCCGCCGCTCTCCTCCTCCACTCGCCCGAGCGAGAACATCACGTCGTCGGCCTCCAGGTCATCGCTCCCGGCCACCGTCCAGCCGAGGCTCGCGAGCAGAGCGGGAGCCCGCTCCCACTGCCAGGCCAGCTCAGCGGGCATCGGGTCGCGGTGGGCGTGATAGGCCGGGTACAGCTCCACGCGATAGGACGCCTCCTCCGCGCCCATGCACGCGGCCACGCCTCGCGGACGGCGCGCCGGAAGGCGCGCGTGTATCACCGTCAAGAGCGCGTTGACGGTGCCGAGCAGAGCATTCACCGGCCGGCCCTCGGCGTCCACGATCGATTTGGGGAGCGCGAAGAATGAGCGGTACAGGAGCCACGGAACGTCGGCGATCAGCAGTGGGGCGGGCATTCACTTCAGGGTAGGCACTGCTCCTGGCCACCCCGCCGCATCGCCTCCCGCAACCGCGGTATTCGAGCTGCCCGCCGCCTGCGCGCCGCGGCCTGGCGCTGCGACCGCGCGCCGGGTGCTCAGCCCGTCACCATCCAGCAGCTTTCGGTCCACACCAGGCGGCTCTCGTCCCCGCCCAGGAACGGCGTCGGCAGGTCGATCGAGGCGATGTTGCCATGCACGAGCACCGCCGCCGTTCCGATCGCATGCGCGTCCTTGCGCAGACCCGCGCGCTCACCGGGCTCGCGCAACAGCTTCGTGAGCTTCGCGTCCCAGCGCTCCGCGCAGGTGCGACCGTGCTCGGTCGCTCGCTGGGCGGCGGTGAGACGGCCGCAGGCGCCCGCGCCGTTGCCGGCCAGCTCGGCGGCCACGAAGGTGCCTGCGGACTGGCGAATCCACGCGATCTGCCCAGCGTTGCCGGTGGACGGTGCCGCCGGCGCGCTCGCGGGCAACGCGAGCAGGGCGGCGCAGGAGAGCATGGCGATGCCGCGCGTGAGGGCCATCCCCATGCCTGTCGGCCGCGAACGCTGATTTGATGAGGCCTTCACGCGAACGTGTGCCCGCAGCGGACGCATATCGTAGGTGCACCGCGGCCGGCTACCCCGCCGCGGCGCCTCCCGCCAGCGTCGCTTCCGTGGCGCCCGGCGCCTGTGCGCCGCCCTGCGGGCCGCTCGGGGCGGGGCTCGCGGTCGCCGGCGCAGGCCCGGGCTGTGCGCTCACGTCGGGCTCCGCGGTGACCGTCTTCCCGTTCTCCACGCTGAAGAACTCCCACGTGCTCTGCAGGCCCAGGCGGGCGGCCAGTTCCGGTCCGCTCACGTTCGTGTCGCCGCGCGTCCCCAGCACCGCGGCCGAGACGATCCGCGGCGAGACGCCGCGCTTGATCACCTCGATGCCTCGGAACGTGCCCTTCACGAGACCGCTCAACCTCGCCGCCGCGGCGCCGAAGCTGATGGCGAGCTTCCAGTCATAGGCCGGCCCGCTGTCGTAGGGGTCGGCGACTCCCACGAGCCACGGCTCGGGCGCCGAGCCGAGGAACGAGTTGCCGATGCTCTCCGTCTCACCGCCCGAGCTCGCGAAGAAATAGGTGATCGCCGGCTGCCCCGCATACGTGACGATCTGCCCCGCCGTGGCCGTGACGGCCGTGTTCGTCTGCGCCGTTTCCGCGATCACCCCGCGGTAGACCTGCGAGCGGGTATCCGCATAAACGTCGAACCGCGACCCGCCGGCGTGTGCGGTCAGCGCGTAGGTGCGGCTGGCAACCGCCTGCGCCTCGAGCGCCGCCAGCGGCCAGCTGGAGGGCATCTCGGCCGAGACCACGCCGCGCACGTAGCGTTCGAGCGGGATCTTCTCCACCTTCGCGCCCACCAGCACGCGCACGACGGCGCCGGCGGGCGCCTGGCCGAGCGCCGTCCCCGTGTAGTAGTGCGCGAGGATCGCCTCATAGGTGGCGCCGTGCTGGGCGTAGCCGAGCGCTCCGTCCTGGCTCATGCCCACGCCGTGCCCATCGCCCGCGCCCGTGATCACGAGCGTCGAGGCGGCCGCCGGTGCGGCGCACAGCGACAGCGCGGCCACCGTGGAAACGATCAGCCGAAGCGCAGAACGGCGGTGATAGGTTGAGCTCATGAAGAGCATCCGCGCGCAGAGCGACCCGCCCATATGGCGAACGATGCTGCGCGCAGAAAAGATCGCATATGTTCCTCCTCGGTCGCGTGCCGGGCGCGGATGAGCGCTGCACGATGACCACCGTCGCGCGCGAGCAGGAGGTTCTGGACGGGGTGCCCACCGAGCTGTTCATCGCCGGTGAGTGGAGGGCGGCCGCTGCCGGGGGCACGCTCGCTGTTGAGGATCCCTCCACCGGCGAGCCGCTCGTGGAGGTCGCCGACGCCCAGGTGGACGATGCATTGGCGGCGCTGGCGGCAGCGGCGGACGCGCAGGCCGAGTGGGGGGTGGCGGCGCCGCGCGAGCGCGGGGAGATCCTGCGCCGCGCCTATCAGGCGATCGTCGATCAGAGCGAGGACCTCGCGCTGATCATGACGCTCGAGATGGGCAAGGCACTGGCCGAGTCCCGCGCGGAGATCGCCTACGCCGCCGAGTTCTTCCGCTGGTTCTCCGAGGAGGCCGTGCGCATACACGGCCGCTACATGGTCAACACCACCGGCAAGGGACGCATCCTCACGATGCGCCAGCCCGTCGGACCGTGCGTGTTCGTCACGCCCTGGAACTTCCCCACGGCGATGGGCACGCGCAAGCTCGCCCCGGCCATCGCCGCCGGCTGCACGGTCGTCGTGAAGCCCGCCCAGCAGACGCCGCTGTCGATGCTCGCGCTGGCGAGGATCCTGCAGCAGGCGGGCCTGCCGGCGGGAGTGCTCAACGTGATCACCGCCAAGCACTCGGGCGCGGTGATCGAGCCGCTGCTGCGGGACCCGCGCACGCGCAAGCTGTCCTTCACCGGCTCCACCGAGGTCGGGCGCACGCTGATCGAACAGTCCGCCGAGCAGGTCCTGCGCGTGTCGATGGAGCTCGGCGGCAACGCGCCCTTCCTGGTGTTCGAGGACGCGGACCTCGACGCGGCGATCGACGGCGCGATGCTCGCGAAGATGCGAAACGTGGGCGAGGCCTGCACGGCCGCCAACCGCTTCCACGTGCACGAGTCCGTGGCCGATGAGTTCGCCCGCCGGCTGGCCGAGCGCATGGGCGCGCTGAAGGTCGGCCGCGGCACCGAGCCGGGCGTTGACGTGGGACCGCTGATCGACGAAGCCCAGCGCGCCAAGGTCACAGAGCTCGTCAGCGACGCCGTGGACCGCGGCGCGCGCGTGCTGCTCGGCGGCGAGCCCGTGAACGGCCGCGGCTACTTCTTCGCTCCGACCGTCCTCGCCGAGGTGCCCGAGGACGCACGCGCCTTCAGCGAGGAGATCTTCGGCCCCGTCGCGCCGATCTCCACCTTCTCAACCGAGGAGCAGGCACTCACGGAGGCAAACCGCACGGAGTACGGCCTCGTGGCCTACGTCTACACACGCGACCTCTCACGCGCGTTCCGCGTGTGCGAGGCCATCGAAACGGGCATGATCGGCCTCAACCAGGGAGTCGTCTCAAACGCCGCCGCGCCCTTCGGCGGGGTCAAGCAGTCGGGCTTCGGCCGCGAGGGAGGCTTCGAGGGGATCTCCGAGTACCTCGAGACCAAGTACGTGGCGATGGGGATCTAGACATGGGACTCGAGCTCGCGCTCCGGGCGAAGCAGCTCCGCGAAGAAGCCCTTGCCGAGCACGCTCAGGGCGAGCAGCGATCCGAACAGCACCACCGCGTCGATGCTCTCGCGCCCCTGCTTGGTCCAGTAGTCGTCCGCGAGGTTGAGCCATAGCGCAAACTCGTCGAGGGTGAGCGCGGCGCCGCTGCCGAACACGACCGAGGTCGCCCGCGAGGCTCCCCGCTGGTCGTTCGTGCCGATCTCGAGCAGCCACAGGTAGCCGACGCTGAGCAGGCCCGCGATCCCGAAGGTCATGTGGTGGATATGGCGCCCGCCGGGGGTTATGTTCTTGAACGGCCCGCGTTCGGCGCGGATCGCGTGGGTGATCCCGCGCACGCCCGCAAACGTCAGGAAGAACGATCCGGTCGAGAACAGCTGGCGCTCCTTGCGGCGATCGCCGAAGTGCTTGTGGTAGAGCGAGCGCACGTCGCGGTCGAGCGTGAGCCGCGAGGAGCTCTGTCGAGGGCGCTCAGCGGAAGTGAGCGTTGAGCCGTTCGCGGTCATGGCGTCCCATAGCCTAGTGCGCAATCGCCATCGGCTGATCGGCCGGGTCGATGGCTAGAGTCTGCGCGGCGATGCGCCCACGCCCTACGTCCCCGGCCGGCCTGCTGGTCGCAGCCGCGCTCGCTGTCGTCGTGCTCTGCGGCTGCGGCAGTTCCTCCAAAGGCAACGGCGTGGCGTCCAAGACGCCCGCGCAGATCGTCGCCGGCGCCAAGATCCTGGCGGACGCGGCGAAATCCGTGCACGTCTCAGGAACGGTCCGCACCGGCACGTCTCCGATAACGCTGAACATGGTCCTGCTCGCGGGCAAGGGGGGGCGCGGCCAAATCATCGAGAACGGGCTGAGCCTGGAACTGATTCAGATCCACGGCAACGCTTACATCAAAGGGAGCGCCGCGTTCTATCAGCAGATCGCCGGGCCGGCGGCCGCCAAGCTGCTTCAGGGCAGGTGGCTGAAGGCGCCGGCGAGCAGCGGCAACCTCGCTCCGCTGGCGTCGCTCACCGATCTGAGCACGCTGTTGAACACCGCCCTGACGGCGCACGGACCGCTGAGGAAGGGTTCCGTCACGTCCGTCAACGGGCAGAAGGTCATCGGCGTCACCGACAGCTCGACGGGGGGGACGCTCTACGTGGCCACCACCGGGCCCCCGTATCCGGTGCAGATCACGATGAGCGGAGGGGGCGGCGGCATCAGCTTTGCCGGCTGGAATCAGCCCGTGTCGGTCTTCGCACCGCCAAACGCGATCGACGTTCCCCAGCTGCAGTCGGGGCACTAGAGAGTTCGTTCGACATCTGTCTATCGCCCTCATGGGGGCTAAAGGGCACCCCCTCAGCAGCCGATCGCGGGGCTGGACAGTAAGTGAGAGCTCCAGAGTGAACGGCGCAACCCAAGTCAGCTTCCGGCGGCCCGCCCAGCGTGGGGCAGCCACCCCCCGGCCTGCGACGGGCAGTCGTCAGGTCAACGGTACGCCCGTGCGGAGCGGCCTGCGGGGAGCCGCATCGGGCTCGAGCAGCCTCGCTCTCTCCGAGAGCCGAACGACCGGCGCCACGGCGCACGGGCCGCGCGGGAGCCGGGAGCGCACGCACAGGATGTCAGCCGTTTCCTACGTCTCGCACGCCCTCTGGGCGGTGCTGGGTGTTGGCGCCGCCGTCGTCGCTGTGGTGGTAGGGACCTCGGCTGTGATCACCGCCTGCGTGATCGTGCTGGCCTGCACAGCGATGCTGCTCGGCTGGCGGTTTGGCGAAGACACTCGCGCTGCGCTCGAACAGGAGATCAACGGCCGTTCCAATGAGCTCAAAGACGCACTGTCGGAGCTCGAGATCGCACAGGCCGAGACCGTGCGACGCCTGTCCATGGCAGTCGAGTTCCGCGACGAGGACACCGGTGCTCACATCGAGCGGATCGGGCGCTTCTCGACCCTGCTCGCCGAACAGCTCGGCATGGACCCGGAGTTCTGCGCGAGACTCAGCCACGCCGCGCCGCTCCACGACGTCGGCAAGGTGGCGATCCCCGACGCGATCTTGCTCAAGCCCGGGCCATTGACCGCTGCCGAGCGCGCGATCGTCGAGACCCACGCCGAGGAGGGCCACAGGCTCGTTCGGGGATCCTCCTCCTCGATCCTCGACATGGCTGCGACGATCGCACTCTCACACCAGGAGAAGTGGGACGGAAGCGGCTACCCGCGAGGGCTCGCCGGTGAGGAAATCCCGATCGAGGGACGGATCGTCGCGGTCGCGGATGTGTTCGATGCGCTCACCAGCGACCGTGTCTACCGCAAAGCGTTCCCGGTCCAGGAGGCGGTGCGGATGATGCGCGAGGAGCGCGGGCACCACTTCGACCCGGTGGTGCTGGATGCCTTCATGGAAGTGCTGGGGAAGTCCGGTCCCGATGCGCGGGAGCTGGAGAGGGCCGATCCGGATCTGCTGATGGACAGCACACTCGAGACCTACGCCGTGGCGCTGGAGCGCGGCGACGCCGAGATGGCCGAGGGCGTCATCGCCGCGGCGATCGAGGACGGGCTCCCTCCCGCGGCTCTCCACGCCGGCGTGATCGCGCCCGCGCTTCACCACATCGGCCTGCTCTCAGAGGCCGGCGAGATGGACCACGAACGCGAGCATCTCGCCCTCGCGATCACCCGCCGGGTGCTCGCGACCCTGTATCGATACATGCTCACCGCCACCGAGCCCACGCGCGAGCGCGTGCTGCTGGCGGTCCTCGACGGCGACCCGCACACGCTCGGGCTGCAGATGGTTCACGACCAACTCGCGGCGGCGGGCTACCAGACGATGTTCGACACCGATCTGTCGGTGGAGCAGCTGTTGGCCAAGGTCGACAGCCAGCCACCCGAGCTGATCGTCCTCGGGGGCACGGTCGGCACGGCGGTGGCCGCGGTCTCACGCGCGGTCAAGGATCTGCGCGCCAGGCACCCGGACATCCCGATCATGTTGCGGGGCGCGGCGGTCAGCCGCAGCATGCCTCGCGAGCACAGCGGCATGCCGGTGCTCGAGCGCATCGATGAGTCCGTGCAGGCCGTGGAGGAGCTGCTGTCAGCTCCGCAGCCCGTGCCGTCGATGTAGATTGCGGACGTGAGCAACAGCGCAATCGTGACCGGCGGCGCCGGCTTCATCGGCTCGCATCTGGTCGACGCGCTGGTCGCCGACGGCTATGCGGTGACCGTGGTCGATGACCTCTCCTCCGGCGATGCTCGCCGCGTCGCCGAGCAGGCAACGCTGCGCGAGCTGGACATAGTCGACGGTGGCGCCCTGGATGCGGTCATCCAGGAGGTGCGCCCGAATGCCATCTTCCACCTCGCGGCCCAGGCCAGCGTGGTGGCCTCGGTCGAGGATCCCGGGCGCGACTGCGAAGTGAACGTGAAGGGCACGCTCAACGTCGTGCAGTCCGCCGGCAGAGTCGAAGCGCCGGTCGTGTTCACCTCGACCGGCGGCGCGCTGTACGGGGATGACGCGCCAATGCCGACGCCCGAGGATCGGATACCCGAACCGCTCTCTCCCTACGGCGCATCGAAGTGGGCGGCGGAGGCATATGTGAAGACCTGGGCGCTTTCCTCCGGCATATCCCACGCCGTGTGCAGGCTAGGGAACGTCTACGGGCCACGTCAGAACCCGCACGGCGAGGCGGGCGTCGTCGCGATCTTCGCCCATCATCTTCATACCGGACACGCGCCCACGCTCTATGGTCACGGCAAGCCGACTCGCGACTACGTGTATGTGGCCGATGTCGTCAGCGCGCTGCGCGCCGCGTCGGGGCGCTCAGGCACCTACAACGTCGCCACCGGCGTGGAGACCGACGTGATCGCGCTGTGGAACGAGCTGCGCGCGCTCGCCGGCTCAGACCTCGAACCACAACTCGCCGACCTGCGCCCGGGCGAGCTCAAGCACAGCTGCTTGGACACCAGCAGGGCCGAGCGGGAGCTGGGATGGCGGGCCGAGGTGGCGATCGAACAGGGGTTGAAGCTGACCTACGACGCGCTGCTGGAGGACTTCGAGCGCGTGTAGCGCTCCGCGCTCGTCCGCGAGCCTCGTGAGCGCATCGCGGGCCTGCAATTCGGCGCGCACGCCTTACGGTTGGGTCCCGGTGGGGCGAGAGTGCTCGTATGAGGTCTGCCCTTCGGGTTGCCCTATCCGCGCTGAGCGTACTGTCACTCGCCCTCTACATGGCGCCGGCGAGCGCCCACGGTGACGGCGCGGGCGGTGCGCAGGCACCGGCGGCGCCGCTGGCGGGAGGCGTCCAATACGGCATCACGGTGCCAAAGCCCGTCATCAGGGGGCCCGGGCCGAGCACGATGAGGATTCCGGCGACGGCTGTCGCCGGCAGTCCACCGCGGCTGTCTCTGCGGATCGACGAGCCGGGCGTCGGCACGGTGGATGCCGTGGTGAGCCTCATCAGCCTCACCACGCACACAGCGGTCATCACAGTGAACATGGGCTGGGTGCACACGGCTCGCACCTACACGGTGAGCTGGCCTCGCGGGGGAACGCTGTCGCCCGGGAGCTATGAGGTGAGCCTGACTGCGCACGACCATCGCGGCGGCACGCTCGTGCGCAGCGCCCACCATACGGGCGAGGCGATTCTCGAGATCAAGGCGCCCGCGAAAGCACCGGCAAAGGCCGCGCCGCCGGCGGTCTCGCCCACCGGAGCTCCGCCACCGGCCGGCGTGCCGACCCCCGCCCAGACGGTCGCAGACGGCGCGGTATTCCCGGTGGCCGGTGCCCACAACTTCGGCGGCCCGGAAAATCGCTTCGGGGCGCCGCGCGCGGGATACACGCACCAGGGCCAGGACGTGCTGACCGCGGAAGGCACGCCGGTGGTCGCGCCGCTCGCGGGAACGATCCTCACGACCAGCTATCAGGCCGGCGGTGCAGGCTACTACGCCGTGGAGCACACGGGCGTGGGTTTCGACTTCATGTTCGCCCACTGTCAGGCCGGATCGCTCGCCGTGAGCACAGGTGAGAGCGTGGCTGCCGGGCAGTCGCTGTGCAAGGCGGGCCAGACCGGCGACGCGACCGCCCCGCACCTGCATTTCGAGATGTGGGTCGGTGGCTGGCAGGCCGCCGGCGGCTACCCGATCGACCCGCTCCTCTACCTGGAAGCCTGGGAACGCGCGAGCCCCGCCGCTTGAGCGAGCCGCTAGCATCGGGCAGCGCGGCGAGATAGCTCAGTTGGTAGAGCACACGACTGAAAATCGTGGTGTCCCCGGTTCGAGTCCGGGTCTCGCCATGTTTTTGCCTGCTCAGGGGCATATTCTTGAGGCTTCTGCGAGTCTTGTAGCTGAGCGTCGGTACCAGCTCAGTACCAGTTGGGACCCGAGCCGCTTCAGGAATCCTGCACTAGCCGCGGCGCCTCGTGGGGTCTCAGGTGAGGGGTGGCACCTGCGTTGCTGGTCGGATCCTAGGCGTGAACCTACGCAGGTAGGTGCGAGGCCACAACAGCCTCCCGCATGCACATCCGCGAGCCCGGCGCCTGGTTTTCCGACCGCGCCGCACCGGATCCTCGTAAGGCGTTGTGTCTCATTCAACCCACGCCTCGGCCACTTGCTCGCCGTCGGCTTCGTAATGTGGACCGAACACGAGAAACTCAAGACCATCGGGGCCGGCCTCAAACGCGCGGACGACCTCGGGGGCAATCCGGATCGCGTCAAGCACCCGGACATCGGCGATCTCGTCGTCGAGCTTTACACGGCCACTGCCTGCGAGAATGACGTACACCTCCTCGGCGCGCGCGTGCCGGTGAGCGAACGGCGAACGTTTCCCAGGTCGGAGGCGAAAGTGCGTCACCCCCGTCTGCTCGGCCTCGAGATCAACGCGGGCCACGCGGGCCTCCCATCGATCTCCGAAGCCGCCCGCCGGCGCTGCGTCCTCGACGTCGGCCAGGTTGATTTGCGTGTGTGTCCGTGACATCTCATCCTCCGGGTCGACTGCGAGAGCCGATGATGTCAGCCCCGACGCTCCGGCGCGACTTGAGCCTGCTGCTCCCGGCCGGACGGAGCAGCGACTCCGACGGAACACTGGCTATTACGCTCGCTGAGAACGTAGGAGCAGCCGAGTCGAGTCCTGACCCTCACTCGGTCTTGGGTGCGAAGCAGCGGTCTCTCGACGAAGCTAGAGAACTGGTACCGGTCCGCCCTGCCGGTACCAGCAGCCCCACAAAATCCCTGCAAACCGATGCCATCTGCGGCAAAGCAGTCACCAGTAGAAGTCCTGCATATCGGGGCTTTCGAACGGGTTTCCCGCCGCTTCTGAAAATCGTGGTGTCCCCGGTTCGAGTCCGGGTCTCGCCATTTCCCCGAAACCCCCGCCAAGACTGGGCGTCCGAGCACCTAACGCCGCCGGGGAATCGAACACGAAACACCACGATTTCGGGCAACCAGTACCTTTTCGGTACCTTTTGGCCGCCCGGCGGGCCGTGAGGATCCGCTTCCGCTACGAGCAGGCGATGGCCTTGAAGCCGATCTTCCCCGGCACGGGCAAGCCGCTGAGCCGGCTGCGTGCCTCCGCTTGACTTGCCCAGTATTGTCAGCGTTGGAGGGCATACATCGTGGGGCCGGCTCAAAGTGGCTGGCAGCACGGCCTGACTTCCGAGCGTTCGTCAACTCTGGAGGTCGTCATGCTCGACACGCTGACTCTCACCAATCGTGTGGCTCTGACTAAGCCTGCCGCGCGCAGCGAGGATGTGATGGATTTACTGCTGGTCGACCCTAACGTCGACCGCCTGCTCAGGCTCGGCGCGCCCTCCGATGGCGTCAAGATCAGTGACATCGACCGCGGCGAGTGATGTACACAGCGGGAGTAAGTGTGGTCGCCGAGCTGCGAGACAGCGAAGTGCGAAACCCGAAGCGTGCCTCGCGGCTGCGTCTGGCGGCGGCGTCAATCCTGGCGGGGTTCACGGTGCTCGCGGTTTCGCCAACACAGGCCAAGGCCGTTTCGCCGACCGTGCCGATCAGGGAAACGGCCTGTCTGGCTGGAATGCCCTGGGCCGAGCTCGGTTACTCAGGTTGCGAACTGTCTACGGCCAGTCCCTACGACCTCGGGCGGCCGGTTGTCACATTGGTAGGACCGGGAGAACGCTTCATTTACGTCGTCGAGCAGTCCTACAACGTTCTATACGGCGGCGGAGAACACCACGCGGCTCCGGACACGATCGTACAGCTGGCCCTCGAGGGGAACGGGCAACCCAGCTTTGTGTCCTGTCTAAGCACGGCCGCGACGCCCGACTGCAAGCGAGTGCCCGAAAGCGCGATGTTCGAGGCTCAGAGCGCCGTACTCACTCCGGACGGTCAGAACCTCTACGTCGCGTCCGAGTCGGGGATCTCGAGCTTCGCGATCGAACCGTCCGGCGGTCTGCGGTTCACCGAATGCGTCGGCGTGGAAGGCGGCGCATGCGTCCGACCCACAGGGTCGCTGGACGAAGAAGCCACCGTCCAGATCGCGATCGCACCCGACAGTCGCGATCTCTACGCCGTTAGCGAAGGTCGGCTTAGAGATTTTCACCTTGGGACCAGTGGCGCGCTGAGCTTGGCGCACTGCTATGACTTCCGCAGCGCGTGTCCTGAAGAACTGCCGCTGGATGAATCGGGCAGCGTCGCGGTCTCACCAGACGGCCAGACAGTCCTTGAGGTGCTGGGAGAAGACAGCATCGACGCCTACCACCGTCTCCCCGACGGATCGCTGCTGTTCACTGGTTGTCTTGCCGCGGCAGGAGCCGAATGCCCGTCGGTGGGCGCCAACGAGCGTGCGATGGTCTCCCTCGGCTCCGTCCTGATCGCTCCCAATGGCCGCGACGTATACGTGCTCGGCGGCGGCCGCGGCGGTGACATAGCACGATCCACTCTCACCCACCTGAGGCTTACCGCTTCCGGCACGCTCGAATTTGCCGGCTGCCTACAAACCGACGCGCCCGCCTGCGAACAGCTGCCCTCCGAAGCCCCCAGTTTCCGGGAGGGCGAACTCGCCCGGGGAGGCCAGATGGCGATCACGCCCAACGGCGAGCGGCTGATCATAACCGCGGGCTCTATCGACGTGTTTCGCCTCGACAAAGACACGGGCACCCCGACCTACGAAGCCTGCTCGGGGCCCGAAATCCCATGCGAGCTTGGCCAGATGGAAGGGGGAACCAGCGTCCAGGCGGCGCCCAACGGCGGCAGCGTGTGGGTCTCAGGTGGGGGCGCAGGCCGAACCACCCGCCTCCAGCTGGATGCGGCCGCGCTCGCGACCGAAGGGCCCGTCCCGCAGCCACAGGGTTTGACCATCTACAACCTCAAAGCCGACGGTGCGGAAGTCATTACGAACGTGATCACGGGCGGCGCGAAGACGAGGTATGCCTTCGAGGTCGAAAACCCAGACGGAGCCCGCAGCTATGTGGAAGGAAGAGTGCAGGGAACCGACAAAGCCGATCCCGAAGTCGTTGGAAACCTCGAACTCCAGCCGTCGACCAGCTATCGCGTGCGTGCCATGGCGTCGAACAGCGCCGGCGAAGCCGCCGGCCCGTGGAGGAGCTTCACAACCGAATCGTGCGCCCCCGAAGGACTAGGCGAAGTGGCCCTCCAGAATTACAATCCCGAAATCGCTACGACCGCGACGACGCTGATCGCCCGCGGCGCAATCAGCCCGGGCTGCCTGCCGACGAGCATGAGTCTCGAATATGGGCTGAGCGAACACTACGAACACAAGGTGACGGAGTCGCAGTCGGCGTTTCCCGTGACCTATAGCCTCAGCCCCTTCTACCTGGAAGCGACGGGGCTGACCCCGGGCGCTCGCTACTACTACCGGCTGACCGCGGCCAATCGCAGGGGCGAAGTGGTCCTGGAACAGGAATACACGAGGCTACCAACCGAGGCGCCGACGGCGGTCGAGGTGGCCGCCGATACGGGTAAGGCTCGCCCCGGCGAATCGGATACTACGGCCGTGCTCGAAGGGATCGCCCGAATCGGCGACACCCCCGCCGAGGTGACGGCTCAGGTGTTCCGGAACCCAGAAGCAGACGAACCTCCGAAGCAGGTGTCGCTGGGGGAGCTATCGCCCGATCGTGAACCACAGGTGGTGAGCATTCCAGCCAGCGGGCTGGAATGCGGCGTCCTCTACCACTGGCGACTGGTCGTGACCGCCCCCTACGGTCACTCGTTGGGCGCGACCGAACCGCTTCTGATCCCCTGCTCCTTGCCGCCGCCAGGTGAAGAATCGAAGCCTCCGCCGGAATCCCCCATGCCCAGCGAAAATCCGGTCGGCTTAGGCCCCGCACTGCCGACACCGGATGCAACTCAGACGCCGGGCGGCGCTGCAACGACGACGGTCCCATCGGGCGAGCCCTCGCTTATGTCTGCACTCGCTCCCGAGCCAAACGTCACTGCGGGCGCGCCTGCGAAAGTCGCCTTTCTCTCTCTGCGTCGGGGCCGAGGTTCGATGAGAGTCGTTCGCTTGCGTCTCAGCGCGTCGGCGACCGAACGGATGACGATCACGCTGGAGATGATCGAGTCGCCCGGCGCCGATCGGCGCACGACGACCCTGTCAGTCACACACGTAACCGCCGGGCCCTCGGAGCAGGTCGACCTGCCCGTCGACCTGCGCACTGTCGCGCGACTTCATGGCGCACACCCGACGTGGGCACTCGAGCTTTTCATGCGCCGGCAATCCGGGGCGACGTCATATCTGCAACTGCCGGCAGGGCTCGAGCACCGACTCGAGGTGTCCTCCTCAGGCTAAGTCGCGCGAGCTGGCGTGTGACGGGCACTCGGGCGCCTGCTTCGTGGCCCATGCCGCAGTCTGCATGTGGTCGCTCGTGATAAGGCGAAAAGACGTACTGATTCGCAGGACTTTCCTGGCTTTCCCGGCACCAATTACCCGTCCCTGAAAATCGTGGTGTCCCCGGTTCGAGTCCGGGTCTTGCCATCTGAAAGGCGCTGCAAACTAGTGGCTATTGATTAGCGCTCACTATCTTTGGGTCGTGCAATAGCCCACCAGTCGCGCTCTTGTGGCCTGAATTCGCCGAATTGAGGCCGGTCTGAGTTTGATTGGCCCTGAAGGACCGGGGGGCGGCTATCAGGACCAGGCCGACAACGAAGCCGATTCGTGGTGTCCTCGGGCTGTACCGCGGTGGCTGGAAAGCGGGGCTGATCCAGCCGGCGTCGGTGGGGTTGGAGAGCCTCGTTTACACCTGAAGCCCGACAGCTGCAAGCGCCGCGCGGACGCATGCGTCGTGAACCTGCCCGGGCGCGATCGGGAAGACCTCGGGGATGTCCGCGACCGACTGTGAGACACCGAGCCCGAGCCGGGCCATATGCATCATGCCGATGGTCTGTGTGTAAAGGCAGTTAGCCGTAAACGGCGCATCCGCCAATGTGAAGATCCCGTCGCGGGCACCTCTGCGCAGGATGTCGATTGTGACGGCGAGGCAGTTGCTCATCGATCGCCCGAGGCTAAACCAGGTGGCGTCGGTCAGGCCTGCGCGGAGCTCTGCCGCTGGTCGGCGCATGAGCGATAGCGCGCAGTCGAGAAACGCGGGGTACTCAAGGCAGTAGCTGGCGAAGCTGCTCCAGCAGGCACGCAGCTGGACGTCAGCAGGCGCGCTCTTGTCAATTCGGGCGATCCCCTGCGCCGTTATCTCGTCAAGGTATTGAGTCATCGTGAGGACGAAGAGCTCCTCCTTGGACTCGAAGTAACGGTAGATGAGCGCGCGGTTGATTTTGACCGTTCGCGCGATCTCGTCCATCGGCGCGTCCTGCATACCTCGCTCGTCGAATAGGGCGCGGGTGGAGTTCACGAGTTCGCGCTCCCGTGCGCGACGCTGATCCAGACGGCCGCGACCTGACCATGCCGCAGTACGCATTGCGCGAACTGTAGCATCCTGGTTGACTGACTGTTACACGGTTGGTATCTTTGCCCAATGGGTGGGGACTCGGAGGGGATAACGGCTCGCCTCATGGGCGACCCGTTGGCCGCTGCCCGCGGAGCTGCGTGGCGTTATTTGACGGCGAGCATCATCATTGTCTCGGCGACGGTGCTCGGTGCCTGCCCGGCCCCGGCAGGTGCGTCGGCGATTTTAGGGCCCGCGCAGATCATGGTACGAGGACGCGGAGCCGGTGCGCTGATCACGCGTGCTCCGTTCCAGATCTCCTTTACCGATGCGCACGACCGGCCCGTGCTGTCGGAGGTGCCCGCTCAGAACACCGGCTTCACGCTCCCGCCGGCCCTGCCCGGCACGTCAAGCGGACCCACTGGTCCGGCGCTCTACGCGCCGCTCTCGTTCCTCGTCGGCGTCGACCAGCCAGCCACGTACCCCTGCTGCCAGTCGTCTGGCAACCTCCTATCCGACGAAGAGACCGGAACCGAGTACTCGGCGCAAGAAGTGCTGACGGCCGTTCCCGCGGGAGAAGGCGTCGAGCTCACGGTCTCTACCGACGACCCATCGGGCCGCCAGTTGACCGTCACGATCGAGCCGGACGGGAGCGGTGCGATCCGCGTCACGGCCACGACGAGCGACCCGACGGGGGTCGCCGCGATGGCCGACTCCTTCAGCTCATCGCCCGAAGAGGCCTTTCACGGCTTCGGCGGGCGACACAACGCTCTCGACCAGCACGGCCAGGACTTCTATAACTGGGTTAACCAGGAGAACGTCGGCGAAGGCCCCCAGGAAAAACCGGGCGAAACCAATCTCCTCCCGAACGGTCCTCAGGGCGCCTACTACGTCCAATCATCGTTCGTGTCCAACAAAGGCTATGGATTCCTGCTCGACCAAAGCCAGCTATCAACCTGGCGGCTTGACTCCGAAAAGCCAGATGCTTGGCAAAGCGAGGTAGCCGCCCCGGAAATCAGCTACGTGGTCGCGCCGGGCCGCATGACCAGGGCCATAACCACGCTCACCTCGATCACCGGGCGCCAGCGCGTCCCACCGACTTGGGCCCTCGGGCCGATGTTCGACCGCGAGGTTGAACTGTTTGAGACGCCGTCGCAGTATGAACACCAGATCGAAGCCGATCTCACCGAAATCGAATCCGACCAGCTGCCCGTCGAAGCCTACCGAATAGAGGGCTGGGCATTCTTGCCGAAGCCTTTTCTGGAAAGTGTGATCACACGTCTTAGAACTCTTGGCATTCGTCCACTCGTGTATTTTCGCCCGTTTGTTGGCAGGGAAAACCTCGGTACCGAATATCCGACGGAATACAACGTGGCGATTCAGAACGGCTACGTGACGACTACCGCTGGCGGTAAGCCATTTCAATTTCTCGACAACTTTCTGCAGGACGCCGCGCTGATTGACTTCACCAATCCCGCGGCAGTCAAGTGGTGGCGGGAACGCATCGACGCCGCACTCGAACTCGGGGCGGAAGGATTCATGCTCGATTTCGGCGAGCAGGTCCAGCCAGGCATGCACTTCAGCGATGGAGCCACGGGCGACGAAATGCATAACGCCTACCCCGTTCTCTATGAGAAGGTCACGCGCGAAGCGGTCGACGCGTACGAATCGCTTCACCCCGGCCGCTCGATCGTGTTCTTCACCCGAAGTGGCTACACCGGCGAACCTGGTTCGACGGCGTATGAGAACTTCAACTTTCCCGGCGATGAGACAACCAACTGGAGTCAGGCCTCGGGACTGGCTTCCTTGACGCGCGACATGCTCAACCGAGCAATCGGTGGCGCGTACGGATACGGCACTGATATCGGCGGCTATTACGATCTGGGAGGCCTGAGCCGAACGACGAGAGAACTTTTTCTGCGCTGGACCGAGTGGGCGGCGCTTTCCCCGGTCTTCCGGCTGCACGGGGCGATCATCGAAGAGCACACCCCGTGGGCCCCGGCGATTGACGCACTGACGCTCTATAAGCAGTTCTCCCGGCTTCACATCAAAGCCCAGGGTTTGATCACTGCCCTATGGAGACAAGCGGAGAGGACCGGCCTACCCGTCACCCGTCCACTCTATCTCGCTTACCCAAATGACGCACAAGCGGCTCTGCAGGATCAGGAGTGGCTACTCGGCCCCGATGTCCTGGTCGCGCCTGTTGTCACGCAGGGTGCAAATTCGCGACCGGTCTATTTTCCGGAAGGTTGCTGGCGAGACCCAGAAACCGGTCAACGGGTACTCGGGTCGCGCTATGAAACGGTCCAAGCGGATATCGAACAGCTACCGTACTTCTTCCGATGCGGCACCCGGCCATTTAATCCGGCCGTGCGACCACCGCCGACCGTCATCCTGACGACGCCCGCAGAAAAGGCGAGCTACAGCTACGGCCAGACGGTCGACGCGAACTACTCGTGTACGGCGGGCACCGGTGCGACGCTCGAATCGTGCTCCGGCCCCGTCAAGCCCGGCCAACAGATAGGCACGACCCACGTGGGGGAGCACGAGTTTACGGTAACGGCAAGGGACGTCGACGGGCTGTACACGTCTGTGACCCACCGATACAGGGTCACGAGAGCGATGGCGACGAGTCTGACGGCGGCGCCACAAGTCGCGTTGTTCGCGGCGCCAATCAGCATCGGCCAGGGAGTGCGGCGGTAAGGAGCGGGGTAAACCGGTCGTGGCTGGCTTAGCGCTCGCTTCGCGCGAAAGACTGGTGCGCGAGGAGATCGCTCGACGCGGGGCCGGGAAAGGGTCGGGCCCTACTGTCCCCGGCACCGGCTACGGTTTAGCCCACGGGCACCATCTTGGTGGGCTAAACCCGGTCGAAACGCCTGCAAAATAGCATCACCGGTGACAGGGCGGACCTAGGCGAGTCTGTGCTCAGGATGCCTGTGCGCGGAGCTGGTTGAGGAGGCAGGCAAGGCTGGCGCGCTTTGGCTTCAATTGCGTGTCCTGGCGTCGGTGCCGTCTGCGCTCAGCCACTCAAGCAGCAGACGATTGAATTGCTCGGGTTGCTCGCGGTGCGCGAAGTGTCCGGCCCCTTCGATGATCGCGAGTCGATACTCAGCGTCGAAGTTGACGTACTCGTCCTTCGAAAGTTCGCGAGGTGGATCCTCGGCACCGAAGACTGCGAGCGTCGGGACGGCGGTCTTACCGAGCATCGTCTCGTAGGTCTCTGGGTGCTCGATCGGTTGGCGTAGCAGGGCGCGGTAGTAACTCAATGCTGCCTCGGTCGCGCCGGCGGGGGCGAGGGTGCGCTTGACCTCAGATATGTGCTGCTGGTCTTGAAAACCGTCTGACGACCAGAACGTCCATAGATGGTCGACGAACGCGTGGTCGTTGGCCCGCAGGGCGGCGGCTGCCACCTTCTGGAGCTGGAAGAACCAAAAGTGGAAGATGTGCTGAATCTGCTCGGGGTGATTGAACGTCGAGCTGAGCGTCGCCGGATGTCCAGCCGCGATTACGAGGGCGCGACGGATCCTCTCCGGGTAGAGCGCCATTGCGGCATATGTACTGACCGCGCCCCAGTCGCTTCCGATAACAAAGGCGCCGTCGTCGCCGAGCGCTTGAATGAGCTCGGACACGTCGGTGCCTAGCGCCTCCGGATCGAAGCGTCCGTCGCTGGGGATCTCGGTCGGTGGGTAGCCTCGCATGTACGGTGCGACAGCTCGGTACCCGGCTTGGGCCAGCGGGTTCATCTGGTGCGACCAGGTCCAGGCGTTGTCGGGGAAGCCATGCAGGAGCAGCACGAGCGGTCCGTCTCCGAGCTCGAGGTACTCGAATCGAATGCCGTTGGCCTCGACGCTGCCACGGTTGACTTCGATGCTCTGGCTCATCTGCTCCTCCTTTTGTCGGCGACGGCGCGGTCACGCGCGTGTCCTCGTGACGCTAATCGATACGCACGCATCTGTCAACCGATACGGACGGATCGACGATACGCTGTAGTCGTGCCAGGCACCCGATCGCAGCGCCGAGACTCGATCCTCGCCCTCGCCGCCCAGCGAGCGTCCCTGGACGGCCTGGGCGGGCTGACGCTCGGCGGGCTTGCGGAGGAGCTAGGTATCAGCAAGGGTGGCGTCCAGGGGTTGTTTGGTACCAAGCAGCAGCTCCAGCTGGCGACCGTGAATACCGCAGCGGAAATCTTCGAGCAGCGTGTTCTTACTCTGGACGAACGACTCGAGGATGGTCTGCCCCGACTGCGCGCGTTGATGGATGCCTGGATCGATTACCTCGAGGACGCCTTCGAGGGCGGTTGCTTCTTCTGTGCCGCCTCGGTCGAGCTCGACGGTCGCCCGGGACCTCTGCGCGACGCTCTACTCGCGTTCGTGGAGCAGACACGGCGAGCCGTGCGGCATGAGGTGCGTCTTGCCCAGCGCCTGGGTGAGCTGAGCGAGGACGTCGATCCCGATCAGCTCACCTTTGAACTGCACGCCACGATCCTGGAGGCAAACTTCTCGCGTCAGCTCTTCGGCGACGAGCGGTCGCTCGATCGCGCCCGCCGCGCAATCGCAACCCGCCTCCAAGAGGCAGAATCCCCATCTATGCGCACGAGGATTTCGAAGGGCTAGCGGGGCGGCGTTCGTCGTGACCTGGAACGCCTCGGAGTCCGATCGGCGACGGTCGGTGTGGGGAAGGGGCGGCAATTCCTTGGCGGCCAGTTGCTTGGTCGCGTGCGCGGCGGCTTCGCCCACGATCTCGGCGACGCGCCGGCGGTCGATCCGCGCTCCACGCAGGTTCGGTACGAGGTAAGCGTCGCGTCGGGGCCACGATGTGACCAGGGCGGTCGGGGGGAGGGGGGCTCGATGACCGCCTCGACCAGGTCGGGGCTAATCTGAACCTCGCGGATCCCTGGATGCGAAACGAGCGCTCTCGAGAGGATTCGCAAGGTCATCGCGCTCGCCTGGGGCGTGGCGGATCTGGGTATGATCGCCACACAGAGTGTCCGGTGCTTACGTCCGGGCAGGGGCTCGACGGGAAGGGAGACAAGCCGACCGTGGCCGACCAGACGACCCTCGACCTCGCGGCCCTGAGTTCCTGGGACTCGACGCCCGAGGAGCTCGCCGAAGGCTTCGCGGGGCGTTGATGACGACGGTCGGACGGCGTTTCCCCGGCGCCTTCCGCGAGCGCCTCGCCGACAAGCCGGCGGTCATCATGGCCACCTCGGGCGAGGCGCTGACCTACGCCGACCTCGACGCTCGCGCGAACCAGGCCGCGCGCATGTTCACAGCGCTCGCCGGCGGGCCGGGCCGCCATGTGGCCTTATGTGCCGAGAACCGCCTCGAGCTGCTCTGGCTGCAGTGGGGCGCGCACTATGCGGGTCTCTACTACACCTTCATCAGCACCCGGCTGACCGGCGAGGAGATCGCGTACATCGTCGACGACTGCTCCGCCCAGGTGCTCGTCGTCTCGGCGCAGACCGCGCCGGCCGCGCTCGCCGAGCTGGGGGACGGCGTCCGGGTGCTCTCGCTGGACGCGGGCGTCGAGGGGGCGGAAGAGCTGGCTGGACTGCTGGACGGAGAGTCCGACTCGCCACTGCCCGATGCCGTCGAGGGCAGCGACATGCTCTACTCGTCGGGCACTACCGGCCGGCCGAAGGGGATCAAGCCCCAGCTGTCCGGCGAGCCGCTCGGCTCGACCTTGGTGATCGCCGATCTCGGTGCCGCGTTCTTCGGCATGGGAGAGGACTCCGTGTACCTCTCGCCCGCGCCGTACTACCACGCGGCGCCGTGCCGGTGGGTGCAGGGCTTCACCGGCGTCGGCGCCACCGCGGTGATCATGGAGCGGTTCGACGCCGAGGAGGCGCTGCGCGCCATCGAGCGCTACGGCGTGAGCCACAGCCAGTGGGTGCCGACGATGTTCCTGCGCATGCTGCGGCTGCCCGACGACGTCAAGGCGCGCTACGACCTATCCAGCCACCGCGTGGCCATCCACGCCGCCGCGCCGTGCCCGGTCGATGTCAAGCAGGCGATGATCGATTGGTGGGGGCCGATACTCTACGAGTACTACTCCGGCACCGAGGGAGCCGGGATGTGCATGTGCGACACCGACGGCTGGCGCGCGCACCCCGGGAGCGTCGGCAAGGCGATCTTCGGCGAGCCCCACGTGGTCGACGAGGACGGTCGCGAGCGGCCGGCCGGCGAGGAGGGCCTCATCTACTTCTCTGGCGGACAGCGGTTCGAGTACCACCGCGACCCCGAGAAGACGGCGGCGGTCTACCGGGGCGACATGGCGACCCTCGGCGACGTGGGGCACCTCGACGAGGACGGCTACCTGTATCTGACCGACCGCCAGAGCAACATGATCATCAGCGGCGGGGTGAACATCTATCCGCAGGAGGCCGAGAACGTCCTCGCCGGCCACCCGAAGGTCTTCGACGTGGCGGTCATCGGCGTCCCAAACCACGAGTTCGGCGAGGAGGTGCTCGCCGTCGTGCAACCGGCTGATGGGGTCGCGGGCACCGACGAGGACGCCCAAGAGCTCATCGCCGCTTGCACTGCCCGCCTGTCGAAGATCAAGTGCCCGCGCCGGGTCGAGTTCCGTGCGGACCTGCCGCGCGAGCCCAACGGCAAGCTGCTCAAGCGCAAGCTGCGCGACGAGTACTGGGCGGGGCGAGCGTCGCGCCTGGCCTGACCCCACGTCCGCGACAGCTGGGATAGGGCTCGGGGCGGCGCGTGGGGGTACCGCTCTCGGTCAGGGCGTCGGGTTTCGCTGCCGGCGGGAGCAGTCAGGGTCAGGGGCCGGCGAGCGCCAGCTGCTCGTCGCTGTAGGGCTCGCCACGCTCGGCCTTTTGAACGAGTGAGGCAGGAGGCGCGAAACGCTCGCCGTACGCCTCCGCCAATTCTCGCGCGCGCGAAACGAAGCCGGCGACGCCGCCCTCGTAACCGTTGATGTACTGCAGCACGCCGCCCGTCCAGCCCGGGAAGCCGATGCCGAGGATCGAGCCTATGTTGGCATCCGCGACTGACTCGATCACGCCCTCGTCCAAGCACTTGACCGCCTCCAGTGCCTCAGCGAACAGCATCCGCTCCTCGAGGTCCTTCAGGGAGACGCTCGACGGATCGGGCATCGGGGGGAACATCTCACTAAGCCCCGCCCACAGGCCGACGCGCTTGCCGTCCTCGTAGTCGTAGTAGCCCGCTCCGGCGAGCTTGCCGCCACGGCCGGCCTCGAGCATCCTGTCCACTACCTGGAAGGAAGGGCGGTCCTCGAAGGTCCCGCCTTCGGCCTCGACCGCGGCCTTGGTCGCGTCGCGGATCTTGCGCGCCAGGTTGAGGTTCAGCTCGTCGCTCAACTGCAGAACCGGAGCCGGGTAGCCGGCCTGGTTGGAGGCCTGCTCGATCGAGGCCGGGGCGACGCCCTCCAGCAGCATGGCGACACCCTCGTTGATGAAGGTCCCGATCACGCGGCTGGTGAAGAAGCCGCGGCTGTCGTTGACGACGATCGGCGTCTTGGAGATCTGTTTTGCCACGTCCAGCGCCCGGTAGAGCGTCTCCTCTGTGGTCTGCTCGCCCTTGATGATCTCAAGCAGTGGCATCTTGTCCACCGGTGAGAAGAAGTGCAGGCCGATGAATTCATCGGGCCTCGTGACGCCGTCGGCGAGCTCGGAGATGGGCAGCGTCGAGGTGTTGGAGCCGAGCAGTGCGCCGTCCGCCAGGTGGGGCTCGATCTCGGCGAAGACCCGCGCCTTGACCGCCGGGTCCTCAAACACCGCCTCGATCACCAGATCGGCGCCGGCCGCCGCGGCAGGGTCGTCGGCGGGCGTGATCCGTGCCAGCAACGCGTCGGCCTTCTCCTGTGTCGATCGTCCCCGCGAGACTGCCTTCTCGACCAGCCCCCGAGAGTAGGTCTTGCCCTTTTCGGCGGCCTCGAGCGAGACGTCCTTGAGGACCACTTCGATCCCCGCTTTGGCGCACACATAGGCAATCGCCGCACCCATCATCCCGGCGCCGAGCACGACCACCTTCCGGGCCTTGAAGGGATCGATCCCCTCCGGCCGATCCCGGTCGCCGTTGACCTGCTGCAGGTCGAAGAAGAAAGCCTGGATCATGTTCTTGGAAACCTGCCCGGTCAGCAGGTCGACGAAGTAGCGGCCCTCGATCTCGATCGCCGTGTCGAAGTCGACCTGCGCCCCCTCGACCGCTGCCGCCATGATGTGATGCGGCGCCGGGTAGGTGGCCCCCTTTAGCTGCTTGCGCAGGTTTGCGGGGAAGGCGGGCAGGTTCTGGGCGAGCTTCGGGTTCGATGGTGTGCCGCCGGGGATCTTGTACCCCTTCACGTCCCACGGCTGGACCGTCGGTTGATCTGTCGGCTGAGCGTTGATCCAGGCCTTGGCGGCCGGCACCAGCTGCTCGCGCGTGGCGACGATCTCATCCAGGATCCCCACCTCTTTGGCCTGCGCGGGCCGCAGCCGCTGGCCCTGCATGAGCAGCTGCATGAGCGCGTCGGCGATGCCCAGCATCCGTACCGTGCGCACCACCCCGCCGGCGCCCGGCAGAAGGCCGAGCTGCACCTCCGGGAAGCCCATCTGCACCTTCGGGTCATCGACGGCGATGCGGTGGTGGGTGGCCAGGCAGATCTCCAGCCCGCCTCCCAACGCCGCGCCGTTGATCGCGGCGACGACGGGGACTCCAAGCGTCTCCAGGCGGCGCAGCTTCTCCTTGCCGGCCCGCACCATCTCGGCCAGCTGGGGCCGGTCGTCCTTGGTCGCGGCCTTCAAGTCGTTGAGGTCGCCGCCGGCAAAGAAGGTGTTCTTCGCCGAGGTGATGACCACGCCGGTGATCTCCTCCCTCTCGGCCTCCAGACGATCGACCGTCGCGGCGATCGATTCCGCGTAGGCGGCGTTCATCGTGTTTGCGGACTGGTTGGGGTCGTCGAGCGTGAGGATCACGATGTTGTCGTCACCCTTCTCCCAACGAATGGTTGTGCTCTCTCCCATGGTCAGATCGCCTCCACGACTGTCGCGATGCCCATGCCGCCGCCGACACAGAGGGTGGCAAGGCCGTAGCGCCCGCCGGTGCGATGCAGCTCCTCGATCAGCGTGCCGAGGATCATGCCGCCGGTCGCGCCCAGGGGGTGGCCCATGGCGATGGCACCCCCGTTGACGTTCACCTTCTCCATGTCCAGGCCCATGTCCCTGACGAAGCGCAGCACGACGGCGGCGAATGCCTCGTTGATCTCCACGAGGTCGATGTCCTCGACCGTCAGCCCGGCCTTCTCGAGCGCCTTGCGGCTGGCGGGCGCGGGGCCCGTGAGCATGATCGTCGGGTCCGCCCCGGAGAGCGCCGTCGCGAGGATCCTGGCCTTCGGCTTCATCCCCAGGGCGTCGCCCATCTTCTCGCTGCCGATCGTCAGGAGCGATGCGCCGTCTACGATGCCCGAGGAGTTGCCGGGCGTGTGGACGTGCTCGATCTTCTCGACCCAGTGGTACTTCTGCAGGGCGACGGCGTCGAAGCCACCCATGTCGCCGATCGCGGCGAACGACGGCTTCAGGCCGCCAAGCGTCTCCACGGTCGTCCCCGGCCGTATGAACTCGTCGCGGTCGAGTACGACGTTGTCGTTGAGATCCTTGACCGAGATCACCGTGTCGGCGAAGCGTCCCTCCGACTGTGCCGCCCACGCACGCTCCTGCGAGCGCGCGGCGTAAGCATCGACGTCCTCGCGACTGAACTCCTCGATTGTCGCGATCAGATCGGCGCTCACGCCTTGGGGAACGAACGAGGTGTCGTAGTTCGTCTCCGGGTCCATCGCCCACGCCCCGCCGTCAGAGCCCATCGGGACCCGCGACATCGACTCGACACCGCCCGCGAAGACCAGGTCCTCCCAGCCTGAGGCGACCTTCTGGGCGGCGATGTTCACGGCCTCGAGGCCCGAGGCGCAGAAGCGGTTGACCTGCACGCCCGCGACCGTGTCGGGAAGCCCGGCCTTGATTGCAGCCGTCTTGGCGATGTCGGCGCCCTGGTCGCCGACCGGCGAGACACACCCGAGTACGACATCGTCGATTCGCGAAGGATCGAGTTTCTCATTGCGCACGAGCGTCTCGTGCATCAGGCCGACGACGAGATCGACGGGCTTTGTGCCGTGCAGCGAGCCGTTGACCTTGCCCTTGCCGCGCGGCGTACGGATCGCATCAAAAACCAGTGCCTCGGTCGCTGCCATCGGTGAGACCTCCTGTGTCGTCGAACCCGCGGCCGTGGGTGCGGGTTCGGATAAGCGTCGACGCAAAGTACCACACAAACGTTCGTGCGTGAACGCAAGTTATGTCTTAAGATCCTCTCCATGTCAGCGACCGCCAGGGCCGCACGCCGCAGCCAAGCCGAGCGCAGTGCAACCACGCGTGACGCGCTGCTCGACGCCACGATCGCCTGCCTCGTCGAGGACGGCTACGCCAACACGACCACGAGTCGGGTGGCCGAACGCGCGGGCGTCTCTCGCGGGGCGCATCTGCACCACTTCCAGACTCGCCACGCGCTTGTCGCGGCCGCGATGGAGTCCTTGGCCGAACGCCGTGGGGCGAGGCTACTGGCGGCCGCCGAGAGCTTGCCGGACGGGCGCGAGCGTCTCGTGCAGGGACTTGACCTGCTGTGGGCGAGCTACGCAAATCCACTGTTCCAGGCCGCGCTGGGATTGTGGTCTCACGCGCGCACCGACCCCGACCTTCGCGAGCGACTGGTATCCGTCGAGCGACGACTGGATCGCCAGACGCTGGAAGTCAGCAAGCGGCTGTTCCCGACGATCGCGGAGCAACCCGACTTCGAGCGGCTAATCGAGATGGCCGTGTCGACCGTCCGCGGTCTCGCCCTCCTGGATACCCTTCACCCGGGAGACGGACGAAATCGCAAGCAGTGGCGCTACAGCCGCGCGAGACTGGTTGAGCTATTCGAGGGCGCCGCCTCACAAGGCCGCCCTGAAGCCTCTTAATTGCTTCTACGCTCGGCAGAACTCGGTCTTGAGTTGCGGTGGTTTGGTCAGCGTCTGTAGGACCGTGCAGTAGCGCTCTGTCTTGGTTTGAAGTGAAGCGAGCTCATCAGCCGTTGCGGTAGGGGCGTCGATCTCGAACCGGACTCGTATGGCGGCGAATCCGGCGCTAACGTCACGAGTTAACCCGAGCGTCCCGCGAAGATCGAGATCCCCCTCTACGAACACTTCGATTCTGGTGGCCTCGATCCCCATCGCAGCAGCAACCATCTGGCAGGTCAACTGTGCGCAGGCAGCCAACGCACCCAACAACAGATCGCCCGAGCACGCCATGGTGCCTGCACCACCGACGCCCTCGTGCGCTTGCGCTTCATAGATCGCTCGGCCCAGATCAACAGAACACGCGACGGGCGCATCTGCTCGGCTGCCCCTCGCGCGCAGCGTGATCTTCGCGGTGGCGGGATCTGCTCGGTAGCGGTCCTTTAGCGGCTGCTGAGTCTCGCGTAAGTCCATTGCGTTCGTCCTGGATCGAGTTTGTGCTGGGGGACGGTGATGGGGCGCGCGCTACGGGGATCGAACCGGCTCTTGCCCGCTGAGTGCTCCCTGCCTGGCTCTAGGCGGCGGCCGTCGCGGGGTCAGGGCGGACCAGAACTGTGTCCGCAACCGGAATGATCTCGTCGACCGGCAAGTCGGCTCGCGAGGCGTGATCCCGGATCGCCTCCGGGCTGCTCGCTTGGTAGATACAGACGGTTCCGACTGAGCCGCCGTCCTCCTGCAGGACATAGCTGCGGATCCAGCGCACGTCGTCAGGCATCTGCTCGTCTGCGACCCTGGAGGAGCGCGCAGCGGCCTCCCCGAGCTCGGCGCCCGATCGCCAGCCGTTGCGCCTGAGGATTGCGTACTGCTCCATGGTGGCCTCCTTGGTTGGTGTCGCCAGTCGACAGGCCGGTAGGCCTTATATCTTTTCCGACCGACTGTCGGTTGGTAAAGTAGCGCGGAGATTGTCCGGTGTCAACTCCCCATCCGAAGTGGCGGCAGCAACGGTTGCCCCAAGACGTGGTCGCCCGCCCGCCGGAGCTCGCGAGAGGCTGGTCCGCGCGATGCGCGATCTGCTCCTCGAACGAGACTTCGACCAGATCGCGACGGACGAGATCCTCGCTCGCGCCGGCGTCAGCCGTGGCGGCATGTACCACCACTTCGCCGGCAAGGTCGATCTCTTCAAGGCCGCCTACGAGGCCTCCGAGCGGGATGCGATGCTCCGCCTGCGCGCGGTCGCCGAGCAGCAGGCAGCCACCGGCGCCGGCCCGTTCGATCAGCTCCTCGCCGCGAGCATCGCCTATGTGCGCGAGTGCGCGCGCCCAGGGGAGCTTCAGCGGATCGGCCTGCGGCAGAGCCGTGCGGTGCTCGGATGGGAGAGCTGGCGTGAGGCTGCGGCGCCGTTGGGCATCGCGGCCCTGGGGGCCGGTGTCCAGGCCGCCGTCGACGCCGGCGAGCTAGCCAGCAACGACGTCACGATCACAACCCACCTCCTGCTATCCGCGTTGATCGAGGCGGGATTGCTAGCCGCCACCGACCCCAAGCCGGAGCAAGCGCTGGCACGGATCGAGGCCGAGATCGCCCGTCTGCTCGATGGCCTGCGTGCGCCGCAAAGCAAGAATCAATGCGAGTAGTCACAGCGCGCGCGAAGCCGGTGCGGCCCGCGCAGCTCCCGCTCTGAAAGTCGCTGCAAATGGGCGGCTACTGAGATACCGGACGGGACCCCGGTCCGAGATTCAAGACTGGCCAGTACTGATGAGTTCTTGGCTGGCTCCGCAGATCGCCCCGGCTGGACAGAGCTCGGCGGCTACCCTGCGGCGGGGATTACGGATCCCGGCGAACGCAATCAGCCCTCCGCTGGCGACGAGCGCGGCTGCGATCGTGTCCGCGACACGGAAGGCATGCACGGACGCATCATCGAAGGTCGCTCGTAGGAGAACCCGCTCGCGGAGGGGCACGCCAACCAGGCTGGGCGAGCCGAGGGGCTGTCGCTTGGCGGCGCTGATCGCCGCATGGCTTGCGGGGCCGAGCGCGGTCCGTCGTAGCGTCGCCTCGACGCGACTGGCAAACGCAAGAGAGACGACAGCCCCGAGCACAGCGACCGCGAAGAGCTGCGCGACGCGTGAGAGCGTCGTATTTACCGCGGCTGCGACACCGGCGTGCTCCTCCTGCACTGCCCCAAGAACCGTGGCGGTCAGCGGTGCGACGAGCATCGCGAGTCCCAGTCCGAATACGAGCAGGGCCGGCAGGACCTGACTGACGTAATCGGCACGCTGATCGACACGCGCCAAGAGCAAGAGGCCACCTGCGGCAACGAGAGCCCCGAGGCTTATCGGCACCCGCGACCCGATGCTGTCGGCGAGTGCGCCGAAGCGGCGGGACAAGACGATCATCAGCGAGGTGACCGGTAGAAGCGCGAGCCCCGCCTGAACAGGGCTGTAGCCGCTGACCTCCTGTAGAAAGACGGGCAGCAGAAAGATCACGCCGCCTAGCCCGAGGTAGGCGGTCAATGTCGCGAGGTTTCCGATCGTGAAGTTGCGCTCGCGAAACAGGCTCAGTGGGAGCATCGGCGCTCGGGCTCGCGTCTCGTGCGCGATGAACGCGATGGCTCCCAGGATCGCTGCCGCGAGCGAGCCGATAACCAGCGTGCTCCATCCGCGCGCGGGCTCCTCGGTCACAGCGAACACCGAGCCCGACAGCGCAATCGCCGCCAAGAGCGCGCCAAGGAAGTCCAGACGGTCCGCGGACCCAGTGGTTGCGTCCGCGGGCACGCCGCGAGCGATCAGCGTCACGGTGACGAGTACGAGCGGCGCATTCAGCAGAAAGATCAGGCGCCACGAGCCGGCAACGATCAGCACTCCTCCGATGAACGGACCGATAATCCCGACGATCGAGCTCGCCGCGGTCCAGGTCCCAATCGCCCTGGCCCGCTCCTCTTCGGGAAACACGTGGACGATCAGCGCCAATGCGGTGGGCGTCACCAGCGCCGCGCACACCCCCTGCATCGCACGAAACACGCAAAGCTCGGGGATCGACGACGCGACCGCGCAGAGAGCCGAAGTGATGCCGAAGCCGGCAACGCCAACCAAGAACACGCGCTTCTGGCCCAACACATCTCCAAGCGAGCCGCCGATCAACAGCAGCGACCCGAGCGCCAGCAGGTAGGCGTTCGTCACCCACTGCTGGCCGGCCAGACCGCCACCGAGATCGCGTCGAATCGCGGGCAATGCGACGCTGGTTACGGTCGAGTCGAGGAACACGACGCTCGTACCGAGCACGGCTGCGAGCAGGGTCAGCTGCTTCTCACGCGATGTGGCTATCGGCAGGCTGTCTATCAAGGATCGGATTGCGCCCGGATGTATGCCAGTGGATCCACGTCATCAGGACAAAATCTCCAGTCGGAGATCGCGTCGTATTCGGCATAGGCGTAGCTCATTGCTTCGTTCAGCGTGTCAGGAGGTAAGTCCTGCTCCTCGGCCCTCCGGGTTGCCGGCTGGCGGGTTCATGAGGGTCTTGCGGCAGGCGGGCTACTTGGGCTCTCGACTGTCATCGCTCGTGAGATCAGCGCGAAGTCTTCTAGTGGGATCTTGAATAGGCCGGCCCGGAACATGTATCCCCAGCGGCGCTTGTCCTTGATGAAGCTGAGCTGGTCGATCAGCGGTCTGATCGGTGCCTCAATGCCCCTGACGAACTCGATGTTGCGGCGCCATGGTGTGAACCCCGGCGCCTGTTCCACCTGGTAGAG
>Ga0302181_10000479_pt1 | contig 32615 bp, 23 predicted proteins | sample I_Palsa_E3_3_FD_198786 | JGI IMG/M metagenome (GOLD analysis project Ga0302181, IMG submission 198786) | Peat permafrost microbial communities from Stordalen Mire near Abisko, Sweden - I_Palsa_E3_3 | ecosystem: Environmental > Terrestrial > Soil > Palsa > Peat permafrost | place: Sweden...
GGCTGGTCCGCCGGTGCGGGCTGAGGAGGCTGGTCCGCCGGTGCGGGCTGAGGAGGCTGGTCCGCCGGTGCGGGCTGAGGAGGCTGGTCCGCCGGTGCGGGCTGAGGAGGTTGACGGGGCTGAGGCTGGGCGGGCCGCACCGGTCCGTCCTGCGTCGTCACCTGGTGTCCCCGTGGCGGGCGCCGGGTGGTCCGGCCGCCTCCCGTCGCCGCCAGTCTGCTGGCAGGGTGACCTCGAGCACGTCATCGACGGTGATGACGCCGAGCAGGCGGCGCACATCGTCGACCACGGGGATGGTGATGAGGTTGTAGTCGGTCATCAGGACGGCCACGTCGGTGATGTCGGCGTCCGCGCCGACCCGGACCGGATCGGTGTCAGACACGTCGATCAGGCAGGCGCCCGGATCGGCCTGGACCAAGGTGACCAGCCGGGCCACGCCGCGCAGGCCGCCGTCTTCGTCCACGGCGTGCACGCTGGTCAGCGCCTCGGGCTGGAGCAGAGCGGACTCGCGCACCCGGGCCAGCGCGTCGCTGACCGTGGCCATGCTGGGCAGCGCGATGTAGTCCATCCCCATCAGGCCGCCGGCGCTGGTGCTGTTGAACCCCATCAGCGTCAGCACCTTGGTCCGCTGGGCGGGCGGCAGCAGGTCGAGCACCGGCTGCCGACGCCGCTGCGGCAATTCGGCGATCGCGTCCGCGGCGTCATCCGCGCGCATCCTGGCCAGCACGGCGGCGATCTCCTCGTCGGTGCGCGCGCCCAGCAGCCGGGTGGCCAGGTCCTCGTCGAGTTCCTCGAAGACGTCGGCCTCCAACTCGGGGTCGGCGTGCACCCGGCCGAGGATCTCGGTCTCCTCCTTCTTGGAGGCGTTTTCCAGCAGGTCGGCGATCTGGGCCGGCTTCAGCCTGCGGATGCGCGCGAACGGCCCGCGAAGCAGCGCGCTGCTCTCGTGCCCGATCAGCCACTCGAAGTCGTGCCAGTCCCGGAATACCGCCGCGTCGTCCTGGCTCTGCGGGGCGAGCAGCCCGAACAGCCGCCGCGGGCGCCGCCGGGTGTCGACCCCCGCCAGCACCCATTCCTGGCCGTCCCTGGCCAGTTCCAGATCGGCCGCGCGGACCAGCCGGGCGTTCTGCACGTCGATGAGCCGGTGGCCGAGCACAACGACCCGGAGCAGCACTTCCCCTTCGCGGCGATCGAAGGGCCGCAGGCTGAGCCGGCTGGTGGACAGCCGCAGCGGATCGCCGGCGAAGTCGCTCACCTGCTCAACGGGCACGAAGATGTCGCGGCCGCCGACGGCCACGACCATGCCGGTGACGAGCGGATAGTCGGTCCCGCGCAGCCGGACGATGACGTCCGCCAGCCGTCCGATCGACTCGCCGCTGCTGTCGGCGACCGGCCGCTTCAGCAGCCGGGACAGGCGCAGTGTGGCCCCGTTACCCGCAGGAGCGCTCGGCCCGGCGGCCGGCGTTGTCGTCATGAGACACCTCCGCTTACTCCGACGCTGACGTCTTCCCCGTCAGGCCTGGAGATATGTCGCCCGCCGCCACCTTGGCACAGGCGGATGAACGAGGGGTGTACCGGGTAGTCCTTCCCGGATGGCCACCGGCGACGGGGTTACGGCCACACCGGCGGTGATGGTATGAAGTCTCAAGCACCCCACAAGGGGCAGAGCGGGATGAAAGGCTCAGATCAGTGGCCACGCGGAAGGCAGTAGGCTTGCTCGAAAGGGGCGGCCTGCCCGACACTTTCTGGTACTCGACCAAGCGGAAGCTCCTCGGGCCGCCGCTGGTCAACCAGGATCTCGGCGAGCAGCGGCTGACCAAGCCGCTCGCCCTCGGTGTGCTGTCACCCGACGGGATCTCGTCCTCCGCTTACGGCACCGAAGAGATCCTGATCGCGCTGCTGCCCATGGCGGGCCTGGCCGCGTTCACCCTGATTCTGCCGATGACCCTGGTCATCTTGTTCGTCATGGTGCTCGTGCTGCTGTCCTACCGCGAGATCGTCATGGTCTACATCAGGCCGGGCGGCTCCTACGTGGTGGCGCGCGAGAACTTCGGCCCGCGGATCGCCCAGGTCTGCGCGGTGGCCCTGCTCATCGACTACATCGTGACCGTGGCGGTGCAGACCGCGGCGGGCACGGCCGCGGTCGCCTCGGCCTTCCCCTCGATCGGCCCGTACAAGCTCGAGATCACCGTCGGCGTGGTCCTGCTGATGGCGTTCGGCAACCTGCGGGGCGTCAAGGAAGCGGGCCGGGCCTTCGCGGTGCCGACCTACCTGTTCGCGGGCTCGGTCGTCTTGATGATCGTCGTCGGGCTGATCCGGGAGGTGCTCGGGAACCTGCACCCGTACGACCCACACACGCTGCACGGGACCTACACGATCGGCTCAGGCTCGGCTGGCCTGATGAGCGGGGCCATGATCTTCATCCTGCTGAAGGCCTTCGCGAACGGCGGCGCGTCGCTGACCGGCATCGAAGCGGTCTCCGACGCCGTCGGCACGTTCCGTCCCCCGGAGGGCCGGAACGCCCGGCAGGTCTTGGTCGCCGAGGGCATCATCCTCGGCACCCTGGTCGCGGGTATCTCCTGGCTAGCCCACACCACCCACGCGACCCCGCGATCACTGGGCTATCCGACCGTGCTGGCGCAGGAGGCCCAGCTCGTCTTCGGGCATACCTTCATCGGGCAGGCCCTGTTCTACCTGGTGCAGGGCGCCACCATGCTGATCCTGTACACCGGCGGCAACACCAGCTTCAACGGTTTTCCCTTCCTGACCAGTTACGTGGCCGGCGACTCGTTCCTGCCCCGGTGGCTGCTCAAGCGCGGGCACCGGCTCGTGTTCTCCAACGCGATCATCGTGCTGACCGTGGTGTCCATCGCGCTGCTGATCATCAAGGATGCCGACGTCAACAGCCTGGTCCCGCTGTACGCCATCGGCGTGTTCACCGCGTTCTCGATGGCCGGCTTCGGCATGGCGCGCTACCACACCAGGCACAAGACACCCGGCTGGCGGCGCCGGATGATCATTAACTTCTCGGCGGGCGTGCTCACCGTGATCGTGGTGGCCATCTTCGCGGTGGTGAAGTTCACCGAAGGCGCCTGGGTGGTCTTGCTGCTGTTCGTGGTCCTGGTCCCAGCGCTGATCCGGCTCAATCACGAGTATCAGGCCGAGACCGAGGTGCTCGAGACGATCAGCGGGAACCAGCCCCCGCCACCGCCGCACTACAGCCGCCGCACCGTCTTCGTCTTCGTGGACAGCTTCGACCTGGCCACCCTGGCCGCGCTGCGCTACGCCAGGAGCATGCGGCCCACCACGATCCGCGCGGTGCACTTCGTCATCGACAGCGTCCGCGCGGACAAGCTCCGGGAGAAGTGGACCCGCGCCGACCGCGGCGTCACGCTCGATTTCATCGACGTTTCCGACCGCAGGCTGACCCGGGCCGCGGCCGAACTGGTAGAGCGGGAGGCCGCCGACCCGGAGACGCACGTGACCGTCGTGCTGCCCAGGCGCAGCTACTCCGCGCTGCTCGGCCGGCTGCTGCACGACCGCACCGCGGACAAGATCGCCGCAGTGATCAGCCGCATCCCGCGGTCCGCGGCCACGATCATCCCCTACGACGTCGGGAGCCGGGTCCACGTCCTGGCCGAACGCCAGGCCGCGAAGGCCGCGGCGGTCGCGACCGCCGCGCAGCCGGTCACCTCCGAGGAGACCAAGGTGGCGGGCCAGCACAGCCCGGCCGCCGCGCCGCCCTCGGGTGGGAAAACGCCAGCTGGGAAGCCATCGGCGTCGGTGCGGGGCATGGTGAAGGGGCAAGAACCCGGGCCAGCGAATGGCCGGCGATCGTCCCGGGGATGGCCGGGCGAGGACGAACCGGCCGCGTCATCGGATGTCACGCCCATCGGCTTGCTGGCCGCGCCCGGCCGGGCCGTGGTCGAAGGCCGGATCCGCGTGGTGGAGATCAAGCCGGTGGAACGCAACTCCGTTCTGTCCTGTGAGATCTCTGACGGTACCGGCGACCTGACCGCGCTGTTCTACGGCCGTTCCCATATCCCAGGCCTGGTTTGCAGTGCCAGGGTCCGGCTGCGCGGGTCCGTCGGCTTCCGGGCCGACGGACATCCGGTCATGATCAACCCCGCCTACGAGCTGCTCTTCCCCGCTGTTTAGGCCCTGCTGGTCAGGTCGGGCTGGTCAGACCGGGCTGGTCAGACCGGGTCGTTGAGGTCGGCTTACTCGCCGTCCGGCAAAGGCTTGCTGGTGTACGGGACGACGAGTTCGTAGGCCGGGTTGGCCATCACCGGGACGCCGGCCTTGATGCCGACCGGACCGCGGAGCCGGACCCTGGATCCGCACATCAGGCCGGGAATGCGAGAGCGGCCGTAGAACAGCGCGGTGAGGTCGCCGGTGGAATCGGAGATCTCGCAGGCGAGCACGGAGTTCCGTTCCACTGACCGGATCTCGACGACCCGGACGCGGCCCTCGACGGTGGCCTTGCCCGGCTGGTGAAGCGAGCCGATGGGGGTGACCCCAGGCGGCGGTATCGGCCGGTCGTACCCGCCGGCGCCCGGGAGCCGCTCCGGTTTTTCCTCCCTCGGCGTGGCCGCCGCGACCGCCGCCCCGAGGTCACGTTGCGCTACGGTCGGGCCGTCGGCGGGCGAGCCGGACGCCGGCGTAACGGCGGCGGGCGCGTGCCCGTCCTGGGCGGCGTGGCGCTCGGCCAGGATACGCACCCGGTTCTGCACGTCGAACGGGATGATGGTGGCCGCGGCGTTGGGCACCCGGCTGACCGCGCCGGCGATCTTGTCCGCGGTGCGGTCGTGCAGGAACCGGCCGATCGGGCGGAAGCTGCGCCGGGGCAAGATCGCGGTCACCTGGGTGCCTGGCGTTTCCGCCTCGTGGCTGACCAGATCGGCGGCGGCCCGGGTCAGCCTGCGGTCGGGACAGTCGATGAACTCGAGCGACACGCTGCGATCGGGCAGCCAGGCGGTGCGCAGCCGCTCCGCCCGCTCGGTGTCGATGACGAAGTGCACGGCCCGCACCACCGTGGGCCGCAGGCTCTTGGCGTACCGGATCGCCGCGATGGTGGACAGGTCGAAGTCGTCGACGAAGACGATGACCGCGCGGCGGGTGTAGTTCGGCCGGCTCGGAGCCATGCCTGCCGCGCGCCGCTCCCCGATGTTCTGCAGCACCCGCGCCTCGGTACCGTACTCCCGGTTCAGCCGGATCAGCGCGAAGACCCCCACCGGGAAGATGATCACGATCAGCCAGGCGCCCTCGGTGAACTTCACCACCGCGAAGATCACCACCACGATGGCGGTGAGTACCCCGGCGGAGAAGTTGATGACCAGCTTGTGCCGCCAGCCCGGCTCCTTGTGCGTGACGTGGTACTTGGCCATGCCGAACCCGGCCATCGAGAACGCGGTGAACACGCCGATCGCGTAGAAGGGCACCAGGCGGTTCACGTTGGCGCCGATGACCCCGATCAGCGTCACCGACAACGCGGTCAGCACGATGATCCCGTTGGAGAAGACCAGCCGCTGGCCGCGCTTCATCAGCCACCGCGGCAGGAACGAGTCCTCGGCCACGAAGCTGGTCAGGAACGGGAAACCGTTGAAGCTCGTATTACCCCCGGTGAACAGGATCAGCGCGGTCGCCGCCTGCACGACGAAGAACATGAAGTGCCCGGCGTGGCCGAACACCAGGTCCGCTTCTTGCGAGATCACGGTCGGGTAGCCGACCTTGTACGGGGCGGCGTGGGTCAGATGCGACAGCCAGGAGATACCCGCCACCAAGACGCCGAGGATTACGCCCTCCGTGACCAGGACCCGCCGCGCGTTGCGGCCCTCGGGAGGTTTGAACGCGCTGACCGCGTTGGAGACCGCCTCGATGCCGGTCAGCGACGCGCCGCCGTTGGCGAAGGCCTTCAGCAGCACGAACAGCAGGAACAAACTCTCATAGCTGGAGGCGCCGTGGCCGACGGTGACGAGACCGGTTATGTGGTGCACGTCCTGCTGGGGCAGGTGGCCTGTCAGCTCGCGGACGAGCCCGACCGCGATCATCAGGACGACCGAGCCGGAGAACAGGTAGGTGGGCAGGGCGAAGAATTTGCCCGCCTCCCGAATGCCGCGCAGGTTGCCGTAGCACATCAGCAGGATGATGCCGATGGATATCTCGGTCGCGTACGGGCCGATGGCGGGGAACGCGGAGGAGACGGCCGCGGTGCCCGCCGCGATCTGCACCGCCACCGTGACCACGTAGTCGATCAGCAGCGCCACGGCGGCGACCTGCGCGATCCGCGGCCCGAAGTTCTCCCTGGCCACCACGTAGGAGCCGCCGGCCCGGGTGTAGACCGAGACCACCTCGCGGTAAGACAGGACCACGAGCAGCATGACGAACAAGATCACCCCGGTTAGCGGGATGAGGACGGCGAAGGCGGCCAGGCCGAAGATCGGCATCAGCTCGATGAGCATTTCCTCGGTGCCGTAGGCCGAGGAGGAGATGCCGTCCGGTGACAGCACGCCGAGCGCGAGCGTCTTGGAGAGCCGCTGCTCACGGAGCTCCGCGTTGATCATCGGCGGGCCGAGCAGGCGGCGCTTGATGGAGTACCACTGAGTCTCCGGCAGCTCGCCCTGGCCGTTGAGCAAGCCTGCCGCCTTACGCACAGCCACTAGGCTCTTTGCTCCGTCACTGGGCTTCTAGCTCCATTCCGCGCTATTAATGCTGATCATGTCATCCGACGCTATTCTGGCGGCCAGCGCACCGCCGTATGCGACCCGTCAAGCTTGCCGGCCTGGGCGTTAAGGTTCCGTCAAGAACGCTGATATTGCCAGCTAGCGCGGCTGAAATAGCAAGAGAGATGACTCTTGGCCTGGGACAGCGAGCGATGCCGGCGCCTTATGCGCTGCCGGCCGGCTTCGCCATGTTCCTGGCCGTCGGCACGGTGGCAGCCGGGCTGCACGGCCGGCTGCCGGCCGCCGGGGTGCTGATCGCCTGCGCGGCGGTCGCCGGAGTCACGTCATTCGCCGCCGAGCCGATCGCGGCGGTCCCGCTGGCCGGCATCGGCTGGCTTACCGCGGTGGGGTTCTCGCAGCCGCCCTACGCGCAGCTCCGGCCGACCGGAACCGCCGCCGTCCACGCGGCCATCATCATCGCCGTGAGCGCGCTGGCCAGCGCTGGTCTGGGCCTGGTGTTCCGTTGGTACGCGCGACGGCTCACACTGGTAAGCGTGGGTACCTCTGCGGGCATGCGGGCAGCTAAGCGGGCCGCCAGGAGTGCGGCCGACGCCCGCCCCGAGAGCGCGATCGACATCCGCCGCCGGCTGGCGGGCGTGGTCCTCGCCGCCGCCCTGCTCCCGCCGGTCACCGCGCTGATGGCGGCCTCGCGCTCACACCTGAACCTCGCCGACGTCGTGCTCGTCTACCTCGTCGCGGTAGTGACGATCACGGTGCTCGGCGGCTTCTGGCCCGCCGTGCTGGCCGCCGTGGCGGCCAGCCTCCTGCTCAACTGGTACTTCACCGCGCCACTGCACACGTTCAACATCCAGGACCCGAAGGAATCGCTGGCGCTGCTGCTGTTCGTGACGGTCGCGGTCGCCGTCAGCAGCGTGGTCCATCTCGCCGCCCGGCGCGCTGTCCAAGCCGCGTGGGCCCGGGAAGAGGCGGCCTCGCTGCTCGAGCTCGCGCAAAACGTCCTAGGCGGCGCCGACTCGCCCACGGCGGTCCTCGATCACCTCACCCGGACCCACGGCGGCCAGGCCGAACTTCAGGAAAGAGCGGGCGGCCGGTGGGTCCGGGCCGCCTCGAGCAATGTGGCGGGCAGCCTGCCCGCGGCCGCCCGCATCGATATCCGCACCGATCTGACCCTGCTGGTGACCGGGCAGACCGAGTCGGCCACGCCGGCGCTGCTGGCCGGCTACGCGGCTCAGGCGGCGTCCGCGCTTGACCGCGAGCGGCTCCGCACCCAGGCGGCCCAGGCCGAGGCGCTCGCCGAGGGCAACCGGATGCGGACCGCGCTGCTCGCGGCGGTCAGCCACGACCTGCGCACGCCGCTGGCCTCGATCAAGGCCAGCGTCAGCAGCCTGCGCCAGACGGACGTGGAATGGTCCGAGGCCGATCAGGCCGACCTGCTCGCCACCATCGAGCAGAACGCCGACCGGCTCGACGCCCTGATCGGCAACCTGCTCGATATGAGCCGGCTGCATACCGGGTCGCTGCAGCCGTTCCTGCGCCCGACGGCCATCGACGAGGTGGCCCCGGTCGCCGTGGGCGGGCTGGACGACTCGCTGCGTCTCGAGCTGACGGTGCCTGACGGTTTCCCGCTGGTGCTCGCCGATCCCGGCCTGCTCGAGCGGGTGCTGGCCAACCTGTTCTCCAACGCGCTGCGGCACTCGCAGGGCGCAAGGCCACCCGAACTGCAGGCGCAGCTGCTCGACGATACGGTCCTGCTCGAGGTCGTGGACCACGGCCCGGGCGTGCCCGACGAGCAGAAGGAACGCATCTTCGAGCCGTTCACCCGGGTGGGCGACAGGTACCCGGGTGTCGGCCTGGGCCTGGCGGTGGCCAAGGGCTTCGCCGAAGCCATGGGAGGGCGCATCGTGGCCATCGACACGCCGGGCGGCGGCCTCACGGTCCGGGTCACGCTCCCGGTGGCGAGCCAGGACAGGTCCGCTCTCGGCGCGGAGTCATGACCCGTGTGCTCGTCGTGGACGACGAGCCCTCCATTTTGCGCGCGCTGCGGATCAACCTGTCCGCACGCGAGTACGACGTCAGCACCGCCGTGGACGGTACCAGCGGGCTCGCCGCCGTGGCCCGCGACCGGCCCGACGTGATCATCCTGGATCTCGGGCTGCCCGACATGGACGGCACCGAGGTGATCCACGGCGTCCGCGGCTGGACGTCCATCCCGATCATCGTGCTGTCGGCCTGGGGCCAGGAGAGCCAGAAGGTGGCCGCGCTCGACGCCGGCGCCGACGACTACGTGACCAAGCCGTTCGGCATGGATGAGCTGCTCGCGCGGCTGCGCGCCGCGGTCCGCCGCGCCTCGCCCGCCCCGGACGAACCGGTGGTCACCACGCCTGACTTCACCGTGGACCTGGCGGCCAAGCAGGTTCTGCGTCGCGACGGCGGCGACGTCCGGCTGACCCCCACCGAGTGGCAGCTGCTCGAGATCCTGGTCCGCAACAGCGGCCGGCTGGTGAGCCAGCGGCAGCTGCTGCGCGAGGTGTGGGGGCCCGCCTACGAGACGGAGAGCAACTACCTGCGGGTTTACCTGGCTCAGCTGCGTCGCAAACTCGAACCAGAACCGTCCCGGCCAAGGTACCTGCTCACCGAGCCCGGGATGGGCTACCGGTTCAAGCCGTTAAGCATGTCCGGGTGACGCTGATAGCTAGCCGCTGACCTGCTGGAAACGAATGATCAGGAAAACTTCTTCTTCCCATCCGCGGCTTGAGGCTACGGGGATGCTTCTGGCGGGTAGGCACTACAGGTGCGGCAATCCCTCCTCGGCGCCCCCCGGCGGGCCCGTAAAACCCGCAAGGCCCCGCTGCTGTCCCGGCCAGCCGCCCTGGCCGAGCGCATCGAGCGGGCTCACGTCCTTGATCCCGCGGTCCACGGGCTGTCCGACACCGTGGTGCGCGCACTGCCCGCAGGCGCGCGGACCGACGCCCTGCACGGCGTCCCGTTCGGCCAGCCGGCCCACCCCGCGCTGGTGCGGCTGCCGCTTGGCTGCTGGACCTCGGCGGTCCTGCTCGAAGCGTTCCCCGGCACCGAACGCGCGTCGGGACTGCTCATCGCGGCCGGGATCGCGGGCACCGCGCCCGCGGCGGCCACCGGGCTGGCCGACTGGTCGGCGCTGCACCGGGACCAGCAGCGGGTCGGCCTGGTGCACGCCCTGTGCCAGACCAGCGCGGCCACGCTGTTCGTCGGCTCGCTGGCGGTCCGGGCCGGCGGCCGGGCCGGCTACGGCCGGCTGCTGTCCGCGTCCGGGCTCGCGGTGGCCACCATCGGGTCCTACCTGGGCGGCCACCTGGCGCTCCGGCTCGGCGCGGGCACCAGCCACGCCGAGCAGGTCAGCCACCTGGCCGGACTCGGCTGGCACGACTTGTGCGATGTCGGCGACATACCCGACCGGCGCCCGGTCAGGCGCCAGCTCGGTTACCTGTCCCTGCTGGTGTACCGGGCCGGTCCCGAGGTGAGCGTGCTGTCAGACCGGTGCTCGCACCTCGGCGGACCCCTGCACCAGGGACGGATCGTCATGGAGCGGGGCCGCGCCTGCGTCGCCTGCCCGTGGCACGGATCCACTTTCGCCGTTGCCGACGGCACCGTCGTGCACGGACCCGCTACCGCCCGTCAGCCATCCTTCGAGACCCGCGTGACCGACAGCGGGCGGGTCGAACTCAGGCCCAGGCCCTGACCCGACCGGGCCGGACCCGGACGCAGGCGGTTCGGCGGACCGGCTGCTCGCGCCGGTGAAGAAACCGCCGAGCCCCTCCAGCGCCTTGCCGATCTCGCTCGGCACGATCCAGACCTTGTTGGCGTCGCCCTGTGCGATCTCCGGCAGCATCTGCATGTACTGGTAAGCCAGCAGGCGCTGGTCCGGATTGCCCTCGTGGATGGCCTTGAACACCGTGCTGATGGCTTCGGCCTGCCCCTTGGCCCGCGCCGCCTGCGCCTTGGCGTCCGCCTCGGCCCGGAGCACGGCCGCCTCGGACTCGCCGCGGGCCCGGAGCACCGCCGCCTGGCGCTCGCCCTCCGCGGTCAAGATGGCCGACTGCTTGGATCCCTCCGCGGACAAGATGGCGGCCCGCTTGTCGCGGTCGGCGCGCATCTGCTTCTCCATCGAGTCCTGGATGGAACCGGGCGGTTCGATGGCCTTGATCTCGACCCGGCCGACCCGTATCCCCCACTTGCCCGTCGCCTCGTCAAGCTCCTTGCGCAGCAGGCTGTTGATCTGGTCCCGCGAGGTGAGCGCGGTCTCCAGGTCCATGCCGCCGACCACGTTCCGCAGCGTGGTCACGGTCAGCTGCTCGACCGCGGTGATGTAGTTGGCGACTTCGTAGGTCGCCGCCCGGGCGTCGGTGACCTGGAAGTAGATGACGGTGTCGATGCCGACGACCAGGTTGTCCCGGGTGATCACCGGCTGCGGGGGGAAACTGACCACCTGCTCGCGCAGGTCAAGCAGCGGGCGCAGCCGGTCGACGAACGGGGTCACCACGTTCAGACCGGCGTGCAGGGTCCGGTGGTACCGGCCGAACCGCTCCACGATGCCGGCCATCGCCTGGGGCACGATGCGGATCGACTGGGTGACCACCGCCACCACCAGGGCGACGAAGACCACGAGCAGGATGATCGCGACGAGAGAGGACATAAGTCATCACTCCTGCGCCCGGTGCGGGTTTCCGGGTGTTCCGGGGTTTCCGGGCTTAGAGGCTACGTTACCGACCGCCAGCGCTTTCAGCCAGCGAACGGCAACTCAGCGTGCGCGCGCTGTCCAGCGTGACTGCCGGTACTCGATTTCCAGCTGGACGCCGAAGCACCGGGACAGGTTCCGCGCGGTGAAGACCTTCTCGATGGGCCCGGCCGCCAGCACCGACCCGCGGCGCAGCAGCATCGCGTGGGTGAAGCCGTCGGGCACCTCTTCCACGTGGTGGGTGACCAGCACCATCATCGGCGCCTTGGGATCGCGGGCGAGCTGGGCCAGCTGGCGGAGTAGATCCTCACGGCCGCCCAGGTCGAGCCCGGCGGCCGGCTCGTCGAGCAGCAGCAGCTCCGGGTCGGGCATCAGGGCCCGGGCGATCTGCACCCGCTTGCGCTCGCCCTCGGACAACGTGGCGAACTTGCGCCTGATCAGGTGGGCGCAGCCGAGCGCGTCAAGCAGCTCGACGGCGCGGGTGACGTCCGCCGAGTCGTACTCCTCTTTCCACCGGCCCAAGATGGCGTAGGAGGCGGTGAGCACCAGGTCGATGACCTTCTCCCCCGGCGGGACCTGCTCGGCAATCGAGGCGCTGGTCAGCCCGATCCGGGGCCGCAGGTCGAAGATGTCGACCTCACCCATCTTCTCGCCCAGGATCTCGACCGTGCCCTGGGAGGGGAACGCCAGCGTGGCGGCGAGCTGGAGCAGCGTGGTCTTGCCCGCCCCGTTCGGGCCGATGAGGATCCAGCGCTCGTCCCCGTGCGCCGTCCAGTCGACGTTGCGCAGCAGGACCGCCGAGTCACGCCTGACCTCGACGCCGCGCAGCCGCAGCACCTCGTCGGACATCAGGCCTCCTTCCTTCGCACGGCACCATGGATCCGCTGGCTCGATTGGCCGCCGAGACCGAACCTATGCCACCGCGCCCCGTCCGGCTCAGCCGGGTGCCGACCCCGCGTTTAGCTTTCTCGCTCCTGGCGGACCGCAAGCAGCGCGGCCTGGGTGCGGTCCTGGACGCCGAGCTTGGCCAGCACCGAACTCACGTGCGTCTTGACCGTCTTCTCCGCGATGCGCAGCGCCCTGGCGATCTCCCGGTTGGACCGGCCGTGGGTGAGTTCGGCCAGGACCTCGCGCTCCCGGCTGGTGAGCGCGTCCAGGCCCGCTCCCGGGGTCGCCGCACGCACCAGCGTCCCGGCCGCCTGGGACGCCAGCAGCAGGTGGCCGTCGTGCACCGAGCGGATCGCGCGCACCAGCGCATCGGGGTCGACGTCCTTGTAGATCACCCCGGCGGCGCCTGAGCGGAGCGCCAGGCTCGCCAGGGCGGGTTCGGTGGCGCTGGTGAGGACCAGCACCCGGGCGGCGCTGCCACGGGCTTTCAGCGCGCCGAGCACGGCGATGCCGTCCACGCCGGGCAGCTTGAGGTCGAGCAGGATCACGTCGGGAGTGTGTTCGGCGGCGAGCGCGAGCGCGGTGTCGCCGTCACCGGCCTCGCCGGCCACCTCGATCCCGCCGGCGACCTCGAGCAGCACCCGCAGCCCCCGCCGGACCACCGGGTGGTCGTCGACGATCAGGACGGAGATGAGCGGCGTCACCGCTCGCCTCCGGCCTTAACGGGCCCAGCTTTAACGGGCCCGGCCTTGATAGGACTGGCCTTGATAGGACTGGCCTTGATGGGCACCGTCATGCGTACCTGGGTGCCCGCCGGGCCGGAGCGGACGGTCAGCGCGCCGCCCGCCGCCGACGCGCGCTCCCGCATCGACGCCAGCCCGAGGCCGCCGGACGGCATCTCCGGCGCGAACCCGTGCCCGTCGTCGGCCACCTCGAGGACCACCCGGCGGCCGGTCCGCGACAGGGCCACCCGGACGCAGGCCGCCCCCGCGTGCCGCAGCGCGTTGTGCAGGGCTTCCTGCCCGACCCGGTACAGCGCCGCCTCCACCGGGGTGCCGAGCGCGGGCAGTTCGGCGGCGGTGAACGCAACCGGGATACCGTACGCGCGCCCGGCCAGAACCACGTAGCTTTGCATCGATCCGGCCAGCCCGGCGGCTTCCAGGTCGGGCGGGGCCAGGCCGTCGATAACCGCGCGCAATTCGGCGTGCGCTTCCGCGCCCAGCACGCCGACCACGTCGATCTCTGACTTGACCCGGGGCAGGTCGACTGGGTCCCGGGCGGCCAGCACCGCCGCGGCCCGGGCGTGCGCCCTGATGCTGAACAGCTTCTGCGTGACCGCGTCGTGCAGTTCCCTGGCCAGCCGGGAGCGCTCCTGCAGCACCGAGAGTTCCCGGCTGCGCTCGTACAGCCGGGCGTTGGTCAGCGCGATCGCCGCGTGCGCGGCGAACAGCGAGAGGACCTCCTCGTCCCGCCCGGTGAAGCCGCGGCTGGCCGCCGCGGCGGAAATCTTGTTGGCGGCGAAGATGATGCCGAGTACCCGGTCGCCGTCGCGCACCGGCACCCCGAGGAAATGCGACATGTCCGGATGAGCGGCGGGCCAGCCCTCGAACCTCGGGTCGGCGCGGATATCCGCGAGCCGTTCCGGCTGGCCCTCGTTCAGCAGCACGGCGAGCATCCCGTGCCGGCGCGGCAGCGGGCCGATCGCCTGCCACTGCTCCGGCGACATCCCGTCCACCACGAACTCGGCGAAGGAGTCGCCCTCATCGGGCACGCCGAGCGCGGCGTAGCGGGCGCCGACCAGCGACCGCGCGGACCGCACGATCACCTGCAGCACGTCACGGACGGACATCTGCCGGTTGACCGAGAGCACCGCCTGGCTCACCTGGTAGAGCTCTCTGTATCCTTCGCTCGCCCTGTTTCCTTCGCTCGCCTCCGGGGCCCAGCCCACCTCCCCGTCCCCCTTCACTTGCGCCGCCTTCCCTCGTCGCTCGTTCCTCGCTCCTCAGTCCAGGCGGCGCGGCGCCCCTTTGGCTCGCTCATCTCCCTGACGTTAGCCCGGCGGCGCGGCCACCGCATCGGACGGCGGTCCTAGGACCATCGGTCTAGGCCGACCCGGGCGCGGGACCGATGTGCCGCGGCGGCGGAGCACCTAGCGTGCGAAGACATGAACACACCGGTAGCACTGATCACGGGGGCCTCTCGCGGTCTGGGCCGGGCCCTGGCGGCCGGCCTGGCCCGCGAGGGCTTTGCTCTCATCATCGACGCGAGGAACGCCGTCGCGCTGCAGCAGACGGCGGAGCAGCTACGGGCGGCGGGCGGTGGCGTCACCGCCATCAGCGGCGACGTCACCGACCCGGCGCACCGGGCCGGCCTGCTGCGGGCCGCGGCGGGCGCGGGCCGGCTGGACCTGCTGGTGAACAACGCCGGCACGCTGGGCGCGAGCCCGCTGCCCGCGCTGGCCGACTATCCGCCCGCTGACCTGCGCATCGCGTTCGACGCGAACGTGATCGCGCCGATCGCGCTGATCCAGCTGATGCTGCCGCTGCTGCGGGCCAGCGGCGGCGCGGTGCTGAACATCACCTCGGACGCGGCCCGGGAGACGTACGCGGGGTGGGGCGGCTACGGCGCCGCCAAGGCCGCTCTGGAGCAGGCCTCGAACGTGCTGGCGGCCGAGGAGCTCGCGGTCCGCATCTGGTGGGCCGATCCCGGCGACCTGCGCACCGACATGCACCAGCAGGCCTTCCCCGGCCAGGACATCTCGGACCGGCCGCGACCCGAGTCGGTCGTCCCCGCGTTCGTCCGGCTCATCTCGCAGCGGCTGCCGAGCGGCAGGTACCGTGCCACCGACCTGATGCCGGCCGGCCACAGCGCGGGCCGGCCCGGCGACCAGAGCGGGAGATCTGATGGGAATCGATGAGGCTGTGCCGCCCGGGCCGGAGCTGGCCGACCTCGTGCTGGCCGGCCGCGAGGTGGCCGGCCGCGAGGTGGCCGGCCGCGAGGTGGCCGACTTCGTGCTGCCCGCCGAGCGCGAGGCGCACGACCCGCCCGAGGCGCGCGGCCTGGCCCGCGACGGCGTGCGGCTGCTGGTCAGCCGCCGCGCCTCCGGCGAGGTCAGCCACCACGCCTTCACCGACCTGCCCGGCCTGCTGCTGCCCGGCGACCTGCTGGTGGTCAACACCACCGGCACGCTGCCGGCCCAGGTCCGCGCGGGCGGCGGGCTGGCCGTGCACTTCTCCACCGCCCGGCCCGATGGCAGCTGGCTGGTCGAACTGCGTCAGGTAAAAGACAAGATCTCGATGCCGAACGGACACGGCCACCCCGGCCAGGTCATCGCCTTGCCCGCCGGGGCTCGGCTGACCCTGCAGGACCGCGTCACGGCCAGGCTCTGGCGGGCCCGGCTGTCGGTGGCGGTGGTGCCGTACCTGCTCAGGCACGGGCTGCCGATCAGGTACTCCTACGTCCGGCGGGACTGGCCGCTCTCGTACTACCAGACGGTATTCGCGGCCCAGCCGGGTAGCGCGGAGATGCCGAGCGCCAGCCGCCCGTTCACCCCCGAGGTGGTCACGGCGCTGGCCATCCGCGGCGTGCTGATCGCCCCGCTCACGCTGCACTGCGGGGTGTCCTCGCTGGAGGCCGGCGAGGACCCGTACCCGGAGCCCTACGACGTCCCGCCCGCCACGGCCCGGCTGGTCAACCACGTGCGGGCGCACGGCGGCCGGGTCATCGCGGCGGGCACCACCGTCGTCCGCGCGCTTGAGACGGCGGCCCTGCGCACGGCTCCGGGGCGCCTCGCGCCAGCCGCGGGCTGGACGTCGCACGTGGTCACGCCGGAGACCGGGGTCCGGGCGGTGGACGGGCTGCTCACCGGCCTGCACGAGCCGCGCTCGTCGCACCTGCGGATGCTGGCCGCGTTCGCCGGTCCGGACCTGCTGGCCCGCTGCTACGCCGAGGCGATTAGCGCCGGGTACCTGTGGCACGAATTCGGCGACGTGCACCTGCTTATTCCGTGATCCTGGTGAGGAACAGCCAGTCGCTGGCGACGCCGCTGATAAAAGCGACGAGCACCGGCCCGACCAGGACGTAGAGTCCCGCGTGCTCTCCGGGCACCATCGCGGCCAAAGGGCCTACGGCGTTCTTTGCGATAGCCTGGCGCCGCCATGAATACACCGCGGACCACCCTGCTCATCACGCTGACCGGCCGGGACCGGCCGGGGGTGACCTCCAGGCTGTTCGCCATCCTGGCCGGGTACCCGCTCACCGTCATGGACATCGAGCAAGTGGTGATCCGCGGCCGGCTGGTGCTCGGCGTCCTGCTCGGCTGCGACGCGCCGCCGGACCTGACCGGCATTCACGCCGGGGTGAGCGCGCTCGCGGCTGATCTCGGTCTGGAGGCCGAGATCACGGCCGGCTCGGACCGGCCGGGCTCCTCCTCGTCGACCTCGGCGGAGTCCGCCCGGCGCGGGCGACTGCACGTCACCGTGCTCGGCAGCCCGCTGGCACCCGCCGCGATCACCGCCATCGCCGGCCGGATCGCCGCCAGCGGCGCCAACATCGACCGGATCGGCAGGCTCGCGCAGCGCCCGGTGACCTGCATCGAGATGGATGTTTCCGGCGGGAACCCGGCCGGACTCCGAGCCGACCTGGCCCGCGCCGCGGCCGAGCAGGGGGTCGACGTGGCGGTCCAGCGCGGCGGCCTGCACCGGCGGGCCATGCGGCTGATCGTGATGGACATGGACTCCACCCTCATCCAGGACGAGGTTATCGACCTGCTGGCCGCCCGGGCCGGCTGCGCGCCGGAGGTGGCGAAGGTGACCGAGTCCGCGATGCGCGGGGAGCAGGACTTCGCCTCGTCCCTGCGCGAGCGGGTGGCGCTGCTGGCCGGCCTGGAGGCCGGCGTCCTTGACGAGGTGCGAGGCGAGCTGCGGCTGACCGCGGGCGCGCGCACGCTGATCGGGACCCTGGGCGGCCTCGGCTACAAGTTCGGGATCGTCAGCGGCGGTTTCGTCCAGGTGATCGAGCCGCTGGCCGCCGAGCTCGGGATCGGTTACGTGGCGGCCAACGTGCTCGAGATCGTCGCAGGAAAGCTGACCGGGCGGCTCTTGGGTCCGGTCATCGACCGGGCCGGAAAGGCGGACGCGCTGCGCCGGTTCGCCGCGGACGCCGGTGTCCCGCTGTCCCAGACGGTGGCGATCGGCGACGGCGCCAACGACCTGGACATGATCGCCGCGGCCGGCCTGGGCGTGGCGTTCAACGCCAAGCCCGTGGTGCGTGACGCGGCGGATACCTCGCTGAGCGTCCCCTACCTGGACGCCGTCTTGTACCTGCTCGGCATCTCGAGCGAGGAAGTCGCCGCCGCGGACCTGCCCTCATCCTGAAGCGCCATTCCTCTGAGGGGCGAGCTAGTCGCCACCCGCTTTCCCGGCCTGGTCCCCGCAGTCCGGCAGCGGCTCGTGACCGAGGCACGGGGGACCCATACCGGTCAAGGATAAGCGGGCTGGCCGCGCGGGCCGGAGGCCGGCCAGGAGGAGCAGCGCGGCGGCGCCGATGAGCACCGGCTCGATGGTGAAGGCGGCGTGCAGGCCGAGGTGGTCGGCGAGGGTGCCGAGCAGGTAGGGGGCGGCGATCACGAGGATGCCGCCGAGCAGTTGGGTGCGGGCGTTGGCGGTGTCGCCGTTGCCGGGCGCGGCGGCCAGGGTGAGCGCCAGCGACAGCGGGTAGAGGTTGGCCAGGCCGGCCCCGCACACCGTCAGCCCGGCGATGGCGAGGGCAGGCTGGCCGGCCAGCCAGAACATGCCGAAACCGGCGGTGGTGACGGCCAGGGACACGCACAGCAGCGGCACGGTCCGGCCGGTGCGGCGGATGAGATACGCGCCGCCGATCCGGCTGAGGAGGATGCCGAGGTAGAAGCCGCTCATCGCGGTGGCGGCCTCGGCGGTGCGCAGTCCGGTCGAGGTGAGCACTTCGGTGCCGAAATAGATCGGGCAGAACTCGATGGCGATGCCCACGGCGACCATGGTGGCCAGCAGCCAGCAGGACCGGGAGAGCCGGGCCTGGTGCCCGGTGGGCCGCGCGGCCGGCCGCGGGGGCAGCGGCTGGTGCCGGTAGCGCAGGTAGAGACCGGCCAGCAGGAGCACGGGCAGGGCCAGGGCCGCGCGCCAGCCGAGCGGGGTGGCCTGGAACAGGCCGAGCAGCAGCGGGGCGAGCACCGCGCACCCGGCCGCGCCAACGTTGGCTTCGACGAGGGCCCGGTCGCGGCGTTCGCCGTGCCGGTCGGACAGAATCGCCTGGATGCAGGTGAGCAGGACGGTGCCGGCGAAGCCGGTGATCGCGGCGCCGGTCATGGTGAGGGCGGCGGTGCGGGTCGCGGTGAACAGGGCGATCCCGGCGGTGGCGCCAGCCATCGAGGACCACAGCAGGGGGGCGCGGGGCAGGCGGCGAGCGACCGGGGCGAAGCTCACCCCGGCCAGGGCCGCCCCGACCGACCAGAGGGCCGAGTACGCACCGAGCAGGGTGTAGGAGAAGTGCAGCTCGGACCGGAGCAGGGCCAGCGCGGGCCCGTACGCGTACAGCCAGTACGCGTAGCCGGCCAGCGCGCCGTAGCACAGCAGCGTCGGCGCGTCCCGGAACTTCCCGGCGTCAGCGTCGCGCGGCGGCGCCGCGCAACGGGCAGGCGTGACACGGTTGCTTTTGTATCGATACACAGCGACATTGTATATCGATACACAGCTAGGATGGGGGGGTGACTCAAGATGCTGTGAGAGCGCTCCGGCGACAGGGGCGCCCGACACTGCGGGAGGTTGCCGACGCGGCCGGGGTGTCCCCGATGACCGCTTCCTACGTGTACTCACAGCCGGATCGGGTGGCGCCCGCTACGGCGGAGAAAGTCCGGGCGGCGGCGGCGAAGCTCGACTACCCCGGCCCGCATCCCGGCGCCCGGTCGCTGCGCCGGGGCCGGGCCGGCAGCCTCGGCGTTGTCCTCGGCGAGCGCCTGACCTACGCCTTCGACGACCCGCAGGCGGCCCGGTTCCTGGCCGGGGTGGCGGAGGTCTGCGCGGACGAGGAGACCGGCCTCACCCTGGTCCCGACCACCGGAGCCGGCAGCGACGTGCAGCGGGTCGCCGAGGCGGTGGTGGACGGGTTCATCGTGTGGACCACCAGCGACGACGACCCGGTGCTTGACGCGGTCGCGGCCCGCCGGCTGCCCGCGGTCGTGCAGGCGGGCCCAGGACGCCCCGGGCTGCCCGTGGTCGGCATCGACGACCGGGCCGCCGCCGCGGCGATCGGCCGGCTGGCCTTCGCCGGCGCCACCCGGCCGGCGGTGCTCAGCTTCCCGGCCAACCGCGACCGCGTCCGGGCGCTGGTCACCGGGCCGCCGGACTCCTCCGTTACCTACGCGGTGACCAGGCGCCGGTGGGAAGGCCTGCTCGACGCCTGGCTCGAGGCCGGCGGCGCCCCGGGCGACCTGCGGATCGCCGTGTGCCAGGCCAATGCGGCCGGGCTCGGTGAAGCTTTTGCCGACGAACTGTTCCGCACCGGTGATCCGCCCGACGCGATCGCCGCGATGAGCGACGAGCTCGCCCTGGGCGCGTTCCGGGCCGCGGGCCGGAGCGGCCTGGCCGTGCCAGGCGCCGTCGCGATCACCGGCTGGGACGACACCGACGCCGCGGGCCCGGCGGGACTGACCACGCTGCGACAGTCGCTGCGTGACCAGGGGCGCCGCTGCGCCCGCATTGCCCTCGGCCACCGCCCGCCGGACGGGCAGGAGCCGCCCGGCTGGGAGGTCGTCCAGCGCACCAGCACCCGCTGATGATCAGGGCCCGGCGGCTCACCGTCGAAGGCACGATCAATCTGTGATCGCTCGCGCCAGCGGTAGTACCGGGCTTCAGTCGAGGCCCGGCGAGCCCCAGCGCACAGGCGACTGCACCAGCGAGCACCACCCAGCCCAGCGCCACCAAGAGGCTCTTTGCGCCGGGATTGGATCGGACCGTCAGAGTCCTTGCCACTCCGGCTTGGCGGCCCAGGTATCCCGGAAGTAATCGGCGAGGCTGAGCCCGCTCGCCGCGTCTTCGTCAATCACGACTGTCGCATGGGGATGCAGTTGCAGTGCAGAGGCAGGAAACATGGCGGTAATCGGCCCTTCCACGCAGGCAGCGACAGCACCGGCCTTCTCAGACCCCCATGCAACGAGAACGAGATGACGGGCCTCCCTGATCGTTCCGATTCCCTGGGTGATGACGTGCAATGGGACGGCATCGACGTCGCCATCAAAAAAACGGGCATTATCTCGTCGTGTTCGCTTCGTGAGCGTCTTAAGCCGTGTCCGTGAACCCAGCGACGAAACCGGCTCGTTGAACCCGATATGCCCGTCGCTTCCGATCCCCAGGAGCTGGAGGTCAACGCCGTCAGCGGCAGCAATACTGGCCTCGTAATGGGCGCACGCGGCGGGCAAGTCAGCGGCAAGACCATCGGGACCGGACACCGAGCCGACCTGGAAGTCCAGCCGGGCCGTTACCGCTCGCTCAATTACCGATCGATATGACTCCGGATGGTCCAAAGGCAAGCCAACGTATTCGTCGAGCAGGAAAGCCCGTGCCTTGGCCACGGACAGGGTTCCGGACTGAAAGCGTGTGACCAGATCGTCGTACACTGGCTCCGGCGAGGAACCCGTTGCCAATCCGAGTACGGCATCTGGGCGAGCCTGAAGCAGATCAGATATCGCCTGCCCCACCAGAGATCCGCCGCTGGCGCGATCTGCCACGATCACGACTTCCATCGCTGCTTCTCCTTACACTCAGTTGGTTCTCTAGTCACTGGCCGCCGCAGCCGCTGCTTCAGCAAGGCGGACGGCACCGGTGATGGGCGGTTCGACCAGGATCCGCACCTCGCCGTTGACCCGCGCTGATCTCAACTTCAGCCGGGTGGCCGCGGCGAGCCCTTCGTTGCCGGTGACCAGGCCACCGGCAAGGACGACCGGTAGGTCGGCGGGAGCTCCGAGACGCATTATGGTCGTGGCGACAAGGTGAGCCAGGGCCGTGGCAGCCTGGTCTGCGATGACCTTGCTCTGGGGGTCGGGGCTATCGAGGACGATGGGAGCGTAACCGGCCCAGGTGTGGGGACGGGGGTGGTCGTAGAACAGCTGCTCCAAGGCCAGGATGTCGGGCACTTCGGTTGCATCAATTAGCCGCCGGCCGAGCTCGCCGAGAGGGCGTTCTTCGTCATTGCGGTCGAGCAGCACTTTCAGTGCCTCGCGCACGACCCAGTAGCCGCTGCCCTCGTCGCCCAGGAGATATCCCCAGCCCCCGCTGTGTGCTTCGTGACCATGGTAGTAACCAATCGCGCTCGACCCGGTACCGCAGATCAGCCCCACCCCTTCGTCGACACCGGCGGCCGGCAAGACCAGACGGGCGTCGTTGACCACAATGACGTTCCCGGTTCTGGTCAGGGGGGCCAGGAGCCCGGTAAGGAAGGCCCGTGCCGTGACCGAGCCGGTACCAGCCGATCCAGCGCATATCGCATCGAGCATCGCGGTGTCGTCAAGTGACAGCTGCTTCAGGACTCCGGACAGAGCTTGACCGGCGCGCTCGGTGCCGATGGCGGTAAGGCTGGCGCTTTCGGCCTCGGCCTCATCGACAACCTGGCCGGCCATGGACAGGCGGGCCCGGCAGTGGGTGCCGCCGATATCGAGCCCCAGAACGCGGCTCACGACGCGCTGCCTGCCTCGATGAGCGCCGCGGAATCGAGTAGGCGCCCCGGGTCGTGCACGACCCGGCCGCCTACTATGGTTGCTGCCAGCCGGAGGTCGGGTTCGAGGATCACCACGTCAGCGTCCGCGCCGGGGGCCAGCCTGCCCTTGCTTGAGGCTCCGGCGACGGACGCTGGAGTAGCCGTGGCGGCTCGAATGGCCACGGCGAGGGGCACACCGGCGGCGACCAGCGTGGCTACCGCCGTATCCATCGTCAGGACGCTGCCAGCGAGAGTCCCGGACGCTTCGGCCAACGAAACCCGACGGCCGGCCAGTTTCACGTCAAGCTCGCCGAGGCGATAATGGCCGTCCTTGAGGCCAGCCGCCGAGATCGCGTCGGTGACGGCCACGGCCCGGTCCGGCGCCGCGGCCATCGCCAATGCCAGCACGGCGGGGTGGATGTGGATCCCGTCAGCGATCAGCTCGACCGTGATCCGCGTGTCGGCGAGGGCGGCCGCTACCGGACCTGGCTGACGGTGGTGGAGACCGGGCATGGCGTTGAACAGGTGGGTGACGTGCCGGGCGCCGGCGGCGAAGGCCGTCCGCGTCGTATCAAAGTCCGCCTCGGTGTGCCCGACCGACATCACGACGCCGGCCGCCACCGCCTTCTCGATGATGGCGAGCGCGCCGGGCCGCTCGGGTGCGATGGTTATCAGTCGCAGCGTCCCTGCGGCCGCGTCGAGCAGGTCGCGGAGCTCATCGATGCTTGGCTCGCGCAGGTGCCGCGGGTTCTGGGCGCCGGCCCGGGACGGGGCCAGCCACGGTCCCTCCAGGTGAGCGCCGAGTACCGCCGGCGAACCAGGATCGGTCTGGGCGGCCGCCCGGGCGATGCCCCGAACCGTGGTGATGAGGATGTCTCGCGCATCAGAAACGGCGGTGGCGACCAGTGCGGTCGTGCCGTGCGTGGCGTGGAACCGGGCCATCGCGATGACTGACTCGGCTACCTCTTGGACGGAGGTGCCGTTGACCTGGACGCCACCGCCCCCGTGGACGTGCAGGTCTATGAAGCCTGGGGCCACTAGGCGTCGGCCCAGGTTGAGGACTCGCTGTCCAGCCGCGGGCGGTCCGGCTCCCACCGCCGATATGCGTGGCCCGTCGATCACGATCCACCCCGGGTCCAGGACCTGCTGAGGCGTGATGATCATCGCCTGCAGGAGCGTCGCCGGTCCGCTCGCCGTCGCTGGAATCGTCAAGCTGCACGGCCGGTAGCCGGAGGGTCGGTCACGGCAGCGGGCGGCGTGTCCCAGCGGCCGCCGTTCCTCCAGAAGGCCGGGATGGAATCCAGCGGCCGTCCCTTGGTCTCGGGGGCAAATTTCCATACGAACCCTAGGGACAGCGCAGCTAGTCCCAGGAAAATGCTGAACGTCGCGACCCCGCCGATTCTCCCGAGCACGCTCAGGAAGTACTGAGCAATGATCAGATTTCCCACCAGGTCAGCGGTAAGCATCGCCGATGCCCCGGCAGTACGCAACCCGCCCGGGAAGCTCTCCGACGCGTACACCCATACCAGGGCGCCGAAACCGAAGTCGAAGCCGCAGGTGAACAGGAGGATCCCGACGAAGGCCAGCGGGCTCAGCCCGGAGCCGAGTCCGGCGGCGAACACCACGATCATCAGCACGTTCGCCGCTATCATCGCGACGATACCGATGAAAAGCACCGGGCGCCGACCGAGCCGGTCGACGTAATGCAAGGACATCAACGTGGCTACGAGCGCGGCTGCCTGCACCCCGGCCGGCACGAGCAGCTCAGCCCCATAGCCGGTAAGCCCCATCTTGGCGAAAATGAGAGGCGTGAAATAGACGATGGCGTTGATTCCGCTGATCTGGATCAAGAAGCCAAGCGTTACCACGAACACGGTGGCACGCAGGTACGGGCGGTGGATCATCTCACGCAGATTTCCCCCGCGCTCCGCTTGCATCGCTGTCTCGATATGAGCGAGGTTCTCGGTCGGATCGATTCGCTCAAGGGTACGCAGCGCCTCTTCGCGGCGCCCTTTCATCAGGTACCACCGCGGCGTGTCAGGGAGCCGGAGGAGCAGGAGTCCGACGCCCACCGCAGGGATAGCGGAAAGACCGAACATCCACCGCCACAACCCGGCCGGCGCGAGGGCGTAATCCAGGAGGTACGCCAGCATGATGCCCACTACCGTCGCCACCTGGTACGCAACAAGCATACGGCCCCGGCGGTCCGCCGAACTCGACTCGGCGATGTACACCGGTGCCGTCACCAGCGCCAAGCCGATCGCCACCCCGAGGAAGAACCGGGCCCCGTCCAGCCAGACGATGTTGGCGGCGACAGCGGATAGAGCAGCGAAAACGACGTAACCTGCCGTCACGATAATCATCGTCCGCTTTCGCCCGATCGCGTCGGCTAGCCGACTGGCGATGAGCGCACCCGCGATCATGCCGAGCACGACGGCCGTGGCAATCGAGGAGGTGTCGCTGGTGCTCAGCTTCAGAGCCTTCGGCACGAAGAGCAGCGCCCCGGCGACGACGCCGGTGTCGTAGCCGTATAGAACTCCGAGAGCCGCCGCGATGACGACCACTAGGCGATGCAGGCCAGACCCCGCTACCGGCGTCGGCACCGACGAGAGTGGACGAGGGGGCAGACCGCTTGCGCCCGGCATATCAAGCCCCAGCCATCATCGCGTCACCAAGGCAGCCCGGATGGTCAAGGTAAGGGCTCACCGCACACGACGGCCACCGACGTCGCGATCCGGGACTTGTCATGGCCGCCTTCATCTGAGCCGCCTTCATCTAAGGGTTACCAAGGAAGGTGGCGTTCACGGGCGAGCGGCAACACGGCCAGGTCCGTTAGAGGAAGAAGCTCCGTACTTGCCGTGCAGCCGCGGTATCCGCGTACGCACCAGCGCCAGGGTCCAGAGCGACAACATAAACCTACGCCGCGTTGGCCGCCGCGTACAGGCGCCCGGAGCCGCCAATAGATGTTCCGGCTTCCGCGATGATCCGGCCCTGCTACTTGACCCGGTGCAGTAGCCAAAAACCCGGGTCGCAGGTCCGGCCGGACCTGCGACCCGGGTTTTCTTGAGCCGGGTGGAACGCCTACTCGGCTCGCTTGGCCGCGGCCGTGCGATCCTCGGCGTCGTCCCGGGCCGCGGCGTCCGCGATGTCGGCACCGGAGACCGGGCTCACGCCCTCGAGGGCCGGGGAAATCGCGCCGCCCACCTCGGTGGCCGCAGGCGCGGCGCCGCCCATGCCCGAGGAGCGGCGCTTGGAGACCACGATGGCGGCGATCACGATGATGACTGCGCCGAGGGCCACACCGACCCGCAGCCCGACGTTACCGCTGTATTCCACCACGGTCGGCGCGATCAGCAGCGCGACCAGGTTCATCACCTTGATCAGCGGGTTGATGGCGGGGCCCGCGGTGTCCTTGAACGGGTCACCCACGGTGTCGCCGATGATCGTGGCTTCGTGGGCCGGGGAGCCCTTGCCGCCGTGATTGCCGTCTTCGACCAGCTTCTTGGCGTTGTCCCAGGCACCGCCGGAGTTGGCTAGGAAGACCGCCATCAGGACCCCGGCCGCGATCGCGCCTGCCAGGTACGACCCGAGTGGCGCGTAACCGAACGCGAAACCGACCGCGATCGGGGTCAGGATGGCCAGAACGCCCGGCGTGACGAGCTCGCGGAGCGAGTCCTTGGTGCAGATGTCGACGACCCGGGCGTAATCGGGCTTCTCGGTGTAGTCCATGATCCCGGGGTGGGTCCGGAACTGGTTCCGGACCTCGAAGACGACCCGCTGGGCCGCGCGGCCCACGGCCAGGATCAGCAGGCCGGCGAACATGAACACCACCGAGGCGCCGATGATCACCCCGACCAGGACGTTCGGCCTGTCGACGGACAGGTTGAAGGTGCTGGCGGCGGCCGCGCTGAGCTTGTCCTTGACCGTGGTGTCGAACGCGCCGAACAGGGCGGTGGCCGCGAGCACGGCGGTAGCGATCGCGATGCCCTTGGTGATCGCCTTGGTGGTGTTCCCGATCGCGTCCAGCTGCGTCAGCACCTTGGCGCCCTCACCCTCGACGTCGCCCGACATCTCGGCGATGCCCTGCGCGTTGTCGGTAACCGGGCCGAACGAGTCCATGGTCACGATCACGCCGACCGTGGTGAGCAGGCCGGTGCCGGTCAGCGCCACGGCGAAGAAGGCGATCTGCGGGTTGTCGTACGCGAGCAGGAAGGCGCCGAAGACCGCGGCACCGATCAGCAGCGCCGCGTAGACGGCGGACTCCATCCCGGTCGAGATCCCGGACAAGATGACCGTGGCCGCGCCGGTCTCCGAGCTGTCGCCGATGTCACGCACCGGCTTGCGGCTGGTCTCGGTGAAGTACCCGGTCAGCAGCTGGATGGCGCTGGCCAGCACGATGCCGATGATCACCGCGCCGATCGCCAGCAGGCGCGGGTTGCCGACGTGGTGGATAATCGTGGTCTCGGTGACCCCGGTCAGCTTGGCGAAACTATCCGGCAGGTACCAGAACGCGGCCCCGATGACGAGCACCAGCGAGATGATCGCCGAGACGAAGAAGCCGCGGTTGATGGCGGTCATGCCGCTCCGGTCGCCCTTGCGCGGCTCGACCAGGAAGATGCCGATCACCGCGGTGATCACGCCGATCATCGGCACGATCAGCGGGAACACCAGGCCATAGTTCCCGAACGCCACCTTGCCGAGCAGCAGCGAGGCGACCAGCATCACCGAGTAGGACTCGAACAGGTCGGCCGCCATGCCCGCGCAGTCACCCACGTTGTCGCCTACGTTGTCGGCGATGGTCGCGGCGTTGCGGGGGTCGTCTTCCGGGATGCCCTTCTCGACCTTGCCGACCAGGTCGGCGCCCACGTCCGCGGCCTTGGTGAAGATGCCGCCGCCGACCCGCATGAACATGGCCAGCAGCGCCGCGCCGAAGCCAAAGCCCTCCAGGACGTCCGGCGCGTTCGCCTTGAAGATCAGCACCACGAGGGCAGCACCGAACAGGCCGAGACCGACGGTGAACATGCCCGCCACGCCGCCGGTGCGGAACGCGATCCGCATGGCCTGGCGCTGACCGCCGCCGGCCTCGCGGGCCGCCGCGGCGACCCGGACGTTGCCGCGCACCGCCAGCGACATCCCGGTGAACCCGGTGAGCGCGGAGAAGCCGGCCCCGACGAGGAAGAAGACGGAACGGCCCCACCGCACGCCCGCGTCATCGGCAGGGAGCAGCAGGAGCACGAAGAAGATGATGACCACGAACACGCTGAGGGTCCTGAACTGGCGACGCAGGTAGGCAGCCGCGCCTTGCTGCACGGCCAGGGCAATCTCCTGCATCTTCTGGGTGCCCTGGCTGGCCGCGAGCACCTCCCGCACCAGCAAGCCGGCCACGCCCAGCGCGAGCAGGGCGACGACCGCGACGATCACAACCCAGGTCAGGTTGGAGCCGCTCACGCTGACGGGGTTCGCCGCCAACGCCGGGACAAGCCTTGACATTCGACCTCCTGGAATCCGAACGGAATGACGTTGGCGATCGGGGGGACTGAACGAGTGGCCGGGAGTCTACGCACGGACGGCCCGAACCACGAATACCGGGCCGCTCCTAACAGTTCTGTTAAAATTTAGTTATCGTCACGATATAAAAGCGTAACTTGGAACGTTGGCGGGCGCCACATCCGAGTGACCGCGAGGGTTCGCGGGTGGCGGGTTGCGGCAGTTCAGGCCGTGATGGCCGAGGGCCAGCTCATCCGGACGCTCACGCCCGCGCTCGTCGACGAAACGTGCACGTCATCGGCCAGCCCGGAGATCACGGCGAGCCCGAAGCCGACCGGGATCACCCCTCCATCCTCCTCATGGGCGACCTCAACGAGGCCGCGGTGGCCCGCGCCGTTGCCATTGGTACCAGGCGGGGCGGAAGAGGCGGCGGGGGCGGCGGGAGCATGATCGCTCACGACCACCACGAATCGCTCGCCCTGGTCGGTCATCTCGATCCTGACCGGCTCGGCCGGGCAGTGCCGCCGGTGCGCCTCGACCGCGCGCGAGCAGGCCTCGCCCACGGCCAGGCGCACCTCATTAAGCAGTGCTTCGTCTACGCCGCTGCGCCGCGCGACCGCGGCGGCAACGAGCCGGGCGGTACGAACGTGCGCGGGCAGCGGCGTGAACGTTACTTCGACGGTGGCCATCTTGGATAGGCCCGACCGCGTTATTTCTCGAGCTTCTTGGCCGCGATGGCCTGGTCCACAGTCTCGTGGATGCCGAAAACCTTCGTCAGCCCGGTGATCCTGAAGATCTTGAGTATCCGCTCCTGTGTGCAGACGAGATCCAGGGAACCGTCGTGTGCGCGTACCCGCTTCAGCCCGCCGACCAGCACTCCGAGACCGGTGGAGTCCAGGAACTCGACCTTCTCCATGTTGACGACGAGCTGATAATTGTTCTTGTTGACGAGATCGATGAGCAGCTCACGGAGCCGCGGCGCCGTGTAGACATCGATTTCGCCTTCGACATCGACGACCTCGATGTCGTCCTTGTTGTAGTGACCCAGCTTCAGATCCACAAATCCTCCAGCGCCATGCAAGGCGTCATCTCAACGTCCCGCCCCGGCGCGCGGGCTAACGTAGCCAGAGCCTAGGGCGTGATCCTTTGCGGCATTCAACCACGCTCTGGTGTCATGTCTATACGAAATCATGCCTCCGAGCATCCCCCTACGGATGACAGACTGAAATCCTTGTGTCTATCACCACGCCCGTTCCGCCGATCGGACCTCTGACGTACCCGGCAGAATTTGCCGCCGGGCGGCCGCCCGTTACGCCGGCCGGGAACCCTACTATGCCCGCCGGGGCCGTTCCCATGCCGGCCAGGGCCGAGAATCGCGCTCTTGGCGTATTGCTGGACGACGCGCGGGCCGGCCGGCCCGTCCACGTGGAGCACATCCCGGCCCGCCCGGGTAGCGAAGTCCCCTGGCCACCGTGGGTTCCGGCCGAGGTCGTCGGCGCCTTCGCCGCCCGGGGCATCAGCGCCCCCTGGACCCACCAGGCCATCGCCGCGTCGCACGCCCAGGCCGGCCGCAACGTGATCATCTCCACCGCCGCCGCGTCGGGCAAGTCGCTCGGATACCTGCTGCCCGCGCTGACGTCGGTGCTGGCGGGTGACACTGTGCTCTATATCACTCCCACGAGGGCACTCGCGGCCGACCAGCTCGCCTCGATCCGGGCCCTGGGCCTACCCGGCGTGCAGGCCGCGACCCTGGACGGCGACTCGACCCGGGCCGAACGGGCCTGGGCGCGCAGCCACGCCAGGTACCTGCTTACGACTCCGGACATGCTGCACCGCGCGTTGCTGCCTGGGCACGCGCGCTGGTCAGGTTTCTTCAGCCGGCTGCGGTTCGTGATCATCGACGAATGCCACGGCTACCGGGGCGTCTTCGGCTCGCACGTGGCCCAGGTGCTCCGCCGGCTGCGCCGGGTGGTGGCGCATCACGCCCCGCCCGGCGAACGGCCCGCCGGGTCCGGCGAACGGCCCGCCGGGTCCGGCGAACGGCCCGCCGGGTCCCGCCCGGTGTTCGTGCTCGCCTCGGCCACGGTCGGCGCGCCGGGCGTCTGCGCCCGGCTGCTCACCGGGCTTGACGCCGAGGAAGTGACCGAGGACGGCTCACCGCGCGGGCCGCTGGCCTTCGCGCTCTGGGAACCGCCGCTGACCGATGCCCGCGGCGAGGCCGGCAACAGGCTGCGCCGGACGGCCACCGCGCAGGCCGCGGAACTGCTCGGCAGACTGGTCGCCGAGAACGTCCAGACGCTGGCCTTCATCAGGTCCCGGCGCGGCGCCGAGGCGGTCGCGCTCGCGGCCCGCAGATCACTCGATGCCCACGCCGCCGGCACCAGCCACACCTCGGACGCCGGCCACACCTCGGACGCCGGCCACACCTCGGACGCCGGCCACACCAAGGTCGCGGCCTATCGCTCGGGATACCTGCCCGAGGACAGGCGGCGCCTCGAGGCGGCGCTGTCCGACGGCCGCCTGGTCGGGCTCGCCACCACCACCGCGCTGGAACTCGGCGTGAACATCACCGGCCTGGACGCGGTGCTCATCGCCGGGTGGCCAGGGACCTGGGCCTCACTATGGCAGCAGGCGGGCCGCGCTGGGCGCAGCGGAAGGTCCGCGGCCGCGGTGCTCATTGCCCGGGACGACCCCTTGGACACCTACCTGGTGCGGCACCCGGAAATACTGCTGAGGCATCCGGTGGAGGCCACCGTCCTGGACCCGGGCAACCCGTACGTGCTGGCCCCGCATCTGTGCGCCGCGGCCGCCGAGCTGGCCCTGACCGAGCAGGACCTGGAGATCTTCGGCCCAGCGGCACGCCAGGTCGTCGACGACCTGACCAGGTCAGGCCGGCTGCGTAGGCGGCAGGCAGGCTGGTTCAGCATGCGCAGGAACGCGGGCGCGGCGGCGGGCCTACGCGGCGCCGGGCTGGCTCCGGTCCGGGTGGTGGAGGAAGCGACCGGCCGCCTGGTCGGCACCGTGGATGAGCCCTCCGCCCACTTGATCGTCCATGAAGGTGCCGTCTACATCCACCAGGGTGACAGCTACCTGGTGCGGCGGCTTGATCTCGCCGACCGGGTGGCGCTGGTCGAACCGGGCGATCCCGGCTACACCACCATGGCCAGGGACGTGACCGAGGTCGAGGTGCGCGGCGAACTGCGGCGGACGAGCTGGGGCGAGACCGAGATCTGTTTCGGCGACGTCCAGGTGACCCGTCAGGTAGTCAGCTTTACCAGGCGCCGCGCCGACACCGGCGCCCCGTTCGGTGAGACGCCGCTTGACCTGCCGCTGCGCCAGCTGCGGACGAGGGCCGTCTGGTGGACCGTTTCCGCCGCGCAACGGGACCGGCTCGCCGCCGCCGGAGTCGACCTCGGCGGAGCCGCACATGCCGTCGAACATGCCTCGATCGGCCTCCTGCCGCTGTTCGCCACCTGCGATCGCTGGGATGTCGGAGGCGTGTCGGCCGACCTGCATCCGGCCACCGGGAGGCTCACAGTCGTCGTCTATGACGGCTATGACGGCGGCGCGGGCTTCGCTGAGCGGGGCTTCCAGGCCGCCCCGGACTGGCTCCGCGCCACCAGGCAGGCCATCTCAAGCTGTGATTGCGAGGCGGGCTGCCCCTCCTGCGTGCAGTCGCCCAAGTGCGGGGCCGCCAACCACCCGCTCTCCAAGCGGGGGGCGGTCGCCCTGCTCGACATCCTTCTCGGCGGATGTCCAAGGGTCTGAAAAAATATAGAAAGCGGCGTTGTTGCTTTCGGGCTTTTGGTGTCTTCAGGGTGCTCGGGGGTCTTCGAGGGCGCTAAGGGGTTAAAACGGGCACGATCGGTAACCAGTCGAAACATTCCAGGGTGGGCAAAGTTTGGCCCTGGCGAACAAGCACAGAAAACCCGGACGGTCAAGCGGCACGAGGACACCAATGCGTCACAAGTGAACCAAAAGGAGCGGGCTGCACAGAGCAGGGAAAAGGAAGCGGGCCCAGCCGGGGGGGAGAGCTGGGCCCGCGTGTACGGTCCGGCCCTGGGGGGGGAGGCCGGCGCCGTCCTTATAGGAAGCTTATCCGCAAAGGGCTCTCGGATCGACACCGGGGTCGTATCGGCCACCGGTCCCGTATCACCGCACGCGCCCTCATGCGGCTTCAGCCAATCGAATTACAACATATGCCGCAGGGCCTGAGAAGGCCTTATGCCTAGATCACTACCGGATGGTAAGGACTTTTTTTGCGGGTATCACTATGTAAGACTCCGCTGGCCGGGCCGGCTTCCGGCTGTCCGACACTGTCCGTTAACAGGGTGCGATCTAACCCGGTATACGATCCTAGCTGTGGTTATACCACGAAATGGGCCGGTACGGGACCGGCGCGGAACGCGCGGCGAGCCAGTAGTTAACTGCATGTGATCGGCAGGACTGATTGAGATCACGAATTGGTTACGTGCCAGGTCTTTTCAGGCCGACGATTTAGTCGTAGAACTGTGGTACGGGCGCTTGAGCGTCCGGGCACGGCAGCCAGGTACCCACGCGCGACCAGCCGCGGGAGGCGTGTCAGGCCAGGTCAGACGACCTGACTGACGGAGAAGGTGCACGCTTGGTAGCCAGGTTTGACGTGGCTTTCGCAGCGGCGCCCCGGCCAGGGGCGCCGCTCGCTGTTTCTGGACCAGCAGGAGCTCTTAGCTTCCTTTAAATCTGACGCCTGGCGAGGCCGGCCCGGACCGGGCACCTGATCACCAGACGGTCCAGAGAGAAATCAGCAGCCGGGCGTGGCGGAAAACGCCGTTCCGGCGCGGGCCGCTGCCATGATGGCGATCAACAACGCTAGCCTTGGACTTTGGCCTAACCTGCTCTAGCCCCGAAGAGATATCGGCTGCGGATGCCGAATCGCCGTGCGGAGCACGGATGTTGGTCCGCACGATGGGAGATGGACGCGATGGTCCGCAGCGAGACGCCGGAACCCACCGGCGGTGATCAGTCACTAGGGGATCTCGTGGCCCTGGCGGCCAAGGACGTCTCCCAGCTGATCAGGTACGAGATCGACCTGGCCAAGACCGAGCTGAAGGGCGACGCGAAGCGCGTCGGCCTGGCCG
>Ga0302181_10000482_pt1 | contig 32487 bp, 29 predicted proteins | sample I_Palsa_E3_3_FD_198786 | JGI IMG/M metagenome (GOLD analysis project Ga0302181, IMG submission 198786) | Peat permafrost microbial communities from Stordalen Mire near Abisko, Sweden - I_Palsa_E3_3 | ecosystem: Environmental > Terrestrial > Soil > Palsa > Peat permafrost | place: Sweden...
CGGCGTCCAGTGGCATCCCGAGGCCGACGAGCGCAGCCGTATCATCGGTGCGCTGGTGCGCGCCGCGCAGTCGGCCCGCACCGAACGGGCGCTGACGCCGGCGGGCTGACGATGGCCCCCGCCGCCCCGCTGCAGGGCCGCACCGCGCTGGTGACCGGCGCCTCCCGCGGGATCGGCGCCGCGACCGCGGTGGCGCTCGACTCCGCCGGGGCGCGGGTGGCGCTCGCCGCGCGTGATGGCGGACGGCTGCGCGCCGTCGCCGCCGAGCTCTCGCACGATCCGGTCGTGCTGGAGGTCGATCTCGGCGAACCCGCGGCGCCCGGTCGGTTGGCGGCGGCGGCGTCCGCCGGGCTCGGCGGCGGCGTCGACGTGCTCGTCAACAACGCCGCGTTCGCGCAGCGGTTGCCGATCACCGCCCACAGCGCCGAGCTGATCGACCAGATGAACGCGGTCAACGTCCGCGCGCCGCTGCTGCTGATCGCAGCGCTCGTCCCGGGGATGATCGAGCGCGGCGGCGGCTCGATCATCAGCCTGTCATCGGTCTCGGGCCTGATCGGCACCCCGATGCGCTCGGGCTACGGCGCCACCAAAGGCGCCATCGACGCGGCCTCGCGCTGCCTGGCGCGGGAGCTCGGCGAGCACGGGATCCGCGTCAACACGGTCGCGCCCGGCGTCGTCGACACCGAACTGTGGGCGCGCAACAAGCAGATCCCGGGCGTGATCGAGCAGGTCAACGGCCAGACGCCGCTCGGCCGCTGGGGGACCCCGCAGGACATCGCCGACGTGATCGTGTTCCTCGCGTCCGACGCCGCCCGGTTCATCACCGGCGAGACGCTGCGACCCGACGGCGGCATGTCGACGACGCTCGACCTCTACAGCGGCAACGTTTGAGATGGATCTGCAGGTGGCCGGTAAGCGGGCGGTGATCACCGGGGGCAGCCGCGGGATCGGGTTGGCGGTCGCCCGGGCGCTCGTGGCCGAAGGCGCCGACGTGGCGCTGGTCGCGCGTGACCAGTCGACCTTGCGCAGCGCGGCCGCCGGCCTCGCCGGTCTCCGCGGCGGCCGGGTCGTGACCGCCGTCTGCGACACCGGCGACGACGAGGCGGTGACGGCGATGGCGGCGAGCGTGCGCTCGGAGCTGGGCGGCGTCGAGATCCTCGTCAACTCCGCCGCCCGCGTCAACACCGGCCCGATGAGCGACGACATGCTCGACGACCAGCTGAACGTCAAGCTGAAGGGCTACCTGCGCTGTGCGCGCGCGTTCGCGCCCGGGATGATCGCCGGCGGCTGGGGCCGGATCATCAACATCTCAGGGATGGCGGCCCGGCAGACCGGCTCGGTCGTCGGCTCGGTCCGCAACGTTGCGGTCGCGGCGATGACCAAGAACCTCGCCGACGAGTACGGACCCGCCGGCATCAACGTGACCGTCGTGCACCCCGGCGTGACCGTGACCGAGCGAACCCCGGACACGCTGGCCACGATCGCCGCCGCCCGCGGGACCACCGCCGACGAAGTCCGGAGCTCGATGGAGCGCGCGGTCTCGATCGGCCGGCTCGTGACCGCCGACGAGGTCGCGCATGTCGTCGCGTTCCTGTCGAGCCCGCTGTCGGTCGCGATCAACGGCGACGCGATCGTCGCCGGCGGCGGCGTCCGCGGCTCGATCCATTACTGACGAGCTTCAGTCGCCGAGCGCGACCACGGCCTCCATCTCGACCTGCGCGCCCTTCGGCAGCGCCGCGACACCGACCGTCACCCGAGCCGGCGGACTTGACTCGAAGAACGAGCCGTAGACCTCGTTGACGGCGCCGAACTGGGCCATGTTGGTCAGATAGATCGTGACCCGGACGGCGTCCCCGAGGCTGGCGCCCGCCGCCTGGCAGACGGCCGCGAGGTTCTCCAGGCAGCGCCCGGCTTGATCGCCCACAGAGCCGCCGACCAGCTCGCCGGAGCGCGGGTCCAGCGGAATCTGCCCGGAGCAGAACAGCAGATCGCCGGCACGGACGGCGTGGACGTACGGGCCGATCGCCTCGGGCGCGTTCGGCGCGGTGACAGGCTCACGGTTGGTAGGCATGGCGTTCCCTTCTCGTCGGCGGCGTTGAGCGTGCACAGCGTATTGCGCGGCGCGCGGATGGGGGTCGCGCCCCGTGGGTAGCCTCGAGCGAATGGCAAACCGCCTCGCGCTTGAGACCTCGCCGTACCTGCTGCAGCATTCCGAGAACCCGGTCGACTGGTACGCGTGGGGCGAGGAAGCGCTATCCCGTGCACGTGACGAGGACCGGCCGCTGCTGGTCTCGATCGGGTATTCGGCTTGCCACTGGTGCCACGTGATGGAGCACGAGTCATTCGAGGACCCGGAGATCGCGCGGCTGATGAATGACCGCTTCGTCTGCGTCAAGGTCGACCGCGAGGAGCGCCCGGACGTCGACGCGGTGCTGATGGAGGCCTGCCAGGCGATGACCGGCCAGGGCGGTTGGCCGCTGAATGCGTTCCTGACCCCTGAGCAGGAGCCGTTCTTCGTCGGCACCTACTACCCGCCCGAGCCCCGTCACGGGATGCCGAGCTGGCGCGCCGTCCTCGAGGCGGTCGCGGGCGCGTGGTCGCAACGCCGCGACGACGTCCGCCAGCAGGCCTCGCAGGTGCTGCGGTCGCTGGGCGGCGCCTCGCGGTTGCCGGCCTCCGACGAGCCGATCACCGAGGCGCTGCTCGACGCGGCGGTCGACGGGTTGCGCGGCGGCTTCGACGGGCACAACAGCGGCTTCGGACGCGCCCCGAAGTTCCCGCAGGCGTCGCTGATCGAGTTCCTGCTGGCCCGCGGCGAGCGTGAGATGTCACTGTCGATGCTGCGCGCGATGGCGCGCGGCGGCATCTATGACCAGGTCGGTGGTGGCTTTGCCCGCTATGCCGTCGATGCCACCTGGACGGTCCCGCATTTCGAGAAGATGCTCTATGACAACGCGTTGCTGGCGCGAGCGTACCTCCATGGCTGGCAGGTGTCGTCCGAGCCGCTGCTGCGCCGCGTCTGCTGCGAGACGCTGGATTGGGCCCTGCGGGAGCTGCGCGGTCCCGAGGGCGGGTTCTGCTCGGCGCTCGACGCCGATTCCGAGGGCGTCGAAGGCAGGTACTACGTGTGGACGCTGGCGCAGCTGCGCGAGGCGCTCGAGCCGCTCGGTCCTGACGCAATCGAGCAGGCGACCGCGTTCTTCGGCGCCAGCGAGCCTGGCAACTTCGAGGGCACCAACGTGCTCGAGGGCCGCGGCCCGGAGCCGGCCGCGCTGGATCAGATCCGGGCGCGGCTGTACGAGGTGCGGGAGCGGCGAATTCGCCCGGGGCTCGACGACAAGCGGCTGTGCTCGTGGAACGCGCTGATGATCTCGGCGCTGGCCGAGGCCGGGGCGGCGCTCCAGCGCGCTGACTATGTCGCGGCCGCGGTCGCCTGCGCCGAGTTCGTCCGGCGTGACATGGTCGACGCCGACGGCCGGCTGCTGCGCACCTACAAGGACGGTCGCGCTCACGTCGACGCCTACCTGGAGGACCACGCCTACCTGCTCGAGGCGATGCTGACGCTGTACGAGGCGACGCTCGATCCCCGCTGGTACCGCGAGGCCGTGGACCTGGCCGAGGTCCTGCGTGATCGCTTCGCCGACCCTGAGCGCGGCGGCTTCTTCACGACCGGCGCCGATCAGGCCAACGGCTTTGCGCGGCGCAAGGACCTCGACGACGCGCCGATCCCCGCCGGCGGCTCCGCGGCCGCGTTCGGGCTGCTGCGCCTGGCCGCGCTGTCGGGCTCGCACGAGTACGAATCGCAGGCGCTCGGCGTCCTGCGAGTGCTGGCGCCGATCGTCGGGCGCCATCCGCAGGGGTTCGGCCACGCGCTGCAGGCACTGGACTTCTACCTGGCGCGCGTGCGAGAGGTGGCGGTGCTCGGCGCCGGCCCCGGCTTCGACGAGCTCGTGTCGGTCGTCCGTGGCGCCTACCGGCCGCACGTCGTGTTGGCCGGTGGCCCCGCGGATGACGGCGAGGTGCCCCTGCTGGAGGGCCGGGGTGCCGTCGGCGGCGGCGCCGCCGCCTACGTTTGCGAAGGGTTCGTCTGCCAGGCGCCGGTCAGCGACCCCAGCTCGCTGTTGGCGCAGCTGCGCTGAGCGTCGCCCGCCCCGCTCGGTCGGCCTCGTCGATCTCGACCGACTGAGCGTCGCCCGCCCGGCTCAGTCGGCCTCGTCGATCTCGACCACCCGGGCCCACTCCGGCGGCTCCCACAGCCCGTGTGCGACCGACTGCTTGAGCAGGCCGACGATCACTCGGATGCCGCGGGGCGGCTCCTGCGGCCATGGCGTGAACCCGTCGGTCAGCACGATCACGACCGACGGTCGTGGCGACAAGCCCGTGGCGGCGGCGATCCCGGCGGCCATGTCGGTGCCGCCACCGCCGGCGAGGCGCAGCTGGCCGGCCCGGCTGGCTCGCTGAACTGCCTGCACGGCCGTGTCGACGGCCAGCACCTGGACGTTGCGGTTGCGCAATCCGACCCGTGTCAACACCGCCTCGATCTCCGACAGCGCTCGGCCCAGCAGCTCGTCGCTCATTGAGTTCGACGTGTCGCACACGATCGCGATCTCCGGCACCGGCCGATGCATCGACGGCAGCAGCAGATCGGGACTGGCCTCCGCGCGCCGGGACGGGCGCCGATAGCTGTAATCGACCTGGCCGGAAACCCGGAACACGGCGCGCCGGATCTCGGAGGCCAGCAGCCGCCGCCAGTCGGTCCGGCTCGGCAGGATCGACTCGGCCCATCGCTCCCAGCCTCCCGGCACCGAGCCGGGCTCACGCGCGTGCTGGCTCTTGATCTCGAGCGCGATCTGCAGCCCCAGCAGCCGTCGCTCCTGGGGCCCGATCCCGCGGCCCGTCTGCTCGTCCCCGGGTCGCGGGGCGCCGTCCGCTCCCGAGCCGCACTCCCATTCGCGAAAGCTCTCAAAGGTCGGCGCGTAGTACTCCTCGGCCAGCCGACCCGACTCGAAGCCGAGCTTCTCAGGCGTGTCGGGAGCCCACTCGGAGATCAGCGGCTGCGGGAGGTCGTCGTTGATCTCGGCGTCGGCGCAGCGGGTCCAGCGGGCGCGGTCGATGTCCTTGCGCACCCCGGCGGCCAGCGCCCGGTCCCCATGGCCACGGACGACATGGCCGATCAGGTGCAGGATCAGCCGGCCGAGTGCGGGCACCGACAGCCTGTCGACGACGGTCGGATCAGCGTGCAGCTGCCAGCCGAGATCGATCGAGATCGTGTCGGTGTCGGTCTCGGCGATCACGCCCGCGGCGAACACGGCCGACGCCAGATAGGGCATCTGGACGCTCGCCCACAGCCGCGCGGCCGCCATCTTGTCCCGGTCGACCTGGTACGGCGACAACTCCCGAGGCCGCTGCACCCGGGCCTCCGGATCCGGCTCGCGGTCGGCCGGCAGCGCGCTCACAGCAGGCCCGCGTCGCGCAGCAGCGGCGCAAACAGCTTCACCTCGGCCGGCACCGCAGCACCGGTCGGCCGGCACCGGGCGAGCGTCCGCGCGGCCGCCGCGGCGACGTCCGGAGCGGCGCCGGCGGCGTGGCCGAACGCCCGCCACCCACGCTCCCAGCGATCGGCTGTCGGATCGGCGGCGACGGCGGCGGCGACCGACGTCAGCGCCGCGTAGGCCCGGTCCCCGCGCTCCGGCAACGTAAACGAGTCCGGGTCGGCGAGCACCGCCTCGGGGTCGGGCAGGTCGGCCTCGGCCAGCCAGGTCAGGTACTCGACGCCGGGACCCGGGCCGACGCAGCCGCGGACCAGCAACGAGGTCGCCAGCTCCGAGACGGCTCCCGCCTCGGCAGCCGCCTGCAGTCGAGCGGCGAGGTCCCACGTGCGTGGGCTCGGCCACGCCCGTCCAGCGCCGGTGCTGTCGTCGGGAACCGCCAGGGCCAGCATCGGCCGCACCGTCAAGAAGCCCGCGACCCAACTGCGCGTGATCGGAATTCGCGACTGCCAGTCACCGCGGAGGGTCGGCGGCGCCGGCGTCGGCCAGCCGCCCGCGAACCCCGCCGCCACCGTTCGCGCGTCGACCGACCAGTCCAGATGGCAGAACCGGTTGGCCAGCGGCGGCGACAGATCCCAGCCGTCAGCCGCCTGATCGGGCGGGTTGGCGGCCGCCACGATCGAGACATCGTCGGGCAGCGTCAGGTCCCCGACGGTTCGCTCGAGCACGACCCGCAGCATCGCCGCCTGCACCGCCGGCGGTGCCGTCGAGATCTCGTCGAAGAACGCCAGCCCGCGGCCGCTGTTGGCCAGTGAGGTCGCCCACGACGGCGGCGCGAACACGACCGCGGGCGGGCGCGAGCCGTCGCCACGGTCGATGATCGGCAGCCCGGCGAAGTCTGACGGCTCACGGATCGACGCGATCACGACCTCGCATGGCAGCCCCGCCGTCTCCGCCATCGCCCGGATCACCGAGGTCTTGCCCGTGCCCGGCGCGCCCCACAGCAGCACGGGAACGCCGGCCGCGATCGCCGTCCCGAGCGCCTCGACGGTGTCGGCCTGTTGATCCATCGGCCCCAGTCTGGCGCACAGGTGAGGCCGCCCGGTGTGTCAGCCTGAGCGTGTGTCTGACTTCGCCGTAATCTCACTCGCGATGCGACCGAAGCCGAGCGCAGGATGACTGCGTGGTGGGCCGGGATCGAGCCCGCATCGATCGTCGTGCGCTGCGGCGGCGCCGAGCACACGGTCGGTTGGGAGCAGGGCGCGCTGGTCGCGGGCGACCACGGTGATCTCGAGGACGAACGCGCGCTGGCCGCATTGGCCGGCGAGCGCTGCGCGTGCCTCGAACTGCTCGACGCGTGGCACCGTCACGTCACCGACCTGCGCGCGCTACAACTCGCCGCGCGCGATATCTCGGACCCGATCCGCAGCTCGGCCTGGGTGTCGTCGCCGGGCGCCCGGGGCGGCTACATCCCGGTAGCGGCCTGGGAGGTTCGCGGCCTGCCGCTGCCCTCCGAACCCCGGACGGGCCGGTTCCCGGTCTACCCGCGCTCGTGGGATGACTCCGAGGCCGAGCTGATCGCGCTGCTCGGCCTCGGTGGCGACATCGGCGAACGTCTGATCGCGACCGTCGCCGCCCACTGGACCGAGCGGCTGCGGACCGATCCGGCCGGCGCCGCCGGCGCCCGGCCGCGGTTGCGCGCCGCGCTGCACGGACGGCTGCTGGCCACGCTTCGTGGCTGGCTCGGCGAGCCCGGCCTGTCGCTCACGCTCGAACTGGTCGGCGAAGACGAGCCGCGCTCGCTGTCGCGGGTCGCCGGTCGTGTCCGCGCGCGGCTGCCGTTCGCGTGGCTGTCGGAGATCTGGACCCGGGACCTGGAGCTGGCCGGCGATCGCTTCTGCCTCGCCGCGAACGCCGGCCACGGGGGCGGCTGGGAGCTGCGGTCGGTCGCGCGTGACCTCGGCGCGCCCGAACGGATCGCCTTCGGCCTGGACGCCGCCGCCTAGCGATCGTGCCGCCGTTCGACGCCGAGCTCTACCTGCGACGACTGGGCGAGCACACGGTGCTGGGCGTGACCGATGAGCAGCCCGGCTTCTCGTCGGGGCTCAACGACGCGGCGACAGCGCTCGTCGCGGTCGAGGTCATCACGCTCGACCGCGCTCGTGCGGTGCTGGCGGACTACGCGGCCGCCGAGGCGGCGCGGGACGCCAACGGCCGGTTCCTGATGGCGCGGCTGAGCGCCCGCGAGCCAGCGATCACGCCGATGCCGCCAGCGGTCCCGCGGATCGTGGCGCTCGGCGACGAGCTGGCGGTCGCCGGTTGGAGTGTGCGACTCCGGTACGTCGCACTCGACGCCGAGCGGACCGAGATCTCGGCGATCTACACCTCGCACGCCGGCACCGGACGAGCGAATCGGCGGCTCGGTCGCGCTGGGGTCCCTGGGCCGCTGCGGAGCCCGGTGGTCGGCGACGACCGGGGAACCACCTCGACGCTGGACTTCCAGGGTGGCGGCAGCGACGATCGTTGGGAGGGGATGCTCACCGCCGACCAGCCGCTGGCGATCGAGACGGCGTGGATCGAGCTGTTCGATCGCCGGATCGAGCTGGTCGACGTACCCGTCGAGGCCGAGATCGAGATCGAGCCTCTGGAGTCGATCGACCTGGCTCATCGCCACCTGTGGCGCCGGGTGGCACTCGGCGGCCGGCATTTCACACAGAACGCGCTCGGGCCGGCGACGGCAGCGCTGATCGCGTCCGGCTCGCTGGCCGCCGACGATCCGGCGATCGAGCTCGCGCAACGGGTCAGCGAACGGGTTCCCGGGGCGTTCCCACATCGGGGGACCAGCGGGTCGGTCCGCAACGCTCCGGAGCCGTGGCGATCGCTGCTGAAACGGGCGGGCCGCGGTGACGGCCCGGATGGGCTCGTCGTCGTCGGCGCGGTGACGACCAAGTTCGACGGTCACTTTGCCGCGGTCTACTGCCTCGAGTCGGGCGCCAGCGGGTTCTCCGTGGAGGCCGCGGTCTCCCCACCAGACGTGGAGCGTCACCCCGGCAACCTCGATCTTGAGGATCGCAGCCTGGTCTGGTGGGCACGTGACGACCGGGGCAACCGCTACCTCGGGCAGTGGAGCGGCTCCCACCGGCACGACGAGGCGATCAAGACCGGCACGCTCGGTTTCTCGCCGGCGCTCGATCCCCTCGCCCGGCGTCTCGACGTGCTGCCGACGGGTCTGACCGCGCGCGCCGTGATCTCGTTTCCGCTGCGCTGGAACGGACACGCCGCGTGACGGATTGGTGGGTCGGGATCGCGCCCGCCGAGATCACCGTGCCGTGCGGCGGCGAGGACCACCGGGTCCGCTGGGAACAAGGCCGCGTGATCGCCTGCGACCACGGCGACGTCGAGGACGAGCGGACGCTGGCCACGCTCGGGGCCACGCCGTTTGCGTGCATCGAGCTGGTCGCCGCGTGGGAACGTCGTCGCCACGACCTGCGTGTGCTCGTGGTCGGGCCACGGGGCGGCTCCGACGAGATTCACGTCGATCCAGATGACCCCAGGGCCGGAGGCGTTCGCTCCGCGCGTCGTCGTCGCCGCCGAGGCGGCGGCGGGTTCGTCGGGAGTTTTGCGACGTCGTCCGGTGGCGGGCAGCTCGTCGGATCGAGGTTCAGCCACTCACCTGACTCCGAGCCCGACGACGTTGCCGACCTGATCGCGCTCGTCGGGCTCGGCTCCGGGTTCGGCGAACGGCTCGTGGCGACGGCCGCGGCCGAGTGGACCAAGCGGCTACGTGACGGCGGGCCTGAAGTCGCCGAGGCGTTGCCGCGGCTGCAGGCCGCGCTCTACGGCCGGGTGTTCGCGGCGCTGCGCAGCTGGCTCGGGGACCCGGCATCGTCGCTGGAGCTCGAGATGACCGGCGCTGCGCACCCACGCTCGCTCACGCGGGTGCAGGGCGCCGTCCACGCCCAGCTGCCGTTCGCGTGGCTGCTCGACGTCTGGTCCAGGGACCTGACGACCGTCCAGGGTCGCTTCTGCCTGGATGCCGAGCCCCGCAAGACCGCCGACGGCGAGCACTGGGAGCTTGAGACGGTCGCGCCCGATCTGCGCACGACCGAGCGGATCGAGCTGCGGATCAGGCCCGTCGCGGGCGCGTAGGCGAAAGCGCTCAGCCGTCGACGGCGGCGGCCGCCGCGACACGCTCGCCGCCGGCGTTCGGGGCCGCGCTGGCGGCGGCACCGTTCGACGCTCCGGACGCCGGCGTCGGGTCGGCGTCGGCCAGCGTCGCGGGGCGCCGGCTGCGCGGGTTGACGATCGGAGTCAGGTCACGTTCGAGCTTGGCGCGCAGCGGCTCGGTCCAGGGCGACAGCGACACCGGGCCCTCGCCGAGCTCGTCGAGCGTCTGATCGAGCGTGAAGCCGGGCCCGTGCGTGCACAGTTCGATGATCCCGCCCGGCGACTGCGCGTAGCAGCTGTCGAAGAAGTAGTGGTCGAAGATCTGGGTGAACGGGATCGGACCGCCGGCGGCATACTCGCGCCATTGCGGTAGCTGATCGCCGGCGTCGAGCGCCATGTGATGCCAGACCCCGGGCGCGAGCGGCTGAAACGGACGGCCCGGCGGCGGGCTGAAGTACCAGCGCGCGGTGCGATCCTCGCCCGTCAGTACGAGCCGCTCGCCGTCGGCGGCAAACCCCAGGTGCTCCCCGAACGGGAGCGTGTCAGCGAGCGTGGCGTAGGAGCGGGCGCCCTCGATCCCCCGGATCCGGAACTCCTCGGGGATGTCATCGGCGCCGGCGAGCTGGGGTGCGTCGGCGGAGTCGCTGACCATCAGCTCGACCTCGTGCCCCTCCCCGTCATGGAAGATCAGACTCGTCGGCCGGGTCGGGTCTAACCGCAAAAGCTCGGAGTACACCTGGTGCTCGGCCAGTCGCTTGAGCCAGTATTCGGCCGCGTCGTAGGAGCCGACCCGCAGCACGATGCGCTGGATGTTGCCGTCGCCCGCGTGCTGACGCTCGAGCTCCTTGAACTCCAGGAACGTGACGACGCTGCCGGGGTTGCCCTGCTCGTCGCCGTAGTACGGGTGGTAGCGGAACGTCGTCTCGAAGTTCAGCGTCTTCTTGACGAACCGCAGGCCGAGGATCCGGCACCAGAAGTCGATGTTCGCAGTCACATCAGCGGTCACGCCGGTGAAGTGATGGACGCCGTCCAGCCTGGTCTCGGGCACGACTCTCTCCTCGTCGGGTGCTGCGCGATCGTATCTCAGCGCGCCCGCTCTCAGATACGATCGCGACCCAGATGCCCGCCGCGCAGACCGAGGTCGTGCTGACATTCGACAACCTCGGCGAGGCCGCCGATGAGGAACGCGGCCTGCCGACCGGCCCACCGCCCCATCCGTCGGTCGCGGTGGTTCTGCCGCGGTTGCTCGAACTGCTGCACCGCCACGATCTCCGCGCCACCTTCTTCGTCGAGGCGGTCAACGCGCAGCGGTACCCCGACGCGCTCGCCACGATCCTCGCCGGCGGCCACGAGCTCGGCTGCCACGGGTGGCGCCACGAGTTCTTCGGGCAGCTTCCGCCGAGCGAGCGGCCGGCGATCCTGCAACGATCGCTCGCGGCGCTCCGGGGTACCGGCGCCGACGTCGTCGGCTTCCGGCCGCCCGGCGGGACCCTCACCCGCTACGACCTCGCGCTGCTTGCCGCCCGAGGGATCCGCTGGTGCTCGCCGGCGGGCTCGGCGCCGGGGATCGACCACGACGTCGTCTGCCTGCCGTACGCGTGGTCGCTGATCGATGCCTACTGGCTCGCCCCCGCGCTCGCGGCGCTGCGCACTCGCGACGGACTGCCGGAGGAGCCGCTGGCCGTGGAGCGGTACCTGGAGGCGATCGGCGCCGAGCTCGACCGCGTCGGCGGCGCCGACGCACCGGCGCTGGTCTGCCTGATCATGCACCCGTTCCTCTACGCGGGGGAGCCTGGGCCGGAGGTGCTCGACGGACTGCTGGAGCGGCTGGCGCGGCTGCGCGAATCGGGCGTCGCCGACGTCGGCCCCGGGACCGAGGCTGCGCGGCGGCTGCGCGAGCGCGACGCGCTCGGCGCGCCGGCGATCGACGCTGCCTCCTGGGCCTAGCTCCCGCGGAGCGGCGCGCCGGACGCGTCACAACACCGGCAGGTAACGCTCGAGCTCCCACGGAGTGACCTGGACGCGGTAGTCGTCCCACTCCTGCCGTTTGATCTCGATGTAGCGGTTGAACATGTGCTCGCCGAGCGTGCGCAGCGCCAACTCGGACTGCGCGGTCAGCTCGATCGCTTCACCGAGCGTCTCCGGCAGCTGGTCGATCCCCAGCCGTCGGCGTTCGTCGGGCGACAGGTGGTAGAGGTTCTTCTCCATCGGGTCCGGCAGCTCGTAGCCGTGCTCGATCCCCTCGAGGCCAGCTTGCAGCAGCACCGCGAACGTCAGATACGGGTTGCAGGCCGGGTCTGGGCAGCGCAGCTCCATCCGCGTCGTGCGCTCGCGACCGGGGTGATAGAGCGGCACCCGCACCAGCGCCGAGCGGTTGCGCCGTGACCAGGCGACGTACACGGGCGCCTCGTAGCCGGGCACCAGCCGCTTGTACGAGTTCACCCACTGGGCGAAGATCGAGCAGATCTCACGCGCGTGCCGCAGCTGGCCGGCAACGAACGCCTTGCCGACGTCGGACAGGAAGTACTGGTCGTCGGGATCGTAGAACGCGTTCTGGTCGCCGCGGAAGAGCGACTGGTGCGTGTGCATGCCCGAGCCGTTCTCGCCGAACAGCGGCTTCGGCATGAACGTCGCGTGCAGCCCGTACTTCATCGCGTATTCCTTGACCGTGATCCGATAGGTCATGCAGTCGTCGGCCATCTTCAGCGCGTCGGCGTAGCGCATGTCGATCTCATGCTGGCTGGGGCCGACCTCGTGGTGGGTGTACTCGGTGTGGATTCCGAGCTGCTCGAGCGCCAGTACCGTCTCACGGCGCAGATCGGAGCCGGCGTCCAGCGTCGTCAGGTCGAAGTAGCCGCCGTTGTCGAGCACCTCGGTCGACTTCGAGTCACGGAAGTAGAAGTACTCGAGCTCGGGGCCGACGTAGAAGTGGTCGAAGCCCATCTCCTCGGCCCGCTTGACGGCGCGGCGCAGCACGTGACGCGGATCGCCCTCATATGGTGTGCGCTCGGGCGTGAGGATGTCGCAGAACATCCGTCCGGTGCCGGCCTCGTCCGGCCGCCATGGCAGCTGCACGAACGTCGTCGGATCCGGCTGCGCGATCATGTCGGATTCCTCGATCGCGTTGAAGCCGGTGATCGAGGAGCCGTCGAATCCCATCCCGCCTTCGAACGCGTCCTTCAGCTCGGTGACGTTGATCGAGAACGCCTTGAGCTGACCGAGGATGTCGGTGAACCAGAGGCGGATGAACCGGATCTTCTGCTCGGCGACGATCGCGAGCACGTCGTCGGCGGTCAGCGCGTGCTCGGTCATCGGCGAACCACGTTATCTGGAGCCGCCGACGGGTGCCATCTCCCGATGGACAGGACGACCGGGCCCTCGGTCGGTGCCCACCCGCGGCTCAGGACGCGAGCCAGCGCTGGGCCCAGGTCTCGATCTCGGCCAGCGCCGGCTCGAGCTCGCGGCCCATCTCCGACAGCTCGTAGCGGACGCGCAGCGGCCGGCCTGCAATCACCGCTCGCTTGACCAGCCCGCGTGACTCGAGCTCTTTCATACGCTCAGACAGCAGCCGGTCCGACAGCTCCGGGATCGCCTGTGCCACCTCGGAGAAACGCAGCGGACCGTCCATCAGAACCCGCAGGATCGCGCCCGTCCAGCGTCGCCCGACGAGCTCCACCGCTTCGTGGTACAGCGGGCAGCAGCTGCCGACGCGCGCGGTCGGAGCCTCGCCGGTCCGGGCTTCGTCCGTCATTGCCGCGGGAGCGTATCCAGCGCCGGCCGCATCGGCTGCACCGGTCGGCCTACGCCGCCTCGAGTGCCCGTGACGCCTCCGCCGAGCCGTCGACCGGGACCTCGCCCGCGACGTTGACCATCGCCGTGAACGCCTCGAGCGACACGGCCGCGATCGCCTCGAGGATCTGCTCGTCGTCCCACCCGGCCTCCCGCGCCTCCTCGTGCAGATGGATCGCCGGCACGCCGTTGGTCAGCAGCGCCTGCAGGTAGGTCAACAGCGCGGCCTCACGCTCGTCCTTGGAGCTGAACTGGCGCGCCAGCGCGACCTCATCGAACGCCAGACCGGCCGCCCGGGCCGCACGCGAGTGCATCGCGATTCCCGATTCTGAGTGGTAGTGCTCGGCGACCGCGAGCGCGATCCGTTCAAGCGTCGCCAGCGTCAGCTTGCCGTGGCGCAGCTCCGACCGGAACCGGGCGTATGCCCGCAGCGCCGCCGGGGACCCGGCCAGGACACCGAGGAAGTTCGGCAGTTGCCCACCCGACGACAGCGCGCCGCGCAGCACCGCGACCGAGCCCTCGGGGGCCGTGAGGTCGTCGTGGATCTGGAACCTGCTCATCGGAGTCTTCATGACTAACCGCCAAACGATCTTGGGTGGCTCGGCCTGGTCAGCTTCGCCTTCGCTTTTGGAACCTGCTTACGGTTGATAAGCGTAGCTCTTGTGCGACCTACGCACAAGGAGCCCGCGTTCTACTCATACGTTGTACGCACCGGAATAAGCACAGGATCAGCGCCGTCGATGAACATTCGTCGAGTCGCTGCGCGCAGCGGGCGGTCGGGCGCCGTCGGGCGCTGGATTTCGGCGGCGGGCCCGCCACCGCGGCGCGGCACGGGACTACCGCTCGGTCGCCCTGAGATTGATTCGGAGCTTGTCCATCCCAAGTCGCATCCGGCCTTTGACGGTCCCGGGCGGCAGCTTCAGACGGTCCGCGATCTCGGTGTGCGACAGCTCTCCGTAGAAGGCGAGCGTGATCACCTCATTTTGAGCGTCGGGCAGCAGCCTCAACAACGCTTGCAGATGGTCGTGCTGTTCACCTTGGAGGAGCTGTTGATCGACGTCATCGGCGTCCGGGCTATCGACAGGTTGGATGACGTCGGACCCGTGGGCGGCGGTGCCGCGGCTGCGTCGCGTGAGGTCGATCGCGCGGTGGCGCACGACCGTCAGCAACCACGCCGCGACGGTGCCGCGCTCGGAGTTGTAGTTCGCACTGCTCCTCCATATCCTCAAAAAGGCCTCCTGTACGACGTCCTCGGCCTGCCCGTTGTCGCGACACACCGACCTCGCCACTCGAAAGGCTCGGAGTCGGTAGCGCTCGTAGAGTTCGTCGAAGGCCTCGACATTCCCCGCGGCTGCTTCGGCGATCAATTCCCGATCGTCCACCGCGCCGAGTCCGGGCAGTAGCCTTGCCGGCCTCAGGCTAGACATCCGGTGCCGTATCGAGGAAGAACAACTCGCAAGCGACGCCCGGCACTGTCTGGTTGGCGCTCAGGAACGCGACCACCCGCCGCTTGGTCAAGCGCTCGATCGCCGCCGTGAACTCATCCTCGGTCGCTGTCTGAAACGCCACCCGACCGTCAATGACCGCACCGCGTTCGCCGGCGGCGATCAAGGCATCCTCACCCGTCGTCAGGATGTCCTCGAGAACACAGACGACGACCTTGCCGTTGATGTAGGTCGTTGCAGTGGTGCGATCGTGACCGTAGAACGCTGCATAGAGTTCGACCATCGCTGCCGAGATCGCGCGCGTCAGCCAAAGCTCTTCGGATCCGGCAATACTGTGGGTCACACGTGCGATCCGGCTCCTCGCACAGCTTGCATCGCGACTCCCGCAATTGAGGCGACCGAGGTCCAGACGACCCAGGTCATGAGACTGATGAGATGACGGCACAGCCACGCCATGGCGGCCGCCCTTTGCCCGATCCTGCCTCTGTAACTATACGCGCAAGCACGTAGTGCACAAGGCCTCGCACAGCATCGTAACCCAGCCCTGTGACGGGTTACGGCTCGCCCCGATTATCCTTGCCGATTCCTATGGATAACCGATATTCACGGCCCGCTTATCGGTGGGGACCGCACCTGAATAATAATGAAATCCACCGAGCAACGCTGTTTGCACAGCGCGAAACACTCACCGTGCACGATTGGGCGCCGACTGCTTGAACGACGGCCGGTACACGCTCGTCGTGTGCACGCTTGTGGCGTGCCGGACTCCGACGTACCGGACGGCGGCGCGCGCGCCGCCGGCCTGCCACAGCGCCGCGCGCGCGCCGGCCGCGCGCAGCACCGCCGCGTGCGCGCTCGCCGTGGCGACCAGGACCATCAGCAGCGCCAGCGCGACCGCCATCGCCGCGGCCCGATCCGGACGAAAGCCGTCTCGCTCATGACGCGGAACATATGGCCGCCGATCGTCGTGGCGGTTGTGACGGACGCGCCGCTTCGCGGCGCGACTCGGGGATCGATGCCTGGTGCCCGCCGGCCGCGGGCGTTCGTGAGCCATCGCGCGCCGCACGCTAGGGGCGTGCCCGGACGGAACCCCGGGCGGGCCTCGACGCGAGCCCGGTCCGAACCCCGGGCGGGCCCGCGTCGACTCCGTCCGGGTCGACGCGTTTGCGCGGGGTGACGCCGGCTCAGTGCCCGGCGGCTTCGGCGACGAAGCTCGCCACGTCCTGCGCGTCCCTGCCGGTCACGACTTCGGCCGGCATCACGCCCTGGCCGAGGCATGCCTCGCTCACATCGCTGGCGTTCGGGTTCGGCAGGCAGCCGTTGGCGATCGTATGCAGCACCAGCGACTTCGGCGGCTTCAGCGTGTCCAGATCTGGCCCGACCTTGCCGATCGCGTTGGCGGCCGACAGCGTGTGGCAGACGGCACAGTGCTGGCCGAACAGGATCCGCCCGGTCTTGGCCTCGGCGGTCAGCTTGACCCCGCCGACCTGGCTGCTCGCGTTGGCGTGGTTGCCAGTGAGGATCACGAGCGGCAGCGCGATCCCGAGCCCCAGCAAGACGAACGTGAACACCAGGCCCACAACCGTGTTGGAGCCTCGCCCGTCGGCCGAGCCAGTCCGTTCGGTCCGGCTGGACCGAAGGCGATTGAGACCCCACAGCGACAGCGGGACGAAGATCAGGACGACGGCAAGAACGACGACGATGACCATGCGGTCGGCACCTTATCGCGCCGGGCCTCAGAACGACGCGGTCGCGGCGCCGGGCGGTTACCGCCGCCGCCCCGAGGCAAAACTCATCACCGGCGGTGCGACCGCTCGAAAATCCTCCACGACGGCGTCGGTCACGCCCCCCGCTCCCGGCCCGGTCCCGGCACCGGCGGCGGCCTTCTGCTCGGCCAGCCCGCGCCGGACCTGCTCGTCGAGCATCGAAAAGTCCTTGATCTCGGCCAGCACCCGATCCGGCGCGTCGATCGAGCCGACCGTGTCGACGAGTACGTTGATCGCGCCCCCGGCCGCCGGCAGCTTCTCGAGCCTGCCGTCGACCAGCATCAGCGGCTCGGTTCTGACCGTCAGCCGATGGCGCTCATAGACCGGCGGCGGGACGACCAGGTTGATCGTCCCGTGCTCGTCCTCGAGCAGGATGAACACGACCCCTGAGGCCGTCCCCGGTCGCTGGCGCGCCACGACCAGACCGCCGATCCGCACCCGGCGCCCGTGCTCGAGCCGCTCCAGATCCGCGCTGGAGACGACCTTCGGTCCGAGCCGCTCACGCAGGAGCGCCATCGGATGCGTCCGCGTCGTCAGCCCGATCGTGTCGTAGTCGGCGAGCATCCGCTCCCATTCCGACAGCCGCTGCAGCGACGGGGGCGCCGGCAGGTCCAGCGGCAGCGCCAGCTGCGTGCCACCGGGCACACGCCGTCCCGGCGTCATCACCCCCAGCTGCCATAGCGCGATCCGCCGCGCCGACCCTCGGTCGCGCGGCGCCACGTTGGTGGCGCCAGGTGCGGCGGTGGCAGGTGCAGCGGCGGCGGTCGCGGGCGTGACGAGCGTGGTGGCAGCGGGCGTGACGGGCGTGGTGGCGGCGGCATCGTGCCGGGAACCCACAGCGCTCTGCGGTTGGCCAATTTCGACGTCTATGTCGTTGTTTTTGGCCAACCCCCCGCCCGCGCCCGCCCCGCCGATACCGGCCAGCGCCAGCGCGTCACACGCGCCCGACCACGCCAGCAGCGACAGCGCGTCCGCCCCCGACCCGGCCCGGGAGGCCAGGTCCGACAGGCTCCGAAACCGCCCGCCCCGCTCCCGCGCGCCGACCAGCTGCTCGAGCTCCTCACGCCGGGCCCCGCGCACGTACCCGAGTCCGATCCGCACCCGCGGCGACGGCTCCAGCACCACGTCGCACTCGACCCCGGACTCGTTGACGTCAGGCGCGAGCACCTCCATCCCGCCCCGCTGCGCCTCGTGGACCAGCGCGTCCGGCGGGTAGAAGCCCATCGGCTGCTCGTTCAAGAGCGCACACAGGAACTCCGGTGCGTAGTGGACCCGCAGCCACGTCGACTGGTAGGCGAGCAGCCCGAACGCCGCCCCGTGGGCCTTGGGGAACCCGAACCCGGAGAACCCCTTGACCATCTCGAACACCCGCTCCGCCCTCTCGACGTCGACCCCGTGCAAACGCTGAGCACCCTGCACGAACCGCTCGTGGTAGGCCTCGATCGCCGCGTCCGAGCGCTTGCGGCTCATCGCCCGGCGCAGCCCCTCGGCCTCCCCGATCGAGAAGCCGGCGAACGCGATCGAGACCTCCAGCACCTGGTCCTGGAAGATGATCGTCCCGAGCGTCTCCGACAGCACCTCCTCCAGCACCGGATGCTCGTACGGGACCTTGAAGTCCGGATCGATCCGCAGCCGTTGCTTGCGGGCGATGTAGGGGTTGACCGCGCCACCCTGGATCGGGCCGGGGCGGACGATCGCGACCTGGATCGTGATATCTCGCAGGTTCTCCGGCCGGGTCCGCCGCAGCGACGCCATCTGCGCGCGGCTCTCGATCTGGAACACCCCGGTCGTATCGGCGTTCTGGATCATCGCGTAGGTCGCCGGATCGTCGTACGGGATTCGCGACAGGTCGATTCGCTCGCCGCGCAGCTCGGAGATCATCGCCACCGCCCGTTCGACCGCCGACAGCATCCCCAGGCCCAGCAGGTCGATCTTCAGAAAGCCCGCGTCGGCGCACGAGTCCTTGTCCCACATCGCGATCTGGCGTCCCTCCATCGCCGCCGGCACGATCGGGCAGCAGTCGACCAGCGGCCGGGTCGCGACGATCATCCCGCCCGAGTGCTGGCTGAGATGCCGCGGCAGCCCGTGCGCCTGCTCGGCCAGCCGCGCCAGCCACGCCCACCGGCCCGTCAGCTCGGCCCGGCCGGCCCCGACGATGTCGGAGCCGACGTCGCGCGCGCTCCACCCCTCCGATCCCCGCGCGACCCGCTCGATCTCACCCGCCGGCAGCCCGAGCGCCTTGCCGAGCTCACGGATCGCTCCCCGCGCGCGGAAGGTGGGGAACGCCGCCACCAGCGCCGAGCGGTCGTGCCCGTAGCGCTCGTGCACGCGCGGGATCAGCTTCTCCCGGATATCACGCGGGAAGTCCAGGTCGATGTCGGGCAGCGAGGTCAGCTCCTCGTTGAGAAACCGTCCGATCAGCAGTTCGTTGGCGACTGGGTCGACGTGCGACAGGCCGGTCAAGAAGCACACGATCGACGACACGCTCGAGCCGCGGCCGCGGCCGGGTGGCAACAGCGCCCGGGCGGACCCGGGCCCGCGGACCTCGACCGCCACCTCACGCGCGAGCACCAGCATGTCGTGGTGCAGCAGGAAGAACCCGGGCAACCCGAGCGTGTCGATGATCCGCAGCTCCTCCTGCAGCCGCCCATCCGCCCGGGAGCGGGTCTCGGCCGGCGTGTCGCGGTAGCGGTCGTCGATCAGCGCGTCACACAGCTCCGTCAGCTGGCGCATTGCGGTCTCGTCCTCCGCCCCCGGGTAGCGGTAGCCAAGGTCGTGGCCGAGGTCGAAGCGCAGCCGCTCGGCCAGCGCGGCGGTCTCGGCGATGGCCTCGGGATACTCGGCAAACCGCCGCTCCATCTCCTCAGGCGAGGCCAGCACGTGGCTGAAGTTGCCGCGCCGCAGTGGCTCCGACGAATCCAACGTCGTGTGCGTGCGCACCGCCACAAACGCGTCCTGCAGCGGCGCCCGGGCGCGGATGTGAGCATGCACGTCGCCGGTCGCCACGCACGGCACGCCCAACCGTCGCGCGAGCCCAGACAGCCGCCGGTTGCGGGCGCGATCGTCGGACAGGAACGGTCGTTGCAGCTCGATCCGGAGCCGATCGGCACCGAACGCATCAAGCAACTGCCGTAACCCAGGCTCGTCGTGGACCCCGTGCAGCGCGCAGCCGCTGAGACAGACGAGCCCCTCGGCATGCGCAAGCACCACTTCAAGCGGCACCGACGGATCCGACGGCGGCGCTCCCGGCCGGCCGTCCCTCGTGTGCGCGTGCGCGCGCGTGAGGATCCGACAGAGGTTCGACCAGCCCCGCTCGTCGATCACCAGCAGCGTCAGGTGACGGCCGTCGGTCAGGTCGATCTCCGCGCCGTGGATCGGCCGCAGCCCCAGCGCCCGGGCCGACACCGCGAACTCCATCGACCCCGAGACCGAGTTGTGGTCGGTCAGCGCCATCACCCCGTAGCCGAGCGCCGTCGCCGTCGGCACGAGCTCATCGGGCAGCGACGCCCCGTCCAGGAACGAGAACGCCGAATGGCAGTGCAGCTCCACGTACGTCATCGAACACATGTTCGCATGTACCCGAGACAGACCCGCCCGCACGCAGCTCAGCCCCGCCGACCAACCAGCCAAACACAAAAACAAAAATCCCCCCTTGACTTCTGATTAGTGACTGCTAAGTTACTCACCTAGTTAGCAGTCACTAATCACCTGGAGGCACTTGCTTATGTCGGACTCACGGAAGCGCGCCTGGACCCTGGGGATCGTCTCCCTCGGACTGTTCATGGTCGTGCTCGACAACCTCGTGGTGAACGTCGCGCTGCCGAGCATCCACCGCGATCTCGGCGCCTCGATCCAGGCGCTGGAATGGACCGTCAACGCGTACACGCTCGCCTACACCGTGCTGCTGCTGACCGGCGCGGCGCTCGGCGACCGGTTCGGGCGAAAGCGGATGTTCATCGCGGGAATCGCCCTGTTCACGGTCGCGTCCGCCGGCTCGGCGCTCGCCCCGAGCGCGGACGCGCTGATCGCCGCTCGCGCCGTCCAGGGCATCGGCGCCGCGATCGCCACGCCGCTGACGCTGACCCTGTTGGCCGCGGCGTTCCCGCCTGACCGCCGCGGCATGGCGATCGGCGTGTGGTCGGGGATCAGCGGCATCGCCGTCGCGCTCGGCCCGCTGGTCGGCGGCGCGATGACCCAGATCGCCTCCTGGCACTGGGTCTTCTGGATCAACGTCCCGGTCGGACTGGCGCTCGTGCCGCTCGCCGCCGTTCGCCTGGAGGAGAGTTACGGGCCGGCCAAGTCTCGCCTGGATCTCTCCGGGCTGCTGTACGGCTCGCTCGGGCTGTTCGGGATCGTGTTCGGGCTCGTGCGCAGCCAGTCGCTGGGCTGGGGCTCGACCGAGGTGATCGTCTCGCTGGCCGCGGGCGCGGCACTGGTGGTCGGGTTCGTGATCAACGAGCTGCGCTCCGACGCGCCGATGCTGCCGATGGAGTTCTTCGCCAAGCGCGGCTTCGCGGTCACCAACGTGGTCTCGCTGACGATGTACTTCGGCATGTTCGGGTCGATCTTCTTCCTCAGCCAGTTCTTCCAGAACGTGCTCGGCAACTCGCCGCTGCAGGCGGGGATCAAGCTGCTGGTGTGGACCGGCGCGACGATGGTCGTCGCCCCGCTCGCGGGCGTGTTCTCCGAGCGCTTCGGGGCGCGGTGGTTCATGGTCGCCGGGCTGACGCTGCAGGCGATCGCGCTCGGCTGGCTGGCGTCCGAGGCCACTGTCCATTCGTCCTACGTGAGCATGATCCCGCCGTTCGTGCTCGCCGGCGCGGGCATGGCGCTGGTGTTCGCGCCGTCGGCCAACGCGGTGCTGGCCTCGGTCCGTTCTGACCAGGCCGGGCAGGCGTCGGGCGCGACCAACACGATCCGTGAGCTCGGCGGCGTGCTCGGGATCGCGGTCCTCTCGACGGTGTTCACCTCACACGGCGGCTACGGCTCGCCGCAGGCGTTCGTGCACGGGATGACGCCGGCGCTGTGGGTCGGCGCCGCGGTGCTGGGGGTCGGGGGGCTGACCGCCCTGGCGCTCCCGTTCAACAGCCGGGCGACCGCGCTGGCGCAGGCCGAGGTCGAGGCTGCCGAAGGTCGGGCGTCGCAGGTGATCGGCGCCGAGTCGGCGGCCGCGCCTGCCGGCCTGACCGTGGCGTAGGATCGATCAGAGGCCTCGATGGCGACGACGACCACCACCACACCCGAAGTCAAGCAAGCGCGTCAGCGCGTCCCGGCCGCAGAGCGCCGGGACGCGCTGATCGATGCGGCGATCCACGAGTTCGCGCAGACGGGCCTGCACGGCACTCCGGTCGACCGGATCGCGCGCCGGGTCGGCGTCGCCCAGCCGTACGTGTTCAGCCTGTTCAGCTCCAAGCGCGAGCTGTTCCTGCAGGCGGTCGAGCGATGCTTCCAGAAGGTCTACGAGATGCTGGCGGAGGCGGCGGCGGAGTTCGATCCGGCGGTGGCGCTGCCCGACAGCACGGCGCTCGCGCCGATGGCCAACGCCTACATCGAGCAGCTCGACGCCAACCGCGACATCCTGCTGCTCCAGCAGCATGCCTACGCGGCCTGCGGCGACGATCAGGTGCGACCCCGCGTCCGCGCCTGCTACGAGCGGCTGCAGGCCCAGATCAAGGAGCTGTCAGGGGCCGACGACGAGACGGTCGAGGATTTCTTCCGCTACGGGATGTGGATCAACGTCAACGCCGCGTTGGGGCTCGAGGACTTCTGCCAGGAGCTGCACTGGCGTTCCGACGACCCGGAAGCGGGCATCGGCCCGACGAAGTGATCAGCTGAGCGGCGGCGGCGCCGCCTCGTCGTAGCGAGGCAGGCCGTCGTCGGGAAGCTGCTCCCAGGCCGCCGCGTAGGCGGTGAACTGATGCCCGCCCGGCCGGATGCCGGGGTCGTGGTCGAGCACGCCGAGGCGCACGCCGACCCCGCCCTGGGGGTTGCGTGAGAACAGCGCCGAGCCGCAGTCGCCGCAGAAGAACTTCTCGGCGCCCTGCGGCGGCTTCCAGGAGCGGAGCCGATCCTCGCCGCGGACGATCCGGAAGGCATCCGCGGCGACCCGTGCGTTCGGCGAGGCGCCCGTCCCGGTGCGGCGCTGGCAGCGGGTGCAGTGGCAGTAGTTGGAGCTGAGGAACGGCTCTGAGACCTCGAACTGGACCGCGCCGCAGTTGCAGGTGCCGGTCAGCGGGAAGCTCACGCCGCCACGCGCTGGATCAGGTCTCTGCCCGGCTCGATCTCCCAGCGCGACGCGACCGACTCAAGATGCTCGTCAAGCGTCCAGCGGTCGGGCTGCTCGTCGCCGGAGAACTCGGGGCTGGCGCCCTTCAGCAGCATCGAGCCGGTGTTGTCACCGAGCGCCCGGATCGTCGCGACGTCCTCGTCGGTCAGCCGTTCGTCGACCGGCAGCGCGGCCAGCTCGGCGCGTTTGTCCTCGATCGATTTCGCCTGCGCACCGACCTCCTGGATCAGCGTCGGCGCGGTGCAGGAGACGGGACCGTGGGCCAGGTTCCACTGACACGCGAGCTGGATCAGCGTCAGCCCCGCACGCTGCGCGATCGGCCGCATCGGCTCGATCCGCTCGAGGCCGGCCTCGATCCAACCGTCGGGGCGAAAGCCGCGGTGGTCGCCGCGCACCAGCTGCTGGTCGGGCAACAGGTCGTCGAAGAACAGCCCGCCGTAATCGACCACGCGCGTGATCAGCTTGACGCCGGCCTGGGCCGCGGCACCGAGCACGAGCTCGCCCGGCCACGGCTCGAGCGGGTTGAGGATGATCATCGCCCAGTCCAGCAGCTCGCCGTGGCGCTCCAGGCAGTCGATCAGGTCCAGTGTGAAGCCGTTGGCCGGTCCGGGCGCGACGCCGATCGCCGACGTCAGCCCCTGCTCACGCAGGCCGGCCATCGCCTCCCAGACGACGGGCGACGTGTAGCCGATCCGATCGGGGTTGTGCAGGAGCAGCAGATCGAAGCGATCGAGCCCGCAGCGCTCAAGGCTGCGCTCGGTCGCCATCCGCAGATAGTCGGCGTAGCCGTCGGGGCCGCGCAGCGCCGGATCCGTGAACCGCGGGAACCCCTTGGCGCCGTTGCGCTCGCCCTTGTAGAAGTCGTGTCCGACCGCGCCGACGACGCAGACCTGGTCACGTTCGATGCCGTGGAGCGCTCGCCCGAGCATCGTGTCGGCCTCGCCGGCGCCGTACACGTCGGCGGTGATCAGCGTGTCGATCCCGTCGCCGGGGCGCACCATGGCCGCGAAGCGATCGTCGTCGATCGCCTCGCCGAAGTGCATGTAGCGGCCGCCGCTCCAGGTGCCGACCGCGACGCGGCCCGGCTGGCGTCCAGCATTCCCGGTGGGCATGCCCGCAGTTTAGGCGCGCGCTGTGCGGCGCGCATCGACGCCGCGACGGCTCAGTCGACCCGCTGCTGATCGGTCACCGGCAGTGCCGCGAGCTCGTGTCGCAGCAGCTTGCCGGTCGTCGATCGCGGCATCGCCTCCGACGACAGGAACTCGACGTAGCGCGGGCGCTTGTAGCCCGCGAGCCGCTCACGGCAGCGCGCGACGATCGCCGCTGCGCTGGTGCTCTGGCCCTCGGCGAGCACGACCACCGCCTTGATCGTCTCGCCCCAGTACTCGTCGGGGACGCCGAGCACGCAGACCTCCTGGACCGCCGGATCAGACGCGATCGCCGCCTCGACCTCGGCCGGGTACACGTTCTCGCCGCCGGTCTTGATCAGGTACTTGCTGCGGTCGACGTAGCTGAGCGTCCCGTCCTCGTTGCGGGCGAGCACGTCGCCGCTGTGCAGCCAGCCGCCCGCGAACACCTGTGCGGTCGCGTCAGGGTCTCCGAGGTAGCCCGACATCACGCTGGGGCCGCGGACGACGCACTCGCCCGGGACGCCCGGTTCGAGCTCGCGCAGGTCTTCGTCGACGATCCGCACGTCCATCAGCGGCCCCGGCGTCTTGCGCAGCGACGGCTCGCCGCCCGGCGGCACCCAGCCGTGCGCGACCAGGTAGCTGGTCTCGGTCTGCCCGAACGCGTCCCAGAACCCCGTGACCTGCTCGCAGAAGCTGCGCACGACGCCGGGCATCATGTTCGCGTAGCCGATCGCGAACCGGAACGTCGACAGGTCGTAGTCACGCCGGCGGGGATGGTTGAGGAAGTCGGTGATGACGCCGGGCAGCAGCATCGTCCAGCTGAGCCGCTCGCGCTCGATCGCGGCCAACATCGGCTCGATCTCCGCGCGCTCGAAGGTGGCGACCTTGCCGCCGCTCAGCAGCGTCGCGTACAACGATTCGTCGCCGCCGACGTGGAACAGCGGCAGCCACCCGGCGAACCCGTCGTCGGGGCTGAGGCGGTAGAACTGGGCGAGCCGGAGCGCCCGCGTCGCGGCCGCGCGCTGGCTGATCATCGCTCCCTTCGGGCGGCCGGTGGTGCCGCTCGTGAACAGCACGTTGTGGATCTGCTCGGGCTCGGGATCGGGGACCGCGACCGGCCGATCGTCGCCCGAGGCGAGGAATCGCTCATACGCCGTCTCCCCGTCGCCGAACACGATCGGGTCGACCGTGTCGGGCAGCGCGCCGGCAGCCGCCCTAGAGCTGAACACGAGCTGCGGGTCGCCGAGCTCGATGCAGTACATGATCTCGTCAGGGTGCAACCGCGTGTTGAGCGCCACGACGGTGACGCCCAGCCGAGCCGCGGCCGCATAGCACTCGACGAACTCCCGCCGCGGCGGCGACAGCACCGCGATCCGCCCGCCCGGCTTGATCCCGGCCGCGAGCAGTGCGGCGGCGAGTCGCTCGCTGCGCTCGTGCAGCTCGCGGTAGGTGATCCGCTGCTCGTCGCAGACGAGCGCGACCCGGTCGGCGTACAGCCGGAACGAGCGGCGCAGCACCGCCGCGAGCGTCGCCGCCGACACCTGTGCGGCCGCGTCGGTTGGACCCGGTGCTGCCACACGTCCGTGTTCGGCGTTGGAGGCGTGCATCGTGACCGACCGTATTACAACGGTGTGCGCCGCCGGCGGTCAAGCCGGGGCAGGGCGCGGGGCGGCGGCGGGCACGCCGACTGCGTCGAGGATCGCGAGCGCCAGCTCCGGCAGCGACTCGTCGAGCGGTGAGCCGGGCGCGTCCCGCGCACCCGCCACCAGCTCAGCGGGATCGAACCAGGCGACCTGGGTCGTCTCGTCGTGGTCGGGCGCGGGCGTACCGCTGACGATCCGGCCGTCGAACACGGTCGAGACGAAGGCGACCCGGTCGCCGTTGGGATACGTGTGCTGGAACCGCGAGCCGCCGATCACGGCGCGGATCCCGCTCAGCGAGACCTCCAGCCCAGTCTCCTCAGCGGTCTCGCGGCGAGCGGCGTCTGAGGGGGACTCGCCGGGCTCGACGGCGCCGCCGATCATCTGCCAGGTACCGGTGTCGGCGCCGCGGACGAGCAGCAGCCGACCGTCGTCGTCCCAGATCAGCACCGAGACCGCCGGCAATAGCAGCAGATCGCTGCCGATCCGCTCGCGGATCCCGCGCAGATATGGCGACATGCCCATGCGGTTCAATGTAAAGCCGCCTCTGCCCGAGGGGTGATGCAGATTGGGTCCGCATACGGCGCATAGGTCAGCACACACCCCGGGACGGCGCCGGTGCCGCGCTACCCCGGAGTCCGCCGGGGCTTACACGGTTTGTGAGTAATTATTACGCGTGATACGTGTAATCAGCTAAGCTCCTCCAGATGCGCCAGGCCAGTGGCGATCTGTTCCCCACCGACGTGCCGATCCCGGCGAGTCAGATGATCGGCCGCAGAGCCGATGTCGACGAGGTCGCCGGCGCGCTGATCGGCGGCGCCAACCTGATCCTCGCCGGTCCGCGCCGAACCGGCAAGACGAGCGTCGGCGACGCGGCACTGCACCGAGCGCGGCGACAGGGCCTGTACGTGGCGAGCCTCGACCTGTTCCGGGTCGCCGACACCGCGGAACTGGCGGAGACGCTGGCGCTGGCGGTGATCGCCAACCGCTCCGCGGCGCATCGACTTGTGCGGCGCGCGCGGGAGCTGGGCCGCGCCGCGCTGAGCGCCGCACAGGCCGCGGCCGTGCTCAAGCTCCAGAGCCAGCTCGGCGAGGTGGTGGAGGTCGCGGTGACGCCGGGCTGGGCCGCGGCCGACCCACAGCGGGCACTCGACCTCGCCCTCGAATTGCCGGAGCGGGTCGCGGTGGCCGACGGCAAGCGGATGATCCTGTTCTTCGACGAGTTCCAGGAGCTCGCCGGCGATCGGCGTCCGTATGGCGACCCCGACCAGCTGACCAAGCGGATGCGAGCGGTGTTCCAGCGCAGCACCAGCGTCAGCTACCTGTTCGCGGGCAGCCTCGAGCACACGATGCGCGATCTGTTCGCGCCCAACCAGCGCGCGTTCAGCGGGTTCGGCAGCTTTCACGCGCTGCGCCAGATCTCGCATGCCGACTGGATCAAGGGCCTGTCCGAGCGCTTCGCCGCGGACGACTGCACGGCGCAGCCGGGCGTGCTCGAGCGGATCGTCGAGCTCGGCGCCGGTCATCCCCGCGCGACCATGCGCGTCGCCCAGCAGACGCACCTGATCTCCGTCCAGCTCGAGCGCTCAGACATCGATCTGGACCTCGTCTCACTCGGCTACGAGGCCGCGCTCAGGGGCGATCTGCCGACGATGGAGCAGACCGTGGAGGAGATCCGCCGCCTGCACAAGAACGCCCTGCAGATGGTCCGCTCGGTGGCGGGCGACCGGCCACCGCCGCGCCGACTGTCACCGGCGATTCGCGACCGGGTCCTGAATCTGCTGCTGCGAGCCGGGATCGTCGAGCACGTCGCGCGGGGGGACTGGAGGATCGTCAACCCGCTGCTGAAGGAATACCTGCGCCGCATGGACACGCTTGGCGGCTGATTTGTTTACGCAGAAATCGCGTAATGTTCACACGATAATTGTGTAAATGCAGACCATCTAGTGGCGTGCCTCGAGCCGTTGCTTGAGCCGCTTGATGTTGTCTGGCATCTCGTTGGCGGCCTGCCGACGGACGATGAGCGGAACGAGCAGCTTTCCAATCCCGTGCCCCGTGAAGTCCAGGTCGATGGTCACTCGTGACCTTGAGCTGTCGGCGATGGGCTGGACTGTGACCGCGACGATAGCCCGGATCGGCCCGCTGATGCCGCGGTCGGCCCACCGGCGCGGAGGGTCGTACTCGGTGATCTCAGTGATCACTTCACGCTCCCGGCCGCCGATTTTCCGGACCGTCTTGCATTGAGACCCGACCCGGATCGCGGCGCCGTCCATATGCCCGCGCAAGCAGCCCTGCTGCCACTCGGACATCGTGCTCGGATCTGTGACGTAGTCAAACGCTTCCTGCGCCGGTCGCGCGACCTCGGTGCTGGCGGTGATCGGCGCCATCAGCCCTCCTTGCCCGATCGGTCAGCGAGCCGGGACAGATCTTGCCTGAATATGACTACTCACTCCTCCTCCTCGGGTCGATTGCTCGGCGGACGCCTCACGGGAGCCTGATGCTGTCTCGCAGCTTCAGATCCTTCCACACCGGTTTATTGGTAGTCCATCCCCCGGTCGTCAGCGCTGCCGCCACCACCTCCCGCTGCGCAGGTCGCAGAACACGACCTCGTCACGGCCGCTGACCGTGACCACCTCCCAGTAGTGGCGCCGTAACGGCTTCTCGGTCCACCAGCGGTCCTCGACCAACCATGACTCACGTACGGCATCGACCTGGCGACGGTCGACCTCCAGTGGCCGCCCGTCATCGCCGGCGCGGACGGCGACTCGGATGGGAATGCTCAGGCGACGCGGTCCGGACATGACTCAAGCCAGGTCAACTTCCGACCAATCAATCGCTTGACATGCGACGCCATCGACTCGTGGCCCTCACGCAAATACGCTCGCATTCGAGGCACGTCTGGCGGCGCCTGGCGGCGTCCTCGGGGTGGGTGGGCCTCAATTGGCAGAGCCACACCGCGGGTCCTGCGTCCTTGCCAGCCACCCCCAGCCGCACCTCTCGGTGCGGGCGTACTTACGTGAGCGACCACTAGCCCTCGAATGGCGCCAGCACCGCCCGGCGCTCGGGAAAGCGGGAATCGGGATCGACCTCGAGCACGCGCAGCGCCGCATCCGGACCGGCGACTGCCCGAGCCTGACGGATCGCCTCACGCAGCCGCGCGGCACGTGCCGCGGCCGGGTCGTCCAGCAGCGCGCGCTGATCGGCAGCGGGCGGCCCGAACCGCTCGACGGCGAGCCGCAGCCGCTCGGCCGGAGCCGGCATCAGCGACAGTCGGGGAGCCAGCGCCAGGCGCATCCGAGCGGGATCCGACAGCGCCTCGCGGAACACGACCGGCTCCCGCCAGGTACCGCCCCGCTCCACCAGCACGGCTGAGATCACAACCGAGCGAAACGTGCGAGCACGCCGCTCACGCCGGGCCAGCAGACGGTCGACCAGCAATCCCAGCCCACGCTCGAGCTGCATGCCCGACGCGGCCTCGGGCAGGTCCAGCGACTCCCGCAGGTACTCGCTCGCGGTCCGCGGCGACAGCTCGGTGTCACCGCCGGAGGCGAGCTCGTGCGCGATCAGCCCGAGCCTGCCGAACCGGTCGGCGAGCGCCGCCGCCGGCAGCGCCGCCAGCTCGCCGAGCGTCTTGATCCCGAGCCGCTGCAGCGCCTCGGGCAGCTCGGCTAGCGACGGCCGCGCGCGCAGCAGCGTCACCGGCAGCGGTGCCAGATAGGCCCGCGCGAGCTCCCTGCCCGTATCGCCCCGCCCACCGTCCAGCCCGCCGATGCGCCCACCGGCGAGCCCACGACCCGAGCCAACGAGCTCCGGCCGTCGGGACCGCGCCCGGCTCGCCGCCGCGACCGCCGCAAAGCGCGACGGCGCGACCCCCAGACGCGTCGGAATCCGCAGCGCCGCCCGGACCGCGCCGAGCACGCCCTCGATCCCACCGTGCAGACGCAGCAGCCCGCCGGCGTCGAAGCAGGCAAGTCCCGGGCGCTCGGGCTCGACGGCCGCACCGACGGACTCCAAACGCACCAGCAGCCGCTCCCAGGAGTCAGCCACGCCGGCCGGATCCGGCGGCACCAGCGTCAGCTCCGGACAGCGGGAGAGCGCCTCCCCGAGCCGCATCCGCGGATGGATCCCGAACGCCTCGGCGGCGAGCGACACCTCTCCCACCTGCTGTGTCCCACCCGGCTCCGGCGCGAGCGCGACCGGCGCCCTGAGCAGCTCGGAACGATCGCCGACCGCCGTCGTCAGCTCGAAACGTGGGATCAGGACACAGACGATCATGTACGAACGCATGTTCGCATGCAGGGCGGACGGGTGCGCGGGGTCGGGTCTAGACTCGCCGTCCTCGATGGCGAGCGTCCCCGATACTCAGGGCGAGAGCTTGTCCGCCAAAGTCCTCGTGCTCGGCGAGCCCGGGGCGCTGGGCGAAGCGCTGGTCCGGCGGCTGTCGGCGGCCGGAGTGGCTGCGCAGCTGACCAATCCGCCAACCGATGCTGACGTCAAGGCCGTGCTGGAACAGGACGGCTGGACGGCGGCGGCGATCATCACCCGCGACGACGCCCTCGCGCTGCGTCTGACGCTGCTATGCGAGCACGTGCACCCCGAGCTCCCGCTCTGGGCGACGGTCTTTGACCGCACGATCGTCCATCAGCTCCGGGCTGCGGTCCCGGCGGTGCGGCTGCTTTCACCATCGGAGATGGCCGCCGGTGAGCTCGCCGACGCCTGCCTGACCCAGGGCGTCCGGCCTCGGCCACGATGGAGCGCCGGGCTGCGCCTCGTCGACGCGGCGCTGCGGCTGCTGGTGGGCGCGGGCCTCGGACTGGCGGCGGCGCTGATCGTGCAGATCGTGATCTCGCTGATCGCGCTGCACGAGGGGTTCGTCGACGCGCTCTTCTTCAGTGCTCGAGCGCTGGCCACGATTGCCGACTCCCCCGCTGCCGGTCGCGCCTCGGCGTGGTTCAAGATCGTCTCCACCGCCGACGTGTTCATCGCGGTGGGGTTGCTCGCAGTGTTCACCGCGGCGCTCGTACGGATCCTCAGCCGCCTGCGTCTCACCACCGTGCTCGGCCCGCGCAGCGCACCGGGCCATGGTCATGTGATCGTCGTCGGCTTTGGTCAGGTTGGCTTTCGCCTGACTCAGATGCTGCGCGATCGTGGGGTGCCGGTGCTTGCGTTGGAGGCGGCCGAGCACGCGCCGGCCGTTCGGCTGGCGCCACGGGCAGGACTGCCGCTCGCGATCGGGCGCGGGGACGATCGCACGACGCTTGAGCTGCTCGGCGTGCGCCGCTGCGCCGCGGTCGCGGCGGTCACCTCCGATGATCTCACCAATGTCGCCATCGGATTGGCGGTCAACGATCTGGCCCCCGGGACTCCGCTCGTCCTGCGCCTCGGCGACGGCGACGTCGCGGCGGAGACCGACTCGCTGCTGCACCTCGGCACGATCTGCGACGTCCATGACGTCGTCGCCGGCGAGATCGCCCGCGAGATCCTCGCCTCAGGAGAAGCGATCACGCCGCCGACGCGGGAGAACCGCACCACCGATACGCGCCCGTGAGCCGCTAGGGCGACGCCGAGAACTACAACCGCCTACGGGGACTCGATGCGGTCGGATCCGGCGGCGGCTGATCTTCGTGACCCAGGCCACCGTGCTCGGCACCGTCGGGGTCGATCCGGACGACCTGGTCGTCGTCGGTGATCGACAGGCCGAGCCGCATACTCTCGCCGCTGAAGTACACGGCTTGAGTCCGCATCGACCACAGCATCCACAGCAATCCGGCGATCGTCGCGAGCACGACGACCACGAGCGTGCCGCCGATCGTGATCCCGAACACCGTGATCGTGAAATAGCTCTGGTTCGGGTCCCAGTAGACCTTGAAGCTGTAGGCGAGGAGCACGAACAACGCGACTCCGCCCGCCAGCGGCACCCACACGTAGCTGACCGCCCGACCGAACCCACCAACGACGAACATTCGGTAGTGCCAGAAGCAGGCGATCGCGGTGATCCCGAGGTACAGCGCGGCGAAGAACACGGTCGCGTCGACGGCGTCGGCGATCACCGCCCCGCCTGAGACGAAGTTCAGCGCCACGTAGTAGATGATCGAGATCACCCCGAACGAGATCGTCGAGAACGACGGCGTCTTGTAGCGCGGATGGATCCTGCCGAAGATCGCCGGCAGCGCCTTGTGGAAGGCCATCGACAGGGTCGTACGGGCGTTCGGCAGGATCGTCGTCTGGGTCGTCGCCGCGGCCGAGGTCAGCACCATGAACAGCAGCAGGTGGCTGAGGATCGAGCCGACCGTGGAGCTGCCGAAGATCGCGCCCCCGAGCGACGAGAGCACATCGTTGATGTGCGCGGGGTTGCCCAGCCCGATCCCGTGCGTGCCGATCCCCGCGAACGCCTGGACCGCGAGGACCACGAGGATGTACGTGCCGAGCAGCAGGAACGTCGAGTACACCCCGGCGCTGCCCGGGATCCGGCCCGGCTCGTCGGTCTCCTCGTTGATCGACGTGGTCGTGTCCCACCCCCAGTAGATGAACACCATCAGCAGCATCCCCTGCATGAAGCTGTCGAACGAACCGAACTTCAGCGGGTTGAACCAGCTCCACGTCGGATCGATGTGGCCGGGAGGGGCCGAGCCGTTGGCGACCTTGATCAGCGCGACGATCGCCAAAACCAGCAGGATGATCACCTCGATCACGACGAGCGTGATCTGGATCCTCGCCGAGATCTCGATCCCCCGCCAGCACAGCCACGTGAGCACGACGATCCAGCCGATCCCCA
>Ga0302181_10000483_pt1 | contig 32477 bp, 30 predicted proteins | sample I_Palsa_E3_3_FD_198786 | JGI IMG/M metagenome (GOLD analysis project Ga0302181, IMG submission 198786) | Peat permafrost microbial communities from Stordalen Mire near Abisko, Sweden - I_Palsa_E3_3 | ecosystem: Environmental > Terrestrial > Soil > Palsa > Peat permafrost | place: Sweden...
GTTCAAGCTGAGCGCCGCGTTAGCGTGCAGATTCATCCGGTTCTCCTTGGACTGGGGTGCTTGGCAGCTCCCAGCCTCCAAGGGGACCCGGATGAACCAACCTACTCAGGAACTACAACTAGACGGCCTCGGCCAGGGCGGAGTCGATCAGGCCCGCGAGCTCCGCCGCCCGCAGGGCCTCAGCGCGTCCACAGGCGCGCGCGGCGAGCAGCAGGCTGCCCCCGACCGGAGGCATGTCCACGACCGACAGGCTCGCCGCGGGCGCGTGCTCGCGCACGACGCGCTCGAGCGGCTCGACGAACACGGCGCCGGCCTTGAAGGCGCTGCCGATCAGCCCGACGGGAAAGGAGCTCGCCCGCAGGCCCGTGCGATCGATCACCGCGGCGATCTGCCGGCCGAGCTCGGAGGCGCCGCGCCGATAGAGCTCGCATGCGACCACATCTCCGCTCTCGGCGAGCCTCGCGGTCTCGATCGCGAACGCGGCGATCTCGGCCTTTGTGAGCGGCTTTGCATAGACGTGCACGGCCAGCGCCTCGATGCTCGACACGTCGTAGAACGCCGGCGCGGCGTCAGTGAGCGCGGTCGGCGGTCCGGAGGCGTCGCGGTCTCGCAGTGCGGCCTTGATCGACTCGATGCCGATCCAGTAGCCGCTACCCTCGTCGCCGAGCAGATGCCCCCAGCCGCCCGCCCGCCAGGCGCGCCCATCGGGGCCGACGCCGAAGACGTTCGAGCCGGTGCCCGAGATCGCCGCCACGCCCGGTCCCGCGCCGGTGGCGGTGGCCCACGCGCCGACCACGTCGTTGATGACGATCCAGTCGGCGGTGCGGGCCAGGCGCACGTGCTTGGCGATGGCGCCGGTGTCGGTGCCCGCGATCGCCAGCACGGCCGCGCCGAGCTCCTCCGTGGCGATGCCCGCACGCTCGATCGCCCCATCGGCGGCGGCGAGCACCGCGTGGACGGCGGCGTTGGTGCCGACGGCATCCTCGTTACTGGGCCCCCCCAGCGCCACGTGCAGCGCGCGGCTCTGCAGGTCGAGCACGGCGGCCAGCGTCTTCGTCGCGCCGCCGTCCACGCCCAGCACGTAGCGGGCGCCGGTGTCGGCCTGCACGCGCGTGAGGGCGTCCGGCAGCTGTACGAGCGACGCTTGCGTCATGCGCGCATCCTCCCAGGATTCAGCTGCGGTGCGAAAGCGCGCCGACGACTGTTTCGGAGGGAAGCATGGACGACTGGGCCGGCGAGGGGGAGCCGGCCCAGTCGCTATGCGGTGCCCGAGAAGCCCTCCGGCCCCTCAGACGGGGAGGTCAGACACAACGCGGGATCCAGGAGGAGAAGCCCAACGTCGACTTACGTTGCCCGATCACGTGGCCCCGCCTAAACGGTGGAGGCCACACGGCTCACCGGACCCTTACGTTCCGGATTGCCGATAACGTGACCGGACAATGTTCACCAACTGTATCAAGAAACTTGTAAATGTCAAGGCCCCTTCTTTTCTGGGCTATCGTTGAGCGTGCAATCGTGCCCGCGTCGATCTTCACGTTCCCGAATCCCGTCAACGAGAAGGCCGCCCGAACGGTGGCCTTCGTGGTGATGCTGCTGGCGGCGCTCACGCTGGCCACGTCCGCCTACTGGCTGCTGATCGTGCTGGCCTACGGCTTCATCGCGCGCGTGCTCACGGGCCCGACGCTGAGTCCCCTGGGGCGCCTGGCAAGCTCGGTCATCGCCCCGCATCTCGGAGCGGAGAAGCCGGTTCCCGGTCCGCCGAAGCGCTTCGCGCAGGCGATCGGCGCGACGCTCACGACGGTCGCCGCGATCGCCGCGATCGGCTTCAACGCCGACGGCGTCGCAGACGTGCTGCTCGCGATCCTGATCATCGCCGCCGGGCTCGAGTCGATCTTCGCGCTGTGCGTTGGCTGCCGGGTCTTCACGTTGCTGATGCGCGCGGGAGTCATTCCCGAGTCCGTCTGCGCCGAGTGCGCCGACATCTCGGCGCGCGCTCGCCCCTCAGGTAGCGCGAGCCGGCTCTGATCCCGCCGAGCTGGACGCCCTGCGCCCACTCGGCCAAGTGTCCAGACATGCTCCGCGGGCTCACGCGCCCCCGCGGACTGGCCGATTGCAGCGACGAGTACACATGGCCACCGACCAACGCAATCACGGAGCCGCGCCGACCGCCGAGGCCGAGCCCGACGCGCAATCCGCCGCAGAGGCGCAGACCGCACAGGAGCAGCAATCCGGCGAGGCGATCGCCCGCGCGGCCGAAGCGCTGCTGCGCGAGCACCCCGATGCGATCGTCGCGGGTCTTTCCAGCAACGGCCTGATCGTGCCGATCCCCGGGGCCGTGGCGCTGTGGGGTCAGGAGACGATCGAGGGACGGGCCGTGATCGACAACGTCGTTGCCGCGGACCGTAACAAGGTGGTCGAGCTCTGGCAGGAGTCTCACAAGGTTGGAAGCGTCTCAGGCAAGGTCCGCCTGCTCAGCAAACCCTCCCGCTGGATGACGCTGCACTTCCTGGACACCCGCAACGCTCACGGCATTCTGCTGTGCGTGATCCTGCCCAGCGACGAGCCCGGGGAGGAGAACGCCGAGGGCGACGTCGAGGAGCTCCCACCCACAGCGCCGCGCTTCTCCACGCTGATGGAGGACGAATTGGGCAAGGTGCTCGACTGCGACGCCGCCTTCACGCAGATGTTCGGCTACGCGCCGGAGGACGTCATCGGCGAGTCCGTGCTCGACCAGATGCACCCCGAAGATCAGGGGCGCGTCATCGAGGGATGGCTGGCCATGATCTCGACGCACCGCGATCAGCAGACGCGCCTGCGCCGCAAGCGCAAGGACGGCAGCTGGATGTGGGTCGACACGACGCTTCACAACTACCTCAACGACCCCGAGCGCAAACACGTGCTCGTCGAGATCATCGACGTCTCGGCCGAGATGGCCGCCCAGGAGGCGCTGCAGGAGCGCGAGGAGCTCCTGCGCCGCCTCACCGACGCGATGCCCGTGGGCCTGTTGCAGCTGGACACCGACCGCAACGTCGTCTACAACAACGCGTACCTGCTGGAAATCCTGCATGGCGCGAGGGACACGACCGCGGCCAAGCTCGACCCCACGCCGGCAACCGAGCCGCCGGCGGTGCCCGCGCCCTCGCTGGCAACGCTGCTCGCCACGCTCACCGAGGAGGGCATGGCCGATTTCCAGAGCGCGCTGGCGAAGGTGTTCGACGAGGGCGTCGACCAGGACATCGAGGTCGACCTGGTGCTGCATTCCGGAGTCTGGCGGCGCGCTTTGATGAGCATCCGCTCGCTGCTGCGAGCCGGAGGCGAGGTGAACGGGGCGATCACGTGCGTGCTCGACATCACCGACAGCGCGCGCGCACGCCAGGAGCTCGAGAAACGCGCCACCTTCGACGCGCTCACCGGCTGCTACAACCGCCCGTCGATACTCACCGCCCTACAGGGCGAGCTCGACGCGAACAATTCGTCGCTGACCGCCGTCGTGTATGTGGACCTCGACAAGTTCAAGCCCGTGAACGACACGCTCGGCCACGCCGCGGGCGACGAGCTGCTCGCCCTGGTCGCCGACCGCCTGCGGGTCGCGGGCAGAGCCGATGACATCGTCGGGCGCCTCGGAGGCGATGAGTTTCTGCTGCTGCTGAAGGACATCCCCGGACCCGAGGTGGCGATGCGCGTGGCGCACCGCATCTGCACGCTGCTCGGAACCAAGTTCGAGCTCTCCTCGGAGACCGTCGAGCTGCGAGCGAGCGTGGGCGTCGCATTCAGAGGCCCTGAAACGCCGACGCTCACGGCCGAGGAGCTGATCAAGCTCGCCGACCAGGCCATGTACGCATCGAAGCAACAGGCGCTCGGCCTGCCCGTGCTCGCCACCGGCCTGCACGAAACCGCAGGGCCGACGGCCCGCTAGATTAGCGGGCCGCAGCGCTCGCTAGATTTGCCCGACGGGAGCTGCCGCGGCCGCTTCGGCGCGGCGCACCAGCGGATGGCCGGGCCCGACGCCGGGCCCAGGACGCGCGACGGCGTCCCTCGGGGACAGTCGCTCCCCGCACGTGGCGCAGATTCGATGCGCGTCGACGGCGCCGCCGCAGCCGCGATGCTCGAGCAGCACCGGCGGTCCCAGCTCCGGGGCTGCGTAGGTGTCGCCCCAGTACATCAGCGCCACGAGCGTCGGCCACAGGTCAAGGCCCTTGTCCGTCAGGCGGTACTCGTAGCGCGGCGGGTGCTCTGAGTAGAGGCGCTTCTCGAGAATGTCCTGATCGACCAGCCGGCTGAGACGCGTCTGCAGCACGTTGCGCGCGATGCCCAGGTCGGCCTGCAGCTGATCGAAGCGGCGCACGCCCAGGAACACGTCGCGCACGATCAAAAGCGACCAGCGCTCGCCGACCACCTCGAGTGCACCGGCGATGCTGCAGGTCTGGTTGTCGTAGTCGTTGTGAAGCATCTCGTAGAGGAGGATACCGCTAAGGGTTGCATCACGCAACTCTTTTTGTTAGGGTCGGTTCCATCATGCAACGCAAGTGGCGGGTCACGCTGATTGTCTGTACCGGGGTGTTCATGTCGAGCCTCGACCTGTTCATCGTCAACATCGCCTTCCCGCATATCGCGAAAACCTACGACGGCGCCTCGCTCGCATCGCTCTCATGGATCCTCAGCGGCTACGCGATCGTGTTCGCCGCGCTGCTCGTGCCGGCCGGCCGCTGGGCCGACGCGTTCGGGCGCAAGCGTGCGTTTCTGCTCGGCCTGGGCATCTTCGTGCTCGCGAGCATCGGCTGCGCGGTCTCACCCTCGGTGGGCCTGATGGTGGCGGCGCGCATCGTGCAGGCGGCGGGCGGCGCGCTGATGCTGCCGACCTCGCTGGGCCTGATGCTGCCGGAGTTCGCGCCCGAGGAGCGCCACAAGGCGATCGGCGTCTGGGCTGCGACGGGCGGCGTTGCCGCGGCCGCGGGACCACCGCTCGGCGGTCTGCTCGTGCAGGCCGACTGGCGTCTGGTGTTCCTGGTCAACGTGCCCGTCGGCCTGATCGGGCTGGTGCTCGGCGCAAAAACGCTGATCGAGCGTCGCGAGGCCAACCCCGGACGTCCCGACGTGCTCGGCGCCCTGGCGATGATCGTCGCGATCGGCGCGCTCGTCGTCGCGATCGTGCAGGGTCAGAGCTGGGGCTGGGACTCGCTGCGGACGCTCGCCCTGTTCGCCACCACCGCCGTGATCCTCCCCGCGATCTGGTGGCGCTCAGAACGACACCCGTCACCGATACTCGACCCGGCGATGCTGCGCGTACGCAGCTTCGGCCTCGCCGTCGGCGGCTCGGTGCTGTTCTTCTGCGGCTTCGGAGCGATGCTCCTCTCAGGCGTGTTGTTTCTCACCACCGTGTGGCACGAGCAGGTGCTCACGGCCGGGCTGATGCTGTTCCCCGGCCCCGCCATGGCGGCCGCCTTCAGCGTCCCCTCGGCGCGGCTTGGTGCGCGCGTGGGCTACCGCATACCGGGCATGATCGGCGCGCTGATATTCGCGGGAGCCTCGGTGTGGTGGATCACGCAGACCGGCAACACGCCGGCCTACTTCTCGGAGTACCTGCCCGGGATGATGGTGAGTGGGGCGGGCGTGGGCCTTGTGATCCCGACACTGACCGGCGCCGGCGCCTCGTCGCTGCCGCCGGAGCGCTTTGCGACAGGCGCGGCGGTGCTCACGATGGGCCGGCAGATCGGCGCGGCGCTCGGTGTCTCGGTGCTCGTCGCGGTGCTCGGCACAAGCGCGACGACGGCCGCAGACTTTCATTCGGCATGGACGATCAGCCTCGCCGGCGGACTGACCACAGCGCTGGCGTTCGCCGCGCTGGGGCCGCTGCGCAGGGTCGCACCCGCGCAGCCCACCCAGGCGCTCGCGAAGAGCGCAACCTGAGCGCGGCTACGGCTCTGAGCCGGTGTCGGCTCAGAGTCCCGCGCGGCGCTCAGCCGACGATCAGCACCGGTGTGCCTCCTGCGACGCGTTCGGCCAGCCATTCGATGCTCGAGGTGGCCAGGCGGACACAACCATGCGATTCGGCATGCCCCAGCGTTCCGCCGAGATTGTCGCGCCCGTGTATGCCGATCTGGCCCGGGCCGCCTTCGAATTCCGCAAACACGTTCGAGCGGGCGCTGAGCGCCAGCGCGATCGGCCCGCCGGGATCCTTGGAGCCCATCCTGACGACCTCCTCGACGAAGAACTGCCCGCTGGGAGTCGGCGTTGAGGGCTTGCCCACCACCGCTGAAAAGCTCTTCGCCTTGCGCCCATTGAGGTAGGCGGTGACGCGGCGGGCGCCCAGGTTGACGATCAAGCGCCAGGGCGTGACCGACGAGCGGGTGCCGGCTTCGGCGATCCAGCCGGTCAACCCGTTGGGGCGGCCGGGCAGCATGACCTGAAGCCACATTGCTCCGCCCGCGCCGATTCTGCGTGCGAGCACGGGCAGTGTGGTCTGCTCGCCGGTGATCGGCCGCGTGTCCGGGACGAGCGCCACCTGGGGGGCTCCCGCTTCGGGGGCGCTGTGGGCGGCGTGGTCGGTCAGCAGCACCGCGAGTTCCTGCGTTGCCTGCATGCGGGCCGGGGCACCGGCGGCGGCTGCCGAGCCGGCGGTGAAGCCGGCCAGCAGACATGCCGTGAGGAGCCCAGCGAGCAGCGGCCGTGTGAGTGTGTGCAAGCGCATCGGCATCTCACTCATCCCGTGAACGCGCTCTTTTTGTTGGGGAGCGCCGGGCGTATGGCTTTGCGCCGGGCAGCCCGCAGTGCTGCCGCACGACGGGCCGCGCGCCGTTTGGCCGCCTTGCTCTCGGTCGTGCCGTGGTTCGCAACGGTTTTCGATGCGACGGGAGCGACCGCGCCGGCGACCGGTCCGGTCCCCGTGCCACTGGGTGCGGTTGGGCTCGTTTCAAGCCCGCCACCTTCGCCGGTCGTGCTCGAGGCGCAGTTGGAGTTGGTGATCGTGTTGCTTTCCAGGGTCACCGCACCGGTGCGCGCCAGCAGCCGGCCATGGATCGTCGCGGCGGTGTTGGCGGTGATGCTCGCGTTGGCCATGACCGTCCCGACGAAGCTCGTGCCGGTTCCCAGCGTCGCCGAGGAGCCGACCTGCCAGAAGACGTTGCACGCCTGCGCGCCGTTGATCAGCGAGACGCTGGTGTTGGAGGCGGTGATCAGCGTGGAGGGGATCTGGAAGATGAACACCGCGGCGGGGTTTCCCTGCGCGTTGAGCGTGACGCTGCCCGATGACAGCAGCAGCGAGCTGCTCGCGTTGCGAACGCCCGGCAGGAAGACCTGACCTGCGAGGTCGGTGCCGGCGGAGCCGTTGCTCGGGCGGTTGGCCGCTTCGTTGTAGGCGGTGGTCAGGGCGTTCTTGGCGCCGATCGCGACCGCGTCTGAGATGTGTGTTTCGCCGAGCACGTGCGGAGCACCGGTGACCGAGGAGCCGGGCGCGAGGCCGAGGCTGCCGAACATCGTCGTGGGACCGGTGTTCGTGACCGTGGAACCGGCAAGCACGGAAAAGGGCGCGGCGGTTCCGAGGCCCACGGATGCGGGTTCGGCCATGGCGCTGCTGGCGAACAGCAGACTGGAGCTCAGTCCGAGGAGCACAGCTGCGGCCCGAAGAAGTGTGTTGCTCCGAGCGCGGAATGCGCGACGCCGGCATGGTGCGAAGGAGTCACTCACAGGCGACTCGGGGGACTGCGGGACGCCTCCGTTCATTGGGCGTCTCCTGACTGCGGCGTCAACCACCGCGATAGTTGGGGAATGGCTCCCCGGTCTTCTTCAACCTGTCTTACATTCCGACAGTTCGACTCCTGAGACTTAGTGCAACCCTTGCAACTCGAACGTATGTCCAGAGTTGAGTAGCTATGTAATGTCGAGGCACTTAGCGATGGCGCAGACTGGGTCCGCGCCGCGGACGCGCCATCCGCGTGGTTTGGCGCCGCCGCGCCGGTTGCGGAGTTGAAGACTCGGGTTGCCCTTCACGGCTCTCCCGGGGTGCGGCCGAGGGCGCCGGCGCGGCGAGCTCGCGACGGGAGGAGACGCCGAGCTTTCGATAGATGTTGCGCGCGTGCGTGCGCACCGTCTCGACGCCGACGTTCAGGGCCAGAGCGATCTGGGCGTTTGAGCGGCCCTGCTGGAGCAGCGGCAGCACTTCGGCCTCGCGCGGGGTCATCAGGCTCGGCCCGGCGATCGATCCGCCGCCCTCCGCCGTCGCCGAGGGCATCAGCTGGAGCCCGCGTGAAGCGAGATGGATGGCGTTGAGCACGTCGCGCGACTGTGTGCTCCTGCCCAGGCAGGCGCTCGCTCCGAAGGCGAGCAGCTGGACGCACTCCTCGATCGAGGGGTCGTTCGCCAGCAACACCAGTCGGGTTCCCGAATGCTCGGCGCTGAGCTCGCGCACCTCGGAGAGCTTGACCAGCGCGCCCATGTCGAGAATCGCCACGTCCGGCCGGTGCGCGCGCAGCACCACGGGGATCCTCGCGTGCTCCACCTCGGCCGCGACCACGACGAGGTTCGGATCACTCTCGATCAGCTCGCGCAGGCCTCTGGCGAAGAGATCGTCAAAGCGGGCGAGGACGACGGTGATGGGGGTATGTGCCGACAAGTTGATCCAGGCGCGAGCTTGCGCGCCTGTGCTCATCGACAGGAAAGTTGGGCAGGGTGAATATCACCTCACCCCTGTCTACCCCCTCCACTAACCCTCAGATCACCCGCAGGGGAGGAAGATCGAGGCGAGCGGCGGCCTGAACATATGGATATGGCTCGTCTGCTCATCACCATCGCCCTGGCAACCGCACTGCTGATCCCCGCATCCGCGGACGCAAAGAGCAGCAGCAGCAGCAGCAGCGGCCACCGCCACACGTCGAGCGTCGCGCACCGCGCGAGCACGCAGCGGGCGAGCACCGATCCCGTGACGCTCGCGCTGAAGCTCGCCGAGCAGTACTGGCACGGCGCACCGGCATGCGGCACGCCGACGATCGTGACCAGCGCTCAGCAGCTTCCCAACTCCGCCTATGAAACGGTGACGAACCCGGAACCGGCTAACTCGGTGGTCGAGATGTGGACCGAAGTCCAGAGGTGCACCATCACGATCAACGCCTCGCTGTGGCCGAGCTGGCATTCCGACGATGAATCCTTCCAGTGGTTCTGCGATGCGATGACTCACGAGGTGGGACATCTGTTCGGGCACGAGGACGCCGGGCAGACGAACGCCGCGTTGATCACCTACCCGTTTCTCAGCGGAACGAGCCCCAACTTCAACTCGGTGCCCCAGTGCAAGCACGTCTCGCTGCAGTACGGCGCGCAGGAAATCCGCGACGAAGAAGTCGTCGGCGGCTGACTCGCTGCCGCCGCTGCGATCCGGCTTGCCGGCCTTCAGATTCCCGTCTGCGCGGCCAGCCTGCCGCTGCTGACGGCGTGCGCGAGCGACCTGTAATCGCGTTCGTTCTGGTCGGCATAGGCAACCGAGAAGTCGGCGATCGCGCGGTCGAACACATCGGACTTGCCGAGGTAGGAGCCGATCGCGATGCGATCGCCCGAGCGGGCGTGGCCCCTGGCAAGCGTCCAGCCGCACATCAGCGCCCACAGCTCCATGCCGGCCGGGGTCATGCCCCTTATGTCCGCCGATCCCTTCCAGTCGCGCAGCTGGCGAATGTAGTAGTCGCGACGGTGCTCGCCCCAGTCAAAGCGCTCCCAGCCGAGGAAGATGTCGCTGGCCGCCTGCATCAGGCGCTGGCCGGCCACCACGCGCTGGCCGTGGTTTGAGAAGCGGCTCTTCCTCGTGAACTGCTCGAGCACCGAGGTTTCCGCCTGCTTGACCTGCAGCAGCAACGGCGCGCCGTGATCATCGAGCAGCAGCAGGATCCAGGCATCGGTGCCGACGCTGCCCACTCCCACGACCTTGCGTGCGAGATGCACGAACCGGTAGTGATCCAGCAGATGCTTGCGATTGGGCGCGAGCGTTCGGCGGTAGGAGCGCATGATCTTGGCCATGCCCCGTTCCATCGCGCTGGGGTCGACGGGCTGCACGCACTCCTCGACGGGCATGATCAGCGGAGGATCGCTGATGATCCTCGGCTCACCCTGTTCGAAGGCGCAGAGCTTCTCGAAGGCCTGGTGTGAGTCGTGCGCGCGCGCCTTGTCGATCGCGCGCCACACGCTGGGCGTCTTCTTGGGGTTCAGAAGCGAGCGGAACCGCGGCAGCATCTCGTCCATATCCAGGTGCGCGTACCACACGCCCAGCATCGGCGTTCTCGCGAACTGCCGCATGGTCTCCCGGTAGGAGCGCACCGCCCGGCGAACGATCGCGGTGCGCTGCTTTTTCGTGAAGTCGTTGTCGCGGCCGGCCACCTCGAAGCTGGCGGCCAGGCGCTTTACGTCCCACTCCCAGGGGCCCGTGGCGGTCTCGTCGAAGTCGTTGACATCGAAGAACAGATGGCGCTCGGGCGAGCCGAAGATGCCGAAGTTGGACAGGTGCGCGTCACCGCAGGCCTGCACCATCAGGCCCGAGTCCCCGATGCTCGCGAGATCTGAGGTCATCGGCAGAGCGGCGCCGCGGAAGTACGTGAACGGCGAGACGAGCATGCGCCCGTGGCGGATCGGCACGAGCTCACCCAGGCGCGTCTCGGCCTGCGCCTCCAGCAGGTCGACCGGGTCGCTGCGCCCGGCGGGCGGCTCCCACACCGCATGGCTCGACCGCGGTGTCCGCTCGCGGGCCCTGCGGCCCCGGGCCATGCGCTCCTCGACCGTCAGCTCCTCCCCTCTCCCCCGCCGGCCGTTGCCGTGGTGACCGTTCCCTGTCTGCGTGCCCTCCATGGTGACCCCCGTTTCAAGGTTTGCTCAGGTACTCAGCTCCAGCACCGAACGGATCCCGTCCTGCGCCTGCATCAGTTCGAACGCCCGGTTGACGTCCTGGAGCGGCATGCGATGCGAGATGAATGGGTCCACGTCGATGTCCCCGGCCAGATAACGCTCGATCAGCTCGGGAACCTGGTCGCGACCCTTGACGCCCCCGAAGGAGGAGCCGCAGACACGGCGGCCGGTGATCAGCAGGCGCGGCACGACATCAAGTGTCTCACCCTTTCCCGCAACACCGCACACGGTGCACAGGCCCCAGCCCATGCGTGCGGCCTCCACGGCTTCGCGCATGACGGACACGAGGCCGGTCGCCTCGAAGGTGTAGTCGGCGCCGAAGCCGCCGGTGGCCTCTAGCACCCGCTCGACGGTGTGCTCATCGGCATGCCAGCACTCGCCCGCGCCCTGACCGCGCGCCAGCTCCAGCCGGTCCTCGGAGAGGTCGACGCAGATGATCCGCTCGGCCCCCTGCAGCCGGCAGCCGGCCACTGCGCCGAGGCCGACCATGCCGGCGCCGAACACCACGCACGTGGATCCCGCCTGCACTGAGGCCGTGAACATCGCGGCTCCCAGGCCAGTGGAGAGCCCGCACGCGAACAGGCACGCCCGGTCAAGCGGCGCGTCGCGGCTGACGTTCGCCAGCGCGATCTCGGGAATGACCGCGTACTCGGCGAACGTCGAGGTTCCCATGAAGTGGCGGATCGGCTCGCCCGACCGCGAAAGCCGCGTGGTGCCGTCGGGCAGGAAGCCCCTGTTCTGCTGCTCGCGGATGGCGAGACAGAGGTTGGTGCGAGGGCTGAGGCAGTGGATGCACTCGCGACACTGCGGCGAGAACAGCGTGACCACGTGGTCGCCGAGGGCGAGCGAGGAGGTCCCCTCGCCGAGCGCCTCCACGACGCCGGCGCCCTCGTGCCCGAGCACCGTGGGCGCGTACCCGGACGGATCGACGCCGGAGGCGCTGTACATGTCGGTGTGGCACACCCCGCAGGCCACGAGCCTGATCAGCACCTCGCCCGGGCCGGGATCGGCGAGGTCGAGTTCCTGTACCACGAGCGGCCGGGCGAACTCCTCCAGTACCGCGGCGCGAACCTTCATCTCAGCGCACTACGACGTCCGGTTTTTCTGCGCGTAGGCGGCGTCCACGCGCGACATGCCCTTCGGGGGGATGACCCCGCCGATGATCCACAGCAACGGGAAGATGAAACCGATGATGAACAGGACCCAGCGGCCGTTTTTGGCCGTTTTCACGCCAAGAAAGACCATCAGGAAGAGATAGATGATTCCCAGGCCGACGTATAGCAATTGAACCCCCCTCGTTGCTGTGGCAGTCGAATCAGCTTACTGTCCGGCGCGCAGCTGCCGCATCAGGACTCGGTCTGCCCTCGCACGCGCTCGAGGTGCCGGCGAGGAGAGCTATTGCTCAACCATCAAGCTGCTGCTGGCCCCTGGTTTGCACAGTTCCTTGGTGCGAGATCCGAGTTGCTCGTCCTGCACGACCTTGCCGGTTCGGTCGCGCACCAGAAGTCGGCTCGGAGCTTCATGCAGCGCCACATAGCCGAGGGCACCGTTCAGATGGATGGAGGCGGGGATCGACGCCTTGAGCACCGCGTGCCTGCCTGCGCCTGTGTACGCGTAGGCTCGGTCAGAGGGATCGCGCAACAGGCCGTAGACAATCGACCAGCTGACCGGCGGGCGCCTTGAGCACCCTTCCTGCGTGCTCCAGACGAACGGTTCGACAGGGTCAGGGGAAAAGCTGCTGCCGCCGCCCTGGAGCCTTGCATGCGGTTCCATCTGAGCCGCGAGATCAACGGTGATCTTGCCCTCGAACCGGTAGCGCTCCGCGGTTATCGCGAACGCTGGACCACCAGGCACGCGACCCTCCGCAAGGGTCCTGATGCCCCCTGGCAGGAAGTAGTCACGCGGGAAGTCGGTGAGCGGTCGCAGCCGCGAGACCGACGGAGCAGAGCCGCCACATCCAACTGTCAGCGCCGCGCAGCAGAGGAGCACGAGTAGGCGCGAAACCTCAAGCCTCACCGGCAAGATCGTAGCGACGCCGCGATCGGGCCTGCGGCGTACCACGGACGCAACGCGCAGCGGCGCCGGACCGGTCGCACGGTTCCGTGGCCTTGTCGCTCAGTACGAAAAACGTGCCCACTTTAAGGGGACCTGGCAGACATCGACGACGCCGGCCATCGATCTGAGCCGCATCACATGCTCGAGCGCGCTCACCTTTCCCCGAGGCGCCCCGGTGGCGCAAACCCCAGAATCTCCGGGGATGTTCGACGCGCCCGAGAGGATTCGAACCTCTGACCTTCGGTTCCGTAGACCGACGCTCTATCCAGCTGAGCTACGGGCGCACAGCGGCTGAGTGTATCGGCGCCTCCTTCAGGTCGACCGCATAGGATGCCATGCTCTCCGATAGTTGCCTACTGGACCCCGCTGCGGCGAGCAGCGCCGAACGGGACCGGAAAGAAGATCCATTGCAGGGCTCCGCCCAGCCGATTCTTGATGAGCGCCCGGACCGCCGTGGCGAGCCGAACCCGCAGACCGCTCGCAGGCCGGGCGGCGATCGCCCTCCAGAGCGCCCCTTCTGGCGTGAGGATCTCGCTCCCTATGCGGAGCCCCGCATCGGGCGGAGCCTCGTGGACCTGGCGACCTCGGTCGTGCCCTATCTGGCGCTGTCCGTCGCGATGTATTTCGCGCTGAGCGTCTCCTATCTGCTGGTTCTCCTGATCGCCATTCCCGCCGCCGGCTTCCTGGTGCGCACGTTCATCCTCTTCCACGACTGCTCTCACGGCTCGTTCCTGCGCTCCAAGCGCGCGAACGCATGGCTCGGCGTCGTCCTCGGACTGCTCGTCTACTCGCCGTTCCTGCGCTGGCGACACGACCACGCGATCCACCACGCGACCTCCGGGGACCTCGACCGGCGCGGCGGCGGCGACGTGCGCACGCTCACCGTCGCCGAATACCACGCGCTGTCAGCGCGCGGGCGCCTCGGCTACCGGTTGTTTCGCAACCCGCTCGTCATGTTCGGCATCGGCCCGATCTTCGCGCTGCTGATCGGGCCGCGCCTCGTGGCGCGCGACGCGCGCCCGCGCCTGCGCCGCAGCGTGATTGGCACGAACATCGCGCTCGCCGTCTTCGTCGCCGCCCTGTGCCTGCTGATGGGCTGGCGCGACTTCCTGCTCGTGCAGGCGCCCACCGTCATGCTCGCCGGCTCGGCCGGCATCTGGCTGTTCTACGTTCAGCATCAGTTCGAGGACGCCTACTGGGAGGACACGGGCAGCTGGAGCTATGCGGACGCCGCGCTCCGCGGCAGCTCCTACCTGAAGCTCCCCAAGGTGCTGCAGTTCTTCTCCGGCAACATCGGCCTGCATCACGTCCACCACCTCAACGCCCGCATCCCCAACTACAACCTGCAGCGGGCGCATGATGAGAACTCGATCTTCGACGGAGTTCCCGTCCTCTCGCTGAGAGATGGCCTGCACTCGGTGCGGCTCAAGCTCTGGGATGAGGAGAGCGGGCACCTGGTCACCTTTGCGCAGGCTCAGCTACCGAGCCCGACGGGCGAGAGCTGAGCAGACGGCGGGCGAACGGGAAGCGCCCGGCCATCACGCGGGCCGTCGTAAACAGCTGTCCGCACTGGGATCAACGTTCAAGTTGTTGGGAGCAATGCCGACGTATGTAGAGAGGAATTCCTCCCTTTCGTTGCTTCACGGCGCTCACGCACCGCGACCGCGGCGCTATGAACGGAGACAGCCAAGCCGATGTTGGGCCTGAGCAGCGAAGCCGCACCCCGATCGGTCTCCGGCCCGCGCAAGGTGACGGCTATCTGCGGCGCCGTCACGGCGCTCATCGGCGCGGTCGTGATCATTGTCGGATGGGCGTTCAACGTGGCCGCGGTGCGCGCACTGGTACCCGGAACAGTTGCGATGAAGGCCAGCACCGCCCTGATGTTCATGCTCTGCGGTGTCGCGCTGCTGCTCGCGCCCGCCAAGGACAATCGGCGCTGGATCGGGTTGTCGTGCTCGGCCGCCTGCGTTCTGATTGCGCTCGTCTTCCTGTCGGAGTACGTGTTCGGATGGAGGCTCGGCATCGACGAGTTCCCCTTCCGCGACGCCGCCGGACACGCGGACAAGATCGCCTACCCCGGTCGCCCGGCCCCCACGACCCTTGTCTGCTTCGTGCTGACGGGAGTCGCGCTTCTCCCACGTCCCACGCGATGGCGCATCGAAGAGGTGCTGATGGCTCCCGTCGCGGCGATCGCGGCCATGTGCGTGGTCGGCTACGCCTATTCCATCCCCGCGTTCTACGGTCCCGCGTCGGCCGCCAAGATGGCGCTCAACACGGGTATCGCCTTCCTCCTGCTCGCATGCGGGGTCGTGTTCGCGCAAGAGGACGGTCGCTTGAAGCGGCTGCTCGTGACCACGGACCCCGGCAGCGTGATGGCCCGGCGGCTGATACCCCTGGCGATACTCGTGCCGCTCACACTCGGATGGCTTCGCCTCAAGGGTCAGCAAGACGGCGTCTTCGACCTGCGCGTGGGCACCTGGCTGCTGACGATGACGGAGATCGTATGCCTGATCGCGGTGATCATCTGGGCCGCGTCGTCGCTCAGCCGCACGGACAGCCACCGCCGGCGGCTGGAGGATGAGCTGCAGCGTCTTGCGGGCGAAGATGAGCTGACCCACCTCGCAAACCGTCGCGGATTCTCAGAGCGTCTTGCCCGCGAGCTCTCGCTGGCCTCACGACACAGCAGCCCCGGCGCGCTTCTGATGATCGACCTCGATCGCTTCAAGGCCATCAACGACCGCCACGGCCACGCCGCGGGCGACGCGCTGCTGCGGCGCATCAGCGAGGTTCTTCAGGGACGCTTGCGCGACACCGACGCGCTCGGCCGGCTCGGCGGAGATGAGTTCGTCGCCTATCTACCCCAGACCGACGCCGACGCGGGAGCCCGTGTGGCCGAGCATCTGCTCACCGCGATCCGCGAGGCGAGCACGGAGCTCGGTGACGGCATGCGCACGACCTCGAGCATCGGCGTCGCATTTGACGCCACCTCATCGCATGGCCCGGAAGTGATGCTGAAGGCCGCCGACCGCGCGATGTACAGGGCCAAGCGGGCCGGCGGGAACCGCGTGGACGGCTATGAACCGTCCCCCCGGAGCTCAAATGTCGCGCCACCCGGCAGCCGGCGGCGCGCCGCCCCCAAGGTTTCCGACCCGAGCCCGGCGCTGGTCCTCTCGAAGGGCGAGAAATCGTAAGCCTCCGGCTGACGGCCCATGGCCGTTGGCACAGGTCCCCGACCGCGCCGTTTCAGGCCGGCGCGTTGCTCGCCAGACCGACAAGCTGAGCGCTCTGCTCCCACAGAGCCTCGGCCAGCGAGTCGTCCTGGGCCTCGGCGTTCGGCTCCGTCACCTTCTCGTCGACCACGTAGTCCCCAGTGAGGCCGGCCGCCTGCTCGGACAGCGCGAGCCACACCAGCGAGCGCGCACCACGCTCCGGCGAGCGCAGAAACGGCCCGCCGAGCGTGAGCAGCAGCTTCACGGCGAGGCCGTCGTTCTTGCCGAAGCCGGTACGCACAACGCCCGGGTGAAAGCAGTTGGCGTGCAGCTCCGGCGCGCGCCTGGCGAGCTCGCGCGTGAAGAGGATGTTGCACAGCTTGGCGGTGCCGTAGACGCGCATACCCGAATACCTCTCAGACTGCAGATCCTTGAGATCCAGTCTCCCCGCTTTGTGGGCGTCGGATGAGGTCGTAACCACGCGACCGCCGTCCAGGCGATCGAGCAGCAGGTTGGTGAGCAGGAACGGCGAGAGGTGGTCCAGCGCGATCGTCTGCTCGAAGCCCTCCGAGGTGACCTTGCGCGAGGTGAACATCGCCCCGGCATTGTTGGCCAGGACGTCGATCTGCGCATGGCTCTCTCTGACCCGCTCGGCGAGCGCCCGAACCTCGGCCATCAGGGCGAGATCTGCCACATACTCATGCACCGGCGCACCGCCGCCCGCGGCTCGGGCCTGCTGCGCCACCTCCTGCACGCGAGACGCCTCGCGTCCCACGAGCGCGAGCTCAGCCCCCTGTGCCGCCATCTCGATGGCGGCGGCGCGGCCGATTCCACGAGTAGCCCCGGTGAGGAGCACAAAGGTCACACTCCGACTGTAGTGATGCAGGCGCGGAACCCCGGAGCGACGCTCAGCCGTCGAACGGCGCCATCCGCACCGCCAGCGGCAGGCCGCAGCGCACCAGCAGCCCAAGCCTGCCCTGTGGCACCGCGGCCGCCTCCGCGCGGATCATGGCGATCAGCTCGCGCTTGAAGTCGATCCGCGGATGGCGGCGCAGCACCTCCTCGACGTTGGCGGGAGCCACGTCCCAGATACGCAGCCCCGCACCGTCGACCATCGCTCCCCATTGCAGGTAGCAGCCGAGAGCTCCATCGCGCTCAACCTGAACTCCCGGCGTGGTGTGCACGCAGATCGCGTCGGCCAGAGCCTCGGCGCGCTCCTGCGCGACGCCGGCGGCCGTCGCACACGCGAACGTACGCTCGGCGCTGCCGAGCGTGAAGTCGCGGCTCACCGTCGGCTGCGCAATGCCGTGGTCGTGCAGCAGTGAGCCGCAGTAGAACAGCTCGGCGTCCAGCTCGCGGCGATCCACCGCCGCGAGCGCCAGCCCGAACAGCCACGTCCGGTAGGAGTGGCCCACGAGCGGTTGCGGCAGCTCTGCGCAGGCCTTCTCGGCCTCTCGCGCGAACGACGAATCGGGCACCGCGAAGGTATCCAGGTCGACGCGAGCAGCGCCCGGCGGTAGCCGCCCGAGGGCGAGCTTCGCACGTCCGATCACGTTTTCCCACTGCCCCAGCGCGATCGCCGCGAGCAGACGTCGCCGCTCCCCCGAGGTCAGCGATCCACCCGTGCGGCGGACCCAGCCGAGGCCGCCCAGCCGCTGGGGGTCGGGCGCCGCTCCCACCGCTCCGGTTATGACGGTCGTCAGCATCGCGTTTTTTTGTCCGAGTTTTCGAGGCCCGCTAACGCTTCCGGCCACCGGGAACGACGATATACCATGGCATCGCGACCAGATCAGTCCCGGCTGGACGCGTCTCTTTCCGGTGTCGCGGCCGCGCACCCCGAGCGCGAGGATCGGCGGTCGCCGGGCACGGACGACGGTTCGGCCGATCTTGCCGCCGAACTCGCCGAGATGGGGCTGTCGCCGAAGGCGTCTTGGTACTCCTCCGCGGTGCTCTACACCGTTGGCGGATTGCTGATCACCCTGCTCTACGCGATCGATCGCAACGCGTTTGCGATCGGCGTCTTCTACCTGGGCTGCGTCGCTCTCGTGATCGGGGTGCTCTGCGCCATCGCCGCAAAACATCTGCATGACTCCAACCGCATCCTCGAACTGACGACGCACGCGCGGCTGATAGCCGGATTCGCGATCTTCGTGACGGCCATACTCGTCACGCATGACAAGGTCATCGCCCTTGGGCTGATACCCCTGTTGATAGTCCCCACGCCGTGCTACCTCTACACGTGGCGGTTGGCCCTCCCCTACGTGGTGGCGGGGACGTTGCTCGTGTTCCTCGGTGAGCTTCCGGTCGCGGGACCTGCGCGTGTGGCGCACGCCCTCATCACGACCTGTGCGTTCGCGGTGATCGCGGCGGCGCTGCTCGTCACGAAGCAGCGGACACGACTGCTCGCCCGCCACAACCGCAACCTCGCCTACATCGATCCGCTGACGGGAATCGCCAACATGCGCGCCCTGCGTGAGCGTATCGCCGCTTCGGTCGCGCCCGCCACGTCGAACGGTGACCGGCCGCGGTTCGCCCTGTACGCGATGGATATGGACAACTTCAAGCAGGTCAACGACCAGTTCGATCACTCGATGGGCGACAGCGTGCTGTGCGCGATCACCGGAGCGATCGGCGAAGAGCTCGGACCGAATGATCTGGCGGTTCGGCGCGGCGGGGACGAGTTTGCGGTGCTCGTGCCGAATCCGTCCACCCGCGACCTCGACGACCTGCGCGGGCGCCTGGAGCGTGCGATCGCGCGGGCCCGCATCGCCACCTGCCCGCAGATCACGCCCAGCGGTACGGTCGCCTACATCACAACCGATCCCGGCGAGGAGCTCGGCGCCATGATGGAGCGCGCCGATGAGGGCCTGCACCACGCCAAGCTCGCCTCTCGCCAGAGACGCAATGGGGAGCAGTCCGCGCTCGCCGGGTCGTTGGACACGCTCGATGCCAACCACCGCAGCAGCGGTGCCCAGGAGCTTTCGAGAGGCCCCTCCGAAGGGAAAGGACTCTTGGAAGCTCGACCCGCTCGCGTCCCGCATGCAGCCGTGAGGGCCGCACTGGCCGGCTCCAACCCCGACTGGATATTTGCCGCGCTGTTGCTATTCCTGGGCTCTCTCGTGACCGCGTCGGTATCCATTGCGCAGCTGGTCGAACCGCTCACGCCGCTCGCGGGAACCGCGATAGCCGCCGGCTCGATGGCCCTGGCACTCGGTTGCCTGGCGGCCGGCATATCGGGTGTATCGACGAGATGGCTGCACCTTCCATGGCTCGCTTCCTATGGCCTGCTCGCGCTGCAGATCCAGCTCGCGGGTCCCTCCGGAACGGCGCTCCTTGACCTGATCCCAGCGATCGTGATGTACGGCTTTCTGATCTTCAGGGCCCGTACGGCAGCGCTGTATCTGCTGCTGGGACAGGGGATGTACTGTGCCTTCGCCGTCGGCGCAGGCTTCGATCAAGGCCTCACAAGAACGGTGGTAACGACCGTCGTCGTCGCTGTCGTCGGCGGCCTGGTCTCCAAGCTGCGCATGGTCACGGTTCGCCTCGCCCGCACCAACAGCGAGCTCTCCGAGCTGGACGCGCTCACCGGCGTCGGGAACCTGCGGGCGCTGCGAGGCAGGGTCACAGACGCGGTCGAGCGGGCTCCCTCGCGCGAGTTCAATCCGCTCGCCGTGGCGATCGACCTCGACGGGTTCAAGCAGGTCAACGATCTCTACAGCCACTCCACGGGCGACCAGGTGCTCGTCGCTGTCGCCCGCTCGGTCAGCGAGCGCGTGCGGATCGATGCCCTCGTCGCCAGGCGCGGCGGCGATGAGTTCGTTGTCGTCCTGGACGACGCCGATCCGCAATACACCGATGCCGTCGTGCAGCGCATAGACGACGCGATCGTGCGAGCACGCCGGCGCATCTGCCCCGATCTACAACCGACGGCCAGCGTCGCCTCGGTGGAGTGGCAGCCCGGCGAAACGGCCGTCGACTTCCTTCACGAGGTCGACGTCGCGCTACATCACAAGAAGGCCGAATGGCACGCGCTCCGCTCCGCACAGAGCAGCACTGAGCGCTCTGGGGCAGCGCTCGTGGCGGCGCCAACCGGCGCGAGCTGATTCGCGACCTGAGCGACGCGGTCGGCGATCAACCCTGACCGCGTTCAAGCTCACTGGCGAGGTTGATCCGCTTCGCCGTGAGCGCCGAGCCGGCCAGCGATTTGAAGGTGCTGAGGGGCGTTCCGTCTTTGACGGCATCGCCCTCGACTGCATTGATCGCCTTTTCCATCGTCAGCTTGGAGATCGTCAGATGAGCGTGGCGCCGGCGCAGCGCGGCGGCGACCGTCTTCCCGGCTTTCACCTGGGCGGCCAAGACGCCGTCGAGTTCCTGTTCGAGCACGCTGAAGTGGGCGGCCTGTTCTTCGGCCGCGCTGCTGTTCGCCGCCGCGATCGCACCGCTGTCACGGCTGATCGTGGTGTACATCGCGCCGGTGATCGATGCCACCTTCGCGCTCTGTTGACGCAGCGCACTCTCCGCCGATGAGAGCGTCCCAGCGCTACGGCCAACGGCGCCGGCCGTAGCGGCGGGTGCCGCGAGGTCTGTGTAGTCGGGTAGCGGCGGATCTTTGATCGTTTTCAGATCACTGTCCAGGGTGGCCTTCGCCGAGGGCAGCAGCAGCGCCGCCGCCAGGCCGATTGCGCCGCCGGAGCTCTTCGCCCCTTCGAGCCCGGCCGCCCATGCCGTCTCGGTGATGATGCGGGCCCTGGCCGCGTCCTTAAGCTCCTGCCTTGCCTGCTCGGCGGCCGTGAGCGGGGGCGTTGGCGGTGGCGGGACCACCGCCGGAGGGGTCGGCGGCATCTGCTGCACGTTGTTATTCCCCGATGAGCTGTCGACGGAGATCGTGAGCCTGACATGCCCTTGGATCGGCGTTTTATCCGGCAGGCATGTGCATACGACGTCTTCGTTCGAGTTGAATTCGCGCGTGACGGTTGTCGACTCTCCGGGCGGCGCTTCGATCGTTTCGAACAGCGCGTTCTCTTCGGCCGCGCGCGCTTCGTTGACGAGCGGGCGTATGTCGACTGTCGCGGGTTCGGGATTGTCGAAGAACAGCGTCGGGTTGCCGTTGCAGGGGTTGACCACATAGCTTTCGTGCACCGGCTGAAGGTGCGACGGCGGAGAGACCTGGTACTTCCAGCCGGGCAGCGGATATTCCAGGTTCTCGTCCAGGCCCCATCCGCCCAGCTGCGGGTTTTCGGCTGGCAGCGTGAAGGTCCTGTTGTATTCCTGGCAGCCATTCGAGTATTCATCGATCAGGCTGCCCGACATGCTCGTGTAGGTCAACGGCAGAGCCCCGTCCTTTCCGAGCGAGGACCCCGCCGCCGTCCAGTTGAGTTTCAGGTAAGCGTTCTCGGGTAAGTGTTCGGTGCGGTGTATCGTCGTGGTCACTTCGCCCGTGTAGGTGACGGCCACCGGCGGTAGCGATTCCTCTTCGGCGAACGCGGCCGGCGCGAAGATGCCGCAGGCGCCAAGACCGAGCACGAGAGCCCAGGTCGCACGGTACCGCGAGCGGCTCCGCGTCGTCCGTGACCCTTTCGAGTGCATCTCGCGGAAAATGCTACCTGGGCACTGCCGGCCGTGCTCTCGCGAGGATCGCGCCCGCGACACCCAGGGCTATTTCTTCTGCGCGCTCTTCTGCTGCTTGAGGTGCACGCTCTGAGTCTCGTCGTTGCTGGGGCTGGGGAGCGACTTGGCGATCTTGATCGCAGCGCCGAGATTTCCGTGAGCGGTTCGCAGGAGCGCCAGGCCCGTCCCGTTGAGCTTGACCTTGATGGGCTTCGTCTCGCCGGCAGGGATCGAGAAGCTGGCCGTGCCGATGGTCTCCGTTTTGGCCTTCTTGCCCCTCTTCGGCTTGCTCCTGGCGGTCAGCGTCACCTCGCCCACGCAGGTCGCGGCACCGATGCAGCTCAGCTTCACGGTTGCAACGCCCCCCTGAACGCCGAGGTTGGACCCGTCGAGCGAGACCGTTGCCGTCGCCGGTGGCGGGCTCGAGACCGGGGGCGAACTCGAGGCCGCAGCAACCGGAGCGCCGGATGAGATCGGCGTCGCGGCGTAGCCGCAGTTGGATGCCAGGCCGGTGCCCGTCGCCGTGATCTTCCCGATCCGGGTTTCGTAGTACTCGGTGAACCACATGCTTTCGTCGGGGCCCGCCGTGAGCCCCAAGATGTCGCCGCCGAACCCCGTCGTGCAGGTCGTGACCACCCCTGACGGCGTGATTCGTCCGATGTCGCCGTTGTCCATTCCGAACCAGATGTTGCCGTCAGGCCCTAGTGCTATCGAGCGCGGCTCAGCGTCAGGAGACGACAAGGGGAACTCGGTGATCGTCCCCGTCGGGGTGATCCGTCCAATCTTTTCGCTGTCCTGCTCAGCGAACCAGAGGTTGCCATCCGAGCCTGTCACGATCGCCACCGGCTCGCTGTTTGCCGTCGGGATCGGAAACTCGGTGATCGTGCCGCTGGGCGTGATCCGCCCGATCCTGTTGCCCGCTTCCTCCGTGAACCAGACGTTGCCGTCAGGCCCGGCGGTCACCCCGTCCGGCTCGGTGTCGCCGGTGATCCCTTCTTTGAACTGTTTGACTTCGCCCGTCGGGGTGATCCGCGCCATCTGTCCCGCATACCCGATGGGCCCGGTGCGCTCGCTGAACCAGAGGTTGCCGTCCGGTCCCGCCGCGATGTTCCACGGCTGGCTTCCTTCTTGGATCCCGGTCGAGTATTCCGCGACTTCGCTCGGCATAGCCGGGTTGATCCGCCCGACACGGCTCGGACAGCCGCCCGCTTCGCATGGGACGTTGTTCACCTCGGTGAACCAGAGGTTGCCGTCGGGCCCAGCCACGATCCCCCGCGGCTCGCTGAAGTCGTGGATTGGGAACTGCGTGACTACGCCCGCCGGGGTGATCCGCCCGATGTTTGTGGCTTCGAACTCGTTGTTCTCGGTGAACCAGAGATCGCCTTCGGGGCCCGCGGCGATCCCGGTCGGCAGGCTGTTTGGCGTGATCCCGGTCGAGAATTCCGTGACTTCGCCCACCAGGGACGCCGACGCGCTCGCCGAGGCCACCAATGTCGCCGCCAAGCAGAGGCCAGTCGCCACCAACAGCAGTAGCGCCGTGTGCACTCTCGCCACGGGTGCTTCAGGACTGGCTGGATGCCGATGGCGCACGGGACGACCTTTGATTGTTGCCTGCGTGACCGAATCGCCTCCACCGTCATGCAAGCCCTAGCGCCGAAGACGTAGCTGCACGCGCAAGTATACGGTTGCCCCTAGCCAGACGCAGACAGGGCCGCGCGATCAACCCTGACCGCGTTCGAGCCGGCTGCTTAGCGAACCACGCGGTAGCGGATATGGGTAGCTTCGGGCGTGTCGATCACTCCCAGCACCTCCAACTCGACATGCGACGCCAACACGTCGAACAGCCGAACGCCACCGCCGAGGAGCACGGGTATCTGGTGTATCTGCAGCTCGTCCAGCACACCGGCCTCAAGGGCCCGCTGCGCCGTGTACGCGCCGTGCACCAACACGTTCCGGTTGCCTGCGGCGGCCTTCGCCTGTGCCATCGCGTCGGCGATGCCATCGGCCACGTACGTCACCAACGGATAATTGGCAACGGATGGGCCCGGCGGGCGGTGGCTCGGCACGAAGATCGGCACGCCGTGGTGATCGCCCTTCCAGTGGTCCACCTGCTCCACGGTGCGACGCCCGGCGACGACCGCTCCGGTCGCGTTGATCTCGTCGAGAAAGCGCCGGCCGAGCTCCGATTTCGCCAATGGCACCGACTCCGCGTCCGGACCGTTCCCGGCGAACCCGTACCAATCATGCAGCCGCATGAACCCGTCGCCGCCGGGGCTATCCGGCCCGTCGTTCGGGCCCGCGATGTAGCCGTCGAGCGACATCGACATGTAGAGGACCGAGTCAGACATTCTTCACGCCCGCTGAGACTCAACCGCCGCCTTGATTCGCTGCGCGAACGCCGGCGCATCCTTGATCGCGGCTTTCGTCGCGAAGCCGACGATCACCTTGCCGAAGCCGTGACCGACGAGCTCGTTGTGAATCGTCAGCTTTGTGGCCCCGTCGCCGGCCGGCTCGAGGTCGTAGCCGCCCGTCGCCACCGTGACGATGTTCTTCGACCGCTCCACCCAGCGGATCTTCGTTGACGGTTCGAACTCGGTGAGCTCGAAGCGACGGCTCGTGGTCATGCCCGCGTCCTTCACCCTGCTCGTAAACACGGTCCCCACGCCCACAGGCCCATCGGTCGCCTTGTCGATCTCGAGCACCCGGGGGCTGAACTTCGGATCGTTCGTGCCCGCGGCCAAGAACGCAAACACCTCATCGATCGGCCGATCGATCGTCGCCGTAGCGCTGAACTCATGTGCCACCGTCAACCTCCTGGGCTTGAAGTCAGGTCTCGAGCCTGCACGGAGAGGGAGGGATTCGAACCCTCGAACGAGGTTACCCCCGTTACGCGATTTCCAGTCGCGCCCGTTCAACCGCTCCGGCACCTCTCCAGACGCTTGACCACCGCGCGGGCCGTGCGGCCCGGGCGGCGGTGCTCCGATCTTCGATCGGTGGGCGGTGCCTGAAGGCTACGACACCGGCGCTCCGGTCGTTGCTAGGCTCCCGTCGATGCTTCTCGCAAGCGCAGCCGTGACCAAGGACATCGGCCTGATCTTCGTGTTCGTCGGCATCGGCATCCTCGTCAACATCATCCTCGTGTATATCGGCGTGCAGGTCCGCGGCGAGCACCAGCAGAACAAAGAACACCTCGACAGCTGAGCGCCACCGCGGCGAGGCTCAGGCGACCGGCGTCGGCTCTTCCTCGTGGGCCGGAACACCCGCCGCCGCGTAGGCCTCGGGCGCGTCCAGCGTCTCTGCCTTCAGCAGCGCCTGCGCGAGGCTCTCCAGCTGGTCGCGATGATCGGTGAGCAACTGCGTCACCTCCTGGTGGCCTTCCTCCACGAGCTTTCGCACCTCCTCGTCAACGAGTCGCTGGGTCGACTCCGACGCAGCGCTCGCCCCGGGCAGGAACGGCCCTTCGCCCTCGGAGGGCAGCACCGTCAGCGGACCGACGGCCTCGCTCATGCCCCAGCGTCCCACCATCTGGCGCGCGATCTGCGTGAGCTGCTGCAGGTCCGACTCGGCGCCCGAGGTGATCGTGCCGTAGACCACCTCCTCGGCCACTCGCCCGCCGAGCGCCACGCGAATCTTCGCCTCCAGGTCTTCGCGCGTGTATGACACGCGATCGGAGTCCGGCGTCGACACCGTCACGCCGAGCGCCATCCCACGCGGGATGATCGACACCTTGCGCACCGGGTCCGCGCCTTCGGTGAGCATGCCCACGAGCGCATGGCCGGACTCGTGGTAGGCCGTGCGCTCGCGGTCGGCCTTGGAGAGGACGATGCCGCGCGGAGAGCCCAGCAGGATCTTCTCCAGCGAGTCCGTGAAGTCGGACATCTCGACCTTCTCGTGGCCCAGGCGCGCGGCCCTCAGAGCGGCCTCGTTGGCGAGATTCGCGAGGTCCGCGCCCACCATCCCGGGTGTCGTCGCGGCGAGTTCGTCGAGGTCCACGCTGTCGGCCAGCGGGATCGAGCGCGTGTGCACTTCAAGGATCTTCCTGCGCCCCGTGCGGTCCGGTGGCTGCACGGCCACGCGGCGGTCGAAGCGGCCGGGCCGCAGAAGCGCCGAGTCGAGCACGTCGGGACGGTTGGTCGCAGCGAGCACGATCACCGCCTCGGCGGGCTCGAAGCCGTCGAGTTCCGTGAGGATCTGATCGAGCGTCTGCTCGCGCTCGTCATTTGAGCCGCTCACCGACACCGAGCCCTGGCGCGAGCGCCCGATCGCGTCGAGCTCGTCGATGAAGATGATCGCCGGAGCCGCCTCCTTGGCCTTCGCAAACAGATCGCGCACGCGCGAGGCCCCGACGCCCACGATCGCCTCGATGAACTCAGAGGCGGAGATCGAGAAGAAGGCCGCGTGCGCCTCGCCCGCCACCGCCCGCGCGAGCAGCGTCTTTCCGGTCCCCGGCGCTCCTGACAGCAGCACCCCATGGGGGATGCGTCCGCCCAGGCGCCCATAGCGGTCCGGTTCTCGCAGGAAATCGACGATCTCGGACAGCTCGGCCTTGGCTTCGTCGATCCCCGCGACGTCGTCAAACGTCACTCTGATTTTTTCCGGATCCACGCGCCGCGCCTGCGAGCGGCCAAAGTTGCCGAGCGCCCCCATCGCCCCGCCGGCCTTGGCCGCGCGGCGCGCGATCAGTATGAACAGGCCCACGATCAGGAGCGTCGGGCCGAAGCCCAGCAACAGCTCGGAAAGCACCGACTGCGACGTGCTCGTCGACTTCGCGTTGATCAGCACGTCCTTTTCCTTCAACAGGGCGGACAGCTGCGAGCCGTTCCAGAACGTCGGGATCTCAGTCTTGAACTGCTTGGTGGGAGTTGCTTCCTTGTCACTCGCCGGGTAGTGCACCTTGGCCTTGAACGACCCCACGACCGTGTCGCCCTTGGTGGAGATCGATTTGACCTGGCCGCCCTGCACCTGCGACAGGAAGTACGGGTTGAACGGGATCGTGATCTGCGGTTCGCTCGAGGACGAGTGAAACGCGAACGACGAGACGATGTTGATGGCCAGCAGGACCAGCACGAACCACAGGAAGCCCGCCCTGCGGTGCACCGGCGGCCCGGCCGGCGCCTTCTCCGGCATCCCCCGCCCGTCCGGCGCCGGAGCGACCTGCCAGCCCCGTTTGTCGCGCTCGAGCGGCGGATGCGGTGCGACGCCTTTGCCGTTCGTGCTCGCGGGCTGCGGGGAGGGATCCTCAGGCACGCCCTCATCCTACGCACGTCAGAGTCAGCCGTCGCCTGGGGCCCTCCTGGCGGACATCACGATGCCCCCGCCGAAGCTCATGCGCCGCACCGACACGTTGATCAGGCCGGCCTCTTCCCAGTAGGAGACGATCCGCTCCAGTGGGTGGCGCACGTAGAAGCCCCGGATGCTCGGCCCGAGGAAGTGCCCCACCTGCACCCACTCGGGCGAGGCGAGCCGCCCGAGCGTGGGCAGCCCGACCGTCGTGTAGAACCTCCACGCCGCACGCGCCGGCGCCCACGGCGGCACGCCGAACTCCAGCGAGCCCACGCGCCCGCCCGGGCGCACCACGCGAGCGAGCTCGCGCATCGTCGCGTGCGGATCATCGACATAGCGCAGCAGGTAGGTGACCGTCAGGGCATCGAAGCTCGCATCGGCAAACGGCAGCGCCTCGGCCTGCCCCTCGATCAGCTCCACCTTCAAGCCGCGCCCGTCAAAGCGCGCGTGAGCCGCTGAGAGCATCTGCGGGCTCTGATCGATGCCCACAACCGTGCAGTCCGCGCGCCCGAGCAACTCCGCGGCGACCATTCCCGTTCCCGTCGCCACGTCCAGCACCCGCTGGCCCGCCTGCGGCGCCACCGCGCTCACCAGCGCCCGCCGCCAGCGCGGGTCCTGCCCGAAGCTGAACGCCGAGGAGATCAGATCGTAGTGGCGCGGCAGCCCGCTGAACAGCTCAAGCGCCTCGCGCTTGCGGGCCGAGCCGCCGTCGCTCGACGCGCTTTGGCTCGCGGTGCTCCTCGCGTCACTGGGCATGTTCACGCTCATGTTCTCGCCGATCTGCAAGGCTAGCCGCCGGACGCCTCACCCGGCGGCGGGCCGCACAATGCAACGCAATCACGGCACCACAACCACGACACACACCCGATGAGCCCTCTCGTGATCGTGATCACCGGTGCCTCGAGCGGCATCGGGGAGGCCACCGCACGGCGCCTGGCGCGCGAGCCCGGCGCGGCGCTCGTGCTCGTCGCCCGTCGCGAGGAGCGCCTCAGCGCCCTGGCCGACTCGCTCGGGCCCGAGCGCGTGAGCTGGGTTGCCGCCGACCTCGTCGACGATGACGCGCCCGCGCGCATCCGCGATCACGTCTCCGAGCGCTACGGGCGGCTCGACCTGCTCGTCAACAACGCCGGCGCCTCCTGGCGCGCGAGCTTCGCCGATGGCGGCTATGAGAACGTCAGGCGCACCATGGCCATCAACTTCGACGCGCAGGTGCGTCTGACCGAGGCGCTGCTGCCGCTGCTGCGCGAATCGGCGCCCAGCGCGATCGTCAACGTGGCCTCCACCGCCGCCCGCGTCGCGCGCGCGGGCACCGGCGCCTACAGCGCGTCCAAGTTTGCGCTCGCCGGATGGTCTGACTCGCTGTATGCCGAGGAGCTCCCGCACGGCGTGCACGTCGGCCTCGTGCTCCCCGGCTTCATCTCCACCGAGGGCTTCCCCCAGTCAGAGCTCACCGAGAAGCCCTGGACGCGCTGGGCCGTATCCACACCCGAGAAGGGCGCCGAGGCGATCTATGACGCGGGCATCGGCCGCCGAGCCGAGCGCTACGTGCCCCGGCCCTACGGGCTCGCGGCGGCCCTTCGGATCGTCGCGCCCAGCCTTGTTCGCCGCGCGCTCACGAGCGGAGGCGCGTCCGTCATGACGACCACCACGGGCGCCGACGCGAAAGACCGCGCGGCCGAACACACGCACGCGAGCGACTCCACATGATCATCACGACCATGAACGACCTTCCCGGCTATGAGATCGAAGAGGTGCTCGGCGAGGTCTTCGGCCTGACCGTACGTGCCCGCAACCTCGGCTCTCAGATCGGCGCCGGGTTCAAGTCGCTCGTGGGCGGCGAGCTGAAGGGCATGACCAAGATGCTCGCCGAAGGGCGCGTGCATGCCCAGGAGCGCCTTGAAGAGGCCGCCGGCGAGAAGGGCGCCGACGCCATCATCGCCTTTCGCTTCGACACCTCCGAGCTCGGCTCCACGTGGACCGAGATCTGCGCCTACGGCACCGCTGTACGCGCCCGTAAGAAGTAGCGCTAGCCCGAGACTGGTGCTGCCCGGCGCGGCCTACGGCTCGTACTGACCGTCATACACCGCGAACACCGCGCCCTGCGGATCCTTCACGGTCGCGATCCTCGCGATGCCGATGTCCTGCGGTCCGAACATCGTCTCCCCGCCCATCTCGCCGGCCTTCGCGAGCGCCGCGTCGATGTCCTCGACGCCGAAGTACACCAGCCAGTTGGGCGGCATTCCGGGCGGGCTCAATTCGCGTATGCCGCCGTTGTTCGCCTCACCGTTCTTGATCGACCAGTACGGCATCGGCGGGCCCTCGAAGGGCGCCACCGTCCATCCGAACAGCCCGCCGTAGAAGGCGCTCGAGGCGTCCGTGTCGGGGGAGGCGAGCTCGTTCCACGTCAGCGCGCCGGGCGCGTTCACGAGCTGCGCGCCGTTGTGCTGCTTCGGCTGCCACACCAGGAGATACGCGCCCTGAGGATCCTGGATGACGCCCATCCGCCCGGCCTCCATCACGTCAAACGCCGGCGCATGCACGGTCCCGCCGAGCTCCTTCGCGCGCTCGAGGCTCGCGTCGGCGCTCTCGACCGTCACGTAGGAGTTCCACACCGGCGGCACACCCGCGTCGCGCTGCTGCTGGGGCTGGGGAGAGATCGCAGCGACGTGCCTGCCGTCGAGGCTCATCATCGAATAGAACATCTCCTCCCCCTCCGGCCCCACCGGCATGTCCTGCACGTCCCACCCGAACAGGCTCGTGTAGAAGGCCTTCGCCGCGGGCTGATCGGTCGTGGTCAGATCGGTCCACGAGAACGTTCCCGCTGCGTGGCTGCTTCGCTCGCCCACGATTCGCGAGCCTATCGCACCCACGTTCGGTTGCACACTCTGGGCCAGGTGAGCTCTGCGACAATGGCCCAGCCATGCGCCGGGCGACCCTCCTGCTCATGCTCGTCCTGCCCGGTGGGCTTCTCTCGGCCTGCGGCAAGGGCTCAGAAACGACGTCCACGACCCATTCGAAGGCAACCGCTGCGAGCTCGGGTGCGACGACCGGCGCAACGGGCTCGACGGGCACCTCGGCCGCGTCAGCCGCGCGCCGGCAGGCACTGGCGTTCGCACGGGCCGTCAACCTGACCGCGTCCGACCTGCCGGGCTTCACCGCCTCCTCCAAACAGGAAGGCGAAACCGCACACGAAAAGCACCTGCAACAGCAGATGCTCGGCTGCGCCGGGCCGGGCGGCTCAAGCCAGGGCTTTGCCGCGGACAGCTCGAAGGACTACGAACTCAAACACGAAATCCTCGATCTGGGTGTGAGCTCCGAAGTCAGCGTCGCCGCGACCCCTGCGCAGGCAAAGTCCGAACTCGCGGCGATCCGCAGCGCCCGCGTCCGCGGATGCTTCGAACGCTACCTCGGCGAGCTCTTCAAGGGCCGCAAGTTCGGAGGCGCGAGCGTCAACGGCGTCTCCATCGTCTCCGGCATTCCGCCCGCACCCGGCACCAGCGGCGGCTTCGGCTGGCGCGTGACCGTGCCTGTGGAGCTGCACGACATTCAGGTGCCCTTCTACCTGGATATCCTCGGCTTCGTGGACCGCAACGCCAGGGTGACGCTGTTCAGCTCCGGCGCCATCCGCCCGTTCCCCGCCGCGGTCCAACAGCAGCTGTTCTCGCTGCTGCTCAGCCGGGCCAAGGCGCAACAACCATGAGCCAGCAGACCTGGACGGCCGTCGACGGCTACATCGCCGAGAAGCTCGTCCCGCCCGAGGAGGCGCTCGACGCCGCCACCAGCGCGAGCGCCGCGGCAGGCCTGCCCCAGATCGCGGTGTCCCCGGCCCAGGGCAAGCTGCTCTCGATCCTCGCGCGCTCGATCGGCGCGCGCACGATCCTCGAGATCGGCACGCTCGGCGCCTACAGCACCATCTGGCTCGCGCGGGCCCTCGCACCCGGTGGCCGCCTGATCACGCTCGAGGCCAACCCGCACTACGCCGAGGTCGCAAGCGCCAACATCGCCAATGCCGGCCTCGGCGACAGCGTCGAACTGCGCCTGGGAAAGGCCCTCGACACGCTGCCCCTGCTCGCCGCCGAGACCGCCGACGCCGGCGAGCAGTTCGATTTCATCTTCATCGACGCCGACAAGCAGAACACGCCCGAGTACTTCAAATGGGTGCTCGAGCTCGCCCGCCCCGGCAGCCTGATCGTCACCGACAACGTCATCCGCGACGGCGCCGTGATCGACTCCGCGAGCGCGGATCCCGTGATCGAAGGAGCGCGCCGCTTTCACGACATGCTCGCCTCCGGCGGCGAGTTCGATGGGCGCGTCAGCGCGACCACGATCCAGACCGTCGGCGTCAAGGGCTACGACGGCTTCACCGTTGCGCTCGTGGCGCCCAGGTAGCGCACAACGTCGCGCGCGTCCGCTCTCAGCGCCGCCGCATCCCTCTGCGACAGTGGTTTGAACGGTTCGAGCATCACCTCGCCCGCCGGCATCCTCCATGTGGCCACCGCGCGTCCCCGCACGAGCGCGAACGGCCGGAACAGGCCGTTCACCGTGACCACCACCCTGTTCGCGCCCAGGATCGCGTCGCGTGAGACCCAGCCGTGCAGCAGCGGATCGAAGGGACCGAGCAGGCGCGGCGGTGGCAGCTCCGCCGCCGGCGGATGACCCGTCAGGGCCAACAGGCCGTCCGCGCGCGGCTCGAGCTCTGAGGCGATCGCGGCGAGGCCGCTGCGGACCTCGCGCAGCCCCAGCCCCGACCACCTGGCCAGATCGCGCTCGCCGGCCGGAGCGTGGCCGACCAGATAGCGGCGCGCCAGCTCCGCGAGCGCCAGCTCGCGGTCCACGGGTGCCGGGGTACCGAGCCAGTCGGCCACGAGCACGAAGGCCTGCTCGCGCCCCCGCATCGGCCCGCGCACGACCAGCCCGCGAAGGCTCGCGAGCATGACGAGGTGCACCAGCGCCTGGCCCTCCGTCGGCACCGCCGCCGCCACGAGCCGCTCGCGCAGCTCCGAGCGCGCGAGCGGACCCTCCAAAGCCAGCGAATCCTCGATCACCGACACCCCCCGCTCGACCGCGCTCTGGCTGAGGCCCTCCTGCGCGAGGCGGCGGGCGACCACCGTCAGCATGCCCGGCGCCGTCAGCGCCTGAAGCCACGGATAGTCCTCGCTCCTGACGAGATGCAAGGTGCCGCGATTGAGCGTCGTCACCACCAGCGAGCGATCATCGGTCAACGCGGAGTCGACATCCGCGGCGGTGAGGCCCGTGCTCCGCGCACGAATCGCCAGGCGCTGGCCGCGAGGATCCTGTCCCTGGACCGCCAGCAGCCGCTCCACCACCGATAACGGGCTATGAGTGGGCGGGCCGGTGAGAAGCTGCGAGGTGAGACGCTCGGAGATCACTGCGATGGACACTGGCGCGACACTACAGTTGGCGCATGCCCGCCACGAGCGGCAAGCC